>Ga0207990_1000430_pt1 | contig 24430 bp, 20 predicted proteins | sample ETNtaG_8_FD_185780 | JGI IMG/M metagenome (GOLD analysis project Ga0207990, IMG submission 185780) | Marine microbial and viral communities from oxygen minimum zone, Eastern Pacific Ocean - ETNP201406SV75 (SPAdes) (version 2) | ecosystem: Environmental > Aquatic > Marine > Oceanic ...
TCGCTCAGCGACGAGCCTCCACCCCTGCCGTAAGTTTTCACCTTTCTGTGGTTTCCAGTGTCACAAGTCGCAGTGGCGAGGCGGCTTCCATTTAGGCCTGTTTCTGGTAAGACTATCGGCCATGGACGCTCCCTGCCCAGATGCCCTTATCGCCCTCGCCCAGCACATGGCGGATGCCAGCGGCGAGATTCTCCGGCGTTATTTCCGCGCCGCCGTCGTCGCCGAGGACAAACCGGACCAAAGCCCCGTCACCATCGCCGACCGCGAAACGGAGGAAACCCTGCGCGGCATGATCGAGGCCGAGTTCCCCGAGCACGGCATCATCGGCGAGGAGTTCGGTGAAACCAGGACAGAGGCCGATTATGTGTGGACTCTCGACCCTCTGGACGGTACCGCCGCCTTCATCACCGGGAAACCCCTATTCGGCACCCTGATCGGGCTACTGCATGAAGGCGTGCCGGTTTTCGGGATTATCGACCACCCCATTACCCGCGAGCGCTGGATGGGCGGCAGGGGCCTTGCCGCCACCTGTAACGACGAGAAGGTAAAAACCCGCACCTGCGGGGACCTCTCCCAGGCCATGCTCTACGCCACCACGCCCCATATGTTCAGCGGCGACGCGGCGCGGGCCTTCGAACATCTGTGCCGGGCCGTCAAACGCCCGCAATACGGTGCCGATTGCTACGCCTATGGCCTGTTGGCCAGCGGCCTCATAGACCTGGTGGCCGAAACCACCATGAAGGTCTGCGATTACTGTGCCCTGGTCCCGGTGGTGGAGGCCGCCGGCGGCATCATTACCGACTGGGGGGGGAAACCGCTGGGGCTAGACTCCGACGGCAGCGTTCTCGCCGCCGGGGACGGTGATCTCCACAAACAGGCTCTGGCAGTCCTTGGGGAAGGCATGGGGACGGCCTGATGCGCTTTGCCATAACGCCATCCCGTTCCTGTCCCCGTGGCCTTCTTTACCGGTGCCTGCTGCTCTTATGTCTGCCAGTTGGGGCCGGGCTTTTCTTCCCGCCCGCAAGCGCCGGAGAATTCCAGATTCCCACCTCCCACGGCATGGCTATGCATGGCGACCTCAAATACGGGCCCGGCTTCACCCATTTCGACTATGCCGACCCCAAGGCCATTAAGGGCGGCACGGTGCGGCTGTCGGCCATCGGCACCTTCGACAACCTCAACCCCTATATCCTCAAGGGTGTGGCAGCGGATGGGCTGGGCAACGTTTTCGAGACCCTGATGAAGTCTTCCGACGACGAGGCCTTTTCCCAGTACGGTCTGATCGCCGAAAGTGTCGAGCTGCCGCAAGACCGGTCATGGGTGGTATTCAACCTGCGCCGCGAGGCGCGCTTTCACGACGGCAGCTCCATCACCGCCGGGGACGTGGTGTTTTCCTTCAATATGCTCATGGAAAAGGGACACCCCTTTTACCGCTCTTATTACAGCAGCGTGGACAAGGTGGAGAAGCTCGACGACCACAAGGTCAGGTTCTCCTTCGTTCCCGGCGACAACCGGGAACTGCCGCTGATTATCGGCAACGGCTTGCCCATCCTCTCTGAGGCCTATTGGCAGGGGCGCGACTTCGGCAGGACGACTCTGGAACCTCCCCTGGCCAGCGGCCCCTACAGGGTGAACGCGGTGGATGCCAGCCGTTCCATTACCTATCACCGGGTTGCTGACTATTGGGGGGCGGGATTGGCCGTCAATTCGGGGCGCGCCAATTTCGACGTTCTGCGCTATGACTATTACCGCGATCAGACGGTGGCGCTGGAAGCCTTCAAGGCCTGGGCCTATGACTTCCGGCTAGAAAATGCCTCAAAGGTATGGGCCACGGGGTATGACTTCCCAGCGCGCGAGCAGGGGCTGGTGATCAGGGAGGCCATCGGCCACCAACAGCCCACGGGCATGCAGGCCTTCGCCTTCAACACGCGGCGCACCATCTTCCGCGACCCCCACGTGCGCGAGGCGCTGACGCTAGCCTTCGATTTCGAGTGGACAAACCGCAACCTGTTCTATGGCGCCTATACGCGAAACAACAGCTATTTCTCGAATTCGGAACTGGCGTCAAGCGGCTTGCCCGCCGGCGAGGAGTTGATCCTGCTTGAAAAATTCGGGGACCGTATCCCGCGGGAAGTGTTCAGCAAGCAATACGCTCCTCCTTCCACATCCGGGGAAGGCGGCATCCGCGGCAACCTGCGCAGGGCGAAACGCCTTCTGGAGGAGGCGGGCTGGGTCCTGAAGGACAACCACCTGGTTCATGGCGAAAGTGGCGAAACCATGGAATTTGAAATCCTGCTCGCCAACCCCCAGTTCGAGCGCATCGCCGCGGGGTTCCGCAAGAACCTAGAACGCCTCGGTGCGGCGGCGAGAATCCGTACCGTGGATACCTCCCAATACGAAAAACGCATCGAGGATTTCGACTTCGATATGGTGGTGGCCGGTTTCGGACAGTCCCTGTCGCCGGGCAACGAACAACGGGATTACTGGAGCTCCCAAGCCGCAGAAACCCCCGGCAGCCGCAATATCATCGGCATCCATGATCCGGTTGTGGACGAGCTGATCGAGGAGGTGATCGCCGCCCCCGACCGCGAGAGCCTGGTGGCGCGCTCCCGCGCCCTGGACCGGGTGCTGCTGTGGGGCCATTACCTGGTTCCCCACTGGCATATCCGCACCTTCCGGCTGGCCTATTGGAACATGTTCTCGCGCCCTAAGGTGACGCCCAAATACGCCCTTGGCTTCGATTTCTGGTGGATTGATCCGAAAAAGGAAGCTCTGCTGCAGTGGGAAAAAGGCGCCGCGGTGAGCGCCAATCTGGAACAGGAAGAAGAAGAGGAAACCGGCTTCACAGCGGGGGGGCTGTGGCTGTCCATCGTGGCCATCGCCATCTTCGCCTTTCTGCTGCAGCGGCTGTTGCAGCAGCGGCGCAACACCACTAACAACGATTAGAGCGGGTCCGGATGCTCGCCTATATCCTGCGCCGGCTGTTCTTGATCGTCCCCACCCTATTCGGGATCATGGTGGTCAATTTCATCATCGTGCAATCGGCTCCCGGCGGGCCGGTGGAACAGATGATCGCCCGCATCAAAGGAACCGCCATCGAAGCCACGGCCCGAGTTGGCGGTACGGCAGGCGGCGAAACCACCAGCCAAGCCCGGAAACACTCCAGTGCCGACAGCGGTGCCGGGATAGCAGGAAAATACAGGGGCTCGCGCGGGCTCGACCCGGAACTGATCCTCGAGATCGAGAAACTCTACGGTTTCGACAAACCTGCCCATGAACGTTTCTTCAAGATGATCGGCCAGTACGCGGCCTTCGATTTCGGTGAGAGCTTTTTCCGCGACCGCTCGGTGGTAGATCTCATCGCTGACAAGCTTCCGGTTTCCATTTCGTTGGGTCTGTGGACCACGTTGTTCGTCTATCTCATCTCGATCCCGCTGGGGGTCGGCAAGGCCGTGCGCGACGGCACGTCTTTCGATATATGGACCAGCGGCTTCATTATCGTCGGCTACGCCATTCCCGGTTTTCTGTTCGCCATCCTGCTGATCGTGCTGTTCGCGGGGGGTAGTTTCTGGGACGTCTTCCCGCTGCGCGGCTTAGTCTCAGAAAACTGGGAGAGCCTGGCCTGGCCCGCCCGCATCGCCGACTATCTTTGGCATATCACGCTACCCGTGCTGTCCATGGTGATCGGGGGGTTCGCCGGGCTCACCATGCTCACCAAGAATTCCTTCCTCGACGAGATCAACAAGCAATACGTGATGACCGCCCGAGCCAAGGGGCTGGCGGAAAACCGCGTACTCTACGGCCACGTGTTCCGCAACGCCATGCTCATCGTTATCGCCGGCTTTCCCAGCGCCTTCATCGGCATCCTGTTCACCAGCTCGTTGCTGACGGAAGTTATCTTCTCCCTCGACGGGCTCGGGCTGCTTGGTTTCGAGGCGGCCATCGGCCGGGATTACCCGGTGCTGTTCGGCACCCTTTACATCTATACCCTGATCGGCCTGCTGCTGAAGTTGGTCAGCGACCTTACCTATGTGCTGATTGATCCGCGCATCGATTTCGAAAGCCGGGAGGTCTGACGATGGCACAGATCCCCAAAACGACCCCCAAAACGGCCAGCAAAGACAGGTTCTTAGGGTTTGCCATTACCCCCCTGACGCGGCGGCGGATCGAGAATTTTAAGGCCAACCGGCGCGGCTTCGTTTCCTTCTGGATTTTCCTGTTCCTGTTCACGGGCTGTCTCTTCGCCGAGCTTGTGGCCAATGACAAGCCCCTGTTGGTGCGGTTCAACGGCAATCTCTACGCCCCGGTCCTGGTCAGCTATCCGGAGGCCGCTTTCGGCGGCGAGTTCGAGACCGAAGCCGATTACCGCGATCCCTTCGTGAAGAATCTTATCGAGACGCAAGGGTGGATGCTCTGGCCTCCCATCCGTTTTTCCTATGACACCATCAATTACGACCTCGAGGTTCCATCGCCGGCGCCGCCGAGCCGGGAAAACTGGCTTGGCACTGACGATCAGGGACGCGACGTGGTGGCACGGCTGATTTACGGCTTTCGCATTTCCGTCCTCTTCGGTCTGACGCTGACCTTGTTCAGTTCGGTTGTGGGCATCACCGCCGGAGCGGTTCAGGGCTATTTCGGGGGGCTCACCGATCTTCTGTTCCAGCGCTTCATCGAAATCTGGGCGGGGCTGCCCATCCTCTATCTGCTGATTATCCTGGCCAGCGTCACCGAGCCCAACTTCTGGTGGCTTCTGGGTCTGATGCTGCTGTTCAGCTGGATGGCGCTGGAAGGCGTGGTGCGGGCGGAATTCCTGCGCGCCCGCAATTTCGAATATGTGCGCGCCGCCCGCGCGCTGGGGGTGAGCACGCCGGTCATCATGTTCCGCCACCTTCTTCCCAACGCCATGGTGGCGACGCTGACCTTCCTTCCATTCATTCTCAGCGGCTCCATCACCACCCTGACATCGCTGGATTTCCTCGGTTTCGGCCTGCCCCCGGGCTCTCCTTCCCTAGGCGAGATGCTTGCCCAGGGCAAGACCAACCTACAGGCACCGTGGCTCGGCATGACGGCCTTTGCGACGCTGGCGGTGATGCTGAGCCTGTTGGTCTTCATCGGCGAGGCCGTGCGCGACGCCTTCGACCCCAGGAAGGTGCTGAAATGAACGCGCGTGATCCCCTGCTCGACGTCCGCGATCTCTCGGTCACCTTCCGCACCCGGAGCGGCGAGGTGGTGGAAGAGGTGGAGGCCGTGCGCCACATCTCCTTCGACATCGGCCACGGCGAGACCGTCGCCCTGGTGGGGGAAAGCGGCTCGGGAAAATCGGTGACGGCGCTGTCACTCCTCCAGTTGCTGCCCTATGCAGTGGCCCGCCATCCGGGGGGAAGCATCCTGTTCGAGGGCGAGGAACTGATGGGCGCTGGCAAGGCGTTGATGAGTTCCATCCGTGGCAACCGTATCGCCATGATCTTCCAGGAGCCCATGAATTCCCTCAATCCGCTGCATACAGTGGAAAAACAGATTGGGGAAATCCTGTTTCTGCACAAGAAGATGGCCCCGCAGGCGGCACGGGAGCGCATTGTGGAGCTGTTGGAGATGGTTGGACTCGACCGGCCGCGGGAACGCCTCGCCACCTATCCCCACCAGCTTTCCGGCGGCCAGCGCCAGCGTGTTATGATCGCCATGGCCCTGGCCAACGAGCCGGATATGCTGATTGCCGACGAGCCCACCACGGCGCTTGACGTGACCATACAGGCACAATTGCTTGCGCTTCTCAAAGACCTGCAACAGCGTCTCGGCATGGCCATGCTGTTGATTACCCATGACCTGTGCGTAGTGCGCAAGATGGCCGACCGGGTCTGCGTCATGACCGGTGGCGAAATCGTGGAAAGCGGCGTCACCGAGGATATTTTCGTACGCCCCGCCCATGCCTATACCCGTAAGCTGTTGGAGGCCGAACCCAAAGGCAAGACCGCGCCCGCGTCCGAAGAGGCGGCCACCATCATGGAAACCAAAGACCTGCGCGTCTGGTTCCCCATCAAGACCGGGTTGTTGCGGCGCGTGACTGGTCACGTGAAGGCCGTGGACGGCATAAGTTTGAGCGTACGGGAAGGCCACACGGTGGGGGTGGTGGGCGAAAGCGGCTGCGGCAAGACCAGCCTCGGTCTTGGCCTGTTACGGCTGGTGAAAAGCGATGGTGCTATTTTCTTTTCCGGACACGGCATCGATGGGCTCGGTAGCCACGAGATACGGCCCTTGCGTCAGGAAATGCAGATCGTCTTTCAGGATCCCTTTGCCTCGTTAAGCCCGCGTCTTTCGGTAGGCCAGATCGTGGGCGAGGGTCTTGAGGTCCACGCCCTTGCCGCCACCAGGGAAGAACGCCAGGGCCTCATATGGCAGGCTCTGACCGAGGTCGGCCTCGACCCTGATTCGGCGCAACGCTACCCCCATGAGTTTTCGGGCGGCCAGCGCCAGCGCATCGCCATCGCCCGCGCCCTTGTGCTCAAACCCCGGCTGATTATCCTCGACGAACCCACCAGTGCGCTCGATATGTCGGTCCAGGCCCAGATCGTGGACCTTCTGCGCGATCTTCAGACGCGCCATGGCCTGGCCTATATCTTCATCAGTCACGACCTTCGGGTGGTGCGCGCCCTGGCCGATGAAATCCTCGTCATGCGCGGCGGCAAAATGGTGGAATGGGGAAAGGTGGACGATGTCTTCGATCATCCCAGGGAATCCTACACCAAGGCGCTGATGGAGGCGGCGCTCCACCTTGAAACCGTTGCCGGTGCAGGGGTCGCCATCTGATCCCGTCGCTGTTCCGTGTCCGTAGGGGGGGCGGAGGGGCAAGGCTGGTCTTTTTGCCGCAGTTTCTTCATTTTATAGGTGAGAGAATCCCGCTTAGAATAGAGCGAGAAAAGGGAAATCAGGGTGAGCTCATGGTGAACAGTACCCTCGTTTTGGCAAACAAGAATTATTCCTCGTGGTCGCTACGGGCGTGGCTGGTGTGTACCCATGCCGGTCTGGCATTCGAGGAAGTGGTAATCCCCCTGCGCGAAAGCGCCACCCACGAGGCCATCCTTTGCTATACACCTTCGGGTAAGTTGCCGGTGCTCGTCCACGGCGACGTCACGGTATGGGATTCCCTGGCCATCTGTGAATACGTGGCCGAGTTGTTTCCTGCAGCCGGCCTGTGGCCCGCCGAGGGGCTCGCCCGCGCCCACGCTCGCGCGGTATCTTCGGAAATGCATTCGGGATTTCTTAACCTGCGCCGCAACATGCCCATGAACATACGCAGTTCCTCTCCCGGCCTTGGCATGACGCCCGAGGTCCAGGAGGACATCAACCGCATCACCGCCATCTGGCGCGAATGCCGCAAGGCTTCGGGCGGGGATTTCCTGTTCGGCGACTTCACCATCGCCGACGCCATGTTCGCCCCGGTGGTGAGCCGCCTGTTGACCTACGGCGTGGAGCTTGGCGAGAATGCCAGTTCCTATGCCGAGGTCATTATGAACATGCCCATGATGCAGGCCTGGGTGGCCGAGGCCAAGGACGAGCCCTGGATCATTCCCGATTTCGAATTCTGAATCGTTCTTATGGAACGGTACCGGGAATCCGCCTTAGGGGGCCTTGGCGGGTTGCGCCTGGTCAGGCTTCGCTAAGTCGATCATGCCGCGTTCGTGGTAGAAACGCGCCGCACCCGGATGCAGTGGGACGGTGAGGCCGTCGAGGGCCGTCTTCAGGCGGATCATCTCGCCCAGGGGGTGGCCGTCCTTGAGGATGGTCAGCACGTTATCGTGCCACAGGGCCTTTGTGATGGCGTACACCCGGCCCTCGGGAACCTCCGCCGAGACCAGCCACTGGGCGCCGACGCCAAGAGTCCAGGTATGATCCACCCCCTCGTAGACTCCCCTGGCAATGATCGTCTGGACGAAGAAGGGATCGTTTTTGCGTATTTTCTTCGATTGGCTGCCAACAATGGGAACCAGCGCGATGGGGATGGTCCGGGCGAGGTCGGCGATGGCCGTCACCGGGCTTCCCGCCACCAGGAAAAAAGCGTCCAGCGTTCCCTCGCGCAACCCGTCCGCGGCCTCGCCGGGAGGCAGATAGAGGGGCTTCATGTCCTTCCGGGTAAGCCCGTAGCCCTTGAGCACCAAGAGAACGCTGGCCAGGGTGCCTGATTCCGGCTCGCCCAGGGAGACCCGTTTTTTCTGCAGGTTAAAGACGCTCTTGATGCCCTCATCCGCCCGCACCACAAGATGGACGTTCTCGGGAAACAGATTGGCGATGGCGCGCAGGGTTTTCCCCAGCGGCTTTTTGTTCTTGCTCTTGGTTTTCTTCTTTTTTGCGAAAACCTTGGTCCCGGTGAGCGCCCAGTGGGCCACATCGGCCTGGCTCAACCCGGATTCGAGCTCGCCGTCGGCGATGGCCTCGATATTGGCCACCGAGCCTTCGGTGGACTGGGCCACGGCAATCATCCCCGGCACGCCGCAACTGCCGCCCCTGTCGCAGGCCCTGGAGCCGGGGGGGTTGCTGATGGCGCTGGCGATGAGCCCGCCGATGGGGAAATAGGTGCCGCTGGTGGCGCCGGTACCGATGCGGAAGAAGGTGATGTCCTCGCCGTTTTCTGCCGGGTCCACCTCGCCCAAGGCCAGGCCGGTAAAGAAAAGGCCGGTGAGGAGAAAGACAGTAAGCAGGACCGCCAGCGTCAGCGGCACGCGGGGCCACAACTGTGCGGCGTGGTAGGAGAAACCACCCTTGGGGGAGTCCCGCAACGCTGTTTTCACATTCCTTCACCCTGGGATTGTGATGTGTTGAGCCGCTGGCAAGGGCGGCGGGAAAACTTACTTCATGAAATAATCACGCAAAATCGTGGCGATTCCAAGGCGCCTTGATTCTTGGCGGAGGGAGTGGGATTCGAACCCACGGTACGCGTAAACGCACACACGCTTTCCAAGCGTGCGCCTTAAGCCACTCGGCCATCCCTCCAGTAGAAGCGCGGTTGCGGTGGCAAAATACCCAAGCCCAGCCACCCTTGCAACGCGGCATATGATTTGTGAGAGATTCACCTATTCATCGCCGGTCTTCAAAGCTTGGATGAAGGCCGACTGGGGAATTTCCACGCTGCCGAACTGACGCATCTTCTTCTTGCCCTTCTTTTGTTTCTCCAACAACTTGCGCTTGCGCGTGATGTCGCCGCCATAGCATTTAGCGGTCACGTCCTTGCGCATGGCGGAGATGGTTTCCCGCGCGATGACGTTGCCGCCAATAGCGGCCTGGATGGGAATCTTGAAAAGCTGGCGCGGGATGAGCTCCTTCAGGCGGGAACAGATAAGCCGCCCGCGACCTTGCGCGTTTTCGTGGTGGGTGATGAAGGCCAGGGCGTCCACCGGCTCGGCGTTGACCAGCACCGAGACCTTGACCAGGTTGCCCTCGCGATACTCCGCGATTTCATAGTCGAAGCTGGCATAGCCCCGGGTTACCGATTTGAGGCGGTCGTAAAAATCGAATACCACCTCGTTCAAGGGGAGGTGGTAGACGGCCATGGCGCGGCTTCCGGCATAGGTGAGGTCCACCTGTTCGCCGCGGCGGTCGGTGCACAATTGCAGCACCGAACCCAGATAGTCGTCGGGCACCAGGACGGTGGCCTTGATCCAGGGTTCCTCGATGCGTTCTATATGCACCGGGTCGGGCATGTCGGCGGGATTATGCAGTTCCAGCACCTCGCCTTTGGTGGTGTGGATGCGGTAGACCACGCTGGGCGCAGTGGTGATGAGCTCGAGGTTAAACTCGCGCTCCAGTCGCTCCTGGATAATCTCCAGATGCAACAGCCCCAGAAAGCCGCAGCGGAAGCCCAGCCCCAGGGCGGCTGAGGTTTCCGGCTCGTAGTCGAAACTGGCGTCGTTGAGGCGGAGCTTGGCGAGACTGTCACGCAGATCGTCATAATCGGCGGTGTCGAGCGGAAAGAGACCGCAGAACACCACCGGCACGCTGGGCTTGAAGCCGGGTAGGGGGTCGGCGGTGGGGGTCTTGTGGTTGGTCAGGGTGTCGCCCACCCGGCAATCGGCCACGTGCTTGATGGCGGCGGTGATGAAGCCAATCTCGCCGGAACCCAGCGTGTCAACATCCTCGGGTTTGGGCGTGAAGACGCCCACGCGCTCCACCGCATAGACTCCGCCGCTGGCCATCATGCGCACCTTCATGCCCTTGCGCACGGCGCCGTCGCGCACCCGCAACAGGATCACCACACCGAGATAGGGATCGTACCAGCTGTCCACCAGCAGCGCCTTTAAAGGTACCGACGCCTCACCCGCCGGCGGCGGCAGGCGGGTCACCAGGGCTTCCAGCACTGCATCCACGCCAGCCCCGGTCTTGGCCGAGATTTCCAGCGCGGCCGAGGCGTCGATGCCGATCACGTCCTCGATCTGGGCGCGGATGCGCTCCGGTTCAGCCGCCGGCAGGTCGATTTTGTTCAGTACCGGCACAATCTCGTGGTCGTTGTCGATGGCCTGGTAGACATTGGCCAGGGTCTGGGCCTCCACCCCCTGGCTGGCGTCTACCACCAGCAGCGAGCCCTCACAGGCGGCCAGCGAGCGGCTTACCTCGTAGGAAAAATCCACATGGCCCGGCGTGTCCATGAGATTGAGGATATAGGTCTCGCCGTCCTGCGCCTTGTAGGACAGGCGTACCGTCTGGGCCTTGATGGTGATGCCGCGCTCGCGCTCGATATCCATATTGTCGAGTACCTGTTCCCGCATCTCGCGGTCGGAGAGGCCGCCGCAAATCTGGATCAGGCGGTCAGCCAGCGTCGACTTGCCATGATCGATATGGGCGATGATGGCGAAGTTACGGATACGGGAAAGGTCAGTCATGGGGTTAGGTGTCGGATTCCGTGCTCGCCGGCATGATCTCCGCCTGGGCCTGAAAAATCATCCGCGTAGGCGGGCGCCGGTGGCCTTGGCCACAGCGGCAGTGATCTTATCCCCCACTGCTTCGATTTCCTCGTCGGTGAGGGTCTTTGACCGGGGCTGGAGGGTCACCGCCAGGGCCAGGGATTTCTCGCCTTCGGCCATGCCCTCGCCGGTATAGAGGTCGAACACGCCCACGTCCGCGATCAGGCCCGTCTTCTTGTCCGCCCCCATCACCGCGGAGACCAACACCGCCGCGCTCACGTCTGCGTCCACCACGAAGGCGAAATCACGCACCACCGATTGGAAGGGCGAGGGGTCAAGGAGATCCCGGGTCTTGGCTTTCTTCTTTTTGGGTTCCGGCACCTCATTGAGAAAAAGCTCGAATCCAGCCGCCGAGCCCTTTACGTCGAGGCGTGACAGAATGCCGGGATGGATCTCGCCGAAATGAGCAAGCACCGTTTTCGGACCCTTAGGCTTCACCGCCAGACACAGGCTTCCCGAGCGGCCGGGGTGGTACCAGGAGGGGGCGTCGTCGGTGGCATCGAGCACGTCCGCTGCCACCCCGCACGCGGCCAGGGCGGCTAGGGCGTCGGCCTTGGCGTCGAAGGCGTCCACCGGGCGCGTTTCGCCCGACCAGTGGCGCACACCCGTGGCCTCCGAGCGCAGCCCCGCAGCCAGTTGCGCCTGGCCCTCGGGGGAGGCATCGGCATAGGCTGGTCCGATCTCGAAGAGGGCACAATCCCCCTGTCCCCGTGCCTGGTTCCAGGCCGCGGCGGTGAGAAGGTTTGGCAGTATAGCGGGCCGCATCACATCGAGATCAGCGCTGATGGGATTGACCAGAGTCAGATTCTTGCCGCCGCCGCCGAACAGTTCCGCGACAGCGGCATTCATGAAGGACCAGGTGACGGCCTCCACCATGCCGCGCGCCGCCAGTTGCCGCCGCACATAACGTTCGCGCAACTGCCGCGGCGAGAGCGCCGGTTCGGGCAGGGCCGTCTCGCGGGGCAGGGAGACCGCCGGTATCTGGTCATAGCCGTGAACCCGGAGGAGTTCCTCCACCAGATCGGCCTCGCCCTCGACATCGTGGCGCCAGCTTGGCGTCACCACCGTCAACTCATCATGGGTGTCGCTGACGGTGAAGCCTAAGGGCCGGAGAATATGCCGCACCGTATCGGCGTCCATCTCCACCCCGCCCAGAGCGGGGATGCGCGACGTTCGCAGGGTGATAGTCCGCGACAGGTCGGGCACGGCGCCGGCGATCACTGGCTCCCCGGCCTCGCCGCCGCAGAAATCAAGAATCATGGCCGTGGCCACCTCCATGCCCGGCAGCACGGATTCGGGATCGACGCCGCGCTCGAAACGGTAGCGAGCGTCGGAGTCGATCATCAGCCTGCGCCCCGTGGCCGCCGTGCGGACGGGATCGAAGAGGGCGCTTTCCAGCACCACCGAGGTGGTATCCGACCCGCAGCCGGTGGAAACGCCGCCGATGACACCACCCAGCCCGAGAACCCCGGACCCATCGGTGATCACGGTCATGCCGTCTTCAAGCACGTAATCCTTGTCGTCGAGGGCGGCTAGTATTTCGCCTTTCTTCGAGAGGCGCACCACGAGATCGCCCTCCAGTTTCGCAGCATCGTAAACATGCAACGGCCTGGCAAGGTCGAGGGTGAGGTAGTTGGTGATGTCCACCAGGGCGGAGATGGGCCGCAGCCCCACCGCGGTGAGGCGGTCGACGAGCCATTGCGGGCTGGCGCCGTTTTTCACGCCCCGGATGGTACGCGCCACAAAGAGAGGGCAGGCGTCGGCGGTGTCTTTCTTGAAGTCGAGCGTGACCCCGGCACCTCCCTTAAAGGCGTTTTTCACCGGCGTCCCCGGGCGGGGCTTGATCTTGCCCATGCCAGCGGCGGCTAAATCGCGGGCGATGCCGAGCACCCCGGTGCAGTCGGCTCGGTTGGGAGTGATGGCGACGTCGATCACGGGATCATCGAGACCAGCGAGACCGGCGAAAGGAATGCCAAGGGGCGCGTCTTCTGGCAATTCGATGATGCCGTCGTGATCCTCGCCCAGCCCCATTTCCATGGCCGAACACATCATACCGTGGCTTTCTACACCGCGGATTTTGGTTTTCTTCAACTTCAGCCCGGTGCCGGGAACGGTGGTGCCAGTGCGGGCAAACACGCCCTTGAGGCCTTTCCTGGCGTTGGCCGCGCCGCACACCACCTGGACCTGTTCGGTGCCGGTATCCACCGTGCAGACCTGAAGGCGGTCGGCGTCGGGATGGGGTTCGGCGGCAACGATGCGGGCCACGGTGAAGGGTTCCAGCAATGCGCCGCGGTCCATCACTTCTTCCACCTCAATGCCGAGCGCGGTGAGGCGGTCCACGATCTCGCCCAGATGGGTGTGGGTATCGAGATGCTCCTTGAGCCAGGACAGGGTGAATCTCATCGTGACAGACCCCCCACCAGGGAGGGGATGTCGAGCGCCTCGAAGCCGTAGTGGTGCAGCCACCGCAGGTCGGCCTCGAAGAAGGTGCGCAGGTCGGGAATGCCGTATTTGAGCATGGCGATGCGTTCCACCCCCAACCCGAAGGCGAATCCCTGGTGGGTCCCTGGGTTGATGCCGCAGGCCTCCAGAACTTTGGGGTGAACCATGCCGCAGCCGAGGATTTCCAGCCAGTCTCCGCCAGCGCCGATCTTCAGCTCGCCGTTCTTTCGCGAACAGCCGATATCAACCTCCGCGGAAGGTTCGGTGAAGGGGAAGAAGGAGGGCCGGAAGCGCAGGGGCAGATCGGCGATTTCGAAATAGGCGCGGCAGAATTCGGTGATGCAGCCCTTCAAGTGGCCCATATGGGTGCTTTTATCCACCACCAGACCTTCCACCTGGTGGAACATAGGCGTATGGGTCATGTCGGAATCGCTGCGATAGGCGCGGCCCGGTGCGATGATGCGCAAAGGTGGTTTGTGCGCCTGCATGGTGCGCACCTGGACCGGCGAGGTATGGGTGCGCAATACCAGCTGACCGCCGTCGCGTTTGCCGGGAAGATAGAAGGTGTCGTGCATCTGGCGGGCGGGATGTTCGGGCGGGATATTGAGGGCCGTGAAATTGTGGAAGTCGTCCTCAATATCGGGGCCTTCGGCCACAGCGAAACCCATCTCGCCGAAGATGGCCAGAACCTCGTCTAAGGTCTGGGAGATGGGATGGATGCGGCCTTCGCCTTGCGGGCGCACCGGCAGGGTCACATCGACCCGTTCGGCAGCCAGCCTGGTGTCCAGTTCCGCCGTCTCGAGCGCCGCCTTGCGTGTATCGATGGCGGTCTCCATGCGGTTCTTTATTTGGTTGTAGAGTGGGCCCTTTTTCTTGCGTTCCTCCGGCGAGAGTGCGCCCAGCCCCTTCATCAGAGCGGAGATGCTGCCCTTTTTGCCCAGCGCCTCCACCCGCACGGCTTCCAGAGCCGCCACCGTACCAGCGTCGGCGATGGCCTGGAGAAGGTCCTGTTCGAGTTGTCCGAGGTCGTCCATGATGTTCACGGGTGACAGACTACGAAAAAGGAGGCGGTTATGGAACCGGCCCCCTTAGAGCGGTTCAGGCGGCTTTTTCCAATGCCTCCCGGACCCGGTTTACCAGCGCTGCAAAGGTGTCCTCGTCGCGGATAGCAATATCGGAGAGTACCTTGCGGTCAATCTCGATCCCCGCCTTCTTCATGCCGTTCATGAACTGGGAATAGGTCATGCCGTGGCGGCGCGCGCCGGCATTGATGCGCTGGATCCACAGGCCGCGGAAATTGCGCTTGCGGGTACGGCGGTCGCGATAGGCGTATTGCAGCCCCTTTTCCACGGCCTGAACGGCGGTGCGGAAGGTGTTCTTGCGGCGGCCGCGGTATCCCTTGGCCTGTTTCATGATTTTTTTGTGGCGGGCGTGGGTGGTCACGCCCCTGCTGACTCTAGCCATTGTTACCTGCCTTCGTCACGCGTAGGGAATGAATTTGCGAACGATGCGGGCATCAGCATCAGCCATGATGGACGCGCCCCGCGCCTTGCGTTTGGTCTTCTGGGACCGTTTGCGCAGATTATGGCGCATCCCCGAATGGTACATCACCACCTTGCCTTTCGACGACAGGCGGAAACGTTTCTTGGCGCCACTTTTGCTTTTCAACTTGGGCATTTTGTCCCCTCTTGTTTTATGGGGTTGAACATTATTTCCGGAAACGGTCTCCGAAAATACATCCGGCGGCTGGGCATGCCCCGGGCATGAACGCCCGGCCTCAGTACCTTGATGAGAGGCGGGTTATACCCACCCGGCCCGCCAAAAGCAAGGCCGGCACGGATGTGTGAGAAGGAGCAAAGAGGGGGCGCGTTCTTGGGTTTCGCGGGAACAGGGAAAGGTCTTGTCCGGAGCTCTATATGGGCGCGATCACCATGGTCATCTGGCGGCCTTCCAGCTTCGGGAACTGTTCCACCTTGGAGAGTTTCGAGACGTCGTCGCGGACCCGGTCGAGAACATCCATGCCCAGTTCCTGATGGACCATTTCACGGCCCCGAAAGCGCAGTGTCACCTTGACCTTGTCGCCCTCGCCCAGAAATTTCACAATGCTCCGCATCTTCACGTCATAGTCATGGACATCGATGTTGGGACGCATCTTGATTTCCTTAACATCCGTGGTTTTCTGTTTTTTGCGGGCCTCGTTGCGCTTTTTCTGCTCCTGATACTTGTATTTGCCGTAGTCAAGTATCTTGCAGACGGGCGGATCGGAATTGGGGGAGACCTCAACTAGATCGAGACCGGCCTCTTCGGTCTTTACCAAGGCATCGCTCACGGTACAGACCCCGAGCATTTCTCCGTCGGCACCTACCAGCCGAACCTTGGGCGCATCAATTCCCTCATTGACACGCGGGCCCTTTGGCCGCGGGGCCGTATTAAAGGGGGGGCTTGCTATGTGACTGTCTCCATATTTCTGTTAACTCCATTTTCTCGTTAATCCAATTTTCCCGTCAATCCGGGGCTGCAGAAACCTCCTCGCTGCCGCATCATGACGGCGGCGGGAACACCGCTTCGGAAGCTAGTCTATTGACTGCCTCGTCGAGCGCAAGAATTTCTTGCTTTTCGCCGTCGAGACGGCGCAGGGCGACGGTTTCCTTTTCCGCCTCCTGTTTGCCGAGAACGAGGACGACAGGGACCTTGGCGTGGCTGTGTTCACGGACCTTGTAGTTGATTTTCTCGTTGCGCAGGTCGGTCTCCACGCGCAGGCCCACCCGTTTTATCTCTTCGGCCACGCGCACGGCGTAGGCGTCGGCATCGGAGGTAATGGTGGCGACAATGGCCTGAAGGGGCGCCAGCCACAGCGGGAACTTGCCCGCGTAATGTTCGATCAAAACCCCGATGAACCGTTCCAGGGAACCGAGGATGGCCCGGTGCAGCATGACCGGCCTGTGTTTGTCGCCGTCCTCTCCCACATAAGAAGCATCGAGGCGTTCGGGCAGAACGAAGTCCACCTGCAGCGTACCGCATTGCCATTCGCGGCCGATGGCGTCCTGCAGGACAAAATCCAGCTTCGGCCCGTAGAAGGCGCCCTCGCCGGGATCGAGCGTGAACTCGAGGCCCGCCGCGACCACTGCCTGTTGCAGCGCGGCCTCGGCACGGTCCCAGACGGCGTCATCCCCGGCGCGGATCTCAGGCCGGTCGGAGAACCTCACGCTGACATCGGTAAAGCCGAAATCCTTGTAGACCGAGAGAAGGAGGCCACAGAAAGCTTTGGTTTCGCCGGTGATCTGGTCCTCGGTGCAGAAGATATGGGCGTCGTCCTGGATGAAGGCGCGCACCCGCATCAGGCCGTGTAGGGCACCGGAAGGCTCGTTGCGGTGGCAACAGCCGAACTCGGCCATGCGCAGCGGCAGGTCGCGGTAGCTCTTGATTCCCTGGCGGAAAATCTGCACGTGGCAGGGGCAGTTCATGGGTTTCAGGGCGAGTATTTTCTCTTCTGATTCGGCGGTGAACATGTTCTCGCGGAATTTCTCCCAATGGCCGGATTCCTCCCACAGCGAGCGGTCCACCAGCTGCGGTGTGTTGACCTCGATGTAGCCGGCCTGTGCCAGCCGCGAACGGATGTAGGATTCGATGGTACGGTAGAGGGTCCAGCCCTTGTCGTGCCAGAAGACGCTGCCGGCGGCTTCCTCCTGAAGGTGGAACAGGGACATTTCGCGGCCCAGGCGACGGTGATCGCGTTTCTCCGCCTCTTCCAGCCGGTGCAGGTAGGCTTTGAGGTCCTTTTCGCTGAACCAGGCGGTGCCGTAGATGCGTTGCAGCATCTCGTTCCTGGAATCGCCGCGCCAATAGGCCCCGGCCAGCTTCATCAGCTTGAAACCCTTGCCGATCTTGCCGGTGGACGGAAAATGCGGGCCGCGGCAGAGATCGATGAAGTCGCCCTGGCGGTAGAGGCCGATGGACTCGTCCTTGGGGATCGCCTCGATAATCTCGGCCTTGTAGTGCTCACCCGCATCCTTGAAGAACAGGATCGCCTCGCCACGGTCCCAGACCTCGCGGGTGATGGCCTCGTCGCGCTTGACGATCTCGCGCATGCGGGCCTCGATTTTCTCGAGGTCCTCAGGCGTGAAGGGCTTGGCGCGGGAAAAATCGTAATAGAAGCCGTCCTCGATATTGGGGCCGATGGTGACCTGGGTTTCCGGATACAGTTCCTTCACCGCCTCGGCCATCACATGGGCGCAATCATGGCGCAGCAGCTCCAGGGCGTCGTCGTCTTTTGAGGTGATGATGCCTATGCAAGCGTCGTTTTCGATGGGCGCCAGAAGATCGGTCAGCTCCCCGTCCACGCGCACGGCCAGAGCGGCCTTGGCGAGGCCGGGGCCGATATCGGCGGCAATGTCGGCGCCGGAAACCGGCCCTTCGTACTGCCGGACGCTGCCATCGGGCAGGGTTATAGCAACCATTATCCTCTCTTTATCCTCATTGGCCTACGTGGCCGCAATGTAAAAGGATTGGGGGGCCTGTCAAGGTTGGCGCAATCTAAGGGAAGACACCACCTCTTCCACGCCAAGCCCTGTCAGGGGGTCGCGGCGCAGGATGTCCACATCCACCCCCCGCGGCGCGCACAGGGCGGGGTCGGAATCGCCAGAAAACAGCACCAGCGAGGGACAGCCGCAGGCAGCGATCACATGCATGGGGCCGGTATCGTTGCCCACCGCCCCGCGCGCGCCGCGGGCCAGCGCCGCGATATCTTCCAGTTCGGTTTCCCCGCACAGATTGCGAATCTCTGGACAGGCGGCTGCGATGGCGGCCATCACCTGGCCGTCGCCGCGCCCGCCCAGAAGCACTGGGGTTAGCCCCTTTTCCACCAGATGTTGCGCCAACGCCCCGTAGGAATCCGCCCCCCAGTGCTTGGCCTGGCGATGCACGGCCCCGCCCGGCGCCAGCAGCACGAAATCGCCCTCCAAGGCGAAGCGGGAGATGTCGCCCACCATCCAGGAGAGGTCCGGTTCAGGCGTTTCGGCGATACCGGCGCGGGCCAGCTGTTGGGCCTGGCGGTCCAGGGTATGCATGAGGTCACGTTCCAAGTTGTCATGGGGGTGGGAACACCCCTTAGCGATCCCCGACCATTGCGGCGCAGGGCCGGGCCGGAACAGGCGGAAATAAAAGCTGCTGCGGTCGGAGGTCTGGAGGTCGTAGACGCGGTCGAAACATGCCCCACGCAGGCGGCGGCGCAGGGCCAGCCACGAAAATATCTGGAGCAAATGGGGGCGGTCATCCACCCAGACCTCATCGAAATAGCCGCATTCCCGCGCCAGCGCCGCGAAAGGCGCAGTGGTGAGCAGAGTGATCCGCGCCTCACGGTGAAATTCCCGGATCACCCTGAAGGGCCCCATGGCCTGGATGAAATCGCCCAGAGCACCGAGCTTGATGACGAGGATGCGGGAAGCGGTCATAGAGGCGGTCAAATCAACACCGGCCTCTTGGCGCGTCCCGACGCCATGATCTCGTCATAGACGGCCAGGGTGCGGCTACACATTTTCCGTTTGGAAAAATTCTTATGGATGTAGTTGATGGCGGTCTTGAACAGGAGTTCCCGTTCCTCGGGACCAAGCTCCAGGGCACGCTCCAGAGCCACCGCCAGAGCCCCGGTATCGCCTGGCGTAAACAGCCAGCCGGTCTTTCCCGGGCGCACCGTCTCGCGCGCGCCGCCATGATCGGAAGCGACCACTGGCCGCCCCATGGCCTGGGCCTCCACCGCCACGCGGCCGAAGGCTTCCGGGTCAGTGGAGGCCGACACCACTACATCGGCCAGCATATAGGCCGCCGGCATGTCGGTGCAGTGCTCCACCACATGCACAATGTTACCAAGCCCGCGCCGTCGGAGCAGGGTTTCCAGTTCTTTGCGGTATCCCATCCGCCCCTGGTCGGAGCCCACCAGAAGACAGCGGATATCGTGACGCCCGAGCCGCGCCAGGGCATCGATCATCATGGTCTGGCCCTTCCACCGCGTAATGCGGCCGGGTAACATCACCACCGGCACGCCGTCGGGCAGACGCCATTCGGTGGCAAGCTGTACCACGCGTTCGGCGCTGACCTGGGCGGGGTTGAAACGGTTAAGGTCAATGCCGCGGTAAATGAGGCGGATGCAGTCTTCTTCCAAACCGTAGGTTTTTTGGATGTGGTCGCCGATGAAGCGGGAGATGGCGATCACCTTTTCACCCCGGGTCATGATGGAATTGTAATGTTTCTTAAGGAAATTACCGGGACCGGTATAGGCGCCGTGGAAGGTGGTGACGAAATGAACATCGGCCCGCCGGGCCGCGGAAAAGGCGCTCCAAGCCGGAGCCCGTGAACGCACATGGACGATATCCACCTCGTGCTCGCGGATGATTTTCTCGAGGCGGCCGATATTGGCAAAGATGGTGCACGGGTTCTTCGAATGCAGCGGCAGACCGAAATGAGCCACCTTGGCACGTTCCAGTTCCCGCACCATGGCCCCGCCATTGGAAGCCACTAGGGATTTAGCGCCCGACCTTGCCACGGTGATAGCCACATCCACGGCGCCCCGCTCGACCCCGCCGCCGCCTGTCTCCAGAGAGGGGAGAACCTGCAGAATCGTCGGTTTATCCCGTTTCTTGGCTTCCCGTCCGGTGTTAGACTCGTGATTCTCGGTCATGTCATCCATCTAGCAGTAACATTCGGTGTATTCCATGAACGACACACAATCGCCGTCCTCTTCCTCGCCACAGTTTCTAGCATGCGAAGATGGCGAGAGCATCGCCTATCATGTCCTTCCCGGCCGCACGCCGGGGGTCGTCTTTTTCGGCGGGTTTCTCTCCGACATGACCGGGACCAAGGCGATGAGCCTGGAAACCCTGTGCCGCCAAACCGGACAGGCCTTCGTACGTTTTGATTATTTCGGTCACGGCGCGTCTTCCGGCACCTTCACCGAAGGCACCATAAGCCGCTGGAAGGCCGACGCCGTGAGGATTCTCGACGAGGTGACGGAAGGCCCGCAAATCCTGATTGGGTCCAGCCTCGGAGCATGGATCATGATCCTGGCGGCTCTGGAACGCAGCGAGCGCGTGGCGGGAATGGTGGGCATCGCTGCCGCGCCCGATTTTACCGAGGACCTGATCTGGGGAACTTTGAGCGAAGAGGACCGCAATAACTTGCAGGAAACGGGCATCATCGGGATCCCCAACCCCCATGGCAACGAGCCCACCCCGGTCTCCCGCGCCCTGATCGAGGACGGGCGCGGGAACCTAGTGCTGCGCGGGACCATTCCCCTTACCTGTCCGGTGCGGCTTCTCCACGGCCTGCTCGACAGGGAAGTGCCGTCGGAAACCTCGTTGAAACTAGCCACCAGCCTTGAATCCGACAATGTCACCGTAACCTTTATCAAGAACGGAGATCACCGGCTTTCGAATCTGGAAAGCCTGTCGTGCATCTTCCTGACGGTGGCGGAGCTTCTCAGCCCGCCGCCCCGGGAAATAGCCGCCAATGATTAGCTCTAACCGCCGTTGCGGAAGATGGCGTCCAGCCCCTTGCGGTAATCGGGAAATTCCAGAGTCACGTTCAGTTCTTTCTTGATAAGCGTGTTGCTTACCCGTTTGTTGTCGTCGTAGAAACTGCGCGCCATTTCGGAAAGCTCCGCCTCCTCTAAGGAAACCGGCGGTGGCGGTTCTACACCCAAAAGGGAACAAGCATAATCCGTCACATCCTGGGGCGGGGCGGGTTCATCGTCGCAGACGTTATAAACGGTGTCGGGCCGAGGCCGGTCCATGGAAGCCCGCAACACCCGGACCAAATCGGCGATGTGGATGCGCGAGAACACCTGGCCGGGTTTGATTACCTTTTTCGCCCGCCCAGAGCGTACCATATCCAGGGCCGAGCGTCCGGGCCCGTAAATCCCCGCCAGCCGGAAAATATGGACGGGAACACCCGATGCCTGCCACAGGGCGCGCCAGCCGTCTTCGGCGACGGCGCGGCGGCGGCCCCTCTCGCCGCTGGGGTTGAGGGGACTTTCCTCGTCTACCGAGACGCCCCCGCGGTCGCCATAGACGCCGGTGGTGGAGAGATAGCCCACCCACTGCAGTTCCGGCATGGCAGCTAGTTCCTTGCCGTGCATGTCGAGAACGGGGTCGCCGTCTTCGTCCGGGGGCACAGAGCTGAGCATATGGGTGACACCCGCGAACACATCCCCGGCAAGGGGCCGGTGGCGGTTGAACTCATGGACTGGTACGTTCTTTAAAGCGTGCTGGCCTTCCGCTTCCGCCATATCACGGCAGGTGCCGGCTACCTCCCAGCCCGCGCCTTTCAACCCTTCGGCTAGGGTGCGCGCCGCGGCACCGAAGCCCAAGCAGAGCAGTTTCTGGGGCTTTCCAGCGTACTCAGTCATGGCCGGGACCGGTGTATCTGTGTTTGTACCTGTGTCCGTGCCGGGCATGGTTCATGAAAAGCCTTTTCTTTTTTCTCGTGAGAGAGGCAATAATTCTATCTTCCCGTGCCAACGATCGGAATGCTTCCATGTGGCGCCGTAACTCTGTCATTTTTTCCTTCCTTGCCACCACCGTGTTATGCGCAGCTTCGCTGTGCGTGCTCTCCCTTGTAGCACGCGCCGGGGAAACACCCGCCAAGCCCGCACCACCCACGGGGAACGTGACGGCGGAAGACGAAGCGGAGCTTCAACGCTATAGCAAATGCGCCGGTCTAGCCCGCAAGAATCCCCGGCAGGCCTTCGACCACGCCATGGTCTGGGTAGAGGAGGACAAGAAAAACATGACCGCCCGGCATTGCCTGGCCATCAGCCTGATCGCCATCCAGGACTACTTCACCGCCGGGGAACAGCTTGAACGCATCATTGCCGATATGGAGCTGGGCGGGCGCGGCCTTCCCCCCGATGTGGCCGTTGAGCTGTACCGCCAGACAGGCCAGGCGTGGATGCTGGCGGCCGAGAACGAGCGCGCCGTGACAATGTTCACCGCGGCGCTGGCCATCATCCCCGACCATGTGGATTCGCTCATTGACCGTGGCATCGTCAAGGCCGAGGCCCACCGTTACTGGGAGGCGCTGGAAGACCTCGACCGTGCCCTGGAACTCGCCCCCGACAGAATCGAGGCCTATATCCTCCGAGCCAACGCCTATCGCGAGCTCAACAGCATGGAAATGGCGGCAAAAGACGTGGACACGGCCCTGAACATGAGCCCCGACAATCCCGACGCCCTGTTCGAGCGGGCCGTGATCCGCTATTCCGAAAACGACCTGTCCGGCGCCCGGGCGGATTGGCGGCGTATTACGGAACTCATTCCGGGCACACCCCTGGCTCATTCAGCGCAAGTCAATTTAGACCGTATGGACGCGGTCCTGCAGGAAGGAAAGTAGGGTTTTGGCGGTAGCCAACGCCGGTTTTAGAAATCGAGATTGGCGTAATGTTTAGGTGGCGGGAAGCCGGGAATATGGTCCCCCAATATATCCCGGAAACTGGGGCGGGACTTGACGCGAGCGTACCAGTCCTTGGCCCCTTCATGTTCGTGCCAGGGCACGTCGCCGAGGTAGTCCAGCGCCGATATATGCCCGGCGGCGGTGATATCGGCCAGGGAAAAATCATCTCCCGCCAGCCAGTTCCTCTGGTCGGTGAGATAGGCGATATAGTCGAGATGGGTGTGGATGTTGGTGGTTCCGGCGCGGATCGCCTGGGAGCTGGGCTCCCCCATGCCCAAGAACCGTTTCACCACCTTTTCATAGAGCAGGTTTGAAGAGACTTCCTTGCTGAACTTGCCGTCAAACCAGGCAACGATGCGCCGGGTTTCCGCCCGTGCGTGAGGATCCTTGCCGATCAGTACCGGCTCGGGGTGGGTTTCCTCGATATATTCGCAGATGGCGTAGCTGTCGGAGAGGACAACGCTGTTTTCCTCCACCAGGACCGGCACCTTGCCCGCCGGGTTGATAGCGAGAAATTCATCCCGGCGCTCCCACACCTTTTCAAGGCGCAGTTCCGCCTCCAGCCCCTTTTCGGCGAGCATGATGCGGACCTTGCGCGAAAAGGGTGACAGCCAGAGATGGTAAAGAACCAGCATGAAGGCGCCAATCTAGAGCATATCTTTCTCGTACGGAAACTTTTGATGGCGGCGGATAGTTCCCTCGGTGGCGTTGCGGCGCTTGCCCGATGGTTCCGCATCGCGTTGTGCGCAGCGTCTACCCGAATGAACCGATTCGCCGCCATCAAAAGTTTCCGTACGAGAAAGATATGCTCTAACCCATGCACTGGGCAGCGAACAGAGGCAAAAACGGGCTGATTTTCTTTTCTGTCCGCGATGCGCGCCATGATGTCCTAAAGATATATCAATGCTATAAAGGCGCCCGGCAAACAGGGGGTAGAATTTGCTTCTTTTTCATCTTGTTATTCTGGCGCTGGTCCAGGGAATCACCGAGTTCCTTCCTGTAAGTTCCTCGGCCCACCTGATTTTGGTGCCGGTTTTCGCCGACTGGCAGGACCAGGGGCTGATTATCGACATCGCCCTGCATGTGGGTACGCTGTTGGCGGTCATCGTGTATTTCCGGCGCGATGTCCTGAATCTGCTCCAAGGCCTGTTCAGCCTGTTGACGGGGCGTAGCGACCCCAATACCGGCCTGGTTATCAATCTGATGATCGCCACCCTGCCGGTGGTGGCGGTCGGGCTTCTCATCCACCGTTATGCCGGGAATGCCCTGCGCGACCCGGAAATCATCGCCTGGACAACGCTGGTATTCGGCATCTTGCTTTATTTCATCGACCACTTTTCCCTGACCGTGAAACGCATCGAGCACATGCCCTTCGGTGATGCCTTTATTATCGGTCTGGCCCAGATCCTGTCCCTGGTCCCGGGCACCAGCCGGGCGGGCATCACCATGACGGCGGCCCGCGCGCTGGGGTATGAACGGCCCGAAGCGGCGCGGTTTTCCCTGTTGCTATCCATCCCCACCATCCTCGGCGCCGGCACCCTGGCCTTCAAGGACCTTGTGGAGCGAGGCGATATCCAGCTTGAAGCCGACGCCTATCT
>Ga0207990_1000432_pt1 | contig 24355 bp, 20 predicted proteins | sample ETNtaG_8_FD_185780 | JGI IMG/M metagenome (GOLD analysis project Ga0207990, IMG submission 185780) | Marine microbial and viral communities from oxygen minimum zone, Eastern Pacific Ocean - ETNP201406SV75 (SPAdes) (version 2) | ecosystem: Environmental > Aquatic > Marine > Oceanic ...
AGTTCCGGACCCTCAAGGAGCGCGCCCTGCACCTGGGACGCATCCCGTTCCACGAGTTCGACGCCGTCCACGACGTGGACTTCGAGGTCAAGCCGGGCCAGATGGTCGGCCTCCTCGGACACAACGGTTCAGGCAAGTCGACGCTGCTCAAGTGCATCGCCGGCACGATGCAACCGACCGCCGGGAGCATTCGGCTGAACGGCCGCATGGCCGCCCTGCTGGAGTTGGGGGCCGGCTTTCACCGGGAGTTGACTGGTCGGGAGAACCTCTTCCTCGCCGGTTCGATCATGGGGTATTCGAAGCGCTACATCAGCACTGTCTTCGACGACATCGTCGCCTTCGCCGAACTCGAGCAGTTCATCGACAACCAAGTGAAGCACTATTCGTCAGGCATGTTCGCCCGCCTTGGATTCGCCCTCGCTGTCAACATCGAACCTGAAATCCTCCTGATCGACGAAATTCTGGCCGTGGGCGATGAAGCCTTCCAGCAGAAGTGCCTCGACCGGTTCCGCACCTTTCGCGAACAGGGTGTGACGATGCTGTTCGTCACCCACGACACCGATCTAGCAGCGGCTATCTGCGACGAGTTGGTGATTCTCGACCGGGGTCACATAATCGCTTACGGCGACCCTCTAGAGGCAGCGGCCACATATCGGAACATGCTCTTCCATGGCGAGTCCGTCGGCGAGCGAGGACCCAAACAGGAAATCGACGGACTCATCGTTGACAACGTCGCCATCGAGTCTCCCGACGGCTCGACCGGCACGATTCGGCCAGGTGATCGAATCGACCTCGCCGTCGACCTCTTCATCGCCAAACCGATCGAGGATCTGGTCGTCGCGTACGCAGTACGAGATCAGACTTACGGTCTCGTCAACTCCTCCAACTCAAGTCTCCTCGGCGTCGACTTGGCCGGCCTCAGCGGAGCGGTACGGATCACCTTCCACTTCGGTGAGCTCCGACTCCTCGATGGTGTCTACGAGATCGACATCGGCGCCCACTCTCTCGACGGCCTCCACCAATTCGCACAGTTGGACTCCGCTGCACAGCTTCGCGCTTTCGGTGCGTCCAAGGGAACGGGCGTTGCCGATCTGGCCGTTTCGTGCTCGCTCAAAGGCGACTGACGACTTCACAGACTCGGCCTGCTCTCAGTATTTTCATTACCACCGAGTCTTCGATCGGTAACGAGGCCGACTCGATCTCTCCAGGTCAAGCATCGTCTTTGACACCAGCCGTATACTTAGGTGCTCTAGCTAGGCAGGAATGAGGTAACTGGCGTGAAGGTAGTTCTGTTGGCGGGCGGACTTGGAACCCGCCTTCGTGAAGAGACCGAATACCGGCCGAAGCCGATGGTCGAGGTCGGCGGGCGTCCCATCCTCTGGCACATCATGAAGGGCTTCGCACACCACGGCATCTCCGACTTCGTCATCTGTACCGGCTACCGGGGCGAGGTCATCAAGGACTTCTTCCTCAGCTACGAGGGACGCACGCACGACTTCACCGTCCGTCTCGGCCAACCTGCAACGGTCACCTACCACAGCGCCCACGAGGAGGACGGCTGGGAGGTGACCGTTGCCGACACGGGCCAGGCCACCATGACCGGTGGGCGAGTCAAGCGGATCCAGAACCACATCGGCGACGAACGATTCATGGTCACCTACGGCGACGGCCTCGCCGACGTTGACATCCCGGGGCTGCTCGCCTTCCACGAGGCCCATGGGAAGCTCGCCACCGTCACCACGATCCGGGAGGTGTCGCGCTTCGGCGTCATGGACATGACCGATGAGGGTGCCGTCGAGCAGTTCCGCGAGAAGCCGCTGTCCGACAACTACGTCAACGGCGGGTTCTTCGTGTTCGAACCCGAGGTCTTCGACTACCTCGACGACGGGTGCGTCCTCGAACAGGAACCCCTCGAGGCCATCGCCAAGGATGGCCAACTCATGGCCTTTCGCCATGAGAGCTTCTGGCAGCCCATGGACACCTTCCGCGAATTCACCATACTCAACGAGATGTGGGATGCCGGCGAGGCACCCTGGAAGGTGTGGGACTGATGGCCGTCGGTCCCGCCACCTGGGCGGGCCGGCGCGTCCTCGTCACGGGCGCGACCGGAATGGTCGGCTCCTGGCTGGCCCGGTGGCTCGTCGAGGCCGACGCCTATGTCGTCGCCTTGGTCCCCGACTGGGACCCGCAGTCCGAGCTGATCCGTTCCGGCACGATCGACCGGGTCAGCGTCGTCAACGGGCGACTCGAGGACTACGACACCGTCGAACGGGCGATCAACGGCCACGAGGTCGACTCGGTGTTCCACCTCGGCGCCCAGACGATCGTCGGCACCGCGCATCGGGCTCCGCGCCAGACGTTCGAGTCGAACGTCCAGGGCACGTGGAACGTCCTCGAGGCGTGCCGGGTACTCGGCGACCTGGTCCAACGCATCATGGTCGCTTCGAGCGACAAGGCCTACGGCGCGCAGGTGGTGCTCCCGTACACCGAGGACACGCCGCTCACAGGCCGCGCCCCCTACGAGGTCTCGAAGTCGTGCACCGACCTGATCAGCACCTCCTATGCCGAAACCTACGACCTGCCGGTCCTGATCGCCCGATGCGGCAACATCTACGGTGGTGGGGACCTGAACTGGAGTCGCATCGTCCCCGGAACCTTCCGATGGCTGATCCGCGGCGAGCAACCGATCCTGCGCAGCGACGGCACCTTCCTGCGCGACTACCTCCACGTCGACGACGTCGTCGATGCCTACCTCCACCTCGCCGACTTCGCCGACCGGGCCGAGTACCGGGGACAGGGCTTCAACTTCTCAGACGAAACCCCGCTGACCGTCATGGAGATCTACGAGGCCTGCTGCGCCGCCGCCGGGAGGCCCGGCACCGAGCCGATGATCCTCGACGGAACGGTCGGCGAGATCCACGACCAGTACCTCAACTCCACGAGGGCACGGGAGGAACTCGGCTGGGGCGTCTCGGTCGGCCTCGAATCCGGACTCGAGCGCACCTACGCCTGGTACGCCGACATGCTCGGCGCGGCCTGATCCCACCATGAGCCACGAGCGGTCCTCCCGCGCCGACGACCTGCGTTCCCAGATCCTCGACCTGGTCACCGAATACCACACCGAGGCCTTCCCCGAGCGGCCGTTCGTCGGCGGCATCAGTACCGTCCCGGTTTCGGGCAAGGTCTTCGACGACCACGAGATCCGCCTCCTGGTCGACTCCTCCCTCGACTTCTGGCTGACGACGGGCCGCTACGCCGACGAGTTCGAGGCGAAGTTCGCCAAGGCGATGGGGTCGCGCCACGCCATGCTCGTGAACTCCGGTTCGTCGGCGAACCTCGTGGCCCTGAGTTCGCTGACTTCGCCCCGCCTCAAGGACCGTCGTCTCGTCGAGGGCGACGAGGTCGTGACCGTCGCCGCCGGCTTCCCGACGACCGTCAACCCGATCCTGCAGAACCGCCTTGTGCCAGTGTTCGTGGACGCCCAGCTCGGCACCTACGAGGCCGACGCTGAGCAGTTGCGTGCCGCCATCGGCCCTAGGACCAGGGCCATCTTCATGGCCCACACGCTCGGCAACGCCTTCGACCTCGACGTCGTGATGGAGCTCGCTGAGAAGCACGACCTGTGGGTCATCGAGGATGCCTGCGATGCCGTCGGTGCCCGCTGGAACGACAAGGCAGTCGGCTCCTTCGGGCACCTGGCCACCACCAGCTTCTACCCAGCTCACCACATCACGATGGGCGAGGGTGGCGCCGTACTGGCCCAGAGGAAGTCGATGCGCAAGATTGTCGAGAGTTTCCGGGACTGGGGCCGGGACTGCTGGTGCGCCCCGGGCGACGACGACACGTGTGGTAAGCGCTTCGACTGGCAGTTGGGCGAACTCCCTCGCGGCTACGACCACAAGTACACGTACAGCCATCTTGGCTACAACCTCAAGGCGACCGACATGCAGGCAGCGGTCGGCGTGGCCCAACTCGACAAGCTCGACGGCTTTGTCGCCGCCCGACAGGCCAACTGGCAGTACCTCCGTGACGGCCTCGCCGACCTCGAGGAGCACCTGATCCTCCCCGAGGCCACGCCGGGCTGCAAGCCGAGTTGGTTCGGCTTCGCCATCACCGTTCGCCCCGAGGCGCCCTTCACCCGCCTCGACCTGGTGCAGCACCTCGAGAGCCGCCGTATCGCGACCCGCCAGCTCTTCGGCGGAAACCTGATGCGCCAACCGGCTTACCTCGAAATGCCCCATCGGGCTGTCGGACCCATGCCCAACGCCGACATAATCATGGATGGCACATTCTGGATCGGCGTCTATCCTGCTCTCACCAAGGAAATGCTCGACTACATGGTCGACACGATCCACGAATTCGCAAGAAACATCATCTGAATGATGGAGAACCGAATATGACTATCAGACGGGACGTTTTTGACGGCCTCTTCATCCTCGAGTTGGCGAACAACCACTGGGGGAGTCTCGAACGCGGCAAGCGCATCATCGACGACTTCGCAAAGGTCGTCCGCTACAACAACGTCCGAGCAGCGATCAAGCTCCAGTTCCGGGACGTGGATGCCTTCATCCACCCCGACCACCGCCATCGGACCGACGTTCGCTACATCAAGAAGACCCTCGACACGAAGTTGTCACACGAGGACTTCGTCGAGTTTGCCGAGTACATCCGGGCAAGTGGTTGCATCCCAATGGCGACACCGTTCGATGAGACCTCGGTGGACCTCTGTGTCGAACTCGGATTCCAGGTCCTGAAACTCGCCAGTTCGGACCTCAACGACTGGATTCTCATCGAGAAGATGGCCACCACAAGGCTGCCGGTGATTGCCTCGACCGGCGGCTCCTCCCTGAAGGACGTCGATGACCTCGTCACCTTCTTCGAGAACCGCTCCATACCGCTCGCCCTGAACCACTGCGTGTCCCTGTACCCGAGCGAAGACAGCGAACTCGAACTCAACCAGATCGACTTTCTGCGCAACCGCTACCCCGGTGTAACCATCGGGTTCAGCACCCACGAGTACCACGACTGGCACTCCTCGGTGATGCTGGCCTACGCCAAGGGAGCGAGGACATTCGAGCGCCACATCGACATCGAGATAGACGACATCCCCGTCTCCCCCTACTGCAGCCTTCCCCACCAGGCCGACGAGTGGTTCCGGGCCTGGCACAAGGCTCAGGAGATGTGCGGCGGTTCATCGGTCGAGAAGCGCCAACCTCCGATCCGGGAAGTCGAGTACCTCGATGCACTGGTTCGGGGTGTCTATGCGAAGCGTGACCTCCCGGTAGGCCACCGGCTCAGCGATTCCGATGTGTTCCTGGCCATCCCCCTACTCAAGGGACAACTCTCCTGTCGGGAACTGATCGCCGGCGAGCAACTCTCGCGAGAGGTCTCCGCGAATTCGCCACTCACGATCGATGCACTGGATAACCCGTACTCGCGCAACACCCAACTGCGCGACCACATCCTCAGCCGGGGTCTCGAACCCGAATGAGCAACAGCGACACCGCCTCGGCGAAGTACGCCGAGGTGGTCATGGGCTGGCTGAACGACCTCGGCTACACGCACTGCTTCTGCGTTGCCGGCGGCAACATCATGCACCTGTTGGACGGTGCCCGGAAGACGATGACCTGCATTCCGACGGTCCACGAGGTGGCAGCCGGAATAGCCGTCGAATACTTCAACGAGAGTCAGGGCGAAGGACGCGCCTTTGCCCTTGTGACCGCCGGACCGGGACTGACCAACATCGTGACGGCGATAGGCGGCGCCTGGCTCGAGAGTCGTGAACTCCTGGTCATCGGCGGTCAGGCGAAGTCGACGGACTTGGCGGGTCCGACCCTCCGGCAACGCGGCATCCAGGAGATCGACGGAATCTCCATCGTCGACTCGATCAGTACCACGACAGGTCTCGTCGAGCGACCTTGGACCCGGAGGGAGTTCACCGACGCCGTCCTCTCGGGGCAAAGGGGACGCCCCGGACCAGTCTTTCTGGAGTTCTGCCTCGACGCTCAGGGGACACCAGTGGACCCCGACGAACTCGACGAGCAACCGATCGACCTGACCGTCGGACCCGGACCGGACCTCGTCGCTGCCGCCGAAGCGCACAGCGACCAGATCCACGACCTCCTCGCCTCGGCGAAGCGACCGGTCTGGCTGCTCGGCGCACGCGTCACCCGGCCGATTGCCGAGAAGTTACGCCCCCGTCTCGACCAGCTCGGCATCCCGATCATGACCACCTGGAACGGCGCCGACCGGATCGCTGCGGACGCCCCCATGTTCTTCGGGCGTCCGAACACCTGGGGCCAGCGCCACGCCAACGTCTTACTCGCCCAGGCCGACCTCATCGTCGCCTTCGGTGCCCGGCTCGGCCTCCAACAAACCGGGTTCAATTGGCAGGAATTCGGCCACAGCGGTCGGGTCATCCAGATTGACACCGATCGGGCCGAGATCGAAAAGGGACACCCGACGATTCACCTCGGCATCGAAGGCGATCCCGATGCCGCCTTGCTGGCCCTTGCGGGCCGCGGATACCCCGACTATCAGGAGTGGGTCGACTTCTGTCGAGAGGTAACCGAGGCACTGCCCTCGCCCGACCCCGCAAACACGACCGGCGAGGGCTTTGTCTCCCCCTACCAGTTCTGCGTGGACTTGTCCGACATCAGCAGAGACGATGACGTGTTGATCGTCGCATCCAGCGGCGGGGCGAACTCGGTGCCCATGCAGACGCTCCGACAACGACATGGCCAGGTGATCGTAACGGGCAACGGCCTGGCCAGCATGGGCTACTGCCTGTCCGGGGCCATCGGTGCCTCGGTCGGCCACCCCGGCCGTCGCACGGTGATGATCGAGGGCGACGGTGGCTTTTCCCAGAACCTCCAGGAACTCAGCACCGTAGTAATCAACGACCTGAACCTGAAGATCTTCCTGTTCTGCAACGAGGGCTACGGTTCGATCAGGATGGTCCAGAAGAACTACTTCGACGGTGAGTACATCGGCTGCGACACGTTGACCGGACTGGGCTTCCCCGACTGGGAGAAACTGTTCGCCGCCTACGACATTCGCACCTGCCAGATCGGGTCCGAGTGGACATCCGATCCCGAGGTGCTCGAACTCTTCGATGGTCGCGGTCCGGCAGCCTTCATCGTTCCGGTGGACCCACTGCAGACCTATTGGCCGAAGATCACGAGCCGTGTCACGGAGTCCGGCGGCATGGAGTCGAATCCGCTCTACCAGATGACCCCCAACCTACCGGAGGACCTCGCCGCACGGGTCCTTCGACACCTGGCATGACTGTCGCTCGACCCCTGATCTCGGTCGCGATCCCGGCATTCAACGAATCAGCCAACCTCGACGACCTCGTCGCACGCCTCCAGTCGGTGTTCAACGACCTCGCCGATCGCTACGACTACGAGGTGGTCATCTGCGAGAACGGCTCGTCCGACGATACCTACGACCGACTTCTCGCCATACGAGCCGTGAACCCCCGCGTCAAGATCGTCCAACTGGTCCGCAACTTCCACATGGAGGGCGGCATGACCGCCGCCCTCGCACACGTCTCGGGAGACGCCTGCGTGATCATGAGCGCTGACCTCCAGGATCCACCCGAGATGATCCCCCGGTTGCTCGAACACTGGGAGGACGGATACGAGAACGTCTACACGGTCATCACGAAGCGCCACGGCGAGGGCATCGCCCGCCGAGCAGCGGCACATGTCTTCTACTGGCTCATCGACAAGATCAGCGATCGACCGGTTCCGCGGAACTCCAGCGACTTCCGTCTGGTCAGCCGCGCCGCCTATCAGGCATTCAACGCGCTTTCGGAGCGCGCTCGCATGGTTCGCGCGATGTGGGGTTGGCTGGGCTTCCCCTCGATCGGGATTGAGTACGAGAAACCCGAACGGGCCGGTGGAATTTCGAGCTTCAACCCCTTTGTCACCGGGCCGTACGCGATCCGCGGAATCCTCGGAAGCTCCTTCACCCCGTTGATCCTGTTCCCGGCACTCGGTCTCCTGCTCTCGGGAATCTCCTTCGTCGGTCTCAGCGTGATCACCGCGAGGGCGTTGTTCTTCAGCGTTCCCTTCCCCGGTTTCGGCACCATCGTGGCCTTGCTGCTCCTGCTCTTCGGCTTCCTCTTCCTGATGCTCGGCGTCCTCGCCGAGTACATAGGGATGATCTACGAGGAGTCCCGGTCTCGACCGCACTATCTCGTCAGGCGCACACATGGACTTAACGCCGACGATGCCTGACCCCGTGACACCAACCGCCATCGTCACCGGCGCCTCCCGAGGCATTGGCGCAACGGTGGCGCAACGTCTGGCGGCAGATGGCTACACGGTTGCCACGCCAGGCCGCGACGAACTGGACCTCTCGGATCTGGCTGCAGTCCGGGAATGGTCCGAGTCCTTCGAGCACACTCCGGATGCGCTCGTCCTGAACGCCGGTGAGAACCTGCCCGAATTGCTTGCGGACATCACCACCACCCACTGGCTTCGGACGCTGGACGTCAACCTCAACTCGGCCTTCGAGATGATCCGGGCCTTCGGGCCACGCATGGCCGTCGCTGGTCGGGGAAGCATCGCTGCCATCTCGAGTTGCTTCAGTTTCCGTGGCCGAGCGGGTCGCGGCCCCTACGCTGCCTCGAAGGCCGGCTTGAACTCTCTGGTTCGCGTCGCAGCGCTCGAATACGGGCCGTCTGGAGTTCTCGTCAACGCCATCTGCCCGGGATTTGTCATGACGGATCTGACCCGGCAGAACAACGACGATGAGGCGATCGCCAGACTCGCCGACGCGACCGCCCTGGGTCGACTGGGCGAACCCGAAGAGGTGGCTGGACTCGTCGCATTCCTGGTCGGCTCTGGCAACACCTACATCACCGGCCAAACCCTGACCATCGACGGAGGGTATTCGTGCCAATGACGACAGAACTTGCCCCGCTCGATATCGCCTCGCTCCACCACGACTACCGCGTCACGTTTCACCACCGACTCGCCGACGCCATCGAACCTCTACTCGACATCGCCGAGTCCGTCTTCATCGTGGACCGAAATGTGGCCGAGTTGCACCAAGACGCCCTCGCCCCCCTGCTGACGGCGCGTCCGACCCTCCTGCTCGACGCCCTCGAGTCGACGAAGACTCTCGACGGGGTCGAGTCGCTCATCGACTGGATGCTCGAGCAGGGCTGCACCCGGTCCAGCACAGTCATAGGGATCGGCGGAGGCATCATCCAGGACGTCATCACGTTCACCAGCCACGTGTACTACAGAGGTGTTCGATTCGTTCTCCTGCCAACGACCCTGCTGAGCATGTGCGATAGTTGCATCGGCGCGAAGTGCGGGATCAACCACGGCTCCTTCAAGAACCAACTCGGTGTACTCCACGCTCCGAACGATGTGCACATCGCCACCCCGTTCCTCGACACCCTCACTGATGCCGACATCCGCAGCGGCTATGGAGAGATCATCAAGTTGTTCCTCACCGAGAACTCCACTGACATCGACTGGGTCATCGACACCGTCGACCGGCAGGGCCTTCGCGGACCCGACCTGCTCGCCATGATCCGTCGCAGCCTCGAAATCAAGAAGGTGGTCATCGAGGAGGACGAGTACGAGGCCGATCTCCGCCGCATCCTCAACTACGGACACACGTTCGGGCATGCACTTGAGGCCCTGACAGAGCACGCCGTACCCCATGGTCTCGGCGTTGCCTGGGGCATCGACCTCATAAACCACCTCTCGGTGCGTCGGGGCTTCCCCGTCGCCGAGCTCACCCAACGCCTGCACGACTTCATCGACCGGCACCTGGGATTCCAACTCGAGAGCTTCCCGTCGGCCGAGGAACTGATCAACATGACCCGCCGCGACAAGAAGGTGGCTGCCGGACAGTTGAACCTGGTTCTGCTGAGCGGACCCGGTGACCTCGTCATAGAGCCGACGCCCTTTGGCGACGACCTCCTCGAAGGCGTGCGCGACTTCTTGGAATCCACCAGTGCCGTTCGTCGGGATTGACATCGGCGGCAGCTTCCTGAAGGGAGCGGTGCTCGACCCGGTAGGACAGGCACTCCATCACGTCGTCCGGACCGCTGGACCACAGCTCGAGATACCGGTTCGGCTGGCCAGGACGCTGGACCCGGTCCAACTGGCCGCATCGGTCGTCGAACTGACCGACCGGCTCGTCGAGAAGGTCGACGGCACCCCCGAAGGCATCCTGCTGTCGGGACAGATGCACGGCGTCGTCCTCGTCGACGGCCACGGCAAACCAAGGGATACCATCTACACTTGGCAGGATAATCGGGACACGATTGCCGACAACGAGGGCTCGCCCCTCGATCGCCTGGCTTCGCTTCTGACCGAAGACGATCGAACAGCCACCGGCAACGAACTCCGCCCGGGACTTCCCCTCTCGACACTGCACCGACTGGCCCTCGAGGGAGTTGATGTCGGCGGCCTGATGCCGGCCAGCCTGCTCTCCTTCTGCGCAGCGACCCTCGCCGCCCGAGGTCCCAACCGATTCGACATGCATGCCACGGATGCGGCCGCACACGGCTTCCTCGAGATCCGTACCGGAGCCTGGCACGCTCCGACACTGGAGAAGGCTGGCCTCAACGGACTCCGCCTGCCCGAGGTCCATGCCGACATCACCATGATCGGACGCCTCCACGGGACAGGTTGCCCCGTCTACACCGCCGTCGGTGACCATCAGGCCTCCCTGCTCGGGATTGGACTCGCCCCCGGCGAACTGTCGATCAACATCGCCACCGGCAGCCAGGTCAGCGTCATCGAGGACATACCCATGGGATTCGCCCAGGAGCGTCCCTACTTCGACGGATCGTTCCTCCGGACCGTGACGCACCTCCCCGCCGGTCGTGCCCTGAACGCTCTCTTCAGCCTGCTCTCCGAACTCGGCGGTCCCTCTGGTGACGACCTCTGGAGATCCCTCGAGGTACTGGTCGAGGACGTCCCCACGACACCGGTCCGCGCCTCCCTCGACTTCTTTGCCGGTACAAGTGGAGCCGACGGTTGGCTCCAACACCTGACCGAGGACACGCTCGATGTCGGCAACGTCGTGCGGGCCGCCCTCGACAGCATGGTCGGCAACTACCTCGAGGCCGCCAGAAGCGTCGGCTGGCCGCCGCCTGTGGACCGACTCGCACTCTCCGGCGGCCTCGTCCAGCGGTTCGAACCACTGCGGGCGTCGCTGGTCGAGTCCTTCGGAGCTCCAACGGTTCGCCTGTGCCACGACGACGATGCGTCCCTGGCGGGACTCCTGGTAGTGAGCCGGATGCTGGCCTGATCAGGACATCACGAACTCGTAGAGGTCATGGGGCGACTCGAGGAGGCGTGCGGCTCCGGCCTCGGCCAGTTCGGACCTACTGCCATAGCCCCAGAGTGCTCCGACCGGGATGAGGCCGTGCACGATGGCCGCTTCGATGTCCGGTCGTCGATCTCCGACCATCGGCACGCCAGCGACGCCTATGAGATCCAGACGCACGAGTGCCCGACCGAGCGTCTCGGTCTTACTCTCCGACAATGCCGCCACATCCGGCGCCTCCACCACCTCGAGGCTGTCAGCAATGCCGATCTGCTCCAGGATCGGCAGGCTGAACTGCATCGGCTTCGAGGTCGCGATGGCAAGCCGCACGCCGGCGTCCATCAGTGCGACGAGCGCCTCGACGATCCCCTCGTAGACGAACGTGTTTGCCGTCGAATGAGCCGCATAGTCGAGCCGGTACTCGTCAAGCAGGCGGCGGGCAAGCCCCGTCGAGAGTCCACGACCCTCGAGGAGCGACGACAGTCCCGCCAGCAGGGGAGGCCCTATGATCGAGCGGAGCTCTGAGTCGTCTACGGAACTCTCGCCGATCGACAAGAGCGCCGCGTTCAGGCTCGCCCTGATGGCGGGCTCGGAATCGACGACGACACCGTCGAGGTCGAAAACGACCGCAGCCGGCGGGCTCACCCTCCCCGACCCCGGTGCCATGCCGCCGTCCTCCGGATTCCCTCGGCAAGGTCCACATGGTTGACAAGTCCGAGTTCGACACGGGCCCTCGTACAGTCCGCTACGTACCGCTCGGCCGGCCGGGACGGGTCCGGCGAGCCGCGGACCTCCACGTCGCATCCACCGACCTCCGCAGCCACCAGGTGGGCCAGCGAGGCGATGTCGATGGCGTCGTCGGAACCGACGTTGTAGGAGCGGCCGGGCTCACCGCGTACGAGCAGGGCGAGGAGCCATACCACGAGGTCCGCGGCATACTGGTAAGACCGGAATGGTGTACCGTCCCCCTCCACTACCACCGGACCTCCTGCCAGTGCGTCCCGGATGAAGTTGCCGACGGCGAAGTGGGTGTCGAGCGGCATGTGAGGACCGACGAAGTTGAACAGACGGCCTGTGACCACCTCCGCGTCTCCCGCCGCTGTGGCATCGACGCACAGTTGTTCGGCAATCCGCTTTCCCTCGTGGTAGGCGCTGGGTCTTGCCAGTTTCTCGGGCCTGTGGCTTTCTGGTAGTCCGTAGAGATCAGATGGCTGGCGTCCATAGATGGCCCCCGAGCTCGTAAACAAGATGCGGGGCCGATCTGCTGCGGTGGCCAATTCGAGCACGTTGGACATACCATCAACGATCGTGTCGTACATCAGGGTCGGAGTCGACTCGTTCAAGGCAGCACTGGCGGGAGTCGCCGCATGAAAGATCAGATCAGGGACCGCCAATGAGATGGGTGGAGTCATCACATCACCACGGAGTAGACAGATGACATCATCCGCAGCAAGGTGTGGCGAGCGGGTGGCGAAACTCTCAGGGTCCCGGGTAAGGACCTCGATAGTGGGGCCGGCATCTCTCCTTCTGCGGGCCCACAGGAGTACCTCGAGCAACCAGGTCCCGACAAATCCTGTTCCGCCGGTGACGAACAGGTGTCTTCCATCCAGCGAGCGAAGGTCGTCTTCAGCCCTTTCAAGAACCCCGTCGAGATCATCGACAAGGTCTTTCCCCTGCGACGAATCCCCTACCGTTCCCACCGATACATGCTATAGGAATGCGGTGCGTGGCCTCTCCATCTCCGGCACACATCGGAGATCAACGAACCGAAGTTCGTCAGGACGCATGGTCCCATGCCGCTGACCCAGAAGAACTCGGCTGGTCCATCATCGCTCGCACGGCCTCTAATAGATCTCGCGATTCGTCAAAGGGAACGGATTATTCAAGGCATTTCCTTGACGAATCACCGGCATGCCTTCGCCGCGTGCGCCCTCATCTCGTCGATCGTCGGCATCATCATGATCTACGTGGCCTCGGCATATTTGGAAATCGATTCGATGGGTCAAATGTTTTCCTATCGCCCAGACGATATTCCCGGAGGACTCTGGCCGGAGATGTACCCGCCTCCGTTGGGCGTCCATTATTTCGGTGACTTTCTGGACACGCTTCGTCACAGCCAGATCGAGTCACCGTATGCGATGCCTGGGCTGAGTCCAACCGGCTACCCCCTGTTCAGCCTGCTTGTTCTGGCCCCATTCGGTCTTCCGCCATACCGGGTAGCGCTCGTCCTATATCTCACGATCACCGCCTTGGTACTCCTGATCCCGGTCTGGCGCTCACTGCGAGAGCGGCCCATTGCTGAGCGCCTCATTCTGCTTTCACCAATTGTCGTGTGCGCACCATTCCTCTCGGTTCTCGACCGGGCCAACATCCAGGGGCTCGTCGTCGGCTTCGCTCTCTTTGGCTTGCTCGCCTACCTTCGAGACGATCGAACTACAGCCGGCGTCCTCTTTGGACTGAGCGCGGCCATGAAGATCTACCCCGTTGTCCTTATCCTGCTACTCGTCCGACAGCGGGATTGGCGCTCAGTAGGACTATCAGTCGCCACTGGCGCGACAGCCACAACCACCGCTTTCATCGTGTACGGAGGCCAGCCCATCGACAACCTCAGGCTGCTCTGGGACTCGATCCACCTAGTCCGCTCTGATGCAACCGAGACCCTTCTCTTTGCCAACCACTCCTTCAAAGCAGGCCTGGCAGCACTCACGGTTTGGCCTGGTGGCTGGTTGGGGAGAGTTGCCTCTTGGGGAATCTCACATTACGAGGCCACTTTCGTCCTCTGCCTGATTGCCCTCGTCCTCCTCGTCACCAATCGGGCGGTTCCGTTGCTGAGCGCTGTCACTTATATCGCCATCTTTGTGAGCTTCGGGACTGGAATCAGCTTCGCCTACCAATCCCTGTTCCTGCTGCTGATCGTCGTCGTCATCTACACCATGCAGGAGACACAGAACCCGGTTCGCTTTATCGCAATGCTCGCCGTTGCTGGCATGCTCGCGCCAAAAGGGATCCCGATGGGTTCTGACGCCATTCCGCTCTACTCTTGGGTAGATCCGGCCCTCGGCCTGACCACAGTCTCCTGCCTCCTCATCGACGACCTAAGAACGCTGGCGACTGCTCGAAGGGAACGATCGTTCGGTATTGCAGAACGCTCCAAGTGACGCCTTCAGGCAAATCGTGCGCCAGCCGCCCTTGAAGCCGGTGTGGCCGGTAAGGAAGACGCGCTAGCCGCACCAGAAATCAGGGTCGATCGAGGTCGATGGCGGAACCAATAATTCATCGAAGGGTCTCCAACATGTCACGGGAAAAATCTTCAAGGGGTGCCCCAGCCCTCAATCGGCCGACGAAATCGGGATTAGCAAGCAGGAATCGGCCCCAAGTGACCATGTCCAAGTGGCCGTCGCGAATCTCAGATTCCGCCTGTTCCTGGCTCAAGGAGGCCCCGCCCATCAGGAACCCCTTCCAATGCGGCCGCACCATGCGGATCACGCGACCCGAGGTCAACGCGTAGTCGGATCGAGCACACGATATATCGAGCATCGCGAGGCCGAGACCCGACATGGCAGGTACCAAGTAGTCGAGCATCGCACCCATGTCAGGCCAATCGTGGATGCCCTCCATCTCACGCGACGGCGAAAGGCGAACCATGACCTTGTCGGCGCCGACGGAGCCGATCACCGTTTCAAGCAACTCGAGCGCGAACCGACAACGGTTCGCGACTGATCCTCCATAACGATCTGTGCGGTCGTTTACGCTGCCGTCCAGAAACTCGTCGATCAGGTAGCCGTGCCCGAAGTGCAGTTCGACGCCGTCGAATCCGACCGACAGGGCGTTTTGCGCTGCATCGACGAATTGCCTGTGGATCGTCGTCATCTCGTTGGGGTCGAGAGAGCGCGGGGTACCGAAGGGCTTGCCGTTCTGCCGGTTGATTCCCTCCGCCGGACGGTCAGTCGAACTCACCGGCGGCACGCCCCCGGTGTAATCCGAATGCGAAATGCGCCCACAATGCCAAAGCTGGCAAAACAGCAGCGTCCCAGCACTCCTCACCCTTTGGACCACCGGCGCCCAACTCTTCGCTTGGACGGCGGTCTCGATGTGAGGCACGTTGTTGTAGCCGTCGCCCGTGAGATGGACGATCGTTCCCTCGGTCAGGATCAGGGCGACGTCGTCTTCCGCCCGCCGGCCGTAGTAGGCGGCCATCTCCGGAGTCGCTAAGTGGTTAGGGCCTGCGAATCCGCGGGTCATGGAGGACATTGCCACCCGGTTCTTGAGAGAGCCGAGAGGAGCGATCGAAAAAGGGTCAAGCAGCATCGGTTCGGATCCGGTCAGGCGGCAAGGTCGGCGAACATGGCCTTGAACCAAGGTCGGCTCAAATACTCGCCAAGAGCGTTCCGCCAGGGGCGTTGAAGATCTAGGCCTTCGGCGCGAAGGCGTCGATTATCAATCACCGCGGCGGCCGGACGCTTGGCCGTGTCAGTGATGGCGGCGATCCGATCAGCCGAAGTTGGTTGAATCCGCAGGCGATTGGTGAGTTCCAATTCCTCGATGCAGGCTACCGCCACCTCGAAAAAGCTGGCTTGGCCGTGACTCGCCATGTTGTAGACCCCTGATTTGGATGCGTCCATGAGCAGGGTGGAATTGTGGGCAAGGTCAAGAGTATAGGTCGGCTGCCAAATCCGGTCGCCGACATCGTAGGTATCAGCCGCCTGATCAAGTAGTCGCCGCGCATGCCGGGTGAACCGGCCGACAAAGTTCTTGTCTTTCTCGTCGCCGCCGAAAAATCCAGCCATGCGGATGACCAGAGCGCGATCCCCGAGAACCTCAAGCACTCTTGCCTCAGCTTCGAGCTTATGTTGGCCATAGACAGACAGCGGATTCGGTCGCGTGTCCTCCACGATCGGCTTCTCGTTGCCATCGAAAATGAGAAACGACTGGGGAAATAGGACGCGCGCCCCGCAGGCGCGCGCAAGCGCCGCCACATTCTCGGTGCCGCCCACCTGGACGGCATGACAGGCATCAGGGTTCTTTTCGCACCGGTCGGCGTCCACGTCAGCAGCGCAGTGAATGATCCATTCGATATTCGTACTGGCAAACGCCATGACGGCCTCGCGGTCGGTGACGTCCAGGCGGTCGCGGCCCAAAGGGATCACCCGGCAGCCGGGAAGGGCGGCAAGCGACTCGGTAAAGGCGCGGCCAAGCATTCCATCGGCGCCGGTGATTAGCACCGTGTTGGAGGAAAGAGTCGCGAGACTTTCCGGACGTGATTGTCCAAGGGGGGGCATCAGATGCCAAACTTTCGGTCAATGGCTGCGTGCAGCACCCCATGCTATCGTTAGGCCAGAGTAGAAATGCCGTTGGGCCAGAGCAGCAGCACCCGATCCCGGCAAGCAGCAGCCGCGTCCACTGCAGTAGCCGTTCTCGGCGCGCTCGTCGCTCGTAAAGCCCGGCCGGAATGCCGCGTGTCAGGGTTTTTGAGACAGGTCATGGTTTGGTGCTGACCTGAAGGAGATTCTTGACGGGCCACCAGCCGACGAAATCCATGGAGGACAAGCTCAGGATCGTGCTCGCCGTGTTGCGTGGCGAGATCACGATCGTCGAGACGGCTCGCCGGGAGGGCACCTCGGCGATTTCGATCTCGAAGTGGCGTGACCAGTTCCTCGCTGGCGGCCAGCAGGCGCTCGAGACCAGCAGCCGTGGCGGGTCCGTCAAGCCTCCTTCAGGGGCTGAGGAGTCCGCTGCAGGCTCCCTACGCCACAGGCCACCTACGAGGCTGCCCTGGCTACCTGTGGCGAGAAGATCCGGAAGTTCAGATCGCGCGGGTCGGTCGCCTCGAGTAGCGGTGCGTCGGTCGAAAGCCGGAGCACGCTAACCCCGGGGGGAACCGTCAAGGGAATCTCGACCACGGTGCCAGCCGCATCCAGATCGAAGGTTCGCTCCTCTTTGGCGAATCCAACACGGAGCCACCAGGAACCGTCGACGCCACTCGCAGCGAGAAACCCGACCAGAACGTCTCGCGTTGCACCGGTCGGGTTCTGGATCCGCAGTTCAGCCTGCTTCTCGGCCCACACAAAGACCCGTTCGCCATCCCACTCGAGGCCGAAGAAGCCCGATCCGAGATTCCAGGTGACCGGCTCGAGGAGTTGTGCGGCACGGCGGCTGACCTCAGTTCCTCCCAACTCAGCCAGACGCGACCGGGCCAGTGGCCGGAGATCGAACAGGATAAGGCTCCCGTCCGCGCTCTCCAAGACGGGTGCGTCGAGAACTTTCGGTTGCACCACCGTCCCCTCCGAGAACCCATCAAGATCGACCCAAAGGGCCTCGAAGCCCGCCTCGGCCACGGCTATCGCTTGCTCGTCGAGGTCCAGACCGACGAGACGCTTCTGCCAATCCGCCGACCTCCCCTTCACCCCCCCATAGCTCCAGTGCAATACGTCGGAGTGGAGGTACCCGCTGAGGTGGTCGTAGTCGTTCATCTGATAAAGCGGCGGACTCTCAGGAAACGGTACGACAGGAAGTTGGAACACCATGGACCCCGGGCCGAGCAACCGCTCGATTTCCTCGACAAAGGCGCGATCCGAGGCCCATCCAGCAGCGATCTCGTCCGGATCACCAGCCGGCTTGACGGGGGTCGAATCGCAAACGCCGATAACCATGACGAGCAGAGCAACCCCCACCTGCATCCGACGACCACGTTTCTCAGCCAAGCGATCGAGTCCTATGCCGACGGCAACAAGGGAACAGAAGGCGATGAGAACGACGGTCCGTCCCCACGCCCGAAGATAGGTAAAGCCCAGTGTCCCAGCCACCATCGCCAGGCCGCCCACTGTCGCTACCAAGAACGTCGATCCGACGAGCACCGCCAGAACCCCACCACGCCCCCCTGGGCGACCTTGGAGAAGACGAACGACTGCTACGGCAATCAGCGTGACAAATCCGATCGAACCGACAAGGCCCAATGAGGCGTTCCGCTCGCCTAGCAGAACGACCTCCGCCGAGGTCTCGCTCAGGTTCGAGAAGAACGGAATCCGATGTCCATCGATCGGCAGAAGCAGGTCAGAGAGTTTGAGCGAGTAGTACTCGAGGTTTCGGAGACCACGCACAACGACTTCAGCATTTGACCCATATCTGGCCTCATGGACCAGCGCTGGGACGAACTGAACCGCCAGAATCAGAGTACCAAGCACTCCCAACAGTGCCGTTCCGGCTGTCCGCCCTCGTTCACGCTGTACCAATAGTCCCGTGGCGCCCGCGACGGTTAGGACGAGCAGCATGAAGACCGCAAAGTAGAGCCCCGTTGTCGCACCGAGGAGGACAACGGCTGTGGCCCCCAGATGCGACGGCCGCCGAATCCATGTCACCCAACTCGACGGACGCAGCGAGGGAATTTCTTCCACCAACGGCCGATCGCCCATCTGTCTCACGGCCAATGCCACCCAGAGCGGAACTGCCCCGTAGGAAGTCAGAAACAGATGGACCGGGCCATGAACCAAATGGAACGGGAGGAACGTGTACAGCACTCCAACCACAACCGAGGACGACCTACTCAGCCCAATCAGCCTCGAACCTACGTAGGCACCAAGAAATACCGTGAAGAAGCTGATCACGTAGAAGAGGTTCAAGATCAACGCAGGGGAATCCCAGACCATCACCATGACCCGCAACAAACATAGATGGAGGAAGTCTCCTACCGCAGGGTAGTCGAGCAGGTTCTGCCCATAGGGGGCCCCGAGAAACTCCGACGTCGTGTACCAGCCGGTGAGCGACATGTTCTTGATGGCCGACATCGTAAGAACTGCGTCGCCGAGGTAACTGGCGGGAATACCGGGTCGCCAGTTCCATATCCGGAGCACTAGTACGGCGATCCCACCCACCAATATCCCGCCGCAGCAAAGTGCCGCTATCTCGGTCCGCAGAACCGATCGAATACTTTGATGCCCAATGTCGACGTGCGCGTGGTCTGGCTGCACAGTAGAGCGACTCTACCGCCGCTAGTTGCGAGGCCCCGAGACCACTCCTCCTGAACCCACTGCACTCGATCTCGTTTGGATCTCACCGAAGTCGCCCGAGGCCAACTGAAACCTCCGTGAACATCGATGTTTCCACCGCCCGTACTAAAGTGTTTGTTCGATTCTCCAACCTTGGCTGAGACCTTCAGGATGGTCCTTGACACAGTTCCAGGTAGATGACCAGCGAGGTATCCGTGCGGTGATGACGTCGCAACACAAGCGAACGGTTGGCGTCATGGCCATTGCGGTTTATGCCCTCCTAGCCGTCATCTCTGTCCGCACGACACCATGGTCGATCGACTCATCGGGAGGTCCATCCAAGTCTTTCCAACGTGCAGCCACGGATTTCACCAGCATCGACCGCTTGGGTCCTTCAGTCTTTATGGTTTCCAACCGTTACGCCTCGGCATCCGATACGGAACTGTTCGTCCAATCCTTGGTCAAGAGCGACGTCCCAGTACAGGGATCGTCCCTGGCTATGTCCGACGATCTTGCTAACCGAAGTGGGATGCGACTAACTGATCTGCCTTTGGCCGAATTTGCCCTATGCGACAATGACTTTCTGTGCGACCCACAGGGACGATCCCTGTACTGGATCGCCCCAGTGGCCGTCCCTCTGCCTCTACCGACACCGATATTTGTGTTTATCGTTTTCCGGGCTCTTGCAGTAGGCACCAACCTGGAAGATCCTTTGGTGACCCTAGATCAGACATCGATTCTCGGACCGGCACACAACACGCCCGACTGCGATCTCTCCGACTGGGACGCACGTAGATCGCACGCAAGACGCGTGGAGAGCATCGGATGGGTCAAGGTCCCTTGTGCTGGGCCTCCCCTACTTCTCTCAACTCTCTCTCATTGGATCATCAACGGTTGCGCAAGGCTCGATGACTGGCAACTCTGCGATCAAACGCCTCCGGTCGCCTGACGGATAGCCGCGGCGGCTCGAATCAGTGGTTACTAGACTCGCCTGATGCCTGCAAAGCCTGACGACTCTGCGCAACTTCACGAACGTCTCCGGGCCCGCGTGCAGGAACGACACCGGAGAGGCGAGTACCCGCCCGGTCTTGAGGAACAGCTCGACCGGCACTACGTGCAGATCCTCAAGGGGTTTGACCGACAGGCGGGACCCCTTGCGGATGTCCATAGCTCCCTCGAGCGCCTCCGACGCCACTCAGTTGTTCATCCAGAAATGATCGAAACCTGGTCTCCAAGCGTTTTCAAGCGATTCTTGCACCAGGTCGTCGCCAAGTTGACTGTCCGACAGACCAGAGGTGTCCTCGCTCAGGTACAGGACCACTACAGCGCCCTTGACGACACGCTGACCACAGTCGTTGACTACCTAGCCCATCTAGGACAGAACGGATCCGCGGCTGAGGAACTACTCACTGGCAGCAGAGGTGAGAGCGACGCCGACCGACGATTGGCGGCAGCCCTGGACCGCCTAAGCCGCTGCGAAGACCGTCTGAAGCAACTCGAGTCGGACGAGGGCAATTCAACAGCGTGATCTCCATTGATCAGGTCCTTGTCGGAGCAGGACGAACTGACGCGATCACGAACATGGCGCGCGCCATCCGAAAGGGGCTTGGCGATTCAATGTCCGGGAACATTTTCGCTCGGCATCCGGCGCTCGGCGTTGGCGACGTCCTCCCACTCAGCCGCTTCGAGACGTCTCATGTCTCAGGCCGGATCGTCGTCTTCCACGCCAGCATTGGCGATCCGGACGTCTTCGAAGCTCTGAACCACTGTGAAGACCCGGTCGTACTGGTCTTCCACAACATCGCTCCTGCCACATCGTTCGAGTCGATCGATCCTGAGCGTGCCGCCTCGCTTCACGACGGTTGGCGAGAACTCGAGCTCCTCCGACCAAAGGTCGCCGTGGTCATCGCTGACTCGGCGTTCAACGCCGCCTGTCTGAGCGACATGGGTTATCGGGACATCACAGTTCTTCCTGTCGGCCTCGACGCAAGTCGACTGAATGAGACTGCACCCGACCAGCAGTTCCTGCACCGGCTCACTATGGAAGTTGCCGGCGATCTCCTACTCTCAGTCGGACAGATGCTGCCTCACAAGCACCCGGAGGTACTCGTTCAGATGCAGTACCTCCTGACGGAATATTGCCGACGATCGACAACTCTGGTCATCGTCGGCCCGCCGACAATTCAGGCAATCACCGATGCAGTCGCCGAGCAGGCTGCTGTTCTCAACACCCCCCAATGCCTCCTCTATGGACAGGTGACCGACGCCGAACTCGCAGCTCTGTACAGCAGGGCTGACCTGTTCGTCTCAGCAAGCACCCATGAAGGACTGTGCATTCCGGCAATCGAGGCAATGGCCGCCGGGGTCCCTGTCCTCGCAAGACAGGTAGGTGCAATACCGCAGACCGTAGGACAAGGGGGGATCCTCCTGCCTCCAGATGCTGGCCCCGAACTGTTCGCCGAGGCCGTCATCGAACTGTTGGACAATGAACCTCTCCGATCCAGACTGACAGGACTGGGTTTGCAGGAGGTTCGGCGATTCGACGCCGAACAGTCAGTCAAGTCGTTCCTCGACCTCCTCGATGAGGCCATCTGATGCGCATACTTTTTGTGGTCCAGAGGTACGGAGAAGACATTGCCGGTGGCTCAGAACAATCGTGCCGACTCTTCGCTGAACACGTTGCCGCACTCGGACACAACGTGGAGGTCGCCACGAGTTGCGCTCGCAACTACACGGACTGGGCGAACGAGCTTGAGCCGGGCACAGAACTGATCAACGGAGTGACAGTCCACCGATTCCCCGTGGACGAGCCGCGAGTCGGACAAAGATTCGGGGCCCTCGACCGGGCAGTCGTCTGGGGCAGGAAGCCGGTGCCCCTTTCGATGCAAGAACGTTGGATCGACGAAATGGGTCCCCGCACCACGGGTCTTCCGAACTGGCTCTCCGACCGAGCCCCCGACATCGACATCGCGGTCTTCTTCACCTATCTCTACTTCACTACCAATCGTGGTCTCCCAGCCATCGCCGGTCTGACACCGACGCTGTTGCAACCGACTGCCCACGACGAGCCCCACATCACGGTTCCGGTCTTCGACAGGCTCTTTCGGCTTCCCGACGGCTGTGCCTTCCTTACACCCGAGGAAGCGCAACTCGTCAACACACGATTCGGTCACCGGCCCGTCGAAGAGGTGATCGGCATTGGTGTCGACCTTGACCGCCAAGGGGATGCAGAGCGCTTCCGCAAGGCACACCGAATTGGCGATGCACCGTTTCTGCTCTTCATCGGACGCGTAGATCCGGGCAAAGGCTCGCTTGAGGCTTACGACTACTTCACAGCCTACAAGGAGCGGAATCCTGGGGACCTGCGACTGGTCATCGTCGGCGACCTGGTGACAACCCTCCCGAGACATCGGGACGTCATCTGTACGGGATTCGTCCCAGAGGGGGAGAAGATGGATGCCCTTGCTGCCTGTACAGCACTGATTCAACCCTCGTACTTCGAGAGTTTCTCGATGGCCCTCGCTGAGGCATGGTCGATGCGCCGACCAGCACTCGTTCAGGGACGGTGCAGCGTCCTCGTCGGACAGGCGCTCCGGTCCGGAGGTGCACTCTGTTATGACGGCTTCGCAGAGTTTGAGGCCGGGGTGGACATGCTTCTCTCCGAACATGGGCTCGCCGACGAACTCGGTACTCGGGGATATCGCTACGTTGAGGAGAACTATCGGTGGGACGACTTGATCGTCCGTTACATGGACCTTCTCGAACGAACGGTTGATGCCTACTCGCGCCGAGGTGTGGCCTCAGTTGGTCTGTAGGCCAGAAGCAGCGCGTCTTGTCCGCTCAGGACGTACTCCTGGAGCCCCAGAACGGCTTCTCCAACCGCTCCCAGATCCTCGGACGGGTTGAGCTTCCAGGGGACCCCTGGAACCGAAACCAGATCCACCCGGACATCAACGAATCCGTAGGCCTCGGCCAGATGTTGAAGGAGGACCGGGTGCAACGGACGAACATGGGTGTGGTCGAGCCAGAAGGTGGATCCACCGACAGCAAGGTTTGCACCGTTGGGCGTCTCCGCAAGAAATAGCCCTCCGGGGGCCAATACCCGATACGACTCAACCAGAACCCTGAGCAGGGTTCCGAACATGAGATGTTCAATGACCTGGAACGCCACCACGGCTCGAACCGACGCATCCGGGCATGCTCTCAGGTAGTCGAGAAGATCGCCTTGAATCGTCTCGAAACCCTGTTCGCCGCTCCTCGCGACGGCTGCAGGGCTTGAGTCGACCCCTACGGCAGGTATGCCGGCCTTGGCTAGAAGGCCAAGAAACTCACCACGTCCACATCCGAGGTCTATGACTGGTCCGATCTCCGGAAGAGACTGGATCAACCCGAGTCGGACCGACTGCGCTTCACGGACCTCCTCTTCGGATCCTCTGAACTGTTCTTCAACACCGCTGTAGACGATGTCGGCTACAACCTGTCCCTGGACGTCGGCTATCTCCGGATCAAGAACCGGATCAACAGTGGCTTCCTTGGGGAATGCATGCGCAAGACCACGCCTGACATTTGACAAGTCGGTATTGAGAACCTTGATCTCTGCTAGACGCTCTTCATCCTGAGCTTGGAGCGCTTCGGTTCGTGCCGAAACGGCCCCGACCGACGACTCGAGTGCCTCTAGTCGCCCCCCAGACCGCAAGTGCGCACGACCTGAACGATCCGATTCCTCCTCCAGATGCCGGAGGCGGTGATGGACTCTGTCGATCCCGGGGCCTTCAGCAACCTGCCTTGCGATCAACTCGTGGACGACGGGCCTGTCAAGCAGGAATTCCACCACCCGTCGGTGGACTCCGCCGATCAGACGACGAAACGTCACCATAGCCATACCGCCAGGAGACGTCCTGACCTCATACGCACCTCAACCATTGCAACTGTCCTTGAACCTACGTTAACCCTGACGAGCCCTCGAAAGCCCGACGAGGAACACGAGCACCGTAGTCGCCGCCTTCTGGGCTTCGGCGCCGTTCACCGAGAAGGCCCCGGCGACGTGCTCCGCCGCAATCTGGTCGCCC
>Ga0207990_1000433_pt1 | contig 24339 bp, 21 predicted proteins | sample ETNtaG_8_FD_185780 | JGI IMG/M metagenome (GOLD analysis project Ga0207990, IMG submission 185780) | Marine microbial and viral communities from oxygen minimum zone, Eastern Pacific Ocean - ETNP201406SV75 (SPAdes) (version 2) | ecosystem: Environmental > Aquatic > Marine > Oceanic ...
CCGGCGAGGCCGACCGGATCGAGGTCGAAGAACCCGGCTGGATCGGCCTGGTCGGTCTGGACGACTGAGAATCCGTCGGGGTAGGCGAGGCGCACGTCGGCGACCGTCGACCCGACTCCGATGCGCTCGAGGGTCCAGAAACCGGAATCGACGGAATCGGCGCCGCTCAGGAACCACCGCCCGAACTCGGCGCCGAACCCGGGCTCGCCCGGCGGTGCCACGGTCGTTGTCGTCTCGGCGCCTTCTGCCGTATCGCCACCTTCTGGAACATCCTCGGCGGGTGGGGCATCGGTCGGGTCCCGGTCGACGAGCACCAGTTCGAGGCTGCCGAAGCCGACCCGTCGGACGGAGGAACCAGCACAACTCGGGTCCGACACCCAGCCGCTGTCCCGATCGGGATCACCGAGCACTGCGGACACGGCGTCGAGGGTGGTATCGACCGGTCCGCCCAACTCCAGGAACGTGGAGTCGTCGCTGGTGGCGAAAAGGAGAAGGCCCTGACCGGAGATGCTCACGGGGCCAAGCGGTGGCCTCGTGGTGGTGGGTGGTGGCTCGGTCGTGGTCGGCACCTCCGTCGTCGTGGTCGCCCCGGTCGTGGTCGGCACCTCCGTCGTCGTGGTCGCCTCGGTCGTGGTGGTCGCCTCGGTCGTGGTGGTCGCCTCGGTCGTGGTGGTCGGCACCTCAGTCGTCGGGGTCGTGACCGGCGGTGTCGGCTCCTCGTCGGCGAAGAAGCGCTGGTACCCGAGCACCGCCAGCACGACGATCAGCAGGAAGACCAGCAGGGGTACCGGTGTCCGTCGTGGTCGATGGCGTACAGGCGCCGGATTTGACGGATCGGGCGGCTTCGATGGTGGCGCGTCGAAAACGGAGCGGGGTCCCACCGACACGACGCTCGGTGGCTGCGGCTGTCGCAGGGGTTCAGGCGCTGAGCCCTCGATGTCCTCCCGGGTGACGATCGGCTTCGGACCGGTCGGTGCGTCACCGTGGCGGAGCCACAACAGCGCTCCCAGCACCCCCGTGTGTTCCGGTTCCATCCCCCTGGTTGCCGGAGGGGCATGGCCGCTGAACGCCGACCAGGCCCTTGTCTCGTCGAGGACCCGGACGTCGCCGACGAGGCCCCGACCGGCGGCCGCCTCGTACGTCGCCTCGTCCGGTCCACCGGCTGCACGCACGACGACCACCTGCTCGGGTGCCCCGTCCAGAATCCGGAGACAAGCAGCGTAGGACTGGGCCATGAGGTGGGCGAGGACGGCCTCAGCCGTGAGTGTGCGGCCGGACGCCTCAACGACACCGTCATCGAGGAGGCGTCCCATCACATCGTCGACGAAGCCATCGGGATCGTCGACGGCCCGGCGGATGGCATCCTCGCCGACGGCAACGTCCCCACGGGTCGAGACGTGGAGCACCATCGGCATGCCTGCCCGGTCTCCGCCGAGGGCGACCAGGTCGATCCGGCCCGCCCGGTCAACGGCGGCGTGGGCCTCGAGCAGCCCGAGGTGCAGGGCCAGGATGCTCGGGGCGCTGGGAACGTCGGTCATGGGCCTCGGGCGGGGCGATCGGGAATGGGCGAGCAGTTCTCGCGGGCGACCCTAGAGCCTCACCACCCCGTTCGGGTCGACGCCCGCGGGGATCGGATCCACCGGGATGCGGAACAGGACACCTATCCGCGACGCTGATGGAGATCCTCGTGGCATCCTCAACAGTGATGGACCTCCGCCAACTCACCCACCTGCTGGCCGTGGCCGAGCACGGGAGCTTCTCCGCGGCCGCCCGCTCGCTCCACACGGTGCAGTCCAACGTGTCCACACACGTCGCACGACTCGAAAAGGAGTTGGACGCCGTGCTCATCGACCGACGCTCCATGCTCCCCACCGCCGAGGGTGAGGCGGTCATCGAACGGGCACAGCGCATCCGCACCGAACTGCAGGCCCTCGAGGACGACATCTCGTCCATGCGCGAGGAGATAGGAGGAACGGTTCGGATTGGCTGCATCGGAACCACCGCCCGCTGGATGGCCACGCCCCTGCTTGAGCGACTGGGGGCCCGATACCCAGGCCTCCACCCGATCCTCGTCGATGCGACCTCGAACTCGCTGTACCCCCTCCTCCGCTCCGGTGAGGTCGACTTCGCCATCCTCAACGGCCCGGTCCTGGACCCCGACTTCGTCATGGAGCCGCTCTTCGACGAGGAGCTGATCGTGGTCACGACCAAGGACCATGCACTGGCCGACCACCAGGCGGTGACCATCGAGGAACTCGCCGAACACGAGGTGATGCTCACACCGACCGGCACCACGTTCCGCGACACGCTCGACGCCGAACTCGCCGCCGCAGGCATCCGCCTCCGGCCGAAGGTGGAGATCGACAGCCTCCACCTCCTCACCTCGCTCGCCTATCAGGGATACGCCCCCGCCCTGCTCCCGGCCAGCGCGGCGTCCGGCTTCCCCGCCGGCGACTGGGCGATCGTCCGCATCGAAGGGCTCAACCGGCGCACGGTGGTGCTGGCCCACAATCGACGCACCACCCCATCGCTCCCCGTGCAGGCAACACGCGACCAACTGCGCGAGATCATCCGTGACATGGGACCCCATCAGCCCGGAATCCATGTCACGATGACCGACGACCCGACCCCCCATCCCGGAGGGACAAAGTGACCGCAGTCGATGCCCCGAGGACGCCCCTGGACCTGCGGGCCCGCACGGGAGGCACCGTCACCTTCCGCCTCGATGAACTTGGCGGCCGCCGGGTGATGGTGGTCGAGGTCGGTGGGGAGAACCGCGGCGCCCTGCGTTCCGAGGACGGCGAGAACCTGGCGGTCGCCGCCCGAACGGCACGCCAGCTCCGTGTCCCGCTGGTCTGCTTCGTGGCGTCGAGCGGGGCCGACCTGTCCGAGGGCGTGGCCGCCATCCACGGGTGGGGCACCGCCGCCCGCGAGTTCGTAGCCTGCTCGGGCGTCATCCCGATGGTCTTCTGCGTGGACGGGCTCGCCGTATCCGGCCCGGCGCTCCTCCTCGGCCTCGCCGACCTGGTGGTGATGGTCGACGAGACCTACGCCTTCGTGAGCGGCCCGCAAATGGTCCAGCGGTTCACTGGCGAGGAGTTGAGCAACGAAGGCCTCGGCGGAGCTTCGATGCACACGCGCACGTCTGGTGTCGCCCACTTCACCGTCGCCGACCGTGACGAGGCCGTCGAGCTGGTCACCGAACTCCTCAACTTCCTTCCCGACCATGCAGACTCGCTCCCCGCACCGGTTCCATGCGTCGATCCCGTCAACCGCCCGACCCCCGAGGCCGGCGACCTCCTCCCCGACACCGCCACGGGCAGCTACGACGTCCGGCACGTGATCGAGTGCATCGTTGACGACGGGCACCTGCTCGAGCCCCGGGCCGCATTCGCCACGAACCTGGTCACCGCCTTCGCGACGATCGGTGGCCGGCCCGTCGGCATCGTCGCCAACCAACCCCAGTCGGTGGCCGGCACCCTCGACATCCCCTCCTCCCAGAAGGGAGGCCGATTCGTGGCCTTCTGCGACGCTTTCAACCTGCCCCTCATCACCTTCGTCGACACCTCGGGCTTCTACCCCGGCAAGGACCTCGAGTGGCGGGGCATGATCCGCTACGGGGCCCAGATGGCGTTCGCCTACGCCCGGGCCACCGTGCCGAGGGTCTGCGTCATCCTGCGCAAGTCGTACGGCGGGGCGTACATCGTCATGGACTCCCGGTACATCGGCAACGACCTGATGCTCGCCTGGCCGTCCGCCGAGATCGCAGTCATGGGCGCCAAGGGAGCCATCGAGATCCTCCACCGGGAGGCCTCCGAAGAGGAGCGGGTGGCGCTCGTGGCGGCCTACGAAGAGCGCCTCCTCAACCCCTACGTCGCCGCAGAGCGCGGGTCGGTCGACCAGGTGATCGAGCCCGCCGACACCCGGAGCGCACTGGTCGCCGCACTCGATGCACTGATCGGCAAGCGCGAGCGCCTCCCGCGACGGCGCCACGACAACACGCCGCTCTGACCGCCCCGGATCATCCCGGCGCCGGCGGGGTTCGAAGCGGCGCAAATCGGGTGGATCGGGGCTGGCCGTGAAGAATCCCTGTTTTTCGACCGTAGCCGGACTGTTTCCGACCCATCGACGTCCGATAGGGTGGAAAAGTCAAAGAAGACGCCCATTCCGTCCCTGCGTGACCAGAGGCCGCCAGTTGTGAAAGAGAGCATCACCCTCACCGACAACCGGACCGGTGCAAGCGTCGATATCCCGATCATCGACGGCACAGTCGACTCCGGGGAGTGGACCAACCTGCTCCCCGGCGTGTACTTCCACGACCCCTCCTTCGGCGCCACCTCCGGCGCAGCCAGCGCCATCTGCGAACTCGACGGCGAGGCCGGCTACCTGCGCTACCGCGGCCACCCGATCGAACAACTAGCCGAGCAGGTCAGCTTCCTGGAGGTCGCCCACCTGCTGCTGTTCGGAGAGCTCCCCACCCGGCCCCAACTCGACGCCTTCGCAGACGAGATCGCCGAATCGTCATCGATCCACGAGAACTTCCACAAGCGGATCCTCGAAGGCTTCCGGGACGACGCCCACGCAATGGGAATCCTGGCCTCGAGCGTCGCAGCACTGTCCACCTTCTACCCGGAGGGCAAGGACGTCGAGGATCCAACCGTCCGCCGCACCCAGATGATCCGCCTCATCGCCAAGATGCCGACGCTCGCAGCAAGCGCCTACCGTCGCCTCGTCGGCACCCCGTATGTCCAGCCCGACCCGGACCTCGACTACACCACGAACTTCCTGACCATGATGTTCCGGCCGGTCGAAGGCGGCTACGAGGTCGACCCGGTCCTGAGCAGGGCCCTCGACCTGCTGTTCCTGCTCCACGCCGACCACAGCCAGAACTGCTCGACCACGACCGCCCGCACGGTCGGCAGCTCGCACGCCGACCCATATGTCTCGGTCTCGGCGGCATGCTGCGCCCTCTACGGCCCCCGTCACGGTGGCGCCAACGAAGCCGTCCTGCGGATGCTCGAGGAGATCGTCTCCTACGACCAGATCGATGACTTCGTCGCCAAGGTCAAGACCGGCGAACGACGGCTCATAGGCTTCGGCCACCGCGTCTACAAGAACTACGACCCGCGGGCCCAGATCATCAAGGACACCGCCCACCGGGTGTTCGAGGTGACGGGCAAGAACCCGCTACTCGACATGGCGCTCAAGCTCGAAGAGGTGGCCCTGGCCGACGACTACTTCGTCAGCCGCAAGCTCTACCCGAACGTCGACTTCTATTCGGGTCTCATCTACCAGTCGATGGGCTTCCCGGTCGACATGTTCACGGTGCTGTTCGCCATAGGTCGCGTCCCTGGATGGCTGGCCCACTGGGACGAGATGCTCACCCAGAACTCGCGTATCGCCCGCCCCCGCCAGCTCTACACGGGCGAGGCCACCCGGGACGTCGTCCCGATCGACCAGCGCTGAAGCCCTGCCGGCTCAACCGGCCCGCACGTCGAGGGCGATCTTCCCGACGTTGGCATTGCCCTCCATGTGGAGGTGTGCAGCAGCGATCTCGGTCAGGTCGAAGCGTCGATCCACGACCACGCTCAGCGTCCCGTCCTCGAAGCGGGGAACGATCTCGTCGGCAAAGGCCCGACTGAGCGCCACCTTCTCGTCGAGCGAGCGGGCCCTCAGCACGGTCCCCACGATCGTCGCCCGCTTCGGCAGCAACTTGCCGAGCCCGAACGTGGCCCTGCCGCCGCCCATGGCCCCGACCTGCACGATCGTGCCTCCCACGGCCAGGGCATCGACGTTCCGGTCCAGGTAGTCGCCGCCCACCACGTCGAGGACCACGTCGACCCCCCGACCGCCGGTGTGGTCGTCCACGGCGGCCAGCCAGTCGTCGGACGTGTAGTCGACTGCGAGCGAGGCCCCGAGATCGGTGCAGGCGGCGCACTTGGCCCCCGATGCCGTCACTACGACCTCGGCGCCCATCGACCGGCAGAGTTGTATGGCGGCGGTGCCCACCCCTGAGGCGCCGGCATGGACGAGGGCCGTCCCTCCCGGCTGGAGACCCCCCTGGAACACCAGGGCGTCCCAGGCGGTGATGAACACCTCGGGCAGGGCGCCGGCGGTCGCCAGGGGCATCCCGGCGGGTACGCCCATGGCCTGATCGGCATGGACGACGGCCTGTTCTGCATGCGCTGCACCGCTGGTGATCGACATGACCTCGTCACCGACCGACCACCGGTCGACCGCCCCTCCCACGGCGACGACCCGTCCGGCGAACTCGAGGCCCGGGACCTCGTGCTCCATGGGTGGCCCCGGGTAGAGGCCCTGGCGCTGGAGCAGGTCTGCACGGTTCAGGGCGCTGGCGACCACGTCGACGAGCACCTCCCCGGGCCCGGGATCCGGCGCCGGCACCTCGCGGATCGCCAACACCTCCGGTCCGCCGTACGACTCGATCACCACGGCACGCATGGAGAAATCATGCCCCAGGCGGGAACCGGGACCGTTGTCCGCATCGTCGGAACCCGTGGACCCCTACGTTGGAGACCCTGATGCGCCACCTGGCCCTCTCCGTCCTGTTGCTCGCCACCGCCTGCTCCTCGTCCGGCACGACCGGTGGGATCGACCCGTTGATCGACGTCGAGTGGCGTGTCGTCGGCCTCACCGGCGTCGATGCTGTCGAACCCGACCGTCCGCACGAGGCGTCGGTGACTTTTCGCAGCGATGGCCGGATCACGGGAAACGCCGGCTGCAACGGCTTCTTCGGCGACCTGGACATCGGTGACGACCTCGTCGACATCGGCCCGATCGGTATCACCGAAATGGCCTGCGTCGACCGTGCCGACTGGTTCGCCCTGTTCGAGGTCCTGAGCGGTGAAGTCTCGGTTGTCGTCGAGGGCTCGACGGCCACGCTGACTTCTGCCCGTGGGGGAACCATCACCGTCGAATACGTCCAACCGGATCCTCCACGCGAGGCGTCGGGTGATCCGGACCAGCCGGTCTCCACCGCAAGCGGTGGCTGACCGTCCTCAGCGACCCCTCTTCAGGTCGGAGTACGGGACATCCTTGTCGACCCGGGGCTCAGACGGCAGGCCCAGCACCCGCTCCCCCACGATGTTGCGCTGAACCTCGTCGGTACCACCGCGGATCGACATCGACGGTGCGGTCAGGAAGGCCAGGTGGCCCGACGACCCGTCGAGCATCCCGGCCGCCCCGGAGAGGTCCTTGACCAGGTAGGCCCTGGCCTTGAAGGCGGCGACGCTGCGCAACTTGGTCCCGGATCCCTCCGGGCCGGGGCGGCCGCCCCGCGCCGCAGCCGCCGCACGGACGGTGGTGAGCCTGTTGACCCGGCCGAGGACGAATGCCCGCATGGCGCTATCACGCGCCACGGGGTCGTCGAGACGACCGGAGTCGGCCAATGTGGCCAGCCACCCGGGGAGCGCTCCTTCCTCTCCGTCGGAACCCCCGAAGACCCGGCCTCCGAGCGACTCCCGTTCGTGGGCGAGCGTCTCGATCGTGATGCCCCATCCCCCTCCGAGGTCGCCGATCCGGTGGGCGTCGGGTACCCGGACCTCCGACACGAACACCTCGGTGAAGTGCCGGTCGCCGTTCACCTGCACCAGCGGCCGGACCTCGATCCCGGGATCGTGCATGTCGACGGCGAACATCGTGAGCCCGCGGTGCTTGGGTTGCCCGGGGTCGGTGCGGGTGAGGCACATGCCCCACTTCGAATAGGCACCCCTGGAAGTCCAGACCTTGGATCCCGTGAGGATCCACTCATCGCCGTCACGCACCGCTTTCGTACCGGCGTTGGCGAGGTCGGAGCCGGCGTCGGGCTCGCTGAACATCTGGCACCAGATCTCCGAGCCGTCAGCGATCGGACGCAGCCAGCGGTCCTGCTGTTCGGAGGTACCTCGATCCCGGAGGACCGGACCCACGAGGCTGAGCCCCACGCCGTAGGGGTACAGGTCGGCCGACTCGTATTCGCCCAGCGCAGCGGAGATACGCCTGGCCTCGTCGTCGGTGGCACCGCGGCCACCGTGTTCGACCGGCCAGGTGGGCACCATCCAACCGCCCTCCACGAGCGCCTCCAGGTACCGGAGGCCGACCTCGAGGTCGTCGCTGCCGGCACCGAGCACGGTTCCGGGAGCATCGCCATCTCGTCGATCCAGGATCGACGAGAGCGCCTCGTGGATCTGATCGTCGCTGAGCGCCATGGCCGCATTGTGGCCCCTGGCGGGCCGGTTCCGACAACCCACCCCGACTCGGCCATGATGTCGCCATGCACGACCTCCTGGCAACCGCCTCAGCGGTAGCCGACGGCGTACTGGAGTTGCGACGCGACCTGCACCAGCACCCCGAACTCGGCCTCGACAACCCCGCAACCCAGCAGCGAATCCTCGACGCCCTCGACGGCCTCCCGCTCGAGATCCGCACGGGCATCGGCCTCACCTCGGTTGTCGCCGACCTGGATGGGGCATCGGACGGACCCACGATCCTGCTGCGTGCCGACACCGACGCCCTTCCGATGTCCGAGGACAGCGGCGAACCGTTCTGCTCGCAGATCGATGGGCGCGCCCACGCCTGCGGCCACGACGCCCACACGGCGATGCTCGTCGGCGCTGCACGACTACTCACGGATCGACGCTCCGACATCCACGGACGGGTGCGATTCATGTTCCAGCCGGGCGAGGAAGGCAAGGGCGGCGCAGGCGTCATGCTCGACGAAGGCGTCCTCGACGGTGTCGACCGGGCCTTCGCCATCCACATCACCCCGAACCTCCCGGTGGGGTGGGCGGCCTGTCGCCCCGGCCCCCTGATGGCCTCGACCGACGAGATGCACGTGACGGTCAGGGGCCGCGGCGGCCACGCCTCGATGCCCTACCTCTGCACCGACCCGGTACCGGCGATGGCCACCATGATCACGACGATCCAGACGGCAGTGACCCGCGAGATCGACCCCTTCGATCCGGCACTCGTCACCGTGGCACACGTCGAAGCCGGCACGACCACCAACGTGATCCCCGAAACTGCCTTCTTCGAGGGCACCATCCGTTGCGTGTCCGAGCAGACCCGTCGACGGATACGCGAGGCGGTCGAACGGGTCTGCACGCAGGTCGCCGCCGCACACGACTGCACCGCCGAGGTGGACCTTGTCGAGGGCTATCCGGTCACGGTGAACGATGCCGGTGAGGCCACCCGGTTCGCCGGGATCTGCGAGGCCACCCTCGGAGCGCAGTCGTTCGTGCCGCTCCCGTCGCCGGTCATGGGCGGCGAAGACTTCTCGATGCTGCTCCAACGGGTACCCGGCGCCATGGCGCTGCTGGGCGTGTGCCCGGCCGACATCGCCGACGCACGCGAGGCGCCACCGTGCCACTCGAACCGCATGCGCATCGACGAGGCCGGCCTGCGCCACGGCATCGCCCTCCACGCCGCCATGGCGCTCGACCGCTAGCGGACCGGCATGGGATCTCCCGTCGAAGACTTCGCCACCCTGATGAAGCTCGAACCACACGGATCGGACGTCTTCGTCGGCCTCAGCCCCGACTACTGGTGGGGACGCGTCTACGGCGGCCAGGTGATCGCCCAGGGACTCCGGGCGGCGATGGCAACCGTGGACCCCGACCACCTGGTCCACTCGGTCCACGCCTACTTCATCCGTGGAGGCAACAGCGACGAGCCGATCCGGTTCGAGGTCGACCGGATCCGCAACGGCCGCTCGTTCATCACCCGCCGGGTGGTCGCCCGCCAGTCCGAAGGCGCCATCCTCAACCTCTCCTGTTCCTTCCAGGTCGTCGAGGACCAGATCGACGTCCAGGAGTCGTCGCTGCCCACCGACGTCGGCAAGCCCGGCTCGGGCACGAACGAGGACTGGGGCCTGCTCGCCCGACGCGTAGTCCACAGGGGTGACCGCCGGGCTTCCAGCTGGATGAAGGTTGCCGGGCCGCTCGGCGACGATCCGATCCTCCAGGCGTGCGCCGTGGCCTACGCATCCGACGATCTCGCCACGACCGCGGTCGGCACCTCGCATCCGCGCATCGCCGAGGTGGACCTCGGCAACAGCACCTTCGGCGACATCTTCATCGGTGCCAGCCTCGATCACTCCATCTGGTTCCACCGTTCGGCACCCGCCGACGAGTGGCAACTGCACGAGTTCCGCTCACACGGCCTCACCGGGGGCCGGGGCCTGACGATCGGCGAGATCTTCGCCTCCGACGGCACCCACGTAGCGACCGTCGCCCAGGACGTCCTGATCAAGGAACGCACCCGTTGACCACGGTGCTCGTCCACCTCGACTTCGACTTCCTCGGTACGGACCGGATGGCCGATCACTTCCCCGGCGTGCGGTTCGTCCATGTCGATCCCGACGGTCCGGTGGATCCCGACCTGCACGGCGAGGTGATGGTGACCCGGGGAACGGACTCGGCCAACTTCGCCGAAGTACTCGAGCGGGGTGTCCGTTGGGTGCACTGCACCGGCCATGGCGTAGACGAGATACCGCTCGACGTGGTCGGAGACAGGACCCTGACGTGCGCCAGGGGGGCAACCGCCGTGCCCATCGCCGAATGGGTGGTGGCGATGCTGCTCACCGCTGCCAAGCGACTCCCGGGGAGTTGGGTCGACGAGCCCCCGAGGCACTGGTTCCTCGCCCGCCTCGACACGATCGAGGACGCAACCATCGCACTGGTCGGCTACGGGTCCATCAACCGGGCGGTAGCCGCCCGCCTGGCCCCGTTCGGCTGCCGAATCCTCGCTGTGCGCCGGTCGGATGCCCCGGTCGACGACCCCGGTGTCGAGGTCGTGGGCGACGTCGCAACCGCTGTCGCCGAGGCCGACCACGTGGTGATCGGCGTCCCGTCCACGACCGAGACCGAAAACCTCGTGGACGCCGACCTCCTGGCCGCCTGCCGGACCGGCACCCACCTCGTCAACATCGCACGTGGACCGGTGGTCGACCAGAGTGCCCTCCGTTCAGCACTCGACTCGGGACAGGTCGGCCTGGCCTCACTCGACGTGTGCGATCCGGAGCCCCTGCCTGAGGGACACTGGCTCTACACCCATCCGGGGGTGCGGTTGAGCCCCCACATCTCCTGGTGCAGCCCGACCTCGCTCGAGCAGATGGGCGCCAACTTCGCCGCCAACCTCGAGCGCTGGTTGGAAGGCCGGCCCCTCGACGACATTGTCGACCACGACACCGGCTACTGAGGCGGTCCGGGGCTAGGTTCGCCATCCAGACGACCCGGGAGCAACCACCATGCCGCTGAGCCAACGTTTCCTCGACCTACAGCGCCGGGTGCGCAACTGGGGGCGATGGGGCGACGACGACGAACTCGGCACGCTCAACCTGATCACACCCGACGTGGTACTGGCCGCCCGGGACTGCATCCGAACGGGCCGCATGTTCCCGTTGGCCGTTCCGCTTCAAAGTGAAGGGATCCAGGTCGGGTTCATACCGGGACGCGACAATCCGACCCGGACCATGCTGATGGTCGACCAGGGCATGGACCCCGAGGGCGACCCGGACCTGTTCCACACCAGCGACGACGCCGTCCAGTTCGGCCTCCAGGCGGGAACCCACTGGGACGGACTCTGTCACGTCTCCTACTCGGGCCGGGTCTACAACGGCTTCGACGCCTCCACGATCACGGCCGAGGACGGCGCCACCCGGAACGGCATCGAGAAGGTCGGTTCGCTGTGTTCCCGTGGGGTACTGCTCGACGTGGCCCGGTCCAAGGGGGTCGACCTGCTCGACTGCCCCTACGCCATCACCGCCGAGGACCTGGACGAGGCGGCTGCCATGGGCGGTGTCGAGGTCAGGGCCGGCGACATCGTCCTGGTTCGCACGGGCCGCATGGGCATCTACCACGAGTCGGGCGGCATGGCCTACTGCCTCGGCCCCGGCCAGGACGGCTCCAACGCCGGACTCTCGTTGTCGACCGTGCCGTGGTTCCACGAACGGGACGTCGCCGCCGTAGCCAACGACACGCTCACGTTCGAGGTGTACCCGTCCGAAGACGTCAACCTTGCGGTCCACATGCTCCACGTCGTGGACATGGGTCTCACCCAGGGCCAGAACTGGGACCTCGAAGCGCTGTCCGCGGACTGTGCAGGTGACGGGACCTACGAGTTCTTCCTCGCCGCCACCCCTGAGCCGTTCGTCGGGAGCGTCGGTTCACCGGTGGCTCCCGTCGCCATCAAGTAGGCGCAGCCGCGGCGGCGGATCCGCGGTGACACGGGGCACCGGTGAAAGCCGCCACCCGGCAGGGCCAAGTTCCTTGGACGCCGACACGCTCGAGGCAGCGACCGACGCTGAGAACTACATGCGCACGAACGCTGCCACCACGCCCCTCGCAGACCTCGACCCCTTCGTCGACCTCTCGCAGTCCGAGTTGCTTGCCGTCCAACGCCCCATGACCCCCGTCCGGGTCCGAGCCGTTCGCAACCTCACCAACGAATGTGGGACGGGACGCGAGTTCATGATCAGCGCCATCCGCCGCCTGCACTCCGTGGACCACGGCCCGGCGGACTGACACCCCGGGGGTCAGCCCCCGGCAAAGTCCTCCAGGGCTCCGGAACTGGCCGGTGACCCCAGCAGCCGCCCGAACGCCGCCCCCTCCCGGGCACGGGCGTCGGCCAGTCCGGCCAGTAGCGGCTCGACTATGAGGCGCTTGCCCTCGACCAGCGACTCGAGGGCGAACCCGGCGAGATGGCCGGCGTGATCGAGCGCCACGTCGAGCAACTCCCCCGGTTCGCACACCTTCCAGGCCAGGCCCACCTCACAGCATCGTTCGGCGTCGATCCATTCGCTCGAGAGCAGCAGCCAGGACGCCTCCTGACGACCCATCATGCGGGGGAACAGGAACGACGACCCCGCCTCCGGTGCGACACCGAGACTGGTGAACGGGCACCTGAGACGCGCCTCCGATGACATGAACACGAGGTCGGCGTAGCCGAGCATCGTCGCCCCGAGCCCGACCCCGAGGCCGTTGACGGCACAGACCAACGGCTTCGAAAAGTTCGTCAGGGCCTCGATGAACCCGACGAAGCCGTGCCGACCCGGCGTGAAGCCGTCCGGATCCGTGGTGCGCTGCCGCAGTTCTCCGAGGTCCTGGCCTGCGCAGAAGGCCCGTCCCCTGCCCGTCAGCACGACGACCGAGATTCCGGGGTCGCCGTCGGCATCCAGCAGTGCATCGGTGGCGGCGTCGTAGAGGTCCTCGCCGAAGGCGTTGAGGGCCTCCGGCCGGTCGAAGGTGATCAGTCGGACCCGGTCATGGTCCTCGGCCACAAGCATCCCGGGAGCATGCCCGCCACCTGTTCCAGATGCCAATCCCCTTCCCCGCTACCGTGGCTGGATGCGCCGCCGCTGCACCCTGTACAGCGATCGGGTGCCGGCACCCGAAGAGTTCCCGGGATCCGGACCGGTGAGTGTGGACGAGGTGCTCGTGGACCAGGCACTGCTCGGCATCCGCGGCGGCCCCGTACAGGCGCCCGGCTGGGCGGCCATCGCCTGGACAGACCCCGACGACCCGTCCCCCGGCGGTGATCGATCCTGGCTGGTCGACACGTTCGTCGCCTGGAGCGGGGTGGGGCCGCCCGCAGTGAAGCAGGTCTCGCTCGTCGTCCGACTCGAAGGACTCGACGCCGACTTGTTCGCCAGCCGCTACCGAAACCACGCCACGGTCGCCGAGGCCCACCACGGAATGGACCGGTATGTGCAGAACTCCGTTGCCGAAGGACCGCCCGGGCTGGACGCCGTCTCAGAGCTCTGCTTCGCCTCGGAGCAGTCCTGGATCAACGACTTCTACCTTCTGGCGGACTCAGCCGGAGTCGTGCGCGAAGACGTGCGGGATTTCATCGACCTCCGGGCGACGGCGTCGGCGCTCGTCACCGAGCACGTGATCCGACCCTGCACCGGTGATGACGCTGCGCGGGTCGTCGGGTAGAACACGTCCCATGGCCGACCGCCCGCGGATCATCCTCGACTGCGATCCCGGCGTCGACGACGCCATCGCCATCATCACGGCTGCCCGCTGGACCGATCTGGTCGCAATGACCACGGTCTCGGGAAACGTCGACCTCGACAAGACCACCGCCAATGCGCTCCGGATACGCGACCTCATGGGCCTCGACGTGCCCGTTCACCGCGGTGCTGCCCGACCGTTCGCCGGCGAGCCGTTCCATGCCAGGTACGTGCACGGCATGAGCGGCCTCGGCGACATCGACCTTCCGCCCCCGAGCGTGTCTCCTGACTCCGATGACGCCGTCGAGGTCATTGTCGAGACGACCCGGAAGGAGGAGGGGCTACACCTCGTTCCCATCGGGCCGCTCACCAACATCGCCCTCGCTCTTCGTGCGGACCCGGGAATCGCCCAACGGGTGGCCTCGATCACGATCATGGGAGGTGGCGCAAGCGGCGGCAACGTGACCGCCGCCGCCGAGTTCAACATCTACGTCGACCCGGAAGCAGCCGACGAGGTCTTCCGGGCCGGTGCGCCGCTCACCATGGTCGGCCTGAACCTCACCCACCAGGTTCGGATGGACGCCGGCCACGCCGATGCCTGTCGCGGCTTCGGCCACAGGGTGGGCGACATCGCAGCGCAGTTGATCGACCACAACGTCGACGTCCATGCGCTCGGCGGGCTTCCTGGTAGCGGGGCGATGCACGACCCGTGTGCCGTGCTGGCGGTCTCCCATCCCGAGGTGATCCGCTCGGAGCACCGACACGTGGTCGTCGAGGTCGAAGGCAGGTACACCCGCGGCCAGACACTGGTCGACGAGCGCGGCCGGATGTCCCGTGACCCGAACTGCCGGGTCGCCTACGAGGCCGATGCCGACCGTGCGCTTGAACTCATCCTCCAGGCAGTCCGCGAGGCGCCGAACGCCTGAGAGCCGTTCAGCGGGGTCGGTGGACGGTGGCCACCCAGCCGCCGGCGGTCGGAACCGTGGCGAGCACGACGGTGCCCTCGAGCAGCAGGCGCACCACCGCTCCGGCGTCGATGCGGTCCGGGTGGACCTCCCACACGAAGCCACGCTTGGGATGATTCTGTCGGGCGGTCCAGTCGGTGGGCGGGGCGACCCCTGCAGCGACCAGGTGCTCGACGGCGTCCCTGCCGGCACCATGGGACAGGCCCACCGAGGCGGGATCGCGGCCTGAACCGGGCACGAACGTCCCGACGGGGACCTTCGGGCCACGGGCGGTGAACCAGGTGAACATCCCGGGGGGTTCGACGCGATCCTCGTCGTCGACCGCCGGTTCGACGTTCATCCAGCCTTCGCCCTTCGTGGCAAGCACGGCGACCGCCTCGACGAGGGGTCCGTGGTCGTCGTCTATGTGCAGGATCTCGATCTCGTGGCGGGCCACGGGGCGACGCTATCCCCGGCCGGTGTGCGCCTACGCGGTGCCGGTACGTTGACGCCGTGCCTTCCCCTGCCGCCGACAGACCCCTTCGAATCGCCGCACTGGTCAAGCAGATCCCCAAGTTCGAGGAGATGCGTCTGGGCGACGACGGACGCCTGGTGCGCAGCGGCGTCGAACTCCACATGAACGACTACTGCCGGCGCGCCGTGCGCGCCGGCTGCAACCTGGCCGAGACCTCGGGAGGCACCTGCACGGCGATCACCCTCGGGCCGCCCGGGGCCCACACCGTGTTACGCGAGGCGATCCTGTGCGGCTGCGCTGCCGGCCTGCACGTGTCCGACCCGGCGTTCGCCGGGAGCGACACGTTGGCCACGGCCCGGGCACTGGCCGGCGCCCTCGAGGTCCACGGCCCCTGGGACCTGTTGCTCTGCGGTCGCAACTCGGTCGATGCGGACACCGGCCAGGTGCCCGCCCAGGTGGCGGAACTTCTGGGCCTGCCCTTCCTGTCGGGCGTCCGGGAACTGGACCTCGTCGACGGGACCGTGCACGTGCTCCTCGAACACGACGACGAGTGGGTGCGCGCCGAGGTGGCCCTGCCGGCGGTGCTGTCGTGCGCCGAGCGACTGTGCGACCCCTGCAAGGTCAAGGAACCCGAGGCGTGGGCCACCGTCGATGCCCGACTGCTCACGACGATCACGGCCACCGAGATCGGGCCGGGCCCGTGGGGGCAGGCGGGCAGTCCGACCTCGGTGGGCGAGGTCCGGGTCCTGGAGGTACCCCGCACCGGCGAGCGTCTCGAGGGTGCCGGAACCGGACAGGTCGACCGGGTCGTCGAGGTGCTGCGGGACCGTGGTGCACTCGTCGCTGACGACCGTCCATCTGGTCGTGTCCCCGAACCCTCAGCGGGCGGCCCCGAGGTCGTCGTGCTGGTCGAACCCGACCGTGAACGGGTGACGGCCGAACTCCTCGGCTCCGCCGCTGGGCTGGGCAGCCGGGTGACCGCCATCGGGATCGGTGCCACAGGCGAACTGTCGGAACGGGGCGCCGACCGGGTGCTGGGCGTGGACGGGACTCCCCACGAGGACGACCTGGCGGCCCTGCTCGCCGACCACCTGGCCGTCGACCCGCCCTGGGCGCTGCTCGCCCCCGGCACCGCCTGGGGTCGACACGTCACCTCACGGCTGGCGGCCCGCCTCGGCGCCGGCCTCATCGGCGACGCCGTCGGCATCGAACGACGCGACGACCGACTGGTGGCCCTCAAGCCCGCCTTCGGCGGACGCCTCGTCGCCGAGGTCACCTGCTCGTCACCGGTCCAGATGGCGACGGTGCGACCCGGCGTCCTTCCGCTCCCGGAGCCACGTGGGCCCCGCCGGATCGAGGTCGAACACCTCCACGGCGACGTCCGAGGCCAGGTCCGTGTGCTCGAGCGCTGGCGGGACGACGACGCCGACCTGCTCGCCAATGCCGATGTCGTGGTCGGCGTCGGGGTGGGCGTGGACCCCGAAGACCTCCCGCTCGTGCGACAGTGCGCCGAGGACCTCGGTGCCGAACTGTGCGCCACCCGAAAGGTCACCGACGCGGGTTGGATGCCGAGGGCCCGACAGGTCGGCATCACCGGCCACTCGATCGCGCCGCGCCTCTACATCGCGATCGGCATCTCGGGTCGCTTCAACCACACGATCGGCGTCCGCCAGGCAGGAACGATCGTGGGCGTCAACACCGACCCGGACTGCGAGTTCTGGGAGGGTTGCGACATCGGCCTCGTGGCCGACTGGCGCGAGGCGCTCCCCGCCCTGGTTGAGCACCTGGCCTGACCGGCTAGGGCATCGGCGTCGACCCATTCGAGTCGGAAGGCGGTGGGGGGCGGCCCGCCGGGACCTCACCGGCCCTTGCACTGTGCCTCTATACGGTCCGCCAACCAGCCTCAGGCTCGTTCGCCGATCTCGAATCTGGTCAGGGCCCGGGTACCACCGGCACAGGCTGCGGCGAGGACGACCATGGTGCCGATGATCGCGGTGGTGACGCCGAGGTGGGGGTCGTAGAAGACGCCATTGTCGTTGATGGAGATGATGGCGTCACTCCATCCATAGGCGTACTCACGGATGGAGACCCAGCGCAGGGAGTCGAAAATACGGGTGGCGAACGTCTCCCAGACGAAGACGTAGATGAGGCCGAAGATCAGGGCTCGACTGGTGACGGCGCTGAGGGCAACGAAGGCCGCGCAGTACAGGACAGACGCGACCAGGGCACCGAGCCCGAGCCCGAGCATGAGGCCGTCAGCGGTGGGGCTCTCGTGGATGATCCAGGTGGTGGCCATGGTGACCGGCACTACGAAAAGGGCTGCAGCCACCGAGGCGACTCCGATCTTGATGGCGACGATGCGCCATCGTTCGATCGGTTTGGTGAGCAGGAAGACGGCAGTGCCATCCTCTATCTCGGCACCCAGTGAGGCGGTCCCGAATACAAGGGCCACCAGGGGAAGCAACAGGGTAAAGATCATTACGCTGACCAAGCCGAGTGCGACCTCCTCGGTGGCATCCCCTGAGCCTGCTTCTTCGGAGAACCGGTAGATCACTGCAATCAGGATCGGGAGCGCGAGCAACAGTCCGATCACCAGGGTGCGGCGCCTTCCTAGAAGTTGGCGTGCGGTGAGCGAGATCAGGACGCTGTTCATCGGGCCACCAGGTAGGCGAAGACGTTCTCGAGGGAATCATCTGCGGGTTGGAGTTCCTGGAGCGCAACGCCACTTGATTGGACGAGGGGTGCGATGGTTTCGGTGAAGGCACCGAAGTCGGTCGTCTGGACTTCCATGACGTCGCTGTCAAACGAAACAAGAGCCACATAGGGCCGATCAACCAGTGCGGCGGCAAGGGCGCGATTGTCACTGGACCTGATGGTGAAGGCATGGGGCCGGCTGGTCATGAGGCGACGGATCTGACGGAAGTTGCCGGCAGCGCCCAGGCGGCCACCGATGACGACGAGGACGTCTTCGGCGAGGTCTTCGACATCTTCGAGGATGTGGGAGGAGAAGACGATGGTTCGGCCAGAGTCCCCTAGTTCCTTGAGCATCGTGTTCATCTGGAGCCGCTGACGGGGATCAGTACCGTTGAACGGTTCGTCGAGGATCAGGATGTCGGGATCGTGGACGAGAGCGGCGGCGATCTTGGCTCGTTGACGCATGCCCTTCGAGTAACCGCTCATCTTGCGATGCATGGCGTCGCCGAGCTCAACCATGTCGATCGCCGCCTGGGCTGCAACTTCAGGTTGGGGAAGCTGGTGGAGCCGGGCGCTGGCCAGGGCGTACTCCCAGGCCGAAAGGAACGGGTAGGTGACCTCGCGTTCGGGAACGAGACCGATGTTGCTGTACATGGTGACGTTCTTCCAGGATGGCTCGCCATTCACCAGGACCTCGCCCGAGGAAGGCTCGAGAAGGCCCGCCATCATGTGCAGCAGTGTCGACTTGCCGGCACCGTTGGGGCCGAGCAGGCCCGTGATCCCGGGCTCGAGTTCGAACGAGATGTCGTTGACGGCCACCAGGTCTCCGTACCAACGAGATGCCGATCGTACCGAGATCGCTGCATGCGGTTCCGGCGATGGCGGAGCAGCAGCGGAGTTCACAGCGTGACCTTGCGATAGCGGCGGATGGCAAAGAACAGCGCAACGGCGGTCTGAGCGACCAGCGCCACAATCCACGTCCAGCCGGGAAGGTCGGCGTAGGCGACCTGATCGGCCATTTCGCCCAGCCGATTCGCACGCGCTGGGACAGCGTCGAAGATGACATATGTGGTGGCGTTCATTGCATAGCCCGGAGTGGCGAGCATGGCGACTGCGGCCCATCCGGGACCCAGAACTGCCACCAGAACGCCAGTGAAGACGACCGAGAACCACAGGGCGGCGAGCACGCTGGTGAGAGCGAATGCCCGTCGAGTCGTGAACATCGCGATGGCCAGACCGATTACCGCGAGTTGCACACTCGCAAGCGTCGAACTTGCCCCGATACGCCATATGTCCGAGATGTTGTCACCCAACCATTCGGTGCCGTCGGTGGCACCGAGCCAATTGCCTATGAACACAAGGAGTTGGGGAACCAGCGTGAGCGACATCAGGGCCGTTGCCAGGGCGGCGATCTTGGACAACAGGTAGTCGTCGCGTTCGATGGGGCGTGAGAAGTAGAGGGGAAGGGTGTTGTTCCTGCGATCGTTGCCAACCAGATCTGACGCCATGGCGGCTACGAACAACACGATGACGATCCCAATGAACCCGAAGTATTCGTGGTGTTCGACAAGCTCGAAGTTCTCTCCAGCCAGCGCACCGAAGGCCACCGTGAAGATGGCAGGCAGGAGGGCGATGAGGGCGAGTCCGAACGCGAGGACCTTGGGCAAGGTGCCGCGTCCGAGTCCGAACGTGTTGCGCAGGCTCAACACGTAGAGGGAACGGATCGCGTAGCGGCGCCCCAGACGGGGTCCGTCGTAGTTGCGGTAACCCAGGTCGTAGACCACGCCTCGCGACTGAGGTGCCTCATCTAGGTTCGCCATCAGACCGCCTCCTCGTTGCCGCTTGCCGAGGGATCATCGTTGCGGAACATGTCACGGAGCGTGTGACGTTGCCGAGCCAACCGCACCAGGGGCAGGCCCAGATCGACCACCGAGTCGACCACCAGTCGCATGAGCGCAACCTCAGCCGTGGCGCTCCCATCCGGCATCTCAACTTCGATGATTCGCCCGTCAACCCGGGCGTTCACGTCGTGGGCGATCATTCGACTGACAAGAAGTTCCGGATCTCGATCGACCTCCACGGCCAGAACATTGCCCAATCCGGTGAACTTGGCTACCGCTCCGGCGCGATCCAACCTGCCTTCTTCGATGAGAACCAGCGAGTCACACACACTCTCGATTTCTCCGAGTAGATGCGACGACATGATCACCGAAATGCCAAAGTCCGTGCCGGTGCGCTCGATCAGGCCCAACATGTCGTCCCGCCCATCCGGGTCGAGACCATTGGTCGGCTCGTCGAGAAACAACAGTTTTGGATCGTGCACCAATGCCTGGGCCAACTTCACCCGCTGCTTCATGCCAGTGGAGTAGCCACCGATGTGGCGATAGCGCTCCTCGTACAGGCCTACGTGGCGCAGCGTCTCCGCCGCCCGTTCCCGTGCCACAGTCACCGGGAGGCCGCTCATGCGAGCCATGTGGATGACGAACTGGGTGGCGGACAGATCGGTGGGCAGGCAGTCGTGTTCGGGCAGGTAGCCGACCCGCTCACGAATGCGCAGCCCCTCGGCCTGTGTGTCAAAACCGAGTACCTCTGCGGTTCCGCTCGTCGGCGCGATCAAACCCAGGAGGATCTTCATCAACGTGCTCTTGCCGGCACCGTTTGGTCCCACCAAACCCACCACGCCATGTGGAACTTCGAGTGTTATTCCACGCAACGCCGCCACTTCCGGGTACTGCTTGGTGAGTGACGACAACCGAACCAACGGCTGTGCTCCTGCATTCACTCGCCTACCTCCTTGCGGAGCCCCGTCAGTTCGAGCACGGTCACGGCGGGCACCCTAACGTCCGACGCTCGACGGCTCAGGTCGGATCAGGGCCCCGAGCCGGTGGAGGGACTCAGCCCCAGCAGGCCTTCGACTGGACCCAGTGGTACCTGCCGCCGGAGGTCTCGTAGAGGAGATAGGCGGCCACCTGCACCTGGGCGACCGGGTCGGCGATCGAGGCACCGGCGATGCCCGCCGCCTCGGTCCTTTCCTCCCAGAACTTGGGAAGGTGCTGGAACCAGCCGGCGGCACGACTCGACCGGTTGACGGCGAAGCTGAACACATCGTCGGGCTGGGCGCTGGACTCGCAGAACGCCACCTCTTCGGCCCAGGTGTGGTCCTCGGGCTTGAGGTAGGTCTCGATCAACTCGCGCAGCGTGGGGGGTCCCGTGTCCGTGTCGGCCTCGACGGGATCCTCCACCCGGGGATGTGCGATGAACTCCATCATGGGAAGCATCGTCGTGGTCGGAGAAAGCGTCGTGGTCGGAGAAAGCGTCGTGGTCGGAGAAAGCGTCGTGGTGGCGGGCACGACCGTCGTCGTGGTGGGTGCCGCGGTCGTGGTGGCGGGCACGACCGTCGTCGTGGTGGGCGCTGCGAACTCGCCGGAAACCGGGACGCCGAGGTCCGCCGACCGGCAACCGGTCGCGAGGACCAGCACGGCAGTCAGCGCGGCGACTGGGCGGAAAAGGGTCGTCAGGGGCATGAGGTTCATTCGGTTGACATCGGTGGCTGCACACTGCAGCGATCTGTCACGACCGTCTCGTGAACGTCTCCACCATCCTATCCATGTACACGCCCGGCTCGGATCATTCCCACGAAGTGGCGGTGAATGCCGTCACAGTCGCTGTGTTTTCGGCGAGACTCCGCCCGATCCGCACCGTTGGCGACGGCCGTCTCTGTCTGCAAGGATGCTTCCTCCGGACATCCAGGGGAGGCGAAGTTGCACAGGGGCGGAACGTGGGGCCCGACACGGCATGTGCTGGTCGCGTGCGCCCTCGTGGCTGCCGCTTGTGGCGGGGGCGGAGGCGAGCCGGCCCACACGTCCACGATCGAAGTCATGGACGAGGAGGAGGCCGACAAGTTCCTCGAGGAACTCTGGGTTGAGACCGAGTCCAACACCGAGACCGACGACGGCGGGCGTTCCCTCGGATTCGAGATCGAGCAGCACGGCTGGTCGTTCGTCAACTACGCCGCCGACACCGGACAGCAGTTCAGCACCGCCGACGCAATCGCCCTGTTCGGCGCTGAGGCCGTCTGTGGCTCGGCCGAAGGATCCTGCACGCCGACCCCGGCCGCCACGGAATGGATCAACATGGTCGGCCAGGCCATGTCCGGCGGTGTCTGCGAGGGCATGACCGTCGCACTCCTCGACCGCTTCCTGGTCCGCACGGAACCCCTTGCCTTCGACATTCGCAGGGACCGTGTGGTCGAGCGTTCCCTTTCCCGCCTCTTCGCCACCCAGTTCCTCGGCGATGTCATCGATGCCACGGCCCAGTGGCGGGCACAGCCGATCAAGGCGATCGTCGCCGAGTTGGGCCGCTCCCTGTCCGATCCACGCAACGAGCAGTACACGATCGGCATCTACTCGTCGCATGGAGGGCACAGCGTCCTCCCCTACCGACTCGAGTGGGTCGACCAGACCAACGTCCGGGTCTACATCTACGACCCCAACTGGCCGGGGGAGCTGCGCTGGATCGACATGGACGTCAAGGAGGACACCTGGGTCTTCGCCTTTGCTGCGACCAACCCCGACGAGGCCGCCGACGCCTGGGCCGGTGGGCAGGGCACCATCGACCTGACCCCCATCAGCTCCCGCGCTGCGCCGTTCCCCGAGCCGTTCAGCGGTGCAGGCTCCGGCACGGGCGGGCTCCTTCTCGCCATCACCAGCCCCGACCGGAACTGGACGATCACGCAAGCCGACGGCACCTCGTTGCAGGGCAGCGAGGCCGTACCCGGCGAAGGCGGCGTCGTCGCCTCCATCCGTGGATCGTTCGGTGTCTCGACGGCCATTATCCGGGTCGACGCTTCCGAAATCGACATCGAAACGGATTCCGAGGCGTTCGTTGCCGTTCAGACAGAGGCGGGCGTCGCGTCCGTCGAGATGGACGCGGCCGGTTCGGTCGGCTTCGAGATCTCGGAGGAGACCCAGGACCTGGCACTTGATGTCGCCACCGGTACGGATGCCACCGTTTCGATCGCCACAGCGACAGAGCACATTGTCGTCGAAAAGGCGGCCGACCTCCAGATCGAGGTGGCCGTCACGAAGGAATCGACGCAACTCGACTACGTGGACGAGGCGGGCAGCGTCACCCAGCAGGTCGAGATCGAACGCGGCACCGAGCAGCAGGACGTGCAGATCGACACAACCTTCGAGGTCGCCTTCAGCGAGCCGATCGAACTTCCCGAACAGATTCGTGCGGAGGCGCTCGAGCTCGAGACCGAGACCAAGGACCTGTTCCTCGACGACTTCGTCCAGGTGGTGGTCAGCGAAGAAGGCGATTCGTTCTACGACGTGCTCGACAGGGTCGACGCCAATGAACTCGAGACCTGGGAGTTCAAGGCACAGGTGGTCGACCTCGGGTTCGAGGACTTCGACCCGAACCGCGACCGGACCATCGAGCAGACCATTGCCGCCGACTTCTTCGGGGGGAACCCGGTCGACCAGTTCGTCGACCCGAACGGTGGCTGCTCGAGGGTCGTGTATGCCAACGGCACCCGCGGCCAGCTCTGCCCTGACGGCAGCGGCGAATGGGTCGACGGCCGCGGCGGTGTCCAGAGATGGGGTCCCGGCCGGACGCCGGATCCGACCGACCTCTTCTCGGGCATGACTTCGCCCGACGAGGGCTTCGGAATGGGTGGACCGGGCGAGCAGTTCCCAGACGACATGCCCGAGGAGATGCGCGACCTCCAGCCGACGTCGTTCGAGTTCGACGAGGCGACCGGCTGCGAGTCGCTCACATTCGAGGACGGCTCGACCGGAACGCGCTGCAGGAACGCAGACGGTTCGTTCACCAACTCGTTCACGGGCACGGACGGTGAGATCCAGGAATGGGAGGAACCCGGTTTCGTGGATCCGATGATGGCCCCACGGGGAACGCCCGACGAACCGATGAGCGCCCGGGACGCCGCCCGCTTCGGCAATTTCGAGCAGGGCATGGGTCCCGGGGACTTCAGGGACGAGATGATGCCGGGCGGCGCCGAACTGCCCGACGAGATGCGCGACAAGATCCCAGCGATCGTGATGTTCGACCCGGAGACCGGCTGTGAGGAGGTCATCTTCGAGGACGGGACCACCAGTTCCCGCTGCATGAACCAGGACGGGACCTTCACCAACACGTTCACCGATGAGTCGGGTGAGGTCCAGGAGTGGGAGGAGGAGCCTCCACCCATGATGCAGCGCCGCATGCCCACGGACATGGGCGGCGGCGGCATGGGCGGAGACATGGGCGGCGGC
>Ga0207990_1000436_pt1 | contig 24293 bp, 21 predicted proteins | sample ETNtaG_8_FD_185780 | JGI IMG/M metagenome (GOLD analysis project Ga0207990, IMG submission 185780) | Marine microbial and viral communities from oxygen minimum zone, Eastern Pacific Ocean - ETNP201406SV75 (SPAdes) (version 2) | ecosystem: Environmental > Aquatic > Marine > Oceanic ...
GCACAAGTGAATGTTGAGCTCTGATCACCGAAGTCCAGCAGCCCTGAACAGAGTCGGTCCGTCTTAAACTCCGGATCGTATTCCATTTTCCCCGAAACTCTTTGAGGTTCACTGTTGAAAATGAAACGTGCCAGTGAAATACAATAACAACCGATATCCATCAGTCCTCCTCCTCCAATTTCAGCCATGTTGCGGATGTTCCCGGGATCCGCATTGTAGTAGGAAAAAAATGAATGTATGGTCCGCAATTCACCGATTTTACCCTCATCGACTAATTGCTTTGCTTTTTGCCACTGTGGATGATGTCGGTACATGAATGCTTCCATCACTTTTAATTCGGGATAGTTTTGGGCTGCTGCCAGCAAATCCTCAGCCTCTGCGGTTTGCAAAGCAATGGGCTTTTCGCATAAAACGTGTTTACCGGCCGCTAGTGCTTTTTTAGTCCATGGAACATGCAGATGATTGGGTAGTGGAATATAAACCGCGTCAATTTTATCATCTGCCAGCAGTTCTTCATAAGAACCGTAAGCTTGCTGAATTCCGAGCTGCGCCGCTGCCGCCTTTCCCCGCTCCAGGCTCTGTGAAGCAATTGCTACAATTTCAGAATACTCACCTCTTTGCATGGCCGGGATCACCTTTTCGAGACCAATTTTTGCTGTGCTCAGAACGCCCCAACGAACCTTTTTCATTTCAATACTTTCTTAAAGACTAACCAATTGAATGTGTTTAAAGCTATAGTTGTTTAGCCAAAATGTCAACCAAGCAGACTCCAGATCATCTCTTACTCAACTTGGTTTTATTATTACGCACTCTGGTATCCGGGTTTTAGTTCAAATTATGTTTCTACATAACCGAAAAAAGTAAAGAACGTTATCAGCGAGCTCAATAATCAGATCTGGTGAATTTGTGGCTTGCGTTAAGATCATGGTAAGCTAAAATCATCGCAGAAAGCAGAAAATCCTAACGCATTTCACAGGGGCATACTAACCGTATAATTTTGTACAAAACAGCAACCTATGGTTCCTATTATAGATTTCAGAAGTTCAACAGTTGAAAAAGTATTAATTGGGCGATTTAGTTTTTTGACTTAAGAGACTAAGGAACTTAGCGCTCAATACTTAATAATCCCCCCATTAATCATAAGACTATCTATCCCGCAAACTACATGAAAAACAATATGCCTGAACTTGAGCGTCCGGCGTTTTCAGAGCAAGAGGCTGTTCTCCTCTTGGAAGAAAACTACGGACTTTGTTGTACACTTGAAGAACTGCCCGGAGAAAGGGATCGAAATTATCTGGCTAAGGAGCATAATGGTGAATCTTATGTTTTAAAGATTTCGAATTCCTGCGAAACGCTCGAATTTTTGCAAGTTCAGAATGATGCGCTTGATCGTTCCGCAAAGCTGCTTGAACAGGGAAGAATTCCCAAAGTATTTCCGGCTAAAAATGGAGAACCCCTATCAAGCATAATGTCCAAAGATGGCAGTCATCACTGGATGCGTCTCGTATACTATGTTGATGGAATGCCGATGGCGGAGTACCGTCCGCATACCGGAGAATTTCTCCGGGAACTAGGCCGAATGTGCGGAACCGTGACAAAGGCGCTTCACGAAATCCCCGCACCGCCACCTTCACATACGCTGCTGTGGGAGATGCATAATGTGCAGAAAACTCTGCATGAATATATGCCCTGGATCAAGGACGAAAAACTGCTGGGCTGGGTCAAAAAGTCACTCGATTTATACAGCAGGACAATCGAACCTCTGGAGTCAAAATTAAGGCGTGGCTGGATTCATAATGACTTCAACGATTACAATGTTCTGGCTGTACCAAAAATCAGCGGAAATCCGGATTTAGGATTGATCGATTTTGGCGACATGACACATTCCTACCTTGCGGCTGAACCTGCTGTAGCCTGTGCTTACGCGATGCTGGACAAGCCTGATCCGCTTGAGGCGGCGGCTCTGCTGATTCGAGGATTTCATCAGCACTTTCCACTTGAGGAAAAAGAGCTTGAAATACTGTTTCCGATGATAATGATGCGTCTTTGTCTGAGTCTGACTCTTGGCGCGTTTCAACAGCAGAACGATCCTGAAAATGAATATCTGGGAATCAGCCAGAAACCTGCCCGAGAATTGCTGGAGCAGTTACAGGAAGTAAATCCGCGCTATGCGCATTATCTCTTCAGGGACGCCTGTAATTTGGAAGCATGTCCGGCCTCGTTTGAATTCCGGAACTGGTATCAAAATGCGGAAGGTTCATTTCACGGACTGCTGGGAGAAGCGCTTAATTCTGAAAATACGGCGGTGCTTGATCTTAGTGTAGGCAGTTTTCTTTCTGCAAAAACCGAAGGCGTGTCACTGGAAAAACAACAGAACATTCTTGACGAATATTTACTTGAAAAAAATGCAGAGTTTGGAGTTGGAAAATATACTGAGGCCCGTTCATTCTATGCATCAAAAGAATTTTTGAATAACTCAATTGATGGTGAAGAAAAGAGAACAATACACCTTGGCATTGACGTTTTTGCACCTTCCGGAACTTCCATTCATGCGCCAATTGATGGTGTAGTACATCAGCTTCAGGACAATCACAATGAACTTGATTACGGGCCTACGGTGATTCTCAGGCATAAATTTACAGACGGTCCGGAGTTTTACACACTTTATGGTCATCTGGACGGGGAATGTCTAAAGCAACTGAAAATTGGACAAAATATCAATGGCAGAATGCCGCTGGCCAAAATAGGAAAATCAAGCGAAAATGGAGGCTGGCTTCCGCATGTTCACTTTCAGATTATCCTCGATTTGTTTGATTACGACGGTAACTACCCTGGAGTAGCACCGCCTTCCGGAAAAAAAGTCTGGAGCAGCATTTGTCCTGATCCCGGCAAGATGCTGGGGCTTGGTAGCGAAAGTACAGCTGAGGAAATTTATTCTGGGAAACTGCTGAACAGGCGGAAAAATATTTTTGGGCCTTCGCTGAGTCTGTCTTATCAGGATCCGTTGGTAATTGTTCGGGGCAAGGCTCAATCGCTGATTGACTCCAGGGGACAGTTTTATCTGGACTGCGTCAACAATGTGGCACACGTAGGGCACTCTCATCCAGAAATTGCAAAAGCGCTGGGCAATCAGGCTTATGTTTTGAACACCAATACACGTTACCTTAATACAATTAATATTGAGTATGCAGAACATCTTTGCAACCTCTTTCCAGAACCGCTCGACACTTGTTTTTTAGTTTGTTCCGGCAGTGAAGCCAATGAGCTCGCCTTGAGGATTGCCGGCACAGTCAGCGGACAAAAAGATATGATTGTGCTTGAGGAAGCATATCACGGTAATACAAAAGCAAATATAGATATTAGCCCCTACAAACATAACGGACCGGGTGGAACTGGACCTCCAAAATGGGTGCATGAAATTCCAATGCCATACCTGTATCGAGGTCTGCACAGGGATCCTGAAACTGCAGGATCGCTTTATGCAGATGAGGTCGAAAAAATTTGTAAAACACTTTCCGAAAAAGGGAAAAAACCCTCAGCGTTTATCTGCGAATCCATGCTTGGCTGCGGCGGGCACGTTCCTCTTCCAGATGGCTTCCTGAAGCAGTCATACCAACATGTTAGGCAGCACGGCGGACTCTGCATTGCCGATGAAGTCCAGGTTGGTTTTGCTAGGTCCGGAAAGCATTTCTGGTCCTTTGAACTACAGGACGTGGTTCCGGACATTGTCACTCTCGGCAAGCCGATCGGCAACGGACACCCACTGGGAGCTGTTATTACTACACGGAAGATTGCGGAAGCATTTGCTAACGGAATGGAATATTTTAATACATTCGGCGGAAACCACGTTTCCTGCTCTGTGGGTATGGCTGTGCTGGATATTATGGAAAAGGAGGGACTCCGGCAAAATGCACTGGAAACAGGCAACTGGCTGAAAGAGAAACTTGAAGCATTGAAAGAATCTTTTCCACTGATTGGAGATGTACGCGGAGAAGGTTTTTTCCTTGGAGTTGAACTAGTACTTGATCCTGAAACAAGAGAACCTGCACCGCTTCAGGCTGACTACGTTGTAGAAAGAATGAAATCACGGAAGATTCTGCTCAGTACTGAAGGACCTGGACACAACGTACTCAAATTCAAACCGCCCATGGTTTTCAACCAGCGTGACGCGCAGCATTTTCTCGCAGAACTGGAACAGGTGCTGGGCGAAAGCCCGCTGCTACAAAAACGTTGAGTTTAAATGTCAAAAAGAAAACGTATTCCTTTTTCTAAGCATGGCCGTTACTGGTAAATGCTGGTAAAATAATTATAGCTGAGAAACTATGCGTTATTGAAAAATGCTTCTACTCAAATAAGGCTTGTTGTCATTTGCTATTACTGGTAAAAATACTGGTATAATATTTGCTTTCATAATATTATTTAATTTACCAGCAAAACTGAAACATGAAACAGAATAAACTGACAGAGTCAGCAGTCAAAAAGGCTGAACCAAAAACTAAGCAATTCAAGCTGTCCGATGGCGGAGGTTTGTATCTGCTGGTTCATTCAAATGGATCAAAATACTGGAGATTCGATTTTAGATTTGACGGTCAGCAGAAATCATCTTCTTTAGGAGTTTGGCCTGAAGTTACACTGGAAGTAGCTAGAACCAAACGCGACCAGGCAAAAAGTAAAATTAAGGAAGGCGTAAATCCTATTCAGGAAAAAAAGGAGAAAATAGCGCTTCAGCTGATACAAGCTCAGGAAAAGGAAAATGTAGAAAAGCTGGAGGCCCCAATACCTCAGCAAATTTCTCAGCAAGAGGAAATTCAAGAAGCTCCGCAAGCACCAGAAAAAAACACTAAATCGGCTGTTTCTTTGCTAAAATTGCATGTTTATCCGGAGCTAGGAGAAAAATCTGTTACTGAGCTTGACAAAGAGGATGTGACTGCAATTCTGAAAAACGTATACAAGAGCAGAAAAGAAATATTTCAAATTATTTGGGATATTTATCCGGATTATCCTCTTGTACAGTTTGGAGTTCTGTTTATTTTGTTATTTGCAGCAATGGATTTCTTTTCCGCTTTGGTCACTACCAGCTTGTACTTAATTTTTACAGTTTGTATTACGATTGGAATTAATGTTTGGAATGATAAAAGTGATGATGTAGCTTAAGACAGGAGGGTCTGGAAAATAAAACATGAAAGACGAAGGGCAAGCAGGAGTGGGCTCAGTTTGTAATCCAAAGCGTAGAGTGTTCGAGAATTGAAAAGTAGATTCAGAAATGATTTTGGTTCATTTTGCTTGAATCAACCGCTCCAGAGCCTCATAAGGCTGGGCCCCCACAAGTCCCTGGTTTCCGGAAACAAAGGTTGGCACTCCGGTGATACCAAACTCGTGGGCACGACGCCAATCAGCCTCAACCGCATTCCGGAAAAGGCGTTCCCTAATCACTCCCACAGCAACTTCACGGGACAACCCTGCGGCTTCAGCTATGTCCAGCAGGACTTCCGGTTCGGCGAGGTTTTGCCCCTCAACGAAATATCCCTCAAAGAGTTTCAGATTCAGGGCCTCACCTTCCGGAAACGATTCGCCCCACTTCGAGAGTTCTTGCGCGAGTCGACTGTTGTATGTGTGACTGCGGTTTCCGTAAGGCAAGTTTTCCTCGGCCATCAAACCGGACATGCGTTGTTTCATCGCCTCGATATCATAACCCCGCCCCTTGAACAGCTCCCCCAGCGAAAGCCCTGAATCCGGAGTTTCCGGATGCAGCGGAAAGTGTGTCCAACGCACTGTGAGTCCGTATTTCTTTTTCAATCGTTCGACACGCCCGGTGACGAGGTAGCACCACGGTCAGACGAAATCGCTGAATATTTCCAGAACTGGGCTCATTTCCATTGTTATTATTTCTGATTTAAGGGAACGCGATATTTCTTGCAGAAATAATATACACATCATGCCCCACATATTTTGTCATCCCGGACTTGATTCGGAACCCGGACAACGTTCTGTTTGCAAGCATTTTTTGCGGCAACACCCCTGGAATCTCACTTGCACGGGAATGACAACTTGTGTTGTAGTTTGTCCGGTTCATATTTTCAACAATAACGCTCGACTCCCACAATCTGCTCATCTGAGTAGCGGTCGCCATGCGCAAAACCGACAGGGAGGATTCGTTCAATTTCCGCTTGGTCTTCTTTGCTGAAATTAATTTCAGAAGCCCCCACCCATTCTTTAAGATGCGCAGCGCTTCGTGTTCCGGGAATGGGTACCAGATGCTCTCCCTGATCCAGAACCCATGCCAGGGCGACTTCAGTTGTGCTCCAGCCCCGCGAACGAGCAAAGTCCCGGAAAGCGGAAATCAATTTACAGTTGGCAGAAAAATTCGGTTCCAGAAAGCGCGGCATGTTTATGCGGAAATCTGTTTCAGGGAATTTGGCTGGCACTGGGTAGGAATTAGTTAACATTCCCCTTGCCAAAGGAGAGAAAGGTACGAAAGTCACGCCGAGTTCCCGGCAAGTTTGCAGCATTCCCAGTTCAGGATAACGTGTCCAGAGCGAATATTCATTTTGTACCGCCGTTACCGGATGCACCGCGTGCGCTCGGCGCAGCGAGGTTGGGGCTATTTCTGAAAAGCCAAAACCACCAATTTTACCTTCCCTTTTGAATTTGGCCAGAGTCACCGCAACGTCTTCAATTTCTATTGAAAAGTCTCTGCGGTGAATGTAGTAAAGCTCTACATGCTCTAACCGTAGACGTTTTAGAGATCCTTCAAGTGCTTTACGCAATGCTTTTTCCGAATTGTCAGTCTCGCCCCGCTTCCCTCCAATGATTATTCCACCCTTGGTCGCAATCTTAAAATTATGACCACGGACTTGCTGGTATTCCCCAATCAATTCTTCGGATAAACCTTTGCCATACATTTCAGCTGTATCAAGAAAAGTTATACCATGATCCCTTGCGGCGTCGAGGCATTCGAAGCTTTCTGCTTTATTGGTAGGGCCGAAAAATCCTGCAAAGCTCATTCCGCCCAGGCCTATCGCTGAGACCTCAGGACCGCCGAGGCCGAGTTTTCGTGTTTTCATATATTTGTCCTTATAAATAGGCAGATTGAAGCAGATGATTATTATTTCTGATAATTTTCTTTCCACTCTCCGTATGTCATGCCATAGACAATTTCTTTCGCGGAATCAACATTGACCTCCTCTCCGCGTTCCACCGCCTCGGCAGAATACCATTTTGCCAGACAATTGCGGCAAAAACCTGAAAGGTTCATCAGGTCAATGTTCTGCACATCCTTGCGTGAATCAAGATGACCGATCAGCCTGCGAAAAACGGCGGCTTCGATTTCGGTACGTGTCTCTGTTTTCATTTATTCCCTTTTCTTTTTGTTGTGAGTTTTTATTTAATAATTATTTAAGTACTCAGCTCAGTCCTGTGACAACGAGTCATTTCTTCTGGCGGAGTATCGGGGGATAGCAGTAAAATGTCAAGTGGATGTGTAAGACGCTCAAATCATTTTGAGTGTAGACTGCAATTAGATAGCAGCTTATCGCTCAGGTTGTTAAATGTTTTTAAGTATCGCCGGCGGATTCCCGCTTTCACGGGAATGACAATGAATGAGAATACAAAAGATTTATCAAGAGTAATGAATCATCAAATGTTAAAGTCCTAGCGAGTAAGGCGCTTTTCAGCTTTTTCTTGACTGACATCGCAGGCTTCACGGATAGTATCCAACTGGCTGTCATATTCAACAAGACAGAAAAGAAACTCCTTGCCTTTCCGTAGACGATATTTGACAACCTGAATTTCCCGTTTGAGGTTCTGATATGGTTTCAGTCCGGGGCGTGATTCGACTTCGCTCTGCTTTTCAAGAACTTCCCAGCCTTGCCGTTTCAGCTCTAAAACACTCCCGATTTCTGCGGGCTCGCTTGCAAAATTTAGATTCAATCCCCAACAGTTAAAATTCAACAAAAAGAAGATTGCGCCTACAGAAAGCTTTTTCATATTTAGTCGGCAGGGCGGGTTCATTGTAAATAAAAAGAGATGATTATTTCCCTATGCTAATTATTAACTGCGTGTCTATCATATCCAGTTTGCAGTTCGGTACGAAGAAATTCACCGTAAATAATAGAATCAAACTGCTTTGGTCGGCGATGAGTTACACAACTAGGCAATGGCGATACTTTTACGTTAACATTTGGTTCGAAGAAAAAAGGACAAGAAAAACGCTCTTGACCAGTACTGTTTATCACGCGATGAGGCGTAGAAATTAATAATCCGTTGCTCCAGCGATGCAGCATGTCGCCGATATTCATTACAAACGAATCCTTGATAAATGGAGCATCGATCCATTGACCATCAGTATTTTTTACCTGCAAGCCTCCTGTTTCATCTTGAGCTAGAATCGTAATACAACCGAAGTCTGTGTGCGGAGCAGAACCGTAAAGATTCCTCGATTCATTTTGGAGTATCGGCGGATATTTTATTAAGCGTAGAAATGTTGTAGGTGGATTGAATTCTGCGGCAAAAGCTTTTAAGTCGGCTCCTAGAGCTAAAGCAATTGCACGGCATATTTTGTGACAAAGATGAGTGAGTACATCGAAGTAGTTGGTCAATGTTTCCTGAAAACCGGGAAATTCTTCCGGCCACTGGTTAGGGCCGGCTAGATAGTCTCCTGATTTTACTGCGGGATCGTCGCTGTCAGCCTCTCTCATCATAATGAATGACTCACTCTGGTTTGGTTTAGTTACTACTGCCAGTTTGGAATTCTTGTCAGTTGAAGTGTTGATAGGAATAAATCCTCTATGCAGTTCATTCAGTTCAATCTTAATTTTTTCCTCGTAAGACAGTGAGTGAAATTCAATAGATTTTTGAAAAAGTTGTTTGATCAGGAATGGATCCACACCATGATTTACAATATAAGCGAATCCGGCCGTTCCGTATGCTTTTTGTATCTGCCGAACTATAGATTCGATTCCAGGTCCATCAATTTGGTTTATTTCTCCTATATCGATTATCGGTATTCGGTCAAATGATCCCATATTATTTAATGCAATAGTAAAAATTCAGGTACGGGAGCTGAAAAATGTTTTCATTTCTACCATTTTTCAATTGAGGTACGTAGGTCAAGTTCAAACGTCCATGACTGTGGCGACTGATTATAGAGGTATGAGTAGCTGTCAACAATACCTTCGATATTTATCATTCCTTCTTCTCCCAGTTTTTCTGCAAGTTCAGGAAGATGACGTTTAATCTTGTCACCGGCTATGGCACCGTCAACTATAACATGCCCCACATGAATTCCCCTTGGACCATATTCCTTGGCCATCGCCTGTGCAAGTGTACGTAACCCTGCTTTTGCGGAATTGAAGGCGCCGAAATTGGCACGTCCCCGTAGTGAAGCGCTTGCACCGGTGAATAGCAGAGTCCCTTTACCGGACGGGACCATGCGACGGACGGCCTCTCGGCCAAATAGAAAACCTCCAAAGCAGCATGATTGCCAGCTTTTTCTGAAATATTCTGCATCCATATCAATGATTTGACCTGGATAATTGTTGCCGGTATTATAGATTGCCAGGCTCAGACCGTTGCCTGTTTTTTCAAAAAGCTTTATCACCTGCTCCTCGTTGGTTGCGTCAGCGCAGACTGCAGTGGCTTTTCCTCCTGCTTGTTCAATTTCAACTGTCAAAGCGTCAAGTCTGGACTGAGATCGACTGGCGACAAAAACATGCAGACCTTCTGAGGCAAAACGTTTAGCCAGTTGAGCTCCTAATCCCTGCTCTGCTCCGACACCCATGATGACTGCCTTTTTCAAATGACCTCCTTTGATTTCTCGGATTCTGCTGCGAAATTTTTTAAATAATTTATTGATTATTTTCAAGTGATCTTAGTCTAAAGATTCTTCCACTGTCAGTTGAAAAATAAAGCCATCCTTGAGGACTTTCTACCAGGGCGCGGATGCGTTCTCCAAGTCCTTCCAGAAGTCTTTCTTCTGCAACAGCCCTGCCTGATGAATCAATTTCTACACGATTCAGGTGAGTCAACTTTAAGGCACCCGCAAACAAATTTCCTTTCCAGGCAGGAAAGGATTTTCCGGAATAGACAATCAAACTCCCGGGTGCAATTGAGGGGACATAGAACTTGACCGGCTGTTCCATGCCTTCTTTTTCCGTACCTTCTCCAACTTGAACTGGACCCCAGTATTCCTTACCGTATGAAATAACGGGCCAGCCGTAGTTGCGTCCTGGCAGGATGAGATTGATTTCATCACCTCCGCGTGGACCATGCTCGATTGACCAGAGACGCCGCTGTTTTCTGTCATAGAAAATTCCCTGCGGATTGCGGTGTCCGTAACTCCAGATTTCCGGCAGGGCGGTTCTCTGCTGCACAAAAGGATTATTTTCAGGCACACTACCGTCTAAAGTTAAACGCAGAATCGAGCCAGCGTGTGTGGATAAATCCTGACCATTGGGACGTACTCCGCGATCACCAACAGAGAAAAAAAGATGTCCTGTCCCATCAAAGGTAATGCGACTTCCGAAATGTCTGCCGGTAGTGCTGGCGGAACGTGTAATCAGCATATCTTGAAATGCAACAAGACGCTTACCGTTCAGTCTGGCACGAGCCAATGTGGTAACGCCCTTTCCCTGCAGTTCCTTGCTGTAGGTAAAATAAATCCAGCCCCCCTGAGAATAACCCGGAGGAACCGCAACATCCAGTAGACCGCCCTGTCCGGAATGCATAACTTTCGGTCCGCCTGTGATTCTGGTAATTACACCGCTTACTGTATCCAGAATTCCAATCTTCCCGTTTCGTCCAGTGAACAAAATTTGTTCCGGACCGATAAATACCATACCCCACGGAACTCCGAGTCCATCCGCAACTTTATTTAACTGGAAAGACACGCCCTTGCTGCTTTTCAGCAGAAGTGTTTCAGCCATTGCCAACTGACTCAGCCAGCAAAACGCTAAGAGCAGTCCCAGAATTTTTGCCAGTTGCCTGACAAAATAATTTTGTTTCACAGCGATTGTTCCGCAGGGCGACTGAAGCCTATTTTCTTGGAATACGACCCAGCAGGTAAAACTCATCATTTGGCCTCATACTTGTTAAATTTGCCATACGATTGGATAACGCAAAGAAAGCGGAAATTGCCCCCGTGTCCCAGATTTCATCATCTGAAAATCCGTGCTTTCGCATTTTTTCAAAATCAGCATCATTGATTTCAGCAGAATTCAGAGTGACTTTGATGGCGAAATCAAGCATTGCTTTCTGTTTTGGAGTGATATCTGCCTTGCGGTAATTTGTGGCAAGTTGATCTGCGAGATTCGGACTTTTTTCACGAATACGCACGATCGCACCGTGGGCTACAACACAGTAGGTACATTGATTTAGGCCTGAAGTGGCTACCACAATCATTTCGCGTTCACCCTTTGTAAGACCGCCTTCTTTTTCCATTAAGGCATCATGATAGGCGAAAAACGCTCTGAATTCATCCGGACGTTGAGCCAGCACGACGAAGACGTTTGGCACAAATCCGGATTTTTCCTGAACGGCGATGATTCTTTCATGTATGTCCTGGGGTAAATCTTTGAGTTCAGGAACTGGAAAACGGCTGATAGGTTTTGTTGACATCAGTTTTGCTTTCTTCAGGGGGTTAGTAGAAAAATGATTGCTGATCTTCGGGAACAAGTGATCTGCTCCGGAAAATCACTTTGCCTCCTCAGCTTAACCGTAATTAATTCTGCATGAAAGCTAAAAACAGCTTGTCCAATTTATGCTTTGTTACGGTTGCGTAACGCGGTCTGAATTGAAAGATAACCGGTGAGGATACCGTCTTCGTAGTTGAAAAGGGAGTCGGTGGAGAGTTGTGGAAAATCCTGGGGGTTACGGATGTCTTCCGGAGTTGCGTCTGGTATAATATCGCGGGCAACTTTGAGAACTTTGGTCTGCTGCAGTTCGACCATTTCCTCAAGCAGTTTAGTTATTGCAGAATTCGGCATTTCGCTTTTAGCAGACAGCTAATCCTCCATACCGTCTCTGGTCATCAAACGCAGCTTGGCGCGCAGCTTGAGGATTGTTTTTGTTCTTATTTGCGAAACCCGTGATTCAATAACTCCGAGGATTTCGCCGATTTCCTTCAGGTTCATTTCTTCCTGATAATACAATGAAAGTACCAACTGTTCGCGCTCCTCAAGTTCAGCAACCGCATCCGCGAGTTTGCTCTTCATCTGTTGCATCGAAAGCAGAACAAAAGGATCCTTCTCTCCGGGCTTAGCGAGAATTTCCAGCAAACTTACACTGTCTTCCTGGTTGGAATGTACATTAAATTCTTCTATGGAAATTAAAGGTGTCGGGCTCGCTTTGAGGATAAATTCGTGATACTCCTCCAGATTCATTTCCAGATGATCCGCCATTTCCTGGTCACTCGGCTCACGTCCATATTCAAAGGTCTGGCTGCGCCACGCTTTGCCCCACTCATTGGTGGCGGCACGCACAGACCGGGGTACCCAGTCCATGGATCGCAATTCATCAAGGATAGCTCCCTTGATGCGAAATTCAGCGTATGTTTTAAATTTAACATCCCGGGTTGGATCAAACTTGTCAACTGCGTCCAGGAGTCCGATCATGCCGACTTGATACAGCTCTTCATGGTCCACTCCCGGAGGAAAGCGGGCGGCCATTCTGGTTACCACACGTTTAACCAGAGGGGCATGTTTAATGAGTAGATCTTCTCTACTCTGCTGAGTTTTTTCGTTGTATGGGTTTTTCGTGGTGGGCATGGTTTCTACTCATTTCTCATGTTCCGGAAATGTTCAGCAGTAAATCAACTAAACGCTCCCTTGAGGCAACCTCAAGATCTTCAGGAACTTTCTGTCCTAACGTCAAAAAGGAGAGCGGTTTTTTGAAACGAATAGCGTGGTTGAAGAGGGAGCCGTAAGTGGCACTTTCGTCGAGTTTTGTGAAAATAATACTGTCTATCGGCATACAGCCGAATTTCCTCGTGACTTCGTTCATGTCAACGTCTTTGCTTGTCGCGCTCAGTACGAGTGAGTTATGGATACGTCCGCGTTCGTCAAAAATTTCACGCATTTCGTACAATTGCGCGTCATTACGCTGAGAACAACCGTCGGTGTCAATGATGATTGAATCATAATCTTCATAACTGTTGATAAGACGGTTCATCTCTGCTTTATCTTTAACAACACTAAACGGGACTTTGATTAGTTTGGCGAAAGCCCGAAGTTGTTCCGCGGATGAACGGTGGTTCGTATCAACAGAAATCAGCGCTACTTTTCGTTTGTATTTCCGCATTTGCTCAGCGGCGATTTTGGCGACAGTGGTTGTTTTACCGACTCCGGTTGGTCCCAGTAATGCTACTATTCTTTGTGAAGGTTTAAGCCCCTCAAGACCTCTGGTGATTTTAATTATTTTCATCAACATACGGGCCAGGAAAATTTTCACGTAAGCGAAATTTTCCAAATCCTCTTCAGTCATATTACGCTGCGCTTCCATAACCAGCCGCCGGGCGAACTTTTCTTCTAAACCACTGAATTTCATCTGCTGATATAACAGCAGCAGATTTTCCGGAAGATCCGGATCACTGAGGCTACCCGTCCGTGAAGCTAAAACATGCAGCATGTGCCGCATCTCTCCAAGCTCGTGTTTCAGCTCACCGGCCAGATGATCGTCAAAAGCATTTGACTGTGAACTCAAATCTCCTAAAGTCATTCGAATTCCCTGCAGCTCTTTTTGTATCGGCAGCATCATGTTCCGTGTTTGATCTGTAACCGAAAGCGCGGAATTTTTCTGTGGTCTCATGAATGTATCAGCCAGTGCGTTTTCAGCACCGCCGCTGCCGCTGTATGCTTCAATTGCTGTTGTAGCCGGTACTTTTGGGGCAGAGCTGTTTTTTTTCTTTTCACCTGGTGCAGCAGTTACCTCCAACATTGTTTTACCGAACATTCCAAAAGCACCTTTGCCTTCTTTTACCTGACGGGTAGAAACGATCAGAGCGTCTGGTCCCAGATCACGCTTGATGAATTTCAAAGCTTCTTTGATATTATTTACGCGGTAGCGCTTGAGATTCATAGGATTGCTTCTTAACAGATTTTAATTTTGAGTTTTGAGTTGATTTAACTACAAAGCAGAAACTCAATATATATTCGCTTAACTGCTTAATTCAACTACGCCGAGTGCTTCAATACGGACATCCTGTGCTACCTCATTATGTGAAAGTACCACAAGATTAGGAATAAAACGCTCCACTAGCTTTTTAACATGCGGGCGAATCAACGGTGAACAAAGCAAAAGCGGCTGATAATTGTTGATCGTAAATTGCTCCATCATTCCGTCGATCCCATTTATGATCGCCTGTGCCATGTTAGGATTCAAGCCAAGATATGCACCTTGACCAGAATCCTGGATTGCAGAGGCAATTTGATTCTCCAAATCCTGGTTCATTGTAATCAGGGGCAGCATCCCGTCCGGTGTTTGATATTGTCTGGTTATCTGCCTTGAAAGACTCTGACGTACGTGTTCCGTGAGTAAATCAGGATCTTTGGTGATTGGAGAAACATCCGCCAGTGTCTCAAGAATCGTATGCATGTCACGGATAGATACGAGTTCTTTAAGTAAATTCTGCAGAACTTTTTGCACAACACCTAATGATACCAGTGATGGGATCAATTCTTCAACAACTTTTGGTTCGGACTTGGCGTGAGAGTCAATAAGTTTCTGGGTTTCTTGTCGTCCGATAAATTCAAATGCATGATTTTTCAGGACTTCTGTCAAGTGTGTGGCCAAAACAGTGGGTAGGTCAACAACTGTGTATCCGGCAAATTGAGCGCGTTCCTCATCTTCCTCCGCAATCCAGATTGCTGGTAGTCCAAATGCAGGTTCAACTGTGTCAACGCCCGGAATCTCTTCATCAACATCTCCAGTCTTCATGGCAAGGTGGTGTCCCATCATCAATTCATTACGGGCAATCTCAATACCTTTGATGGTAATTGAATATTCACCTGGAGAAAGTTCAAGATTGTCTTTGATATGCAGCGGAGGCACGATGTATCCGTAATCAATGGCAATTTGCCGCCGGATTGCCTTGATCCGTTTCAGCAGTTCACCATCCTGTTCTTCATCCACCAGCGGTATCATTCCGTAACCCAGTTCCAGACCAAGGATGTCAATCGTGAGCAGCGATTCAATATCTTCCGGTTCTTCACTCAATTCTTTCTGTAGACGTGCCTGTTCTTCCTGATGTTCTTCCGTGGCAATATGTACATTGGAACGTTTACTCATTTGCGCCAGCGTGAAAGTGACTAGTGCTAGCAGTAAAAAAGGAACCACCGGCAGGCCCGGGATTAATGAAAAAGTAACAAGAACCGCGGAGACTACATACAATGCCTGAACATTACTGAAAATTTGTTTTTGTAAATCAACAGAAATTTTATTTTCACCGGAAGCTTTGGTGACGGCAATACCTGCGGCGATTGAAATTATCAGCGCGGGAATTTGCGAAACGAGTCCATCACCAATCGTTAAAGTCGCGTAAGCGTCAAAAGCATCTCCGGTAGACATGTCAAACTGAGTGATTCCTACCAGCAGTCCGCCCAAGATATTAATTGAGGTGATGATCAAACCCGCAATTGTGTCACCGCGGACAAATTTGCTGGCACCGTCAAGTGCTCCAAAATAATCTGATTCTCGCTGAATGGTTGAACGCCGCAGACGGGCTTCATCTTCATCAATCAGACCCGCGTTTAAATCAGCGTCAATTGCCATCTGTTTTCCAGGCATTGCATCCAAAGTAAAACGTGCGGCAACCTCCGCGATCCGTCCTGTACCTTTGGTGATGACAACAAAATTGATGATAACCAGAATCAGGAAGATGATGATACCAACAATCTGATTTCCGCCGACTACAAACTCTCCAAAAGAATTAATAATCGATCCCGCAGCACCAGGCCCCTGATGACCTTCCAGTAAAATAAGCCTCGTGGAGGCAACATTAAGAGAAAGCCTGAAAATCGTCGCAATTAGCAGTACAGAAGGGAAGGAGGAAAACTCGAGTGAACTTTCCGTAAATAAAGCTACAAAGAGAATCAGTACTCCTACTGTGATGCTTAAAGCAAGAAGTAGATCGAGAACTAAAAGTGGAAGGGGTACCACCATTATCAGGAGCATTGACATCACGCCTGCGGCGAGAACGATGTCAGCCTTACTGATTATATTATTTAAAGGTATGCTTGTTGCGGCCACTGGTCATCCATTACCAAAAGGTCGTTAAAAATATCCGCGTTTCAAAAACGAAACGCACGGGTCAGCCTGTTGCAAATAATGCTCCAAAAACAAAATTTGGAAAATATTCCGGCTATCCTCTGAGGATTAGTTTTGAAAGGGGCAGGACTGCAAAAAATTTATCTTTTCCGGAGCCTGTAAACAAAGGCCAGTATTTCCGCAATTGCTTTGTAAAAACGTTCCGGAATGTCTTCACCGATTTCTACGTTTGCATATAAATCACGGGCCAATTCTGGACGTTCGAGGATGGGCACATTATTTTCCCTGGCAACTGTACGCATCCGCAGGGCCATGTGATCCGCACCTTTTGCGGTAACTTCAGGAGCTACCATTACATCACGGTCATAAAGCACAGCAACTGAGAAGTGAGTCGGATTGACTATCAGCGCGTCTGCTTTCGGCACTTCCTGCATCATCCGCGCATTTGACATTTCGCGTTGAATCTGGCGGATTCTGGCTTTTAACTGCGGGTCACCTTCTGTTTGTTTTGTCTCTTCTTTGACTTCCTGTTTGGTCATCATCATTTGTTGTTCGTGATGCCAGCGTTGATAAAAATAATCAAAAATTGCAATTGCCACCAGCGCGAGCACGATCTTTCCCGCAACTTCCGCGACCACGGTAAAATTGTATTTGAGAATTGCCTCCGGAGTTGAAACCGAAAGTCCGTTCAATTCTGAAATTTTATCCATGTATGTTAAATAACCGACAAATCCGACAATAATCAGTTTTGCCATACTCTTGAGAAAATCAGCCAGAGACTGTGATGAAAAAAGACGTTTGATTCCGGTTAAGGGACTTAATTTGTTGAATTTAGGAGCAATGGCTTTGAAAGTGATCTGTGCGCCAACCTGTATAACAGAAGCAAAAATAGCCACAAAAACAATAGCTGCAATGAATGGTGTGAATGCTGGGAGCATGGTGCTGAGAATTTCTTCGGACAAAGTATAAACACTGTTGATGGATAATTCATCCGCAGATGCAATCTGTCGGAAAATTCTTGTCATGAGTTCCCGAAATGAATCGAGGATAAAAGGGCTCGTGGCCACCAGCGTGAGTACAATTCCTGCCAGCAAAGCTGCGGAAGAGAGCTCCTTACTGAAGGCGACTTGCCCTTCTTCACGCGACTCTCTGCGTTTTTTCTCCGTTGGAGCCTCAGTTTTTTCCTGACCTTGTTGTTCTGCCATTGATTTTCAAGAAAAAGTGCTTTAAGTATTGAAATTAGTACGCAATTCAGACGCGTGTTTATTATCTACCTGTGCTTCAATGTAAGTTGTCATTTTTTAATTTTTTGGCTTATCCACCTAATAGTTTAAGCACACTAAATAATTGTGTGTCAAACATCTCAAACATCTTGTGTACCGCTTGTCCATAAAAGGGCATACCGAAAAGCAGAAACAAAAATCCGAGTAATAAGGTCAGAGGAAAACCAACCACAAAAACCTGAATTTGTGGAACCGAGCGTGCCAGCAGGCCGACTATAGCGTTAGCGAGAAAAAGAGCTACAATCAGCGGTGCGCCGATTTGTAAGCCAATGACAAAAACACTTGCGGAAAGCTCCGTCAATTTATCAACCAAAGGTTGGTTGATTCTCGCACCACCCGGAGGCAGAATGGAGTAGCTTCTGACAAGTGCCTGAATGACAATCAGGTGTCCGTCCATGGCTAAAAAAATGAGTGTCGCGGCCGTGCTTTCGAATCTTCCCACCAGGGAGACCTGCTCCTGAGATTGTGGATCAAAGACGTTGGCCATTCCGAGTCCCATTTGAAAGCCGATAACTGTGCCGGCGAATTCGACTGCAGCAAATAAAAAACGGCCGATCATTCCGAGTACCAAGCCAATCAGCAGTTCACTCGCGATCAGCACAATATAGTGGTCCGGACGATCAGGAAAAACTTGTATCGTGGGAATGAAAGGGAAGAGAATCAGCGCCAGCATCAGACTCAACACAATCTTTACTTGAGGCGGCGAAACTGAACTGCCGAAAATAGGTGCTGTAGAGATTATTCCACTCACACGAACCAGTACCAAAATAAAGGCCAGTAACTGGCCGGCGTCATAACTCAGCAGATTGGCCATGTTGTTCCGGAATTAGAAACTGTAAATTCAGGCACTATTTTTCGTAATTGGTTTTAATCAACAAACTTAATGTAACTGGAGTCGGTACCCGTGAGTGCCTCTGAGATGTTAGTTTGAGGCTGCATCTGCTCTAATCCACGGTTCCTGAGTGAGGCTAAATAATTATTCGTCACTTAAAACTTGACTGGAGTAGTCTGCACGGGAAAAAGCATTTTGCGCGAGTCGGCTGCGTTCTTCATTTGACTGGCAATTGATGCACATACGGGTCAAAGGTACTGCCAGCAGTCTTTTTTTGGAAATGTCTTCACCGCACTCTTCACAGTAACCGAAGTCATCAGACTCCATACGTTGAAGAGCATTTTCAATGCCTTTCAGTCTCTCCTGTTCTCGATCCTGTAGTAACAGGTCTAACTCTCGCTCCTGTTCTTCAACAGAAGAATCAATGGCGTCGCCGATATCACTGTTTATTTTGTTTTGTTTGCCTGTTTTTTCCCGGATGTCCACGAGAAGCGCCGCCTTTTCTTCCAATAATAGGCGTTTGATTTCTTCCATGATTACTTGTCTTTCTTATATTTTGTGTTTTTGTCAGCCAACTTTTTTATTGGCATAGACAAATTTAAGCAAATTCCAACTGCAAAATCAAATCCAATTACATCTTTTTTTATTATTTAAAGCAAAAGATTTTTTTGAAGTAAACAAAACTGGTCAAAATAGCTTTCGGATTTTATATAATGCAGAAAGCCGGTCAGCCTTTGACTGTACTCATCAAAATCTAAAGTATTCTTTAGTATTGCGCTTGCGCCGGTAGAAAATCTTGGCATAATAAAGTCTGCTCTGTTTTGAGAAGTATCACAAAATAAAAAACTAAAAATAATGATAAACTGTACAAAAAAATGAGAAGGCTGGAAGAAAACTGCAATATTTGCGGGAAGGCGGTTTCACGCTTTCAGGCATATAAAATGGTCTGCGTACACTGTAAAGAAGTTGTCTGCCGCCAGTGTCAGGTGGATGTGTCAAACGCAAAACCTCATTGGAAAATTTGTCGAAAATGCGAAGGAGCAATCAACTGATGCTGTGTCTGAAAAATATGAATTTTAAAAATTATTATCTTCACACGCTGTTCATAAGCGGAGTGCTGCTTTCCGCAATCTCTGTTTCTGCGCAGGAAGCTTACCTCGATGAACTGCTGCCGGGTACAAAAACTTCATTTAAACACTGGGATGTGCAGCGTTCAGAAATCAGCGGATACAGTCATTTTCGTTACGAAGCGGTGACCAGGGGTGCTAAAAAATTTATCGTTGAAAGAAACGAAAACACCAAAGCGGACGGAGAAGTTTTTACACGCAAAACTCTCTGGTTTGCTGCAAATTCCGGTGTGCTGGAATGGTATGAGGAAGAAGATCTGCGTGAGGATTTCCGGATAAAGAACACCTATTCTGGACAAATTATGCGTACCAGACTGGAAAAGGCAGGAAAGGTGCTGGAGTTCGAAACAAACTTGAGTCAGGAAAATGCTGTTCCTTTTGAGGTCGTAATTTTCTTTCTACGTAAAAATCTGCGTCACATTCTGCAGAGCAAAGATTATTCTTTCACCCTCTTTCTACCTCTGCTGGCAATTGAATTGGAAGAAAAAGGACTTCCGCGTTCTATGAGCATGATCCGGATGAATGTTGAACCTCGGGAAGAACTCAGTCTTGAAACTCCATTGGGAAAGATGAAGGCACGCAAAATATTAATTTTACCGAAATCCGGTTTTTTACGTGCTTTGCTACCGAGGGATAAAACACATTTTGAATTCACATTCGCAGAAGCTGCTCCGCATTACCTTCTGCAGTTTACCGCAGGAAAAATCAGACATATTTTGACGCAGCTCAGCCTAGCGAAATAAGCAGACACGGTTAATCAAAGCCGTCGCAAAGTTGATAAGGTTTGTGTCAGAGATTTGCGTAGATCAAGCGGTCGTTTAATCCGAATATTCTGCTTCGAGTGAGCTTCCTGCGTCAATCAGGTGCAGCATTTTACGTTTCCAGACAATCCCTTCGCTGGACCAGCGGATGACAACCCGTACAAATTCACGTCCAAAACCAAGTTTGCGTCCGATATAAAGCAGGTAGTCAATTTCATTTGCGCCAAGTACATTGTCCACAGAAATAACTGTGGCCAGGTCAATGAAAATCTTAACCTCCAACTCACGTGTCGCGCCGGGAAATCGTTCCAGCTGCGGAAGATTCTGGTCTTTAACCGCCTGCATCATTTTTACAACATCTGCTTGTGATGGTAAAAAGGAGAGGGCTCGTTCAAGATATTCAAGTTCCTCAGGAGCAACTGAACCGTCCGCGGTAATCGCACCGCAGATTGCGTTGGCAAGCCACAATTTCTGCTCGTCTTCAAGCAGTTGAGGCTGTAATCCGGATGTTAACTGAAATTCCATATTATGTTCCTAAGCAGGCATCATGAGCTGTGTGTTATATCTTTACCATTAAACTTTTACCGTAATTTTTCTGAAAATGCAAGAATTTGAGATTTTTACATCTGAATTTAAAGCTTTAAAGTTCTGCGATAAAGCAAAAAATATGCTGAAAAAATTTGTTTGAGTACAGACAAAATAATCTACAGTCTTGACAGTAAAGGAACTTTGATTGATGATCTGTAAGAACTGCTTTATAATGGAGCCTGCAACAAAATGATTTTATAACTGATAATGCTGATTTCAGCAGAAGTGAATAATGAGCAAATATTTTATGCTTAAAATTTTTATGTTAAGCTACATTCCTTTTTTACTGCCGGAAAACGCATGAGTCACGCTTCAGTTTATGTGCTCGACATTAGTGTGTTGCTTTATACTCCGGACGCTCTTTATGAATTTCCGGAGCAAGAAGTTGTCCTGCCGGTTAGCATCCTTGATGCGCTGGATACACTCAGGCAGGATTTAGGTGAAAAGGGCAGGGCCGCCAATTTAGTCAACAAAATGCTGGATGAATGCAGCCAACTTGGTAATCTGGTAGAAGGTGTTCGTCTACTGAATGGAGGTAAATTAAGGGTTGAACTTGCTGATCCGGAAACAGGCTCAATTCCGTACAGTCTGAATTCTAAGAGTTTTTCGAATCGTGTTTTGGCTGTTGCCTGGATGCTGAGCCGGAAAAACAAGGCTGTTGTTTTTGTTTCACATGATGAAAATTTACGTACTAAAGCTAATACGCTCAATGTTCCAACTATTGCTTATCAAGGTCGCAGGAAAGACGATTCAAGTTTATATTCAGGCATACGCCGCTGTGAGGTCAGTAAGAAAAAATTACGGAGCCTGAGTCAACAGTCCTTAATTTCAACGGAAGAACTACAGGCGGAACTAGATGATAATGTTGAGTTTTTTCCAAACCAGGGGCTTCTGCTGAACTGCCCTGAAGTTCCGGAAGAAGATGTTTTAGCAATTTATGATCAGGGCAAGAGTAAATTTGTAACAGTTTCAAAGGAACAGGGTGTTTGGGGTATACGTCCTAGGAATCCGGAACAGCGTCTGGCGCTGGCGTTGCTGAATGATCCAAAGATTTCGATTGTGACTCTCAGCGGAAAAGCAGGTACAGGTAAGACTTTACTGGCACTTGCAGTAGGTTTACAGCAAATGATGGTAGAGAATATTTATTCGCGTATGCTGGTCTCCCGTCCGATTTTTCCTATGGGACGTGATTTAGGTTATCTGCCTGGAGACACACAGGAAAAACTTGCGCCGTGGATGCAGCCGATTTTTGATAATTTGGAATTACTGATCAATAATACTTCCGCAAAAAAAGGTTCAAAACGTGACTCTTATCACGAATTAATGGAGCGCGGAATGCTTGTTGTGGAACCGTTGACGTATATTCGCGGACGCTCAATTCCGAATCAGCACATGATCGTGGACGAATCACAAAATCTGACTCCGCATGAAATGAAAACGATAGTCAGTCGTGCAGGTGAAGGCACAAAAATAGTTTTGACAGGTGATCCAAACCAAATAGATAATACAGATGTAAATCTTTCTTCTAACGGATTGAGCACGCTGGTTGAAAGCTTCAAGGGTTCACAGCTTGCGGGGCATGTGCGTTTTACGAGTGTTGAACGCTCAGCTCTAGCTGAATTGGCAGCAAATGTATTATGAAATGATTGACTACAGAAATATTTTAAACAACAACGGTATCCTGAAATAAAGAAACCTGACACCTTTTTTCTAAAATTATCAATGTCTTTAAACTGGAATCTTGAACCACCACCTCCTTCTGAATTAGCTGACCGTGAAATCCGTTTAACCGGAAGCCATTTGTCCGGAAAGCGTGTCGCTCTGCTGATCACCGGAAGCATTGCGGCTTACCGTATGCCCGATCTTATTCGTGATTTTCGCAGGGAAGGCGCGGATGTTGTCGTTTATGTAACTGAAGGCGGTTTACGTTATGTTGCTAAAGAAGCGCTTGAGTGGTGTTCGCAAAATCCGGTCATTGACCATTTTACTGCAGATGCAGAGCATTTGAGCGATTCCTCCCCTTTTGATGTTTTTGTTGTCGCACCTGCTTCTTACAACACTTTGAATAAGGCGGCACTCGGAGTTGCGGATTCTGTAGTCTCAGCAGCGATCGCCGCTGCTCTTGGACGTATGGAACGTCAGGGAGTGCCCATCCTGTTTGCACCAACGATGCACGGTGCGATGCATAACAGCATCCTGACCCGCTCACTCAAGACTCTGCAGGAAATGGGCGCTACCATGATTCCACCTCTGCAAACCCACGGAAAAAATAATCTTTCTTCACTGGACTTAATTGTGGCAGCAACGATCAGGTCACTCAATCAATCTCCACTAAGCGGAAAATCTTTGTTGATAACCGGCGGCCCAACCCCTGTTCCTGTTGACAATATTCGACGTATCACCTCACGTTTTACCGGTGCGCTTTCCATCCAAATCGCTCGGGAAGCGTGGCTGAGAGGAGTAAAGGTTGAGCTGATTCTGGGCAAAGGCAGCCAGCCTGCGCCGGAATATTTAAACGCAAAAAAAGCTGCTACTTACACAGATTATAAAAATATTGTGCATGAATCGCTGACAAAAACAGCTGTTGACTGGGGAATATTTACTGCGGCTGTTGCGGATTTTCAACCCGAAACTTTTATTGAGGGAAAAATTTCCAGCAAAGTAAAACATTTAAATTTGAAACTGCTGCCGACCGTCAAGCTGATTGATGAGGTGCGAAAGAAATTTCCTGCATTGAAAATGATCACTTTTAAATATGAAGAAAATATTTCTCACGACGAACTGCTCGCAATTGCGCAAAAGCGCTTTTCCAAAAAAGGTGGTTCACAGTTGATTGTCGCAAACCGCAGGGAAGAATTTAAACCGGACGGAACACAGGTGGCATGGCTGCTGGATCCTGAGCAGGAGCCTCAAATGTATGTTGGCAAAGAAGCTATCGCAAATGCTATTCTGGACAGGATTGAAACTGGTTTGTAATAAAATCTGTAAGATACTGTTTTCTTAATCGACCTAAAACTTACGGTATTTGACTTCAAAAGTTCATACACAACTCTCAACACACTATAAATTTCATTTAAATCTCAATTTTCAATTTCTGCTAATTTACTTATGGTTGACCGCTGGGCGAACACAATTGTACATCCTACCATGGAAGACATCGCTGAGTATGTACCCCGCCAAATTTCTGCTGACACAATAACTCTCGTCGGTTTTGCGATTGGGATGGTTGCAGTTCCTTTACTCTGGATCAAACTCTATTCACTGGCGCTGGTATTTATTTTGATTAACCGTTTTTTTGATGGACTTGACGGTGCGGTTGCCCGTAGAAACGGTATCACGAGTTTAGGCGGATACTTAGACATTACTTGCGATTTAATTTTTTATTCCGCGGTTATTTTTGGGTTCGCGTTGGCCGATCCGGAAAAAAACAGTCTATCGGCAACAT
>Ga0207990_1000440_pt1 | contig 24182 bp, 15 predicted proteins | sample ETNtaG_8_FD_185780 | JGI IMG/M metagenome (GOLD analysis project Ga0207990, IMG submission 185780) | Marine microbial and viral communities from oxygen minimum zone, Eastern Pacific Ocean - ETNP201406SV75 (SPAdes) (version 2) | ecosystem: Environmental > Aquatic > Marine > Oceanic ...
GTTGAGGATGCAGCCAAAGCACAAGAAACATTTCAAGATTTAATGGGACACAACGTGGAGTCAAGAAGAAGTTTTATTGAAAAAAATGCAAAGTTTGTTGTAAACCTTGATGTTTAAAATGTTATGGATATAGCCAGAGACAATACCCTTCCCCGCGACATCGTTGACGAGATGAAGGAAAGCTACCTTAACTATTCAATGTCTGTGATAGTTTCTAGGGCCCTTCCTGATGTTCGGGATGGTCTGAAGCCAGTTCATAGAAGGATTTTATATGGAATGAATGATCTTGCAGCTGGGTGGAACAGGCCTTATAAAAAATCCGCCAGAATAGTCGGAGAGGTAATGGGAAAGTATCACCCGCACGGCGACTCTGCAATATATGACTCCCTTGTTCGTATGGCACAGGACTTTTCTATGCGTTACGAACTGGTTGATGGACAGGGAAACTTTGGTTCTATAGATGGGGACAGGGCAGCTGCCATGCGATATACAGAATCTAGGATGACACGGCTGGGGTCTGAGTTTTTACGGGACTTAGATAAAGACACTGTTGACTGGGTTCCCAACTTTGATGAGTCTCTTCGTGAGCCGGTTCTTTTGCCCACAACTGTTCCCGGGCTGTTGATAAACGGGTCGGAAGGAATAGCCGTTGGAATGGCAACAAAGATACCCCCACACAATTTGAACGAAGTGGTGAGCGGGCTGGTTGCTTTAATTGAAAACAGCGATATTTCTTTGGATGATTTAATAAATAAAATTCCAGGTCCGGACTTTCCTACCGGCGGAATGATGCTGGGGATTGACGGTGTTAAGTCTGCTTACGAAAGCGGTAGAGGGAAAATAAAGATCCGTGGTCGAGCGCACGTTGAAACAAAAAAAAGCGGCAAGGAAAGCATTATAATCTCGGAAATACCGTTTCAGGTTAATAAGTCGAATCTCATTGAAAAGATCGCGGACCTAGTAAGAGATAAAAGGGTTGAAGGAATCAGTGACCTTAGAGACGAATCCGACAAAGATGGGATGAGAATTGTTGTAGAAACCAAAAGGGGGTCCATCCCGGAAGTGATTTTGAATCAACTGTATAAATATACCCAACTGCAGGATACGTTTGGTATTATTCTTTTGGCCCTTATTGAGGGAGTGCCGAGAGTTATGGGCCTAATGGAAATACTTCAGCACTTTATTGATTTCCGCCATAGCATAGTTGTTCGAAGAACAGAGTTTGAACTAAGAGAAGCAGAAGCCAGAGCACATATATTAGAAGGCCTTAAAATTGCGCTAGACAACATTGATGATGTTATTATAATCATAAGAGGAAGCAAAGACCCCGTACAGGCCAAAGAAGGCCTGATGAATGGCTTTGATCTTTCTGAAATACAATCTCAGGCAATTCTTGATATGCGCCTCCAAAGACTAACGGGCCTTGAGGTTGATAAGGTTGTTACTGAATATAAAGAGGTAATCAAGATTATTTCCAAACTGAAGGGGATATTAGGGAGCAAGGCCCAACGAATGGATATAATAAAACAGGAACTATTAGAAATAAGGGACCGGTTTGGAGATGAAAGGCGAACAGAAATAGTGGCTGTGGCGACCGACTTTTCTATGGAAGACATGATAGCAGAGGAAGATATGGTAATCACCATCACCCATAATGGCTATATAAAAAGAACAGCCGTGACAACTTACCGATCGCAACGCAGAGGCGGTCGCGGCGTTCAGGGCGCAGGGTCAAGAGAGGAAGATTTTGTTCAGCATCTGTTTATAGCAAACACGCATAATTATATGCTATTTTTTACAGACAGAGGAAAGTGTTATTGGCTGAAGGTCTATGATATTCCCCAGGGAGGTCGTGCAGCTAAGGGAAGAGCAGTCGTGAACCTGGTTGGTTGTGAGCCTGGCGAAAAAGTAGAGGCATTTGTTAGTGTAAAAGAATTTGACGATAAACACTTTATTGTAATGGCAACAAAAAAGGGAATTATTAAAAAAACGGCTCTTTCTGCTTATGGAAATCCACGTAAGGGTGGAATTTATGCAATAGAAATACGGGATGATGATAGGTTAATAGAGGCAAGGATAACAGACGGTGAGAATGATATCCTTATTGGGACACGGGAAGGCAAATCAATTCGCTTTAGCGAAGGAGACATTCGTTCAACAGGGAGAAAAACAATGGGTGTTCGGGGAATTTCTCTCAGCTCTAAATTAGACTTTGTTGTTGGAATGCTTGTTGTAAAAAGAGAAGGAACCATTCTTGTTGCCACCGAAAAAGGCTATGGAAAGAGAACGGATGTTATTCAGTATCGCACACAGAAAAGAGGAGGAAAGGGCGTAATGACCATGCGGACCACAAACAAGACGGGGAAAATGGTTTCAATCATGGAAGTAGTGGATTCGGACGATTTGATTGTTATTACTAACAAAGGAGTCTTGATGAGGCAACCAATTTCAAAGATTCGTACAATTGGAAGGGTAACACAGGGGGTAAGATTAGTAAAGCTGGACGAAGGGTCAACTATTTCCTCAATCACCCGCGTGGTTCACGAAGAGGAGGCAACAGAAGAAACAGAAAATAAAAACACAGAAGAAGGTGAGCAGAAAACAAAAGGAAAAGACCTTAACCAAGAAGAACAGTGAGTTTATCTGGTAACCTGATAGAAATAAGGGAAAAAATTATAAGGGCGCAGAGACGGGGTGGTTTTAACCACCCCGTTTTAATTATTGCTGCTACTAAAACCCACCTGCCACAAATTATAGAGCAGGCATACGCCTCCGGATTAAGATGTATAGGTGAAAACAGGGTACAAGAGGCCGAAGAAAAGTTTTCTCTTTTACCGAATCTACCAGGGCTAGAAAAAAGAATGATTGGCCACCTTCAATCAAACAAGATTAATAAGGCAATCAGCTTATTTGATTCAATTGATTCAATAAACAGCCTAAGTTTGGCCGAGAAACTAAACGTTCGAGCAAACAGCCACGGTAAAACAGTTTCTATCTTATTAGAAATAAACACAAGTGGAGAGGAAACAAAATCTGGGTTTGATCCTCAAAACGATGAGGAAATACTTGCATGTTTTGAGCTTTCAAATATCAAAATAAAGGGTCTAATGACAGTTGGTCCTTTTGTAGAGGACCAAAAAGAGAAGAGACAAGCATTTTCACTGTTGCGGAAGCTAAAAGAAGGAGCAAATAGCCAAATTCCAAACGGCTATCCAAAAATGAAGGAACTTTCGATGGGGATGAGCGGAGACTTTGAAATAGCAACGGAAGAAGGTGGAACAATGGTGCGTCTTGGAACAGCTTTGTTTGGTCCCCGCAGGGAATACATGAAGCAGAAAAAACAATGAACTTCTCCTCCTTTTTCCATGTCTATTTATGTTCAAATGAGGAAAAACGATTTTTGGAGGAGACCGAAACACTTCAATTTGCGGGACATAATATAGCAAATTGCGGAAAGAAAAAAATAATTTGGCCTAAGAAACTTGACTTAAACCACATTTCTCCTGAGAATTTTTTGGTTTTGAAAGAAAGAATTAACATAGAGGATATTTTGATAGTTGATAGATTAAAAGGTCTTAAAAAGACAGCATCTATCGTTGGGCATATAAACAGATCTGGAATATCGTTTCTGCGAGGAAAGACGCCAATAAAAAACGCACAACAGTTTCCTGACCTGTCATATATTTATTCCGAAATTGAAGGAGTGGAGTCAAAAACCGTGCAGACCCTTGGTCCGGAAAGGTTTTTAAAACCACCACAACACGAAAGACACATTTGGAGTGAAGCCGTGGGGTTGGTTTCCGTAGTTGCCCATTATATTGGATTAAATGTGTTTGCGGTTGGTACGGAAAACGATAGACGAAGAAAACAACTTATAGAAAAAATACTTAAAGACACATAAAGTAGTTTTATTTAAACTGACAACACTCCCCAAAAAAGGTTATATTAGTTGTTAATGTAACATCACTGTCGCAACCAACACAGCTTAGACCCCACCAACAGTTAGCTTAAATTTGTTTGATTATGTTTAATTTAGTTTATAATATTGGAAACGATATATACAAAAAACGTTTCCAATGAGAAAATTAAAAAATATTATTCTAAAAGAAGGCGGGAATTTAATAGCAGACGAGGGAATAAAATCCTTTACTGTAGAAAACCTCGCAACACGATTATTTATGAGCAAGAAGACTATATATCAATGTTTTTCCACTAAAGAGGCTCTGATAAAAGGAATTATTGTTTTTAAGTTGAAAAAACAGAGCGAAGGCTTTGAGAAGGTTATGGAATCTGATGCGGACCCCATTAATAAATTTTATAAGATTAGGGATTTACATATAAAGTTTTCAAATAAAATTAATTTAAAGAGATTAGTTTATATAAAAACACGATACCCAAAGATTTGGGATATTATTGAAAAATATAGATCAGAGCGCATAGAAAATTTCACAAAAATATTTTTACTGGCTAAGAAAAAAGGATACCTAAGAGAAACCTTAGATCCAATTGTCTCCGCGAAACTATTTGTAAATATTTTAAACACATCTTTTCGGCCGGAATTTATTCTAAAAAATAATATAAACATTAAGGAGGCAATTTATCATATCCAGGAAATTGTAATATCTGGTTTTTTTAATAAGAAATTGCATAAAAAAATCATATGAGCATAAAAAATAGTAAATTAATTCTATATATTATATATATATTCATTTTTATCAGTTGTGAGAGCGAACCAGACATACAGCCCCCTGAAGATGAAGAGATGTTATTAGAAGACTATGGATCTTCTTATAATATAATTCAGGGCGAAGTTTTTGATAAACATTGTATTAGTTGCCATATAGCAGGAAACACATATGCGGCAGAATCCGACCTGATGTTAACAGCTGATATTTCTTATGAATCCTTGATAAATGTGATCCCTAACAATGAAGACGCTGCTGGAGATGGTCTGTTTCGCGTGAGCTCTGCGGGGGGTATTCAAGGCACAAATAAAAGCTTTTTAATAGAAAAAATTAACGCACCTAACATGGATCACTTTTATGATGATCATGATAAATATGGAAGTATAATGCCAATAGGGCCTTTGTACCTTACAAACGGTCAAATAGATTTTATTTGGGATTGGATTAGTGAGGGTGCCCCTGATACTGGACATGTTGCTAATCTGGCTTTTTTAGATAATATAGAAAGATACGATCCAGAATTTACGCCGTTAGAAAGCCCAGATAATGGAATACAGATTCATTTGGGCCCGTTTGAGGTAGAAACACAGCAAGAAACAGAGTTCTTTTATTATTCTGAATTAAACATTAATGAAGTGAAATATATAAACCGGGTGGAAATTGAAATGCGCTCAGGCAGTCATCACTTTATTCTTTATACATATCCTGAAGATTTTTGGATTTCAATAGAAGACAGCACAGAGAGACATTTAAGAAATCCTGACGGGAGCTATAATGAGTCTGTTTTATCTATAATGGCACACCAAGTCTTTTTTACCGGAACACAATGGCCCCAGCTAGATGTAACCTTTCCAGCTGGCGTTGCCTTAAGAATCCCACCAAACACCGCTATTGATCAAAACCCACATTACCTTAATTATTCTGATGATATTATTCAGGGGGAGGTTTTTACAAACCTACACTTTGCAGATACAGAGCCTGAACATGTAGCAGAAATATTACAATTGAATATAATTGAAGAATTATTTCTTCAACCAAACGATACTACTACGATAGAAAAAACATTTATGTTTGAAGACATTCTAATAGAGAGCGGACTGGACTCCTTAAGTATTACAACCATTGATAAAATCAACATTTTTCAGTTATTTTCCCATGCCCACGAAAAGATGTTAGTGTTTGAGGTTTTTTTTATAGACAACGACCCAACAACAACAGATTCATTAATTTATTATAATGATGACTGGGAGCACCCGCCTATAAATTATTATGGAGAGGGCTATCTTTATGATGCTATAGAATTATTTTCAGAAGAAGGCTTTAAGCTCAGGGCGACATACTATAATTGGACAGACGAAGCCCTAGCTTTTGGGTTTTTAAGTACGGATGAAATGATGATTCTTTTTGGTTACTTTTACACACAATAACATTATACCCACCACCACATATTGTATGCTCTGTAGATTTTTATCACTTGTTTTAATAATAAGCTTTTCCTATTCCCAGCATCACGGAAGAATGGCCGGAAGCATCGTTGACAAAGAAACACACCAGCCCCTTGTGGGGGCTAATTTTATTATAATAAACACGGGGCAGGGCGCCGCCTCTGGTCAAAGTGGAAGCTTTATAATAAATAATATTCCAGCTGGAAGCTATACGGTTCAAGTAAGTATGATAGGATATTCAGGCATAGTAAGGCCTAATATCAATATCAATTCAAATAAGCTTACGCAATTAAACTTTTATATGGAGAAATCTGTAATAGAAGGTCAGGCCGTATTTGTTAGTGGTGGATATTTTGAAAAAACGCAGGATGCCGTTGTAAGCAACAGAACAATGGACTATGAAGAAATTCGTTCTGACCCTGTTGGCGTCTATGATGTTCAGATGATGATGCAGGCGCTTCCAGGTGTTGTTTCGGAGAGCGACCAGAGTAATGAATTAATCGTTCGCGGTGGATCTGCGGGAGAAAATTTATTTATTATGGATAATCTGGAGATTCCAAACCCAAATCATTTTGGTAGGCCCGGTGCCGGTGGAGGGCCTATTAATTTGATTAATTCTGATTTTATTGATAAGATCGATTTTTTTGCTGGAGGTTACCCAGCAAAATATGGCGACAAACAGTCATCAGTTATGGATGTAACCCTAAGAGAGGGGAACAAACAGAGTCACGAGATAAAGGCCGAAGCAAACATGGCAGGACTTGGCCTTACAGTGGAGGGTCCCATGATGAAGAATAGAGTTTCATATCTGGGTTCTTATAAAAAATCATTTTTAAAATATGTCATTAAAAGCGCAGGGCTCACAGCAATTCCTGAATACTGGAACAGCCAGGCAAAGCTTGTTTATTATATTAACCCCAAAGAGAAGTTCACGTTTAATTTTATTACAGGAGATGACATCGTTAGGGTTGATGACGAGAGCCGCCCAGACCTTCCGAACGCGGATCGCGTTGATCATCACGGCAAACAGGCAACCTACGGACTAACCTATAAATCGTTATTCTCGAGCAAGGGCTATTACCAATTAACATTGGCGAAAAGCAGCTCAGAATGGAACAATGATATTTATAAAATAACCAATGGGAACAAAAACATATATATGAGCAGAAACAATATTGAGGAAGACAGCTATTTAAAGGGTCAGGCTGTTTATAAACTGACTGATAAAGTTACTATTAGCGCCGGGTTTAATATTAAAGAGGGCGCCTATTCAATGAATGAAAGGTTTGATGAGGACACACTGTATATATATTATTATTATAATAAAAATCTGAACAACTATAATTTAGGTTTTTCTTCAAGAGATCAATATAATGAATGGGTAGATAGTGCCAGCGTTTGGTATGGGTCTTTGGGAAACATAGAACCCAAAAAATATTTTACTAGTAATGGAGATTATTTTAACTGGTTAAATGATGAAGAAAGTGAGAGATCGTTAAACCCCATTATTGGCGTATATGATGAAAACCCGCTCTCTGTTAGTGGTATTAATCCAGGCTTAAACCACAGCTCAATCGGAAGCCTCCAAAAATATTCAGCATATTTTCAATTTAAATTCAACCTGCTTGAAAAAATAAAACTAACACTTGGAACACACTACAATAATATTCCATTTAATAATACAAACCAATTATCACCCCGTTTTGGCATATCATACAACATTAATCCGACCACCTTGATCAATCTTGCATATGGAAAATACTATCAGGCCCCGTCATATTGGATGCTTCTTAATCCTTTTAACATTGAACAAGGTGGGTCTGTGTTGAAGAGCTCACACACAGAGCAGGTAATTTTAGGATTAGAAAGATATTTTTCGGAGGACATCAGGGCTACATTAGAAATATATAATAAGGAATATTATAATACGCCTGTATATTATGCAGCACTGACCCCGGATCTTTTCGATAGCCGGATGGGCTTTGATGATGTTGGACGTGGAAATTCAAAAGGAATTGAATTTTTTCTTCAGAAAAAATACTCTAATAACTGGTATACAACCCTTAGCTACTCAAACTCCAGATCACTATCAGAGGACCCCAGAGAATGGAAAAACGGATCATATGCCCGAACATATGACTATGGCCAGGTTTTAACCTTTGTCGGAGGATACAAGCTTAGGTTTAGAAAATATAATTGGTATAATGCACTGCGCGCGGATAGAGTCTTAAAAAACTTACTTTACTTACCAATAATGCCATCGGATATTCTTGAAATAAGCTTTAGATATAGTTATCTGGGGGGAAGGCCCCACACAAAAAGACACTATGAGCCAACATATAGAAGGTGGTCCCACGATGATGACTGGAACACAGAAAGGTATAATTATTATAGCAGGCTTGACATTATGATTTTAAGAAGGTTTAACTTTAATAAGATAAATATTATAACATTTATTGACCTTCAAAATATATTTAACAGAAGCAATGAATGGGAAAAAATGTATTTGGAAGACGGAACAACAGAGATGGCACATCAATATAAACGGCTGACCATTGGTGGAATTATTATTGAATTTTAAAAAGGACCCATAAGAACAACACACAAACCTTCTTTCAGGGTTTGTTTAAACGTGTTGATTTCTATACTATTATTTATATTTATTGGTGGCTGAGTGGATTGCTTAAAAGAAGAAACAGTTTATTCCTTTATATATGAGAACTGGACACAAACATTAAAAATCTGTAAATTATTATAAAGGAAACATGTTTTAACTTTTTGTGTGGCAAAACCATGCGGACATATCATCACTGACATAAAAAACCATAAAGGGCGTGAGGCTTGCATGCCCAAACTTCCCAAAGAATGTGTGTGGCTTTCTAAAGACTTGAATCACAAGGGCTGTCGTTGCGCTGTTTTTCTGGAACTGTCCACGCACATTTACGAATAAAGCTCTTTAGGTAAATTGATGAAAAGATTTTATAATTTTTCGAAAACGGACCTTCTTTCCATATATCAAAAAATGATAATGGGTAGACATTTGGACACAAAAATGCTAACATTATTAAAACAGGGAAAAGGTTTTTTCCATATTGGATGTTCCGGACATGAAGCTGCTCAATTAGCAGCTTCTCAAACTTTAACCCCAAGACAGGACTGGTCATATCCTTATTATAGGGACGCTGCATTTTGTCTCGGTTTAGGTATGACACCACGAGAACAATTATTAAGTTTTTTAGCCCGAAAAGATGATCCAAACTCTGGAGGCCGACAAATGCCTCAACATTACGGACATAAGGAATTGCGGATTGTTAGTCAATCCAGCCCGACGGGGACACAACTGCTTCAGGCGGTTGGGTGTGCAATGACCAGAAAATGGGAGAAAACAAAAGAAATTGTATATGTGTCGTGCGGGGAGGGAACAGTCAGCCAAGGGGATTTTCACGAGGCATTGAATTGGTCAAGCAGGGACAAACTGCCGGTTCTTTTTCATGTTGAGGACAATAAGTATGCTATTAGCGTACATATTTCGGAACAAATATCCGGAAATTCTGTGTACAAAATAACGAGTGGTTATAAAAACCTAAAACGGTTTGAAGTGGATGGAACCGATTTCTTTGAAACCCACTTAGCTTTTAAAAAGGCTGCTAATAGGGCCCGTGAAGGGAAAGGCCCCTCTGTGGTTGTCAGTCATGTTGTGCGATTATTAGCACATTCATCATCTGATGACCAGAGAAAATATCGTTTAGAAAAAGACTTAAATGAGGATAGGGAAAAAGACCCTATTAAGAAATTCGAAAAGTCGTGTATTGAGAGTGGAATTATTAAATTAAATGAATTTAGAGAAATTGATGAGGACACGAAAAAACAGACAGATAAAGACGCCGCTTGGGCATTAGAACAGCCCCATCCGGATAAAGAAACTGCTTTTGACTACGTATATTCCGGGGAAAACTTAAAAGGCAATTTCACAGAAAAAACCATTTCAGACAGAATAGTCATGGTAGATGCAATTAACCATGCATTAAATGAAGAAATGAGCCAAAACGAAAAAATGGTTATCTATGGTCAGGATGTTGCTGATCCTAAGGGAGGGGTTTTCACTGCAACAAAAGGCCTTTCAGATACCCACGGGAAAGATCGTGTTTTCAACGCACCCTTAGCGGAATCTTCTATAATCGGTACTGCTGTAGGTATGGCTGTCGCTGGCTGGAAGCCTGTAGTTGAAATTCAGTTTGGTGATTATATCTGGACTGCCATGATGCAAATCCGGAACGAAGTTGCAACAATGCGTTATCGCTCAAACAACAATTGGCACTGTCCAATGGTCATTCGTGTCCCTGTTGGAGGTTACATTCATGGTTCTCTTTTCCACAGTCAATCCATCGATGGTTATTTTATCCATTTGCCGGGTATTTATATTGCATATCCATCAACTGCTTCTGATGCTAAGGGACTTTTGAAATCAGCATGCCGGATGAGCGATCCGGTGCTTTTTATGGAACATAAAGGCTTATACCGCCAGGGATATTGCAGCACACCAGAACCGGACGAAAACTTTCTTATACCATTTGGGAAAGCGCGCATAATTCAGAAAGGAAACAGACTGACTATTATCACCTGGGGTGCCATGGTGCAAAAAGCAATTGAAGCAGCAAAAGAGGTAGCTTCCAAGCTTGGTGCGATAGAAATAATTGACTTGCGGACACTAAATCCGCTGGACACGGAAACCATCGGAACCTCTTTGGAAAAAACAGGAAGGGTTCTGGTCGTTTATGAAGACAACATTACCAATGGCCCAGGGGCAGAAATTGCAGCAATTATTTCACAAGATTATTTTGAGTTGTTGGATGGGCCGATAAAAAGAGTTGCTGCGAAAGATGTCCCAATACCCTTTAATTGGTATTTGGAAGAAAAAGTGCTTCCCCAAACCTCTGATATAGTTTCAGCAATAACAGAATTAATGGAGTATTAAAATGGTCATAGATATAGTCATGCCTAAAATGGGAGAATCCATAATAGAAGGTACTATTTTAGAATGGAAGAAAAAAGTAGGCGAAAGTATTGAGGTGGATGAAATTTTACTTGAAATTGGAACAGATAAGGTGGATTCAGAAATTCCATCCCCAGTCTCGGGGAAGATCATGAAACTTTTGGCTGAACCAAATGATGTGATTGAAGTTGGCAGGGTCATCGCTCAAATTGATTCAGAAAAGGACAAAAAAACAGAAGAAGAAAAAGGTTCTTCTCCTGCCCCAGAAAAGCCCCTGGAGGAAAAACAAGTTGACACCCAGGCGGCAATGGAGGATTCCCAGAAAAAAAGTTCTTCAACTCAACCAATTTCAAAAGGAAAGGGAAGGTTTTTCACTTCCATTGTAAGAAAAATTGCAACAAAAGAAGGAATTAGTTTTGATGAATTGAACGCCATTTCTGGTTCGGGATCAAACAATCGGGTGACAAAACAGGATATTTTGACCTATATCAAATCAAAAGGTTCTAAAGAACCGTCCCCACTAACTGCCCCCAAAACAGCTGGGGACATAGTTAGTCCAAGCGCGCTGGTTGATGAACGTGTAGAAATGGATCACATGCGAAAAATTATTGCTGAACACATGCGAAAAAGTGTGGACTCCTCTGCCCATGTGTATGTTTTTTCGGAAGTTGATATGACCCACATCGTAAAATATATTTCTAAGAATGGAGACCGGTTTAAGGAAAAAGAGGGGTTTTCTTTAACATATACACCATTTATTGTTTCTGGTTGCGTTCAGGCTCTTTTAAATAGTAAAGACATGAACAGCTCCCTGGAAGGGACCACAATAGTTCGAAAGAAAAATGTAAATATTGGAATTGCCGTAGCGTTGGGAGACGGTCTTATGGTCCCTGTGTTGTCCGAATGTGAAAAACTGGATTTTTTACAGCTGGCGCACAAGTTACAGGACTTAGTCAAACGAACTAGAGAAAAAGAAATTTCCCCGGAAGAACTGCAGGGATCAACATTCACGATTACAAACTTTGGTGTTTTTGATGTGATTTCCGGAACACCAATTATTAATCAACCAAATGTTGGAATTCTTGGTGTTGGTACCATAAAGAAAAAACCAGTTGTTATTTCGACTGATAAAGGAGACGAAATATGCATACGAAACATAATGATGGTTTCCTTGGGCTTTGATCACCGGCTTATTGATGGCGCAGAGGGCAGCCGGTTTATTACTTCTGTTTGTCAAAATTTAATTAATATAGATCTCCAATCATTAAATTTATAAATCAAGCTTAAATTATAAACACCAAAAGGAGAGAAGAGTTAACAAGGACTCCTTCTGATGTGTGGTTATATATTTCAGATCTGTTCTTGTTGGAGCGAGATGGCAGATGCAATTTTAGACCCGATCCGGACATTGTTCAGCGCAAGAGAAATATTTGTTTTTAGACTTCGTCCCTCCGTTATTTCGACAATATAATTCAGGAGAAACGGTGTAATTTTTTTTCCTGTTATGTTGTTTTTATCACACTCTTTGAGCGCTTCGTCAACATAGCCATCCATTTCTCTTTTAGGAATTTCATGTTCTTTTTGTACGGGGTTTGCGACAAGAATTCCAGAGGACATTCCAAGGTTGCGATGCAAACGGAACAGAGAAGCAATTTCAACAGCAGAGTCGAGTCGTGTTTCTATAGGGCATCCGGAAAACTGTGAATAAAATGCAGGAAAATTGTTTGTTCTGTATCCGATAATCGGAACAGATGCCGTTTCAAGAGCTTCAAGGGTTTTTGGAATATCAAGAATGGCCTTAGCTCCAGAGGAAACGACAACAACAGATGTTTTGCTAAGCTCTGTAATGTCCTGGGAGACATCGAATGTGTTTTCCGCTCCGCGATGCACACCGCCAATTCCACCAGTTGGTATAACATGTATTCCGGCCAGGCGTGCAAAATGAGCAGTTGCCGAAACAGTGGTAGCCCCCGATTGTTTTGTGCTTAAAACATAACTGATATTTTGAACGGATGTTTTCACAATGTTTTTTTCCATTGAAAGGCGAACAAGCTGGTCTTCCTTTATTCCTATATGAACAGTTCCATCGAGTATAGCAATAATGGCGGGAACAGCGTTGAGCTCCTTGGCAATATTTATAGCGGTTAAGGCAAACTCTTTATTTTCCGGATAAGGCATCCCGTGGGCGATTAGAGTAGACTCCATTGCTAAAACAGGCCTGTTTCGCTTTAAGGCTGCTTTCACATCAGAAGAAATGCAGAACTTTTCTTTTGTATAGTTTATCATTGCATTTTGAGTGGTTGCTGTTTTTATATTTTAGTGTTTCGAAAAGTCTTGTTAGTATAAGATACAATCACAACTAATTTATAAATAAAAACAATGGTATCAAAAGCTACACAATCCCTTTTTCGTCCACGGAATGTAGAAATATCAAGAAAAATAAAACTTCTGGCACTGCCAATTATAGCAAGCAACCTAAGCCGGGTAGCTATGAACATGGCGGACGTGGCAATGGTAGGGCAACTTGGCGCCCCAGCCTTGGCAGCAACAGGAATGGGTTCAATGCTGGTTTGGGCAGTGGTAAGTTTTGGTATAAGCCTGCGAACAGCCACACAAACTGTTGCGTCTAGAAGGCTTGGCCAAAAGAAATATTTCGAGTGTGGCACAGCAATGCATAACGGACATTTATTGGCTTTTCTTTACGGGGTTCCGGCTGCGGCTTCAGGATATTTTTTTGCAAAACATTTTGTACCATTTTTAATCTCAGACACAACAGTTATACGACTTTGTATTGACTACACCACAATTGGTTTTTTAAGTGTGTTCTTTTCGGCTTTTGGATTTGTATTTCAAGGATTCTACACAGGCGTTGAAAAAACATCCGTTCATATGAAGGTTACTGTAACGGCGAACCTTTTAAATGTTTATTTGAATGCTGGGCTGATTTATGGAAAGCAGGCTGTTCAGAATTATTTCACATCTATTGAAGCGGTTGATGTCTCTTGGGTCGGCGGATTATGGTCATGGTATGATTTCCCGGCACTTGGTGTGAAGGGCGCTGCTGCAGCCACGCTTATTTCATCGGCCTGGCTTGCTGCCCACTATTCGTTTTATCTGTTTAAACCAACCATCTATAAAAAATTTCATGTTTTTTCCTTTACTTTAAGTTGGAAAATGTTAAAAAGACAGATAGCCATTGCTGTTCCACAGGGCTCACAAGAAATGCTTGTAATGGTCGGCTTTGTAGTGTTTTTTAAAATTGTGGGAATAATAGGCGTCGTGGAGCTTGCAGCGGTCGAAATTGTTTTTACAATCCTCCAGAGCTCTTTTATGCCGGCAATAGGTATTGGCCAAGCCTGCGCAACGCTTGTTGGAAAATATTTGGGGAAAGAAAAAACAAAAAAAGCGGAAACAAGCATAATTGAAAGTGTTCGTTGGTCTTTTTTAATTATGGGATCGGTTGGTGTTATGTTTCTGTTTATTCCTCAATATATTATTCCTGTTTTTACCAACGACCCAAAGGTGATGGAACTAGGAGTTAATGCTTTGCGGATTGCCGCCCTTGTACAGTTTGCAGATGCTGTAGGATTAACTCTTTGGTTTGCGCTTTCTGGTGCTGGAAACACATTCTTTCCAGCTGTAGTAGAGGCGGCGATTGTGTGGGGGTTTTTCTTGCCTGCCAGCTATGTTTCTGGCGTTGTCCTGGGTTTCGGATTTATGGGGCCATGGATGGCTTTTGTTATTTATATAGTTTTGTTTGCAATTATTATGTTTTGGAAAATACGCAAGGGGGATTGGAAAGAAATAATTATCTAATAAAAAAGATTTTTTATCTGTTTTTGTGTAAAACAAATAAAACCGTTGGAAACCAACTTTTTGAAGTTCTTTAGTTCATTATAGCAAACAGTTATAAATCTGGAGTAAATTTTTCTCAGAACCAACCAAGGAAAAAAACAAGAGAGAAAAGGCCTTAGTATTTTAATAAACAATAAAAAAGATATAGATCCTGAAGAAACCCAAGAATGGTTGGAGGCAATAGAAGACGCCCTAGAAGAAGACGGGAATAGGAGGGCGGGGTTTTTGCTTGAAACGCTCATCTCTTTTGTGCAATCAAGAGGCGCGAGACTGGACTTTAACACAAAGACGCCCTTTGTTAATACTATTTTACCTGGTGATGAACCGGATTTTCCTGGTGATCGTGCAATGGAGCGGAAAATAAAATCAACGGTACGGTGGAATGCAATGGCAATGGTGACAAAGGCGAACAAGGAAACACCGGGAATTGGGGGCCACATTTCAACCTATGCGTCTGCTGCAACATTATATGAAGTTGGATTTAATCACTATTTCAAGGGCTCCAAACACCCAAAAGGCAAAGACCTCATCTTTTTTCAAGGCCACGCATCGCCGGGCATATATGCCCGATCGTATGTGGAGTGGAGGCTTAACAAAGAGAATTTACACGGATTTCGCAGAGACCTTTCAAAAGATGGCGTTTCATCCTACCCACACCCATGGCTAATGCCCAACTTTTGGCAGTTTGCCACCGTATCGATGGGCTTAGGCCCGCTTATGGCGATATATCAGGCGCGTTTTATGCGATATATGATAAATCGCGGCCTTATGAAAGACACAGGAAGAAAAGTATGGGCGTTTTTAGGAGATGGAGAGATGGATGAACCAGAATCTCTTGGGGGCTTAACACTTGCATCAAGAGAAGGTCTTGATAATTTAATTTTTGTTGTGAATTGTAATTTACAGCGCTTAGATGGTCCTGTTCGCGGCAACTCCAAAATTATTCAAGAACTAGAGGGCGCTTTTCGGGGGGCGGGGTGGAACGTAATAAAAGTAATTTGGGGGTCAGATTGGGACGCCCTGTTTGGGGGAAAAGATGGCGAGGTGCTTCTTCGACGAATTGAAGAAATAGTAGATGGAGACCTATTAAAATATGTTGTGGATGGCGGAGCACATGTAAGAAAACATTTTTTTGGTAAATACTCTGAGCTAGTTGAAATGGTAAAAGACTATACAGATGAAGAGCTTGGAAAACTGAGGGTCGGGGGCCATGATCCGGTAAAAGTATATGCCGCGTATAATGAAGCCGTTAATCATAAGAATCGCCCGACAGTTATTTTGGCGCGCACAATTAAGGGATATGGCCTAGGAGAGGCCGGAGAAGGTCGAAACATTACCCATCAACAGAAAAAACTTAATGATAAAGAATTATTGAGTTTTAGGGATCGGTTCAATATTCCTTTGGGAGATGAGGACGCAATGAAGGCGCCCTTTTACCGCTTCGAGAAAAAAAGTAAAGAATACAAATATTTAAAAAATTGCCGTGAAAAGCTAGGGGGGCCAACCCCCACCCGAGAAGACAATGTGTCTCCAATAAAGATCCCAGAGATATCTATATTTCAAGAACTTTTGAGCGGGACCGGAAAACGAGAAATTTCTACCACAATGGCCTATGTTCGTTTGCTAACGCTGCTCACGAAAGACAAAACAATTGGTAAGCGCATTGTTCCTATAATACCGGACGAAGCCAGAACTTTTGGTATGGACCCTCTATTTCGACAGCTCGGAATTTATTCAAACCAAGGGCAGCTATATGATCCCGTAGATTCTGATCAGTTTTTGTATTATAAAGAAGAAAAGGATGGGCAAATTCTTGAAGAAGGAATCAATGAGGCCGGTTCAATTTCATCATTCATTGCCGCCGGAATGAGTTACAGCACGCACGGGCAACATATGCTACCCTTTTATATCTATTATTCTATGTTTGGCTTTCAACGAGTGTGGGATTTTATTTGGGCAGCAAGCGATATGAGGGTGCGTGGGTTTCTTGTTGGTGGTACCGCAGGAAGAACAACGTTAAATGGGGAAGGTCTACAACATCAAGATGGGCACAGCCACCTAGCCGCAGCCGCAACACCTAACATAAAAGCATATGATCTTGCATATGCCCATGAAATAGCAACGGTTGTTCACCGCGGAATGCAGGAAATGCTCGAAGAAGGCAAAGATGTTATTTATTATCTTACCGTTGAGAACGAGAATTATGTTCATCCCGCAAGACCAGAAGGTGTTGCAGAGGATATTGTTGCGGGTTTATATAAAATTCATACCACAGAAAATCCAACCATCCGTCTCTTGGGTAGCGGACCATTGATGGGCGAGGTCCTAGAGGCGGCAACGCTTTTAGAAGAGGATTGGGATATAGAGCCCGGAATTTGGAATGTAACCAGTTTCAGCGAACTGAGAAGAGATGCGGAAGAGGCAGAACGTTGGAACTTGACACACCCGAATAAAAAACCAAAGATGTCTCATTTAGAAAAGTGTTTCAGTAAGCACAAGGTACCAACTGTTGCCGTGTCTGATTATGTAAAAATGGTTTCTGAGCAAATTGGTTCTTATGTTCCTGGCCCTTATTATGCCCTTGGAACAGATGGGTTTGGTCGCAGTGATACTAGGGAAAATTTGCGCCATTTTTTTGAGGTTGATCGTTATTATATTGTCTTGACTGTTGTTTGGGCCTTGGCAATCGATGGCAAGCTGGATATGAAAGTAGCTGAAAATGTGATGAAGAAATATAATATTGACAAGGAAAAACCAAGCCCGATTACAGTATAGGTATGAAAAATGATTAAGGAAATACTCTTACCAGACCTCGGGGAAGGAATTGATTCCGCCGAGGTAAGCGATGTTTTTGTTTCTCCCGGAAAAACAATAAAAGTGGACGATATAATCCTTGTTCTTGAATCAGAAAAAGCGTCAATGGAAATACCGGCAGAAATTGAAGGAAAAGTAAAAAAAGTGCTGATTGCTCCAGGGTCTAATGTTACAGCTGGACAATGTCTAATTACCGTGGAAACGACCGGTAAAAAAACATTTAAACAGAAAGTAAAAGAAAAAAGAGAGCCATCAAGGCCCGCGACAATAGCAGCAGTAGACCCGAAGAAACAAAGAAAAGTTAAACAAGACAGAGACGGGACTTTTGCCTCTCCCGGGGTTCGCCGGTTATCTCGCGAATTAAAAATCGACTTACAAACCATAAAAGGAACGGGCCCAAAAGGCCGCGTCACAAAAGAAGATATACATAGTTTTATTAGAAATAAAATGGAAGGGTTCGGCGGAAGACCCTACCGCCCTGGGCCAGAAATTGATTTTTCTCAATGGGGAAAAATTGCAACTCAAAAACTAACAAAAATCAAGGGCATAGTTGCCAGGCGCATGCAACAATCCTGGCAAACGATTCCACATGTTACACAATTTGACGAAGCAGACATTACAGACCTTCGTGCGCACAGACAAAAACTGAATAAGGATGCGGGCACCAAAAAACAAAAGGTAACCTTCCTGCCGTTTTTTATGAAAACAGTAGCAGAGCTCCTTAAGGAAATGCCAACATTTAACAGCTCCCTTGATTATAAAGGAGAAAATTTAATATTTAAACACTATTTCAATATTGGGTTCGCAGTTGATACGCCGGCAGGCCTAATGGTTCCTGTAGTAAGAGATGTAGATCAAAAAAACATCATCGAAATCTCTACTGAACTGCAAGACCTAAGCCAACGGGCTCGAGACAAGAAACTAAAACCAAGTGAATTAAAAGGGGGCACCTTTACGATTTCAAGCCTTGGTGGTATCGGCGGTACTTTTTTTACGCCCATTATTGATCCGCCGCAAGTGGCCATTTTAGGAATTTCAGAGAGCTGGTGGGAAAAAGTTTATGATCACAAAAACAAGACCACGCGCCCAAGGTATATTCTGCCATTTTCATTGTCATATGATCACCGTGTAATTGATGGAGCAGCCGCGGCAAGATTTACATCCAGATATGCAGAAATGCTGGCCAGCGCAGATAATTGTAAATAATAGTTAAATGGCAAAAAAGACAAAAGCTGAGTTTGTCGTAATTGGCGCAGGGCCTGGAGGGTATACTGCCGCATTCCGCTTAGCTGATCTCGGGAAAAGAGTTTTATTGATTGATCGCGACCCAACATTGGGGGGCGTGTGTTTAAACCGTGGCTGTATTCCTTCTAAGGCCTTATTACATGTGTCGAAAATAATGAATGAAGCAAAAGAACTGTCAAAAGCGGGGGTGATTTTTGGGAAACCAAAAATTGATTTAGGCGCCCTTCGTAAACAAAAAGATAAAACCGTCAGGAGATTAGTTATGGGCTTGGACCAAATGGCCAAAGCCAGAAAAGTCGAAACACTAGAGGGGCATGCTGCCTTTAATTCTAACACAGAATTGATTGTTAAAACAGCCAACGAAACAATTAATGTTTCTTTTGAAAAATGTATTATAGCGGTTGGGTCTGTTTCTTTAGGGATTCCAGGAGTGCCAATGGACCACCCATCGGTGCTGACATCAAAAACCGCATTAGAATTAAAAGAGATTCCGGAAACAATGTTAGTAATTGGTGGGGGAGCAATCGGACTAGAACTGGGCCAGGTATATGCCACGCTTGGCACAAAAGTAACCATTGTTGAGTTTATGCAAACCCTTATCCCCGCAGCAGATTTTGATATTGTTGAGCCACTTCATAAAAAACTAGAAAGACAAGGAATCATAGTTTTACTCTCGTCTAGAGTGGAAAAAGTTGAAACAAAAGGAAAAAGCGCTTTAAGCGTATCAATTCAAAATGGAGAAAGAAACACAAAAAAGACGTTTGATCGGGTGCTGGTGGCCATTGGACGCACTCCAAATATAGATTTATTAAATCTAGAGAAAACAGGGGTTGCAACAGATGAATCTGGCTATGTCATGGTAGATGAATATCAGCGAACATCAATTGACACAATATTTGCTATTGGAGACATTGTAGGCAACCCAATGTTGGCTCACAAAGCCTCACACGAAGGAAAGGTGGCCGCAGAAGTGGCTGCGGGGAAACCGGCTGTGTTTGATGCGTCGGCAATTCCTAATGTGGTGTATACTGACCCAGAGGTCGCCTGGGCAGGGTTGACAGAAAAAGAAGCAAAAGAAATGGATATTGCATATAAAACTGGAGAATTCCCCTGGGCCGCAAGCGGGAAGGCAGCTATTCTTGGTGCTAGCGAAGGAAAAACAAAACTTTTGTTTGATTCAGACACCGAGAGAATACTAGGCATTGGTATTGTTGGGCCCGGAGCCGGAGATTTAATTGCAGAGGGAGCACTGGCAATTGAAATGGGGGCAGATGCAGAAGACATAGGCCTAACAGTTCATCCACACCCAACTATGAGTGAAACCATCGGTAATGCCTCAGAGATGGTAACCGGAACAGTAACAGATATTTATTTACAACATAAAAATTAACAGGAGGCTTATTATGAAAGTGACTCAATTATCACTTTTTTTTGTTTTTATTTTTTATGGCACAACAGTAGCCCCTGGGTATAGCCTTAATCAAAACCCGGGCCATACAAATGCGGTTGAAAAAGATTCTACAAAGAAACCAACAGAGTCTTTAGATCAAAAAACAAAAGGAATGATAATGTTTGGAGGGTTATTTACATTTTATCAGGACACTACAGATGGAAGTTTGTTTATGCTAATAGAAAAAACCCAGGTGGGTGAAGAATTTGTTTATTTTGTTCAGTCAGTAGATGGGGTCGTAGATGTTCGTTTTAATCGTGGATCTTATCGTAGAAGTAGAGTTTTTTCTGTACAAAAATATTTTAATAGAATAGAACTAGTTAATGAAAATGCGTCCTTTTATTTTGATCCGAGTAATGCCTTAAGCCGTGCGAAGAATGCTAACATAAGCCCCTCAATTATTGCTTCACAAAAAATAGTTGCAACAGACTCATTAAAAAATAAGTATTTAATAGAGGCAGATGGGTTCTTTTTAAGTGAGAACCTTCAACAAATTAAACCAACCCCACCCCCGGGGAACGAACAGAGCAAACGGTTTAATCTTGGGAGCCTAAACAAAGAAAAGAGCAAGTATTTATTGGTTAAAAGTTATCCAATGAATTCAGATGTTATTGTGCAGTATGTTTATGATAATCCCGAGCCACAAGCGAGAGGAAGCAGTGGTATCACAGACCCGCGCTCTGTTAACATTACGCTCAGGCATAGTTTTCTTGAAATGCCGGACAATGATTATACCCCGAGGTTTGAAGATCCCCGAATAGGATATTTTACGACTCAGGTTACTGATATGACTTCTACAAGCGTAACCCCCTATCGTGATCTGGTACACCGGTGGAATCTCAAAAAGAAAAACCCTGAAGAAGAACTGTCAGAACCAGAGAAACCGATTGTCTTCTGGATTGAAAATACAACCCCGACTGAATTCAGATCCGCAGTGGAAGAAGGTGTGTTGGCCTGGAATAAATCTTTTGAAAAAGCAGGGTTTATCAACGCAGTTCAAGTAAAAACACAACCAGATGATGCTGCATGGGATGCAGGGGATATTCGATATAATGTGTTGCGCTGGACATCTTCTCCAAACCCACCTTTTGGGGGATATGGACCAAGTTTTGTGAACCCGAGAACGGGTGAAATACTAGGCGCAGACATTATGCTGGAATATGTTTATTTCACAAACCGTGTAAAATATGATTTTCTATACAAACCAGAACCATTTGACAAGGATGTAAATAAATGTAGTGCGGGAGAATTCATTCATCAGGGAAATTTATTTGGAATGACTGCTCTAAATATTGGAAGCAATGTAGATTGGTTAAAAAAAGAACTAGTAAGGCAGTCTTTGATTCGACTGGTTCTTCATGAGGTTGGCCATACAATTGGGTTGAACCATAATTTCAAGTCCAGCCACCTTCACAACAATGTTGATGTTCACAACAAAGAGCTTACAGAAAAGGTTGGTCTTACAGGATCTGTTATGGATTATACTCCAGTAAACTTGTCGTTAGATACTGAAAAACAAGGACAATATTATTCAACTGTACCTGGTACTTATGATGATTGGGCTATTGAGTTTGGATATTCACACCCAGTTAAGGGTTTGGATCAGGAAAAACACAGATTAGATAAAATTCTTTCCCGGTCTTCTAGCCCGGAGCTTCTTTTTGGTAATGATGCTGATGATATGAGATCGCCAGGAAAGGGGATAGACCCGAGAGTAATGATAGGTGATATGTCAAACAACCCGATTGAATATTCAGAGAGAAGAATTGCATTAATAAATATTCTTATGGAAAGCCTGAGCAGGAAATATGGAATTGATGGAGAATCGTATCATAGGTTGAGAGATGCTTTTTATATTTTAATCAGAGAATATGGAAATTCAGTAACGACAGTTTCCCGGTTTGTTGGGGGTGTTTATGTTGATCGCTCTTTTGTTGGGCAAGAAGGTGCCGGCTTACCGTATGAGCCAGTTTCCTATGAAACTCAAAAATATGCAATGTATGTTTTAGAGAATCTCTTGTTTTCACCAAAATCTTTTGAAATACCGGATGCTCTTGTTAATTATCTTCAACAGCAAAGGCGTGGTTTTAATTTTTATGGAAAAACAGAAGATCCAAAAATCCATGAAACAATACTGGGTATTCAAAAATCAGCTTTGAATCATTTAGTTCACGTAAATGTTTTAAAAAGACTAAGTGACTCACAGTTATATGGAAATGAATATACGCTCAATGAAATGTTGAGTGACCTGACAAACGCAGTGTTTCAGGAAGATTCAAAAACCGTGGTTAATACCTTTAGGCAAAATCTTCAGGCTGAATATGTCAATAGATTGATTACAATTTCAGGGCTGAAAAAAGAGTCTTCTTATGATTATTTATCACAAGCATCTGCCCTGAAAAATCTTAAAGATATTTTGAAATTAATTTCTAAGAGATCACGAACTAATTCGGAAACAAATATTCACCGCGATTTTTTAGAGCACAAAATATTGACGGCCCTTGATCATAAACAAAACAAGGGATAGCCCCTCCCCAAAAACCCTTGAGGTCATCGGAATTGCTGCTGTTACTGTGAACGGCTACATAGCAAGGCACAGCAGAGAAAAAATACTATGGTCTAAAGATCTGCCTTTATTTAAAAAACAAACTAAGAACTGTGTAGTTATTATGGGTTCAAATACGCATAAAACGCTGAGTGATGGTTTACCAGGTAGAAAAATGATTATTGTTAATAGAACAGATAATCCAGCAGATGTTTTGAGAAGAATTGATCAAAAACGATGTTTTGTTATTGGGGGAGGAAAAACCTATTCAAAATTTTCCTCCTATTTAACCCATCTTTATTTAACGATTCATCCCCTGGTTTTTAAAAGAGGGATTAGATTGTTTACAAAACTTGAAAAGGAAATATCAATCTCTTTCGTTAGATTGGTTCCTGTTGTCGCAGAGGAAGGAATTTTTCAATTCCAGTTTAAAGTTGAATAACCGATGAAACTAAGAAACAAACGTTTGATTAAAACCCTTTTATTTCTTTTCTCTTTAGGTTTTTTTTGTTTTGTGATGATAAAGATATTCTTCACACAAGAATTGCCAGTATATGAGGGAATAGTCCCCATGACAAAAATAAAGGATACAGTAGAAGTATTTACAGATCAATATGGGGTTCCACATGTTTTTGCAAATAACGAAAAAGACCTGTTTTTAGTTGCAGGATATATTTCTGCTCGAGAAAGGTTGTTTCAAATGTCCATGGTTTTAAATGCCGTTCGGGGAGAGTTGGCATCTATCTTGGGAGACGAATATCTTTCTGCAGATATTTATTTACGTACATGGAGGATTCATGACATTTCAAAAAAAATAACAGAAAAGATGGATTTGGAAACAAAAAAGATAATGGAATCCTTTTGTCAAGGAATCAACCTTTGGATCGACGAAACGAGAGACGACCTCCCCTTGGAGTTCCGAATTCTAGGCATAAAACCACAATACTGGCAACCATCTGATGTTGTTGGATATGCCCGGATGATGGCGCACGAGCTTCAATCTTCATGGAAAGCAGAAATTATTTATGGTGCTGTAGCACAGTTTTTTGGAATGAATAAGCTTGGGGAAATCTATCCAGGGTATAGTGAAACACAACCAACAATATCAGAACACCTTAAAAAAGAAGAGACCAAAATCGTTTACAATAAA
>Ga0207990_1000441_pt1 | contig 24157 bp, 23 predicted proteins | sample ETNtaG_8_FD_185780 | JGI IMG/M metagenome (GOLD analysis project Ga0207990, IMG submission 185780) | Marine microbial and viral communities from oxygen minimum zone, Eastern Pacific Ocean - ETNP201406SV75 (SPAdes) (version 2) | ecosystem: Environmental > Aquatic > Marine > Oceanic ...
AGAAATTATACCTACCAACATTGATAAGGAAGGACGTTTTTTACTTCCAGATTATTTAAAAAAACATTCCAATATAACTTCAGAAGTTACATTCGTTGGGCAAGGTCATTATTTTCAAATTTGGGAACCAAAAGCAGCAATTGAGAGACAAAAAAAATCTCGTGCTAGATTAATTAAGAAAAAAAAATCTTTAAGCTCAATTATATTTCCAATTCATAGGTCAAATGAAAAATAATCATATTCCTGTAATGTTAGAAGAAGTTCAATCTTACATCCCTCATGACAAGAAAATCAACGTAATTGATGCAACTTTTGGAGGAGGAGGGTACTCACGAGCAATATTAAAGAAATTCGATGTTAAACAATTGGTTGCAATAGACAGAGATCCTATAAGCAAGATATTTGCTAGAGATTTAAATGAAAAATATAATAATTTTTCTTTAGTTAATGGATGTTTTGGTAATATTGATCAATTAATATTTAATAATTGTCAAATTAATAAAATTAAATTTGATGTAATAATATTTGACTTAGGTTTATCTTCCAATCAATTGGATAACAGAGATCGGGGATTTTCATTCAAGTATGATGGTCCTCTTGATATGGTAATGGGCAGTTCCTCAACTAAGGCTTCAGATATAATAAACAGTTATCCTGAAGAACAGTTGGCCAATATTATTTATAAGTTTGGTGATGAGCGATTATCAAGAAGAATTGCAAAAAATATTGTTAAATCAAGAAAAATTAAATTTATTATGACTACCAAAGAATTAGCAAAATTAATAAAACAATCATTTACAACTCAACAAATTCATAAATCAAAAATTCATCCTGCGACTAAAACTTTTCAAGCACTTCGAATTTACGTTAATGATGAATTAAATGAGCTATCCTTGGCCTTAAACAAATCTATAAATTTATTAAGTGCAAAAGGTAGATTGATAATAGTTTCTTTCCAAAGTCTAGAAGATAGAATTGTGAAAGATTTTTTCAACCACAATAGTGGTAAGCGATGGCGTTCCTCCCGCCACTATCCGGAGCTAGTTGATGAAGGTCCAATAACTTTTAAAATAATCACCAAAAAACCAATTAGACCATCAGAGCGAGAAATATTAAATAATCCTCGCTCACGTTCAGCTAAGCTTCGGGTAGGAGAAAAGATACATTGAAATGCGATATTTTAGTGCAATATCATCGCTGATAGTTTTAAATACTCTAACAGTCCTGTTTCTTTTGTATTTGGGAAATGTTTCTCGCGAAATTGAAAAACAAAATTATACTTTAGAAAAAAAAATCAATTTTATTAATGATCAAATAAGAATTAATGAAATTGAGTTTAGCTTATATCATAATTATGGATATCTTAAAAAACTACACAAAGTATATTTTGATGGTGAACAATTTGAATCATTTTCCAATAAGAGATTAAGCTTTGTTGATATTCAGAAAAAAAATTTTAAAAATATTTATACTGTGGGTACGCAATAAATTTTAGGAAATTAATGTCTAAAAAATTTCTTATATTTGATAGTGATGATTTAAAAAAATTTCATAAAAGAGTTTTTTTTTCTATTATTGTTTTTCTTGGTTTTTATTTTGTAGCAATATTTCGAATAGCTGATGTCATGGTATTTGAAAATAATGTAAAAGAGATTACCAATATTAAAGCAAATATTGAAAGAGGAAAAATTTACGATAGAAATGGTCAGTTATTAGCTACAAATATACATAACTATTCACTTGCTGCAAATCCATTAAAAATAAATAATAAGTCTGATTTATCTAATCAATTGTCAGCAATTCTTTTTTTAGATAAAGAAGTAATAGAAAAAAAATTGTTATCACAAAAAAAATTTGTTTGGTTAAAAAGAAACATATCCCCAAAAGAGCATCAAAAAATTATTGAACTTGGTGAAATTCATTTACGCACTCTATTGGAGACTAAAAGAATATACCCTTTTCAAAATATTGGTGCACATGTTCTCGGTTATGTTGATATAGATAATAAAGGGCAGGCTGGAATTGAAAGAGGTTTAGATGACATATTAAATAAAGGAGAAAATATTTTTTTGACAATAGATATTAATTTACAAAATGCAGTTCAAGAAGAATTGGAAAGCACTATTGAAAAATTTTCAGCAGATTCAGGAGTATCCTTATTAATTGATATAAAAAATGGAGAAATAATTTCTTTAAATAACTTTCCTGATTTTAATCCTAATAGAATTAATTTATCAAGTATGGAAGGTCGATTTAATAGAGCTTTGCAAGCCAATTATGAAATAGGATCAACATTTAAGCCAATTATTGTTGCATTGGGAATTGATGAAAATATCATTAACAAAGAAATGATGTTTGATGTTTCTCAACCTATCAATTCAATACGTGATTATCACCCATTTGTTGGATCATTAAGTGTAAAAGATATTGTTGTACAATCATCAAATATTGGAGCAGCTAAAATTGCTCATAAAATTGGTAAAAAAAAACAAATAGAATTTTTTAGAAAAATGGGTTTTTTTGAAAAATTAAACATTCAGATAAAAGAAGCAGCGCAGCCTCTTGGAAATAAAAATAATTGGGGTGAATTAGAGACTATGACAATAGGTTTTGGTCATGGTTTTGCTGTTACTCCTCTTCATATTGCAACAGCTTATGCATCAATTTTAAATGAAGGTAGGAGAGTTAAACCAACAATATTATTAGGTGCTAACAATATTAGTTCAGAAGCGTTAGTTAAAAAAGAAACATCAGAATATATATTAGAATTATTAAGGGCAGTTGTAACAGAGACAGAATACACTGGGCCTAGAGTGAGAATTGAAGGTTATGAAATAGGTGGCAAAACCGGTACTGCTGAATTAATTAATAATCTTGGACAATATCAAAAAGATGCAAACCTGACATCATTTATAGGTATATTTCCTATATCAAAACCTCAATATTTAGTTTTGACAATTGTTGAAAATCCTAAAAAAATCAAAGAGGAAAATTATAATATTACCGGAGCTGCTGTAAACGCTCCTCTTGTAAAAAATATTATATTAAGAATGATAGAAATACTTAAAATACCTAGGCTTCCTGCTTCGGAAATTCTTAATGCTGCCATAAGAATAAATTATCATAGATATTATGTTACTCAATGATTTACCAAAGTATATAGAATGCAAAAAAATATACAATATTAAGAAAAAAAATATTCTCTTTCAGAGTATTTATTCAAATTCAAAAGCGGTTAAAAATCAATCAATATATATTATTGATGCAAAAAAAAAAATTAAGCAAGAATATATTAGAGAATCTATAACAAAAGGTGCAGTTGCACTTATTACTACTAGATACTATAAAAATTTTTTAATTCCTCAGTATATTGTTAAGAATATCAATAAAAATAAAAAACATTTACTTTGTAAATTGTTTCCCAAACATCCTTTAAATTCTGTTGCTGTAACTGGTACTAATGGAAAAACTTCTGTTGTGTGGTTCATTTCACAAATATGTGAGCTTAATAATGAATTCATAAAAACATATGGTACTCTTGGATATTACAAAAATGGAAAAAAAATTTTAAATTCTAGTCTTACTACACCTGAATTAGAAATATTATACCAAAGTGCCTTTTTAAAAAAAAAAAAAAATTTATATAATTTTGCTTTTGAAGTATCTAGTCATTCTTTAGCACAAAATCGTATAAAAAATTTTCCAATTGATATAGCAGCAATTACTAATATTAGTCATGACCATTTAGATTATCATAAAACGTTTGAAAATTATAAAAAGTCAAAATTAAGATTGTTTACACACGAACTCAAAAAAAATGGAATTGCAATTATTAATGACAATATTAAAGGCGCCCAAACTTTAAAAAACAAATTAATCAAAAAAAATCAAGTTATTAGTTATGGAAAAAAAAACAGTGATGTAAACATCATTTATATAAAAAATAAAATTGAAATAAAAATTTTTTCTAAAAAATATTTAATTAGTTTGTTAAATTACTCTCCAATAGAGTTAGAGAATATTGCTTGTGCAATTTGTTGTTGCTTAAGTTTAAACATATATATTAAGGATATTATAAAAGTTTTACCTAAAATTATTAAACCCAAAGGAAGATTAGAGGAAGTTGGAAAACTAAAAAATAATTCGATAATTTATGTAGACTACGCTCATACTCCTGATGCTTTAAAAAATGCTCTGATTAGCAAGACTTTTTTGAAATCTAAGCCTAATGTTGTGTTTGGTTGTGGAGGTGAGAGAGATGAAGGCAAAAGATTATTAATGGGATCTATTGCCAATAGATATGCAAGCAAAGTTTATATAACTGATGACAATCCACGAAATGAAGATCCAAAAAAAATACGTAAAGCTATTTTATCTAAATGTAAAAGAGCAATTGAAATACCAGATAGAAAAAAAGCTATTGAAGAAGCAATAAATGATCTTCAAAAAAATGAAATTCTTATAATTGCTGGCAAAGGTCATGAAAAAAACCAAGTACGAAAAAATCAAATAAGGTTTTTTGATGATGTTCAGGTAGCTAAATATTTTATAATGAAAAAAATATGAATATAAAACATACTTTATCTGAAAAAGTTATGGAGTATTTATTGAATAATGAAGGTAAGGCAAAGATCAGTAGTCTTGAAATTATTAAAGATGATGTTTTTATATCCCTATTGGGAAACAATACACATGGTAATCAATATATTCCTGACGCCATAAATAAGGGTGCTAGATACATAATTACTGATAGAAAATTAGAAGACAATTTTATATTCAATAAAATTTTAGTTGTAGATGATATTTTGACATTCCTTTTATCAACTGCAAAAATAAAAAGAAATATATTTAAGGGAAAAGTAATAGGAATAACAGGCAGTGTTGGCAAAACAACACTTAAGGAAAATTTAAAATATTTCATTTCACAAACATCAACAGTATCTGTCTCTATTAAAAGTTATAATAATTATCTGGGAGTACTTATTTCGCTAATAAACATTAATTTATCTTCTAGTTTTGCTATATTTGAAATTGGGACAAATAATTTTGAAGAAATTAAGAATTTAACATCTATTATTATGCCTTCCCAGGCAATTATTACAAATATTTTACCTACTCATTTAGAAAATTTCAAAAATACTAGAAATATTGCTATTGAAAAATCAGATATTTTTAGCCCTGAATATAATCCTAATATAGAATTACTTGTTTTATCTCAAAACAATACTGACGAAACATATATTTCGGATTTGGCATTAAAAGAAAATATTTCCAATATAATCACTTTTGGCAAAACTAATAATCAAAATTATAGAATAGAAAAAATAAACAAAATTGATGATAAAACTTTCGAGATATTAATTTATAATAATACTACCACCTATAAATTCGAGATAAATAAAAACCAATTAAGTAGAATAAATAATATTTTAATAAGTTTAATAATTTTTGTTTACAATAAACTTGATATCACAACTTTCATTTCTTCAACAAAAAATGTCGAATTGGTAGAGGGGAGAGGTTTAGAAAGCAAAATATTTATTAATAATAAAATAATAAATTTTATTGATGAAACATATAACGCTAGTCCTTCTACAATGAGAATGTGTATTGATGAATTCAGTAATATCAAAACTATGAAAAATCAAAAAAAGATTCTGATTTTAGGAGACATGAAAGAATTAGGAGAAAAGGCATTTGGCTTTCATCTTGAAATTCTTGAATACATAATTACTCTTGATCTCAATAATGTTATTATATGTGGCGAATTAATGAAATCAGCTTTAAATAAATTATCAAAAAAAGATTTAAAGATAGAATTAATGTTAAATGAAAAATTGATTATAAAATATCTCAAGAAAACTTTAAATAATAATGATATATTGTTAATTAAAGGTTCAAATTCTTCATTAACAAATAAAATTGGCAAAATCTTATTAAAAAAAGGGGAGAATTAATTGTTTAATTTTTTATCTCAAGAATATGTAAATACTTTTTCTTATTTAAATTTATTTAATTATATTACTTTTCGAACAGGAGCAGCAATTTTAACTTCACTTTTTTTCTCTTTAATATTTGGAGAAATAATAATTAAAAAATTATCATCATTTCAACCTATTGGACAACCTATACGTTCCGATGGCCCAGCAAATCATATAATTGAAAAAGCAGGCACTCCAACAATGGGTGGAATTATGATTTTAACGAGCATGACCTTCTCACTTTTTCTTTGGGCAGATTTAGCAAATAAATTTATTTGGATTTGTTTTTTAACTTCATTATTTTTTGGTTCAATAGGTTTTATTGATGATTATCTTAAAATAAAATTTAATAATAACAAAGGCATAAAAGCGACGACTAAGATATCTTTGCAGATAATATTTAGTATAATTATAATCTATTTTATTCAAATTTCTCTTTCAAATAATATTGTAGGAATTCTTAATTTCCCTTTTTTTAAAAATTTAATTATAGATTTTGGTATTTATTATTATGTAATTGGAATATTTATTATTGCAGGCTCCGCTAATGCTGTTAACCTAACTGATGGATTAGATGGTCTTGCAATTGTTCCTATAATGGTAGTTGCTATGGCCTTTGCTTTTATTGCCTATGTTACTGGCAATGTTATTTTTTCAGATTATTTACAAATAACCTACATTGAAAATAGTGGAGAATTAACTGTATTTTGCGGAGCATTAATTGGGTCTTCACTGGGATTTTTATGGTTTAATGCACCTCCAGCAAAGGTTTTTATGGGGGATACTGGTTCTTTAGCTCTGGGAAGTGCATTAGGCTCAATAGCAATAATAGTAAAACATGAGATTGTATTAGCAATTATAGGTGGTTTATTTGTATTAGAAACTCTTTCAGTAATTGTGCAAGTAATTAGCTTTAAATTAACAGGAAAAAGAGTTTTTAGAATGGCACCATTACATCATCATTATGAAAAAAAAGGATGGGCGGAATCTACAATAGTAATTCGATTTTGGATTATTACAATTGTTTTAGCATTAATTGGATTAGCAACTTTAAAAATAAGGTAAATTATTTACATTAATGAAGTATATCTATGGATTAAATAAAAGCGGTCTATCTTTAGTTACTTATTTAAAAAGTATTAATGAAAAGTATTATTGTTGGGATGATGATGAAACTATTAGAGAAAAATTAATTAAAACTAATTTTAAAACCAATTTTATCAAACCAAATCATTTAGATGCAAAATTAGTTGATGAAGCTTTTATTACGCCAGGTATTTCTCTACAAGATAAAAAAATAGATATATTAAAAAAAAATAATATTAAACTTTTCCGTGATTTGGAATTATATTCTAGGTTAATAAATTGTGAAAAGATAATAGCTGTTACTGGTACAAATGGAAAATCCACTACCACAAAATTAATTGGAGATATTTTACAATTATGTAAAATTAAAAATTTTGTAGGAGGTAATATAGGATTACCGTTAATGGAATTTAAGAATTTAAAAATTGATGAATTATACCATATTATCGAACTTAGTTCTTTTCAACTTGAGTCAGCCCCCAGTTTTAGTCCTTTTATATCTATACTATTAAATATATCACCGGATCATCTTGATAGATATGATAATTATGAAGACTATGTAAGTCAAAAGGAAAAGATAATAAGCTCTAATCAAAATTCATTTAACATTATTTCTGTTGATAATGAAATATGTTCAAAAATATTTAGGAAAAATAAACAAAATAAAATGATTCCTATTTCAATCGATCCTATTGAAGAAGGTATATTTTTTAAAGATGGACAAATAATAGATAAATTTTTTTACAAGAGTGAAATACTGCCAATTCCTGAAATTTCTTCATCCTTAACCAGTTCATTTAATAAACAAAATATATTAGCAGCTTATGCAGTAGTAAAAATTTTAAAATTGAATACGAATAAATTTGTTAAATGTGTTTCTAATTTTATTGGACTTCCTCATAGGATGGAAGAAATTATAAATAATAAGGAAATGTGTATAATTAATAATAGTAAAGCAACTAATGTAGAAGCAGCATTAAAGTCTTTACAAAATTACAAAAATGTTAACTTAATATTGGGTGGTCAAGCAAAAGAAGATAATTTTATCTCATTTATTAACCAAAAAGACAAAATAAATAAAATATATTTAATAGGCAAATCAGCTAATGTTATTTTTCAACAGTTAGGAAGTTCGATTGATTGTGAAATTTTTGATAAATTGGAAGATGCTCTGAAAAAAATTTTTTTAGATAACGCTATTAAAAAAGAATTACTAACTATACTTTTTTCTCCAGCGTGCACCTCATTTGATCAGTATAAAGATTTTGAAGAAAGAGGAAATCACTTTAAAAATATAGTTGCTTCATCCGTTTTATGAAAACGAAGTTAAATATAAAGTTTTGGTGGAAACAAATTGATAAAGTTAATTTTGCTCTAATATTAATGCTGGCAATCATAGGTATAATTCTTTCTATTTCTCTAAGTGATTCATATTTATTTTTAAACAAACATTTAATTTTTTCAATAATTGGAATATTTATTATGCTTTTAGTATCATGTTTTGAAATTAAATTTCTCCGTCGTTTTTCTTTGTTATCCATCATTTTATGTATTTTAATTTTATTTATAATTTTATTTTTAGATTATGAAGTTAATGGATCAAAGAGATGGCTCAAGATATATGGTTTTAGCCTTCAACCTTCTGAGTTTATTAAACCATTTTTTTTCTTATTAAGTGCTTGGTTTATATCTCAAGGCATTAGTGGGAGAAATTCTTACTTTGTGGTTCTTATAATTTCTTTTGTGACTATTTGTGGTTTAATAATTTTGCAGCCAGATTTTGGTATGACCATCTTAATTGCCATTACTTTTTTTTGCCAACTTTTTATAGCCGGACTTTCCATGATTTTGGTGATTTTTGCTCTAGTATCTTTATTATTTTTAAGTGCTTTTTCATATTATTATTTTGATCATATCCAAAAAAGAGTAGATGCATTTATAAATCCAACAGCTCATACTGATCAAATTGATTTAAGTTTACAAGCTTTTAAATCAGGTGGTTTATTTGGAAAAGGACCAGGTCAAGGAATTTTAAAAGAGAAAATACCCTCTGCAAATACTGATTTTATTTTTGCTGTTGCTGGAGAGGAATTAGGATTTATTTTCTGCTCTTTAATTGTTTTATTAATATTAGTCATTATCATCAGATTTTTATTGAAATTATTAAAAATGAGCAATCCTTTTGAAATAATTGCAGTAGTAGGTTTAACTTGTTCTTTTGGCTTACAATCTTTATTTAATATTTGTAGTTCTTTAGCATTAATTCCAACCAAAGGTATGACTTTACCATTTGTAAGTTATGGAGGCTCATCCATGATATCAAGTGCAGTTTTATTTGGATGTTTATTATCTTTAACTAGGCAAAGAAATGAAGAAAAATAATAACATACTTATCTGCACAGGAGGGACAGGAGGACATGTAATACCTGCCGTTAATTTTGGGAATTATTTAATTTTACAAGGCTATAGGTGCTCACTTATGCTTGATAAAAGAGGGATAAAATATGCAAATAATTTTAAAGGCAATATTATTTCTATTCAATCTTCACATTTATCAGGCAATTTTTACTTTAAGGTTAAGTCAACATTCAGCTTATTTATAGGACTTATTCAGTCAATTTTTTATATAGTTAAAATTATACCTAGACATTGTATATCATTTGGAAGTTACGCTTCATTTACCCCTTTATTAATAAGTATATTTTTTAAATTCATTAAAAAAATTGATATCCATATTCATGAGCAAAATTCAGTAATGGGAAGAGTTAATTTATTTTTTTTACCTTATTCAAAAAACATTTTTACCAATTTTGAACATATAAATAATATAAAAAAAGAATTTTATTATAAAACCTATCATGTAGGATTTCCTTCTTTGGCGAAAAATAAAATATTATTTGATAAACTAGATATTAATAAAGAAAAAATAATAATTTTTATTTATGGAGGAAGTCAAGGATCAATACCTATTATTGAATATTTTTTATTAATGTTTAATGAATTGACAAAAAAAGAGATAGAAAAAATAAAACTCATCATTCAATCACCTTATCAATTAACAGAAAAAGTTAAAGAAACTTTAACTAAGTTAAATGCAGAATATCAACTTAAAGATTATTATAATAATATTCATGAAATTTTAATAAAAACTGATTTAGCTATTACTCGAGCTGGAGCAGGGACAATTAATGACTTAATAGTATATCAAATACCATCCATTTTATTTCCTTTACCTCATTCAATGAATAATCATCAAATTAAAAATGCTGAATATCTTGAAAGTAAACAGTGCGCAATTATTATGCATGAAAATATATTTGATAAAAATAAAAATTTAGAAATTTTAAGAAATTTAATTAATGATATTACAAAACGTACAATAATGAAGAAAGCATTAAACAATATTCCAATACCAAATGCTAATGAATTAATGTTAAAAGTATTACTTGATGAAGAAAAATAGTAAATTTAATAAAATTATCATCCATTTTGTGGGCATTGGCGGCATTGGAATGTCTGGTATCGCGGAATTGATGTTAGATTTAGGATATAATATTCAGGGAAGTGACATTAATTTAAGCGAAAATATTCAAAGACTGAAAAAAAAAGGTATTAAATTTTTTAAAGGACACGATAAAAAGAATATTAAAAATATAACAGCTGTTGTTTTTTCTTCTGCAATAAAAAAAAACAATCCTGAGCTCATTGAATGTAAAAGATTATCCATTCCATTAGTGAGTCGTGCAGATATGCTATCTGAATTAATGAAAACTAAAAAATCGATTGCTGTTGCAGGCTCTCATGGGAAAACAACTACGACTAGTTTAGTTGGTTCAATCCTAGATTATGCTAAATTTGACCCAACCATTGTCAATGGAGGTATTATAAATTCGTATTCTAAAAATAATAGATTTGGTCTAGGTGAGTGGATGGTGGTGGAAGCTGATGAAAGTGATGGTACATTTTTAAGATTACCACATGAAATAAATATTATTACTAATTTGGATCTAGAACATTTAGATTATTATAAAAATAAAGATAATTTAATAAAAGCTTTCAAAAATTTTATAAATAATCTTCCTTTTTATGGGTACTCTATTTTATGTACTGATAACAATAATCTAAAAAGGCTATCCAAGGAAATTAAAACAAGAAACATCATTACATATTCTAAAAATCAAAAAACATCTGATGTTAAAATTACTTCAATTAAAAAAAATAAAAAAAGTACAGAATTTTTATTATTTATAAATAAAAATATTATTAATGGTATTGGTGGTAAATATAAATTCAAAATTAATTTATTAGGTGAGCATAATATTTTAAATGCTACTGGGGCAATTATAGCATCTTTATTAGCGAAGGTTTCCATACAAAAAATTCAACAATCATTACTAAACTTTGAAGGAGTTAAAAGAAGATTTAGTTATTTGGGCAATATTCAGAATGCTGCAATTTATGATGATTATGCTCATCACCCTTCAGAAATAAAAGCTAGTTATGAAATAGCTAAGCACCTTGCGGAAAAAAAAATTATTGTAATTTTTCAACCTCATAGATATTCAAGAACAAAATACTTGTTTAATGATTTTGTAAAAATTTTACAAAAGATTAATTATTTATATATAATGGATATTTATCCTGCTGGTGAAAAACCAATCAAAGGAGTTAATTCAAAAAATTTAATTAATAAAATAAAAAACAAAAACAAAAATACTTTTTATTTGAGTAATAAAGATAATTTGCAACACAAATTAAAACCATACTTTAAAAAAAATAATATTATAATTTTCATGGGTGCCGGATCTATTACTTATTATGCTGAAAATTTAATTAAAAATAACAATGCAAAAAAACATTGAAAAAATAAAAAAAAAATTAAAAAGTAAATTTTATTATGATTACGAAATTTATAAGCATACATGGTTTAAAGCAGGTGGAAAAGCTTACATATTCTGTTTAGTTTATGATGAAGAAGAACTCGAAATTATATTGAATAATATTGGAAATTTACAATATAAAATTATTGGCGCAGGATCAAATGTTTTAATAAGAGACAAAGGTTTTGATGGAATAATTTTTAAATTGGGAAAATTATTTAATCATATTTCTATACAGGATAATTTTATTAATGTTGGTGCAGGGATATTAGATATTAATTTTTCAAAATTTGCCCAAATGCATTCCATTAAAAATTTAGAATTTTATTCTGGTATTCCTGGAACAATTGGAGGTGCAATTAAGATGAATGCTGGTTGCTATGGATCTGAAACTAAAAAAGTTTTAAAAAGCATTAAAACAATTAATAATAAAGGAGAAATTAATTTTTTTACAAATAATCAATTAAATCTTAAATATAGAGAGTCATCATTATCCGATAATGATATTGTAATTTCTGCTCAATATAAATTGGAATATGGAGAAAAAGAAGAAATTGATAAAAATATTTACGAGATAAAACTTCAACGTGAACAATCCCAACCTTTTAGAACTAAAACTGGAGGAAGCACTTTTAAGAATCCAGACAATAATTATGCTGCTAAATTAATTGAAATGGCAGGTTGCAAGAATTTGAATGTTGGTGATGCATATGTGAGTGAAAAACATGCAAATTTTTTGATTAATGCAAATAATGCATCTGCAAAGGATATTGAGGAATTGGGATTAAGAATAATAGATAAAGTTTTTGATAAATTTCAAATTCAACTTAAATGGGAAATAAAAATATTGGGTGTTTAATGGAAAAAATCTTGATTTTAGAAGGTGGTTTTAACGAAGAACATGAGATTTCTTTAAATACTGCTAAAGAAATTAAAAGATCATTAACCAATTTAAATATTAGTTTTGATTCTTTATTAGTAAAACCACAAACATTTTCTGAAGATATTAATCATTATAACAATGATTATTTGTGTTTTAATGCACTGCATGGGACTTTTGGGGAAGACGGTACAATACAAAAAATATTAGAAAACAAAAAAATTAGATATACACACTCAGATTCAATAACTTCAAATATTGGTTTTAATAAATTTTTAACGAAAAAAAAAATTCAAAATACAAAGATCTTAACTGCTGAATCTTTTCTTTTAAAAGCTACAAATTTAGATGAAATTAAAATAAGAGAAATATTCGAACAATTTAATTCTTTTGTAGTTAAGCCAGTTTCTAGCGGTTCAAGTTACGGTGTACAAATTATAAAAGACTCTAAAGATTTAGAAAATTTTATACGCAATATTGAAAACAATCATAATATTTATAAAAAACACAATGAACTATTAATAGAAAGATATATTGCAGGTAGGGAGTTAACCGTAGCTGTTGTCAATAAAGAAAATATAAGTGAAGCAGTGGAGGTTACCGAAATAATTTCTAATAATTATTTTTATGATTATCAGTCAAAGTATTCAAAAGGATTTTCTAGGCATATTCTGCCAGCTAAATTACCTGTCAAAATTTATGATAATTGTCTCAAATATGCAAAAATTGTTCATGATACAATAAAGTGCAGGAATTTAAGTAGATCAGATTTTTTATATGATAATAAAAATATATATTTTTTAGAAATTAACACACAACCAGGTTTGACATCTATTTCTTTAGTTCCTGAACAATTAAAACATAAAAATATTAGTTTTGATAATTTGATACAAAATATCATTAATTCATCTTTGTGAAAAAGAGTATTTTAAATAGAAGACGGAAAAAAATTTATTTTCCCACAATACTTATTTTATTGTTTTTTTTAATAACAGTTATTTATATTTTGTTTTTTTATGATCAAAAAATAATAAAACAATTTAATAGTATTATTGAAAATTATTCAGATAAATATCAATATTCTTTATCAGTAGTTAATATTAACGGTTTAAATAATATCAATGAAGATGAAATTCTAAATTTAATAAAACCATATAAAGGTTCATCTATTTTTTTAATTCCAATTAAAAAAATTGCCAATAAAATTAGTCAAAATAATTGGGTAAAATCTATAAATATTCAAAGTAATTATAAGGATACCATAGAAATAAATATTGATGAATCAAAACCCATAGGTATTTATACAACAGGAATTCAGAATATATTATTTAGTGATGATTTAAAAATTTTAGAAAACATTACAAATAATGAAAAGAGATTTAGTGCATTAATAAAGTTTGAAGGAAAAAATTCTTTACATGAATCAATAAAGTTAATTGATACTTTTCCAGATGATTTTATACAATATGTTGATAAAGCTTTTTTGATTAATCAAAGAAGATGGGATCTTGAATTAAAAAATAGTATTTTGTTAAAGTTACCAGAAAATAATATTAAAGAAGCTTTAGAGAATTATAAAAAAATATATATCAATTTTTCTAATGAGGAATTAATTGAAATTGAAAGTATTGATCTTAGAATGAAAAAAAAAATTATTTTAAAATATAAAGAGAGTATAAAATGATTAAAGTTGGAGTGGATATTGGGAATTCTAAAATATCTTGCGTTGTATCTGATTTGCAAAAAAATTCTTTACCTAAAATTTTATCTTTTATTAACTATCCAACTTCAAATATTAATAAAAATGCTTTTATTAATTTTCAATTAATTAAGGATGAAGTCAGGCACGTTATCACATTGGCTGCTAAAGATTCTCAAACTGAAATTAAATCGATTAATCTTAATATTCCTGTAACTGACTCTATATCATTTTTTTATGACTCAAAAATTGAAATTGAAAATGAGTTAATTATGGATCTTCATTTAAAAAAAGCAATTAACCAGTCTGATTTTTTTGATAATTTAATTAATTATGAAATTTTGATGAACTATATAGCAAGTTATGAAGTGGATAACAAAATATTATTTGGAAACCCTGTAGGTAATTTTGCTAAAATTTTAAATTTAAATTTTTATAAGCTAATGGTAAAAAAAAATTTAATTAACACATTTAAAAATTTATTTTATGATCTTCAAATTCATGTTGAGCAATTAGTGCCGGCACCTTTGTCTTCTGCCTTGGCAGTTCTCAATGTTGATGATAGAGATTTAGGTGCTATTTGTATCGATTTAGGGGAAGCTTCAACATCATTAGTTGTTTTCGAACATGAAAAATTACTCTTTGCTGATGCAGTGAGTATTGGAAGTAAAAATATTACTAATGATATTGCTAGAGGTATTTCAACTACAAAAGAAAGCGCAGAGCGCTTAAAAACACTCTATGGTTCAGTTTTGTCTTCTCCGAGCGATGAGCATGAAATTATAGAAGTCCCCATTATGTCTTCTGAGCCTGGTCAATTTAAGCAAATTAATCGAAGTACAATTAACAATATCATTAAACCAAGAGTAGAAGAAACTTTAGAGTTGGTTTGGCAAAAATTAAAACAGTATGGACTACATAAGAGGAAAATTAAAAATTTAGTTTTAACTGGAGGAGGGTCACAATTAGAAGGTATTGTTGATTATGCCCAAACTATATTTGATAGCAATGTACGACTTGGCCAACCTCATGGAGTAGTTGGATTAAACAAATCTTTTTCTGGTCCTCAATTTTCTCAAACTATTGGTTTAATTTTGTATGAAGTTGATAAATATGAAGTAAATTTTATGAAAAAAGACCAAAAAATAAAAAAAAACACGTTAATTGGCCGTTTTTCTTCTTGGCTTGATCAATATATATAATATAACATACAATATATAGTTATATTTATTGACGGTTGCGGGGGTAAATCGTTAAAAAATATAAAAAAACGGCGGAGTAAATACATGACTATAAATATTTCTATACCAGATGTAGGTCCTAATCTACATCCTCAAATTACAGTTTTAGGTGTTGGCGGATCAGGAGGGAACGCTGTTAACAATATGATGAATTCAAATCTTGAGGGAGTTGATTTTGTGATAGCAAATACAGATGCACAAGCTCTTCAAATTTCAAATTGCAAGAAAAAAATTCAATTAGGAATTAAAAGCACTAGAGGACTAGGAGCTGGTATGCGACCCGATGTTGGAAGGCAAGCAGCAGAAGAGACTCTTAATGAAATAAGTGAAAAATTAGATGGAAGTCATATGTTATTTATTGCTGCAGGTATGGGTGGTGGTACAGGAACAGGTGCCGCACCAGTTATAGCTAAACTTGCAAGAGAAAAAGGAATATTAACTGTTGGAGTCGTTACAAAACCTTTTCATTTTGAAGGCTCTCAAAGAATGAAGATCGCTGACAAGGGTCTTGAAGAGTTACAACAGTATGTCGATACTCTCTTGACTATACCAAATCAAAATTTATTTCGTATTGCTAATGAGAAAACAACATTTGCAGATGCATTTAAAATGGCAGATGATGTTTTATATGCCGGTGTTAGAGGTGTTACAGATTTGATGGTTCAACCAGGTTTGATTAATCTTGATTTTTCAGATGTGAAAACAGTTATGTCAGAAATGGGTAAGGCAATGATGGGAACAGGAGAAGCTTCAGGTGAAGGCCGTGCTGTTGCTGCTGCTGAAGCTGCAATAGCCAATCCTTTAATTGATGATGTATCTTTAAAAGGCGCAAAAGGTTTAATTATCAATATTACTGGAGGTAACGATATTACTTTATATGAAGTAGATGAAGCAGCAAATAGAATTAAGCAAGAAGTTGATGAAGAAGCTAATATTATTTATGGGACTACTTGCGATGAAAGACTAGAAGGTGTTGTTAGGGTAAGTTTAGTGGCAACCGGTATAGATCTAAATTCTGAAGCCTCCCCTAAACCTCTAGAAGCAGTTAGTACTTTATCTATTGATAATTCCGTTTATTTACAAAAATCATCTGAATTTAATCAGAATACGGAAGTTATTAAAGAAGATTTAGATAAAGAATTAACATTAGAAAATACTGTGGAAGATGAAATTGTTGATTCAAGTAATGAAAAAGCTTTACCATCAGAAAATCCAAGTATTAATTATATAAATAATGATGTAGAAGAAGATACTTCAGGAGCTTTGTTTACAGAAAAAGCAAATATAGAAGCTGCTCAGTCCTCATATGATGAAGAGCAAATAGAAAAATCTAATGAATTAGAACAAGTTGTTTCTAATATAAATGAAGAAAATCAAGTGTTTTCAAACTCATCAGCTGTAAAAGAGGAAGTTGAATCTAGTGTTCGCAAACTTAGTTTATTTGATACTCTTGAAGACAAAAATCTAGAGAGTGAGTCCATAGAAAATTCAACTTCAGTAAAATCAGAACCTGTTTTTCAAAATGAAATACTTGAAGAGGATCATGAAATAACCAATACTAAAGAAAATGAAAATGAATTTTCGGATGATGAAGGTCCTGAATCTGAAGATGATTTTAATCAGGAAAATGAAGAGGAATTGTTAGACATTCCAACTTTCCTTAGAAGACAAGCAAATTAGCTAAATTTATTGAAATAATCAGTAATATTCAGTTAATTGTGAAACTGTAAAAATATATATATTTAAGAAAAGTGCTGCAGGACAGCACTTTTTTTATATTTATGATTGCAAGCTCAAATACATCTAAAAAACAGCAAACTATAAATTCGAGCATATCTTTATCAGGTGTGGGCTTACATTCAGGAAAGAAAGTAGCTATAAATATTAAGCCAGCAGAAATTAACAATGGAATAAAGTTTATAAGAACTGATCAAAAAAATAGCAATATCATTAATGCATTATGGTCAAATGTTACTTCAACGAACCTATGTACAACTATTGCAAATAAAGAAGGATCTTCAGTATCTACTATAGAGCATTTAATGAGTGCTCTATCAGGTATGCATATTGATAATGTAAATATACTGATTGATGGACCTGAAGTTCCCATCATGGATGGTAGTTCATTACCTTTTGTAGAATTATTTGAAAGTAAAGGTATAGTAAAACAAGAGATTGATCGCCAAATAATTTTGATAGAAAAAGAAGTTGTAGTTACCAAAGGTGATAGTTTTACAAAAATTCTTCCTGACAAACAATTTTCAATTAATTTTGAAATAGAATTTGCAAGTCATTTAGTTAATAAACAGGCATGCCAACTTCAATTAGTTAATGGCAACTATAAGAAAGATATTTCTTTTGCGAGAACTTTTGGATTTGAAAAAGATGTAGATTATTTAAGAGCTAACGGATTTGCTCTCGGAGGTTCACTTGAAAATGCCGTTGTAGTTGGTGACAAAAAAATTTTAAATAAAGAAGGTTTACGTTTTGAAGATGAGTTTGTTCGACATAAGATGCTGGATTCAATAGGAGATTTATACTTAGCTGGCAAACCTATTCAAGGTTATTTCTATGGAAAAAAATCAGGCCATTTTTTAAACAATCAACTTTTGCGTAAAATATTTTCAGATAAATCTAATTTCAAGATCATTTAATCTAAACCTAAATCATTTTTTTTGGTTGAACTATCCTATCAAACTCATTTGCTTCTATCATCCCAAGTTTTATAGCTGCTTCTTTAAGTGTTAAGTTTTCTTTGAAAGCTTTTTTTGCAATTTTTGCAGCATTGTCATACCCTATATGTTCATTCAAAGCAGTGACAAGCATTAAAGAATTATCTAAATGTTGTTTTATTCGATAAACATCTGGCTTTAAACCTCGAAGACAGTATTTAATAAAACTGTCAATTGAATCAGAAAGTAAATGTATTGATTGTAAATTATTAAAAATAATCACTGGTTTAAAAGCATTTAGTTCAAAGTGACCTTGCGATCCAGCAATAGTAATTGTTGTGTGATTTCCAATTACTTGGGTGCACACCATTGATAACGCCTCAATTTGTGTTGGATTTACTTTACCAGGCATTATAGAAGATCCAGGTTCGTTTTCAGGCAACTTTAACTCTCCTAAACCTGAACGTGGACCTGATGCTAAAAAACGTAAATCATTTGATATTTTTAAAAGAGAAGTAGCAAGAGTACTAAGACTTCCAGATAGGTTTACCATGGGATCGTGCGATGCAATGGATTCAAATTTATTAGGGGCAGGTAAATATTTGCTTTTAGTTAATATTGATAAGTATTTACAAAAAATTTTATCAAAATTTTTAGGAGCATTCATACCTGTTCCAACAGCTGTTCCCCCTTGGGCTAAATAAAGCAGTTCTTTTTGAGCTTGTAATATTCTTTTTTGATTATTTTTTATTTGTTCTAAATATCCTGAAAATTCCTGTCCTAATGTTAAAGGTATAGCGTCTTGAGTATGTGTTCGACCAATTTTTATAATTCTGTTGAATTTTTGTGACTTAGATTTTAATTCTTTAATCAAATTACGTAATGATATGTTTAATTTATCTTGTAACAATTCATTGCAAGTTATGTGCATTACTGTTGGAAAAGTATCATTAGAAGATTGGGATAGATTAACATGATCATTAGGATGGACTGGTTTTTTAGATCCAATTTCCCCTTTCAACTTTTTAATAGCATAATTACTAATAACTTCATTAGCATTCATATTGGTTTGCGTTCCTGAACCTGTTTGCCAGATAGAAAGTGGAAATTCATCAATAAGCTTTAAATTGATAATTTGATTACAGGCATCAATGATCGCTTTTCCGATTTTAGAATTTAATTTGCCAATTTTTATATTGGCAAGAGCGGCAGCTTTTTTCTGATGACCAAATGCAATGATTATTTCTTTTGGCATTTTTTCATTACCAATTTTGAAATTTTCAAGTGATCGCTGTGTTTGTGCTCCCCATAGTTGGGTAGAGTCTATTTTTTTGCTTCCCAAACTATCAAATTCTAATCTATATTTTTTTTTCATTATTTAATATTAATTTAATTATATTTTTGTATAACATAAACTCAATCATTGAATTAAAAATATTTATTTTATGAATAACCTTATCCTTTTACGCCATGGTCAAAGTCAATGGAATCTTGAAAATCGATTTACTGGATGGGAAGATGTACCATTGACCGAACAGGGCATTGCAGAGGCCAAAGTCGCTGGTCAATTAATGAAAAAAAATAAAGTACATATTGATGTAATTTTCAGTAGTGTTTTGCAAAGAGCCACCAAAACGGCTGAGTTAGCAATTAAAGAAATGAACTTGGAACAATTTTGGAGTGATGGTCAACTTCTTATGACCAAAGACCAAAGTCTAAATGAGAGGGATTACGGTGATTTGGTGGGATTAAATAAAGAAGAGACTGCTAATAAATACGGCAAAGAGCAAGTTCACATATGGCGTCGTTCGTACGATGTTTCTCCTCCTGGAGGAGAAAGTTTGGAAAATGTTGTTACAAGAGTTAAGCCATATTTTATCAACTTTATAGAACCTAAAATTAGTGAGGGACAAAATGTATTAATTGTAGCCCACGGCAATTCACTCCGAGCAACCATGATACAAGTTGGTCTGTATAAAGCTGAAGAAATTTCAAAAATAGAGATTCCAACCGGCAGACCATTTGTCATAACTTATGAAACTGGTAAAGTTGTGAATTCTAAATATTTATCTTAATTTTTTAAACTTTTGAAATTCGATTATATTATCCTTGTCCTTATTTTTTTTAATAACAGTTTTTTTTCTTTTTGGTTTTTTGTCACTTAATTTTTTATTAATCTCTTCGTTTATAAGTTTTAATCCAAAATTTGCATATGGATCGGCAAAAGAGATTACAGCATCAAATGGAACAGTTATATCCGCTTTTATGTCGTTAAATGATAGGCAAATATTGAATGAGTCATTTTTTACTTTGAAATTCCAATATTCATATTGAATGATAATTGTCATTTCTTTTGGATGTTTTGCTTTTAACCAATCCGGAATAACAACTTTTTTACTATCTGTCTGAAATGCTATGTAAATATGGTGCCCTTCCTGCAAACCATTTATTTCTATATTTTTTAGAACATCACGAAAAACATTTAGCATGTTTTTTTTTAAAATTTGAGAATAGTTAATTTTCATTTTTAAATATTGAAATGTTCTGTTAGTTGTTCTTATTCATCATACCACAGAAACCTTTACTTTTTCAAAACTTCGTGCAACTTTGTAATTAATTTTAGTAGAATATAATTTGTGACAGAAATAGTTGTATATACGCATTCAGATTGTTTACTTAAGGATAATGGTCCAAATCATCCAGAAAAAAAAGAACGTTTAGAGATTGTCCTTAAATCTATTAAAGAAATTAGCAGTATAGATATTGACATCAAAGAAGCGCCATTAGTGGATGTTGAAGATATTTACTTAGTTCATCCAGAGAAACATATTAACAATATTTTCTCATTAATTCCTAATTCTGGGTTAAAGGGAGTTGAAAAGGAACCATATGCAGACACTTTTTTATGTCCAAACAGCAAAAATGCAATACTAAGGTCCTGTGGAGCAGGAACTGCAGCAGCAGATAAGATTATTGGTGATAATAAAAAAAGAATATTTTGTGCAGTCAGACCGCCAGGTCATCACGCAGAAACTGTTAGGGCAAATGGATTTTGTTTTGTAAATAATGTTGCAGTGACCGCTAGGTATTTACAAAGCAAATATGAAATAAATAAAATTGCGATTATTGATTTCGATGTGCATCATGGGAATGGCACACAAGAAATTTTCTTTAAAGACAAAACTGTTGCTTATGGTTCTATTCACGAATTCCCATTATTTCCAGGCACAGGATCAGAGCAAGAAAAAGGAATAGGAAATATTTTCAATGCACCAATTTTAGCAGGAACAGATGGAAAAGATTTTATAAAGATATTAGAAAATAAAATATTAAATAATATAGATAAATTTAAACCTGAAATAATATTAATGTCCTCCGGTTTTGATGCACATACAAGAGATCCTTTGGCGCATATTAATTTAGAATCAAAAGATTACTATGATTTAACAACAAAAATTATAGAAATTGCAAATATACATTGCCAAGGAAGAGTTATCTCTTTTTTGGAAGGAGGTTACGATTTACTAGCTCTATCAGAAAGTATTAAAGAACACTTGTCGGGTTTACAGGAAAATTAAATTAACAATTTGTTGTATTAATTTCCATTGTTCATTTTTTACGAAAAATAGATGCAAGTATTTTTATTTCACTAAAGTTTTCATCTTTATTATTACCATGAGCTTTAAATTCATTAAACATAGGAACAGAAATACAGTTTTTAATTCTTGAGAATTTTTCTTGAAAACCACCTTTTACAAATACTTTTGAATTAATGGATAAAACAAATAATCCTCCGGGTTTTGTAATACGTAAAAGTTCATCAAAAGCATCTGGCCCTACATGTCCATGAGTAAAAGTTCCAGCACTTACAACTGCTCCAATAGAATTATTTTTTAATGGAATTTTTCTTGTTACATCTGCTTCCATTAGGGAGGAGTAACATTCCTTCGATTTTGCTTGTTCCAACATTTCGGGAGATATGTCTATTCCAATTATTTTTTTATTACCTGTTCTATATAAAAGTTCACCAACTAAACCTGTTCCAGCACCAACATCAAGAATTGGAGTATCAGTATTTCTTGCGTGTTTATTAAAAAAACTACAAATTTTTGTAGGTGAAAGATAATTTGAGCCTAATGCAAAATCTTCATCATAGGCTTGTGCCCATTTTTTGTAGAGTTTTATTGAATCTTCGGGTGTTTTTAATGAATAAGCGTCATCATATCCAATTTTTTTTTTTGACATTTTTACAATCCAAAATAGGGCGTTCTGTTTCTCAACACATCGTCCCAATGCATTGCATTATAACACTTTTTCAAAAGTGTATGTAAAAAGTGTATGCATTGATTTCTTGTTTTTGATGAATTTGCGACTTCGGAGTGTATGCAACTATACAAATAGGGAGATTTCAAAGTGGCATATTTGAATTCCAATGTACGAAATATTTTGTAGACTATATGCATACTAGATAGAGAGTATAGTTATAAAATTATGGTTAAAAAAAATAAATATGCTCAAGTAAAAAAATTGCACTATTTAGTGATTTTGTCTTTTAAAAAAAATGCCAATTCTACGAGAGCAATTGAACAACAAAGATATATGAAATCAACATTGCCTTTTTATGGACTGCCTTCTCCTGTTATAAAAAAAATAGTAAATGAGCAATTAATAAATTTCCCTATTTCGAATAATCAAATCTATAGGAAAATAATTCAATATTTTTTCTCTCACGTGAAACTGAGAGAAGAATGGTATGCTGGATTACATATTGCATTAAAGCATAAAGATTTTATTGTTGAATCTAATCTTAACTTATATTTAAATTTGATATTACAAACACAATGGTGGGATATCGTAGACGCTGTTGCAATAAATCTAGTTGGGGAAGCAATTCATTCAAGTACTAATTTTAAACAACTATTAAATTTATGGATAAAACATAAAAATATGTGGGTTAGAAGAACAGCAATTCTTTGTCAATTAAAGTACAAGTTAAGTACTAATGAAGATTTATTATATAGAATGATTTTAAATTGCGCTGATGAAAAAGAATTCTTTATTAGAAAAGCAATAGGTTGGGCACTAAGAGAATATTCCAAAACAAACCCAAGAAGCGTCAAGCACTTTATCAAAAAAAATAGTTCTAAATTGTCGCCACTTTCCATTCGAGAAGGAATGAAGAGAATGAAATTAACTTAACAACCACCAATCAATCAGAAATGTCTGTAAAATAATATGAGTATAGGGGAAAATTCATGACGATTTTGATTAAACAATTATCAGATGAAGAATTTCAGGTTACTGTAAACGCAAAAAACTCAACAAGTCATAATGTAACCCTGACTGATGACGTTCATCAAAATTTGACAAATGGAAAAGTAAACAAAAAGGAATTAATTGAATTTAGTTTTAAATTCTTGTTGGAAAGAGAACCCAATACTTCAATTCTATCCTCATTTGAATTGAGTGTGATATCTGGATATTTTCCTGAGTATATAAAGACTGTCAAGGAATGGAGTACTGAAAATTGACATTAGATTTTATAAAATAATAAATGAAAGAACCACTCATCATTCTATTCACTTCAGTACGTAGAACGTTTTGGGCAACCATGCGACTTCAGAGTGTATGCAAAGTGTATGCAAAAGTGTATGCAACTTGTTTTCAGAAAAATAAGAGGAAGCAAAGGGAATTTAAATAAATGGGGCGTTCTGTTGC
>Ga0207990_1000442_pt1 | contig 24134 bp, 23 predicted proteins | sample ETNtaG_8_FD_185780 | JGI IMG/M metagenome (GOLD analysis project Ga0207990, IMG submission 185780) | Marine microbial and viral communities from oxygen minimum zone, Eastern Pacific Ocean - ETNP201406SV75 (SPAdes) (version 2) | ecosystem: Environmental > Aquatic > Marine > Oceanic ...
TTCAGGATTGTTAGAACAAGGTTTGAGCGCTGGTGGGGCAATGGCATTTCTAGTTGGTGGAGCCATCAGTTCTATTCCCGCTATGACTGCTGTCTGGTCATTAGTTAATCGATCAACCTTTATTGCATATTTAACTTTTGGGCTAGGTGGAGCAATACTTTGTGGAATTTTTTTTCAAGTTTACATAAATCTATAAACATAGTGACTCCTTGTTGTCAGGTGCCATTAACAAACACACCGGAACCAGATGAGGGATACATGAAAACTATCCCAAACAAGATGCCAATTATACAATAAAGATTATTTGTTTGATGTTTTAATAAAAGTATTAAGTTTGTTGGCCGCTCTAATTAAATCTAGGCCGACAGCATGAGAAGATTTAGGATTGATTAATAATTTTTTTCTCGCCTTATCAATCATCTTAAGCACTTCTCCTAGTTCTTTTGAATCTGTACTTCTATTTCTTAATTTGCTTTTTTTCGACATGAGCGATTTAATCATTATAAAGAGTTATTTAACTAATTCAACTTAGCTTTGTATAATCGTGCTCAAAAAACAAATATAGTATAGGGATAATTCGCATACTTTTTATTTAGATGGTATAGTTAATATTGTTAACATGCAAAACTATGTCTATAAACTGGCTAAAACCGAATCATTAGTTAAAGTCAAAAGGTTTTGACGCTACGAATATATCATGAATACAAAAACAATTGATAAAAAAAAGATATCAGGAAAAAAAGTAAGAAAAATCAAGCGATAGCCAACAAGAAATAAATCATTTTCCCATTGAAACAAGTTTATTCAAGAATGATAACAGCAGCTTAATTCCTTTTAGACAAAAAAGCGTTAGATTAGGAAAAATTAATAAAGACATAAAAAAAATTCGATTGGAAGTTAAATGCTCAAACGATTAGTGTACTTATCTTATTCATAGCGGTTGCCATTAAACATGCATCCTGTAGCTAGAGCTGAATAGGTGAAAAACTATTTCTCATTGTCTAAATCAATGAATGATTCCCACTGATTCATGGACAGACTCAACAAAAATTTTGTGATAAATTTAACGTATGAAAAAACTTTTAGAGATCTTGGTTCTGGGTTTGTTACTTTGTAATATGGGATTTTCTGCGGAGTCATTGAAAGAGGGTCAAAAAGGAAGGATAAAGTTTCAATCAATTCCTTTGATCACTTTAAATCAATTTCTAAAAGGAGATTATGATCACTCTAAAATTTCTAAATGGGAGTGGGGATCCGTACATGGAAAAATGGAGGGGCCACCAATAAAAATTTCAGGGTCTTTACAATTTCCATCAAAAAAATGGACTGGACGTCTTCCAGCGGTTGTTCTTTTACATGGTGGTGGTGGACCCCGTGCTTCCGTAAAATATTGGAGTAAGATACTAAGAAAAATTGGCCTTGTAACTTTTACTGTGGATAGTAACACAGCACGTGGTTGTGGTCCCAAAACACGAGGAACTTGTCCTAATTACGCTCTAAACCAAGGTATGGCTAATATAATGGATGCCTATCGAGCACTAGAGCTTTTGTCTACACACCCTCGTATTGATTCAACCCGTATTGCTGTCATGGGTTTTTCCGTTGGAGGTAAAGCGAGCCTCTATGCAAGTGTCAAACGGTTTCAAAAAATGTGGGGAACACCAGGGTTGGAATTCGCTGCATACGTACCGTTCTATCCAGCATGCAATATTACTTTCGATCATGATGAAAAAATAAACGACAAACCTATTCGAATTTTTTACGGTGAATTAGATGAATGGTCGTCGCCCATACCATGTGAGAAATATGTCAATCGATTACGTAAAGCTGGTAAAGATATAACAATCACAATTTATCCGGGCGCACATCATAATTTTGATGCCAAAGGAGATGCGACTGCTCCAAGTTCTATTCCTGGAGACAGTCGGATTAATTGCCGCTTTGTTGAAAAAGAGGAATATAATTTGGTAGTTCTAGAAAAAGATAAAGACAATAAGGAATTAGAAACTTTATATTCTCAATGTATTTCTCTTTATCCCAACCGAAAACATGAATGTCGTTTGAATGCTTATTCTTCTTTGAAAACAAGTAATATTTATAGTGCCGAAACCTACGATTACTTTACCAGTACAATAAAAAATATAAAGGAAAATTCGTGTAAGATGAAAGTAGAAGATACAACAGCTCGTGAAAAAGTAACTATAAAAGAGGAAATAAAGCCAGCTCTAGAAGAAGTAAAATCTCTAGAGAAAATACAAGCAACTCTATCAGAATTAGATAAGAAATTTGCAGAATCAGTAGAAACATTTATAAAAAAAGAGTGGGGAGAAAGTGATTGGGAGATGGGTTTTATTCAATGCATAATTACTCATACAGCATCTTTATCAAAAGAAGTAAAAGAAGTTGTTATTGAATATGGCCCAGAAAAAGCTTTTAGAGAAATATCAAATCCAGAAGATGAGAAGGCTTACAATAAATTATTTCAAGCATGCGAAAAAGGAGCTGAAGCTGCTCTAAAAGCAAAAAACCAAGCAAAAGAAGAATCAGCAGCACAAGAAACGACTTCAAAATCTTTTTCCGAACAGGAAACGACTTCAAAAACTTTTTCCAAAGCTAATTTACCAGCATTATTGGAGAGTCTTGAAAATCAATTGGTAAAACAAGTAGAATATTATAAGACAATGTCATTTTTATTGGCTAATACCTCGTGTATTACTAAAAGTAAAAAAAGACTTAAGTACAATAAAGTAGCAGCGATGAAAGTTAAAAAAGCTGTAACTGATTTCTTTATTAATACTTTTGAGATTCCTTCACCATTGTAAAGTAATATGTGGAGTTTTTTGTTGTTAGGAGCCTTGTTAAAGTTCAATTGTTCTTGACATAATATTTTTATATAGTGAAGTATGAAAAAACTTTTAGCGATCTTATTTCTGGGCTTGTTGTGTTTCAATATTAGTCTTGCTGATTCTAATGAAATTAAAAAAATGATGAAAAGCGAAAATTACAATCTTGGTATAAAAAAAAATGATTCAACTATTAAAGGAATAAAATTAAAACCAATACTAAATGAACAAGCTTATAAAAACGCAGTTAAAAATAATTATGGTTGGTTGGATTATGGGCTCAAAGTTGTTTATTCTAAAGATGGTGAGCCCATTCGCTATGGTGATACTGCCTTAAGGTTTGAACTACATTATGACGATTGTGGTTTTACATTTTTAGATGGCAAATATAGGGATTGCATAAGAAATCCCCCACATCACAGATTTGAAGTTGGTCAAGGTTATAATAAGACTTCAAAAGGTTTTAGTCATAGACAAGAGTATTGGTATACTGTGTCTTTTTACTTAGATAAAAATCATAAGTTCTTTAGAAAACAATCAGTTTTTCAATTTCATTCAAGTGAAGAACCATATCAACCTCCGTTGCAAATTGAAATTCTTCCAAAAGATGGTTTAGCGGTTAAAATTGCAACTTCAGAAGGTGTTTATGCTGATAAAGATAACGCATGCGGAGTAGGTATGAAAGCAAAAGTAAATTACTGTGAGAAAGCTTCAATAAAGTACATAGTTATGAATCCAGATGAATTAGAAAATTCGTTAGGTAAATGGACTGATTTTATAATTCATGCAGTGTGGGATAAACGAGCTTCGGGACATGAAAAAAATAAAGGACTCTTTGAAATATTTATTAATGGAAAAAAGAAAGTTCATTATGAAGGACAAACTATGTGGAATATTGGGAGATCTGTAATGCAATTTGGAATTTATCAGAGCAAAGATGCAAGAATATTTAAAGATAAAAAACCTACTATAAAAGAAATGAAAGCTAACCCAACAATTGCATTTTATGATGAGATATGGGCTAAAAAAAAATGCAAAGATCTTAGGCTTGGAAGATTAGGTTATTCTTGTGAATATTTAAAAAGTCAATCAAATGAAATTATAAAACCTGACTATGTAGAAAGAACTAAAATGTTTGCATCAACTGACCAAGCTTCTTCAGCTTCAATGGATGGTCAATATAAACTTTTTTGGTTTTGGATAAATAGAAAAATTGAAGGTAATGAAATTGTCATGAATAATCTTCTTTTCTCAGATCAAGTGACTATAGCTAAAGGCAAGTTAACTTTTGATAAGCTTACAAATAGTAAAATAATCAGTGATAAATACCGAGATAAAATTACTTTTATTAATTTAGGAGATTCCTTTATTTTACAAGGAAATCTTGATTTGGATACATCTGGAACCAAAAAAGTTATCATTGTTGGTTCTACTACTCCAGATGAAAGAGGCTTTTATATCGGAGAAGGATTATTTGGTATAGATGCCAAAAAAGGAAATAAAGAATTTATTAAAGTAAAATTAGTTCCAACTAATGAAAAAGAAGAAACCTCTACAACCAATAAAATAGAAGAAACACTTGTTGCTGAAATCGAAGTAAATTTAGATCCCGTTTTGGAACAATTAATAAAATTAACTAATAATGAAATTAATAGGCAAAGAAGTTTAGTAAATTCACCTATTGCTCAAAATCCTGCTGTCAAAAAAAATGAATTAGATGCTCGTAATGATCGTCTACATGATTTGCAAAATTTAGTAAAAAAATTAGCTTCTACAAAAGGAGGTGAAGTTACACGCATTAACAAATTAATAAAAAAAACACAGAATGAACTTAGTCAAGCAGCTTGGTTTCTAGGTGGGCTTAGTAGTAGATTAAGAACAACACTTAAAAATAATGATGAAATTACTGCAATTGAATTTATGCGAATACTTGATAATGAAGTTGAATCAAATCAACTTATATATGATCAACTAGTTGACATTCTAGGAAAAGAAAATTTAAATCATCGGCATGCTGCTACACTAGAAGACTTAGGGATTCATGAAAATGTAGTTGGATTCGGAAAGTTGTATGGACGACTGCGAGCTGAGTTATCTGCTGATAAGAATAAAGATTGAAAAAAATTTTAGAGAGATTAGTTAAGCTTTGAGTAAATAACTGATATTCAGCTAATTTATGAAAATTTCGAATTTTAATAAAGGTATTATTTCAACATCTTTAGGATCTTTTTGGTGGGGTGGTATAGGTGTAATTTATTTTCAATATTTATCTTTTGTTGGACATATAGAATTAGTTGTTCATAGATGTCTATGGACTTCTTTAATGCTAATATTGACCACTTGCTTTCTATCTAAATGGAAAAGTCTTTTTAAAATTTTTACTGATTCAAAAAAAGTTTTTGTTTTATTTTTAACTGGTTCTTTAATTTTTACTAATTGGTCAGTCTGGATCTATGCAGTTGCATCAAAACAAATAATTAATGCAAGTTTTGGATATTTCATTATGCCAATACTAAGTGTTTTATTTGGCTACATTTTTTTTCAAGAAAAATTAAACTTAAAAAGAATAATTTCAATTTTATTAGTATTAATATCTATTTTTTATCTTTTCTTAAATTTTAAATCTATTCCATGGGTTGGGTTATCTGTTGCATTATCATGGAGCATTTATAATTTATTAAGAAAAACTATAAAAGTAGATACTGATATAGGTTTATTAATTGAAAGTTTATTTATATTACCCTTTGCAATAATTGTTTTTTTTTTTCTTATGAAAAATGGTGTAAATGATTTTAATTTATCAAATATATCATTAATGTTTTTGTTATTATTAGCAGGACCTATGACGGTGATTCCTTTATTTTTATATGTTAGGGGAGTTGAACTATCTGGACTTGGCCCAACAGGAATGATTTTTTATATTACTCCTACTTTGCAATTTCTACTTGGTTTTTTTTATTATAATGAACAATTTTCAATAGAAAAATTGATAAGTTTCATTTTAATTTGGATTGCTGTATTTATTTATTTAAAAGATTTATATGAACAAAATTAATTTTTTTTTTATTTATATTATTTTTTATTTATTTTTCATATTCAATTTTGCTTATTCTCAAGTTGAATCATTCGAAATTTGGTTAAAATCTTTCGAAAAAATAGCTTTGGAAAAAGGTATATCAAAAAAAACATTTGATCAAACAATGTCAAATGTTAAATTTTTACCTAAAGTTATAAAATACGATCGTTATCAACCAGAATTTTATGAAGATACAATTACTTATATAACAAAAAGAACTTCGAAAAAAAAAATTAAATTGGGAATTGAACTATATAATGAAAATAAATTTTTGATTGATTCTATAGATCGTGAATTTTCAGTAGAAAAAGAACTATTATTGTCATTGATGGGGATTGAAACTAATTTTGGTACATACGTTGGCAAAATGGATATTCTTTCATCGCTAGCAACACTAAGTTTTGATGAAAGAAGAAGTAAATTTTTTACAAACGAATTAATAATAATACTACAGCTTATCGATAGAGGTATAGTTGACTACAAAGTTCTTTATGGTTCATGGGCTGGTGCATTTGGCAATTTTCAATTTATGCCCTCTACAATAATGGTACATGCTATTGATTATGATGGAGATAATAAAATTGATTTGAAATCTCTAAATGATTCATTTTCTTCAGCTGCAAACTATATAAATAAGTTAGGTTGGAAAAAAGATGAGCCTTGTTATTTGCAAATTGAATTAGATGATAAAATTCCAACTTCATTGTTAAACACCTCAGCAAAAAAAATTAAAAATAAGAGAAAATTAAAAACCTTAAAAAAATACATAAAAAATTCAAATAAAATTAAATTTGATGAAAAGATTATAGTTGCAATAGTAACTCCTGATAAAGATATTGTACCTGATGCCAATATACTTAACCCAGCTTATTTAGTTTTCGATAATTATGAAATTATACTTAAATGGAACCGATCTTTAAGATTTGCTTTAGCTATATGTACCCTAAAAAATAAATTTAAAGATGAATTTTAAAACATACTTAATATTTTTTTTTATTATTGTTGCTTGTGCTACTCAACAAGTAGATAAAAAGGTAGATAAAAAGTTAGATAAAAAAGAAGAAATAATAATTCAAGGTATTTTTTCAAATAAAGGTTTTACTTTACTTTTTGAACCATCTTTAAAAAAAAAAAAAATAGTTTCTAAAAGTATAGATAAAAGATCTCTTATCATTTTTCAAAAAAATTTAAAAATAGACACACCTGTAAAAATTACAAACCTTTTAAATAATAAATCTATAATTGCAAAAGTAGGGTCAAAGGAAAATTACCCTCAATTCTATAATTCAGTAATTTCAGAACGGATATATAATAACTTAGAAATTGACATCTCTGAACCTTATGTTGAGATAATAGCATTAAATAACAACTCATTTTTTATAGCAAATAAAGTAAAAACTTTTGAGGAAGAAAAAAAAGTGGCTGACAAAGCACCTGTTGATGGTATTAGCATTAAAGATTTAAATGAAAACTCTAAAAAAAATGATGTCAAAAAGGAGAAAAATACTTTCAATTATATTATCAAGATTGCAGATTTTTATTTTAAAGACTCAGCTGAGTTAATGGTTAAACGAATTAAAGAAGAAACTAAAGTAAATAATGCAAAAATTAAGAATATTTCAAATACATCTTTTAGAGTTTTTATTGGTCCGTATGAAGATTTGAATTCTTTGCAAAAAGCTTTTAATGATATAAGTGTAATCAACTTTGAAAATATAGAATTAATTAAACAATGAAAAAATTATTTTTTTATATAAATTTATTTTTAATTAATTTTTTATTTTTTATTCCTGTAAAAGCTGAATTTAATTTAAAAGCTAAAACGGTAATACTCCAAGATTATTTGTCTGGTGAAATTCTTTACAAAAAAGAACCAGATCTTTCTATATATCCGGCATCAATGACAAAAATAATGACTACAATAATCGCTTTCGATTTAATTAAAAAAGGCGATCTTAGCCTTAAAGATAAATTTTTTATTTCGGAAAATGCTTGGAAGTTATCTCAAGCTGGCTACTCATCGATGTTTATAATGGTCGGAGATCAAATTTCAGTTGAAAATCTTTTAAAAGGTATAATCATAGCTTCTGGCAATGATGCTTGCGTAGCATTAGCTGAAGGTATAACTGGTACTGAAGAAGAATTTGCAATCTTGATGAATGCAAAAGCAAAAGAATTAGGAATGAATAATACTAATTTTTCAAATTCTTCAGGAATAGATGATCCTAATAATTATTCTACAGTGAGAGACATATTAACAATGTCCAACTACTTGATTAAAAATTTTCCAGAATTTTATGAATACTTTAAAGAAAAAGAATTTACTTGGGATAGAACCGGTGGTCTTCCAATCAAACAAGGAAATAGGAATCCACTTCTTTATAAAGATATTGGAGTTGATGGTATTAAAACAGGATATCTTGCTAATGAGAGATATTCCTTAGCTTCATCAATTACAAGAAACAAAAGAAGATTAATTGCAGTTGGAAGTGGATTTAAGACGAAAAAATCAAGATCTAGAGAGTCAGCTAAATTACTAACGTGGGGAATCACCAACTTTGATACTATTGAAATAGTAAAGAAGAACAAAAAATTAACTGAATTGGATGTTTGGCATGGAAAAAAAGAGAAGGTTGGAATTCATGTAAACTCAGATATTTATAAGACAATACCTAAAGCAAGGAAAAAATATCTTAAAGCGGTAGTAGAATATGATGGACCAATCATAGCTCCAATTGATAAGGATCAAGAGATTGGAAAATTAAAAATATTTTATAAGGACGAATTGATAAGCGAACATAAACTCCTAGCTTCTGAAAATGTTAAAAAATTAAATATTTTTTCCAGATTAATTAAATCTATCAATTATTTGGTCTGGGGTGATGTCTAAAAACCCAATAATAGTTTTTGAGGGGATTGAAGGTTCAGGTAAAACATTGCACATAAATAACGTTGCGGGATATCTAAAAAAAAAAAATAGAAATTTTGTAAAACTAAGAGAACCTGGCGGGACAAGAACTGCAGAAATAATAAGAAAAATTATTCTTCATAACAAATCAAATTTTAATAAAATAACTGATTTATTGTTATATTTAGCCGCTAGAAGTGAAAATGTTGAAAAAATAATTAAAAAAAATTATAGAAAGAAAATTATATTAATTGATCGATTTATAGATTCTACTTTAGCATATCAACACTATGGTATGGGGATTAACAAAAAATTAATAATTAATTTAAATAAATTTATTTTATATAAAATAAAACCTGATTTTACTTTTCTAAATATTGTTAATAGGAAAAATTTAAAACTAAGATTAAATAAAAGAATTAATAAAAACAGATACGACAAATTTAATTTTGATTTTTATAATAAAGTTCAAAATGGATTTATTAATTTAGCAAAAAGTAATAATAAATATTTTATTATCAACTCAAATAACGAAATCAAATACAATAAAAAATTAATAATAAAAAAAATAATAAATTTAATTTAAAAATGAATTTAAAACCAAGCTTACAAAAAAATATATATGGATTTGATAATATTTTTTTAAATTTGAAAAATCTTTTTGATCAAAAAAAATTGCCAAATGGAATCTTATTTACAGGGCAAAAGGGTATAGGCAAATGCACTTTAGCTTATCATTTATCAAATTATATTTTGTCAATAAATGAAATCAACTCTTACAATTTCAAAAATAAAATAATAAACGAAGATAATAGATCGTTTAAATTAGTTTCTAATAACTCTCATCCGAACTTTTATTTAATAAATTTAAAGGATGAAAAAAAAAGTATAGAGGTTTCACAAATTAGAGGAATGATTAATTTTACCAATAAATCTTCATTCAATAATGGTTATAAAATAATCCTTATTGATAATGTAGAAAATTTAAATATGAATTCTGTTAACGCTCTTCTTAAAGTTATTGAGGAACCAAATAATAATGTATTTTTTTTATTAGTTCATGATATTCAAAGAAAAATAATTGACACTTTGAAATCTAGATGCATTCAATTTAAATTGACTATATCCAAAGATTTTAAAGAAAAAATTATCAATTCTTTAGCGGATGATAAATTTTATTCTCAATTAAATGCTGATTTTAGAAATTATTACAATACACCAGGCGAATATGTTAATTTTTATTATTTTTGCACTGCTAATAATATTGATTTTAAAAATACAAATATAGAAAATTTTCTAAAAATTATTATCAATGATTTTTTTTATAAGAAAAATAATTTTATTAAAGATAATCTAACCAATTACCTTGAATTGTTTTTCGTGAAAAAAATAAAATATTTAAAATCTAAAGATAAAACTTATGATTTATTTAACTATTTTATTAAAAAAATTAATAATGTTAAAAAATATAATTTAGATTTTGAAACTTTATTACTTGAATTTAGTGCTAAATTATTAAATGACTAAAAATTTTTATATTACTACACCAATATATTATCCATCAGCAAAACCTCATATGGGACATGCATACTCAAGTATAGTTTCTGATTTTTTTGCAAGATTTAAGAGATTAGATGGTTATAAAGTTTATTTTTTAACAGGAACCGATGAACATGGATTAAAAATTCAAAGAGCTGCAGAAAAAAAAGGTATGGAACCTTTATTGTTTTGCAACAAAATAAGTAAAACTTTCATGGATCTTTCTAAAACTCTTAATCTTTCCAACACTGATTTTATTAGGACAACAGAAAAAAGACACATCATGTCTGTTCAAAATCTATGGAATATACTTGAAAAAAAGGATGAGATCTATTTATCTAAATATTCTGGGTGGTATTCAGTATCTGATGAAGCTTTTTATTCTGATGACGAAATTGAAGAACTAAATGGAATTAAAATTGCAAAAAATTCGGGGTCTAATGTTGAATGGGTTGAAGAAGAATCTTATTTTTTTAAATTATCCAAATGGCAGGATAAATTATTAAAATTTTATGAAAAAAACCCAAGTTTTATTTTACCAATTTCCAGAAAAAATGAGGTAATAAGCTTTGTAAAAAGTGGTTTAAAAGATTTATCTGTAAGTCGTAAATCTCTTTCATGGGGAATAAAAGTACCAAGTAACAATAAACATGTAATTTATGTTTGGTTAGATGCTCTTACAAATTACTTAAGCGCTTTAAATTATCCTGATCAAAATAATGAATTATACAAAAACTTTTGGCCCGCAAATATTCATATGATTGGCAAAGACATATTAAGGTTTCATGCAATATATTGGCCAGCATTTCTTCTTGCTGCAGATATTCCACCTCCTAAAAGAGTATATGGGCATGGCTGGATATTATCTGGCGAAGTAAAAATGTCTAAATCAAAAGGAAACATTCTAGATCCTCTAGAAATAGTAGAAAAATATGGTATAGATCCTTTAAGATATTATTTACTTAAAGAAGTTTCTTTTGGAAATGATGGTAATATTTCTAAAGAAAAGCTTGAAAATTGTATTAACAGTGATCTAGCAAACAATTATGGTAATTTATGTCAACGAGTTATTTCTTTTAATGAAAAGAATTGTAATTTAGAAGTACCAGAGAAAAGTGATTTTAATAAAGAAGATCTAGATTTACTTGATAATTACAAAGATAATCTTGATAAATTAAGAGGTTTTATTGATAAACAAGATTTAAATTCATATATCAATTTTATTGTTGGGGGTTTTTTTGCTGCAAATAAATATTTCAATGATCAGGAGCCTTGGAAAAAAAAATCTGATTTAGGTAGATTAAACACAATAGTTTATGTTTCACTGGAAGTTATTAGAAAAATTTCTATAATGCTTTATCCAATAATTCCGGAATCGTCATTAAAAGTCCTGGGTGTTTTAGGTTTAAATGAAAGTGATTTAAAATTTGAATCAATTAAATATCATGAAAAATTAAAAATTAAAAACAAAATTAAAAAAATAAATATTTTGTTCAAAAAAATAGAAAATAATGATTGATTCACATTGTCATTTAGATCACGATCCTCTTTATAAAAACATAAATGAAATAATTATAAGGGCAAAAAAAATTGGAATTCAAAAACTTTTAACTATTTGTACTACTAATAATGGCTTTAAAAATATTCTTAAAATAATAAATATTGACCCAATGGTTTATGGAACTTTCGGTATACATCCTCATGAAGCAGGAAAAAATTATGTTAGCAAAAAAGAAATTATTGATAAAGTTTCTCAGCATCAAAAAATAATTGGAGTAGGTGAAACAGGTTTGGATTTTTATTATAATCATAGCAATCGAGATAAACAAATATCAAGTTTTAAAACTCATATAGAAGCAAGTATTGTGTTAAATTTACCTGTTATCGTTCATTCAAGAAATGCTGATAATGAAACTTTTGATATTTTAAACTCTTACAAACCTTTTAAACCAAAAATATTAATGCATTGTTTTACAGGATCCAAAAATTTTGCAGATAAATTAACGTCACTTAACGCATATTTTTCTGCTAGTGGAATAATTACTTTTAAAAATAGTATAGATTTACAAAATATATTTAAAAATATACCTATAGATAAATTATTAATAGAAACAGATAGCCCTTTTTTAGCACCTGTTCCTATGCGTGGAAAAAGGAATGAACCGAGTTTTATCAAGTTTATTATTGAAAAACTTGCTGAAATCAAATCGATAGAAATTAGTGAAGTTGATGAATTAACGACAAAGAATTTTAAATCATTGTTTTCCTTCAATTAATGACAATTAAATTCACTATTCTAGGTTGTGGGAGTTCTCTTGGTATACCCAGAATAGATGGTTATTTTGGTAACTGCAATCCTAAAGAAAATAAAAATTATAGAACAAGATGTTCTGCTCTTATTACTACAAAAAATACAAGTACACTTATAGACACCTCCCCCGATATAAAGATTCAACTGTTAAAGAACAAAGTAAATAATATTGATAGGGTTTTATATTCTCATTTTCATGCTGATCAAACACATGGTATTAATGAACTAAGATTTTTTTATTTAAAAAAAAGATATAAAATTCCAATTTATGCAAATCAAAGTACAAAAAAATATCTTTTATCAAGTTTTAAATATTGTTTCAAAAACACTTTTGAATATCCTTCTATTTTAAAAATGAATTCCTTAAAAAAAGTTCATTTGTTTAAAGACAATAAAATCAAAATATCAATAAGAACAATAAAAGTTAAACATGGCGCTGTTCAAAGTATGGCTTTTATCATAAATAAATCTTGCGCTTATATTAGCGATGTTAGTGAAATATATAAAAAAGATATAAAAAAATTCAAAAATTTGAAGTTTTTTATAGTCGATTGCTTGAGATATAAACATCATCCATCTCATTTCAATTTAAAAGATGTTATAGATTTAATAAGAATTATTAAGCCAAAAAAAACAATTTTAACTAATTTGAATAATGAATTAGATTATAATGAATTAAAGAAAAAATTACCAAAGATTGTAGTGCCGGCATATGACGGCATGAGTTTTTCAATTTAATATTTTTCTGTATTATTATTTTTGAGTTTCATATTTTCTGTGAGTAAATAATAGGAGAAGATAACCAAATAACGCTGAAATTAAAGATCCAGATAAAACACCAATTTTAACACCATCAATGTGTTGTGTATTTTCAACAAATGCTAAATTACCTACAAATAGACTCATAGTAAAACCAATTCCTGTTAATACACCAACACCATAAAAATTTAACCAATTTGAATTATTTGGAATTTGCGCAATTTTTAATTTTATTGAAATTATTGAAAATAAAAATACTCCAATTTGTTTTCCAAAAAACAATCCACATAAAATCCCTAAAGGAACAGGTGTTAAAAAAGTGTTCATAGATACCTTTTCAAGTGAAACGCCAGCATTTGCTAAAGCAAACATAGGCATAATTCCAAAAGCCACATAGGGAGTTAATAAACGTTCTAGTTTAAATAATAGTGAAAAGTCTTTTTCATGAACCCGATGAGGAATGGTTAGAGCTAAAAGAACTCCCGATATAGTAGAATGAATCCCAGATTCATGAGTAAAATACCAAAGTAAGATTCCAACTAACAAATAAGGTAAAAATTTTTTCACTCCAAACTTATTAGCGATAATTAAAGCCGAAAAACATCCTAGCATTAAAAATAAATACATGTATTGAAGTTCCGTTGAATAAAAAAAAGCAATAATTATGATTGCTCCCAAATCATCAATTATTGCTAAAGCTAATAAGAAAACTTTTAAAGACACTGGAATTCGTTTACCTAACAATGATAATACTCCGATTGAAAAAGCAATATCTGTAGCTGTTGGTATTGCCCATCCTCTAAGAGTATTATCACTTTCAAAATTAATGATTACATAAATAATCGCTGGTACAGCCATACCTCCTATAGCTGCAATTATAGGTAAAGAAGCTTGTTTAGGTTTTGAAAGTTCACCATGAATGAATTCTCTTTTAATTTCCAAAGTGACAACAAAGAAAAAGACACACATCAATACGTCATTAATCCAATGAAGAACGCTTAAATTTAAACCAAAATTTTGAGTACCAATTAATATGTTAGTTTTTAAAAAACCAAAGTAATATTCGCTTAAATATGAATTACTTAGGATCAGAGCTATTATTGCTCCAATAAGTAGAACTAAACCACTTGCAGCTTCTAACTTAAAAAACCATTTAAATGGTGTTGAAAGATATCTTAACATAAATTATTTTATTAAATCTCTATAAAATAGATTTATATCTCTAAGACTTTCATAAAGGTTGTTTAAAATTGCCTCAGTACTCGGAAAGACTAAACTAATTTGATTCTTAAAAGTATCTATTAGTACTATTAAAGCAACTATAGTAATTATAAATACCAAGAAGATTTTAAAATAATTTAACTTTTTACCTTTTTTAACTGAAGTTGCTGGTCTCCTTTTTTTAATTTGAATTTCTTGTGTAGATTCTATTATGTGATTTTCTTGGACACTTGATAAGTTTTGAGATGTTTCAAGTGAACCTATTTCATCTTTGTCTTCTTTAATAATTGGTTCAATTTTTAAAGGCTTATGATCTTTTATAATTTTTTTAAAGAACCATTTGTAATCACAACTACCACACTGAAGTAATCTACCTTTTTCAGGTATTAGATCATCACTAATTTCAAATTTTTTATTACAATTTTCACAACTGATAAGCATATTATCTTATATAGCAGATTCTAAATAAATTCTTTTATTTTAACTACTGTTTATGCTTTGAAATACACAATAACTACTGTAATAGTATCCCATTCGGGGCGTAGCGCAGCCTGGTAGCGCATCTGGTTTGGGACCAGAGGGTCGCAGGTTCAAATCCTGCCGCCCCGACCATTTTATGAAAAAAGCAAAAATATATAAACCGTCCAAAACTGCAATGCAATCTGGCACAAGAAAATATGATAAATGGGTTATTGAATTTATTACTGAAGACACTGGAATTAATCCATTAATGGGATGGGAAAGTTCTACAGATACTTTTAGTGAATTAAAGTTGGAATTTTCAACAAAAGAAGCAGCCATTGAATATGCTAAAAAGAATATAATTGAATTCGAATTGGTTGAACCTCATGCAAGAAAAATTGTAAAGAAATCATACTCTAATAATTTTACTAAATAAATGTTTAAATTTTTTACTTCTAAAAACTGGTTCAAGTGGAGTATTCTTGGATCAATATTTATATTGATATCTACTTGGTACCAAGTTCAACTAGATGTTAAAATTAATGAATGGTTTGGTGAATTCTATGACACTTTACAAAAAGCTCTTACTACACCTGGTTCTGTAACTGAAACTGAATTTATTGGTTATTTATTTACTTTTGCAAAAATTGCTGGGGTTTGGATATTAATTGCTGTGTTTACTGGTTTTTTTACAAGTCATTGGGTTTTTAGATGGAGAACTGCAATGGCCGATTATTATCACAAACAATGGTTAAAAGCTCGTTTAACAGAAGGTGCTTCACAAAGAGTTCAGGAAGATACACTAAAGTTTGCAAGAATAATGGAAGGACTTGGCACAGGATTATTGGATAGTTTAATGACACTTGTAGCTTTTACACCTATACTTTGGGGGTTATCAAAGCAAATTAACGCTCTCCCGTGGATTGGTCAAGTAGATCATGCATTAGTTTGGGTTGCAATAATTTCTGCATTGGGCGGTACAATTCTATTAGCTTTAGTAGGAGTTAAACTTCCAGGAATAGAATATGATATTCAAAAAGAAGAAGCTGCTTATCGTAAAGAATTAGTAATAGGTGAAGACGATCCGATACGCGCGGCACCACCTACGATCGGTCAATTATATAACAGAGTTAGAGGAATACATTTTAGATCATATTTCAATTATTTATATTTCAATGCTGTTAAATGGAGCTACTTTCAAGGAATGGTCATTGTTCCATATTTAGCTTTGGCACCAACTATAGTTACTGGTGCCATTACATTAGGTTTTGTACAACAAATAACAAGAGCTTTCGGAAGAGTTGAAGGATCTTTGCAATATTTAGTAAAAAGTTGGTCAATAATAGTTGAGTTTATCTCTGTGTGGAAGAGATTAAGTGAATTTGAAAAAAAACTTCATTCAGGTAATGTTGAGCATTATACTAAAACTGTTTAATGGCTTTGGACACTAGTTTAATTGAAATATTTGAAAATATAACTTCAAAGGCTGCTTTGGCCTCATATCATTTTGTGGGCAAAAAAGATAAAATGGCCGCAGATAAAGCCGCAGTAGATGTAATGCGCGATCTTCTTAATAAAGTAGAAATTCAAGGAAAAATTGTTATTGGCGAAGGTGAATTGGATGAGTCACCAATGTTATATATAGGTGAACAAGTTGGAACTGGTAAAGGATTGGAAATAGATATTGCAGTTGATCCACTAGAGGGCACTAATTTTGCAGCAAATAATTTACCAGGAGCTTTATCGGTTTTAGCTGTAGCTGAGAAAAATAATTTATTTCATGCACCAGAAACTTATATGAACAAAATTGCAGTAGGTAGTAATATACCAAAAGATGCTATTGATCTGGATAATTCTTTAAAAAAAAATATTTTCAATTTAGCTGATTGTAAAAAAAAAGACATTACTCAACTTACTGCTTGCTTATTAGATAGGCCAAGACACAAAAAAATCATCGATGAACTAAACGAACTTAAAGTTAACTTAAAATTAATTTCTGATGGCGATGTATCTGGTGCTTTGTTAGTTTCAAACGAAAGATATGAAGTTGATATATTTATGGGAATTGGAGGAGGGCCAGAAGGTGTATTGGCAGCAGCAGCTTTGGATGCATATAATTGTCAATTCCAAGGAAGATTTATATTCAAAGAAGAAAAAGATATTTTAAGAGCTAAAAAAATGGGAATAAAAGAATTAAATAAAAAATATGAACTTAATGAAATTGTTTCAGGAGACTCTATATTTTGTGCTACAGGAATAACAAATGGTGACTTAGTTAAAGGAATTAAAGTTGTTGAGAATATATATACATCAGAAACTCTTGTTACACATAAAAATTCAAATACTAAGAAAATTATTAGAAGAACAGAGAAAATTACTTCATGATTTCAGTCTCCAAGAAAGTATGGAGTGAAAGAAAAATATCACAAAGGCTAATAGATAAGTTTGTACAAGATTACACATTAAGCCCAATTTTAGCTAAAATTATTATTTCAAAGAAGTTTTCTTTAGAAGAAATTTACTCTATCAAAAATAAGATATATTTAAAAAACGTTTTTAAAAATAATAGGGATTTTATTTCAGCATGTGAAATTATAGAGAATTCTATTAAAAATAATGAAAAAATATGTATCTTTGGAGATTACGATGTAGATGGATCCTGTGCATCAACTTTGTTAATAAAATTCTTAACTGCTATAAAACATCCTTTTATTTATTATATTCCAGATAGAGAAATAGATGGATATGGACCATCAATAAAAGTCTTCGAAAAACTCATTAAAAAAAAACCACAATTGATAATAATGGTAGATTGTGGTTCCAATTCTAGAGAAGCTTTAAATTATTTAAAATTAAATAAAATCAAATCAATAATAGTTGACCATCATCAAATTTATAAACCTTTTCCATTGGCAAATGAAATTATAAACCCTAACAAAAACTTAAATTATATAAATTATAATTATTTATGTGCTACAACTTTAACTTATTTCTTAATTGATATTCTTCTATCAAGAAAAATAGTTAATTCTAATATTAAATTAGAGTCAAATTTAATTCTAGTATTACTTGCTACTGTTTGTGATGTTATGCCTATTAGAAAATTAAATAGAATTTTATCAATTAAAACATTAAATTCTCCCTCTACAAATAAGTTTATTTCTTTTAAAATTATTAAGGATAAAATTTTAAAAAATAAAAAAATTACTATTGAAGATTTAGGATTTATAATTGGTCCAATATTAAATTCTGGTGGTAGATTGGGACATTCTGATTTAGCTACTAAACTTTTGTCTTCAAATAATGAAAATGAAATCTCAAAGATTTCTAATAAGCTAATTGCATTAAATGAGAAGAGAAAAAATTTAGAAAATAAGTCATTAAAGCGAATAGATTTAAATAAACTTTCCAAAAAACATAATGAGGTAGTTTTTATTTACGATTCTTTCTTTAAAGATGGTTTAATTGGTATCATTGCTTCAAAATTAAAAGATCAATTCAATAAACCTGCATTTGTCATGACGCAAATAAATTCAACTATTAAAGGTTCTGCTAGATCAGTAATAAATTTTGATATTGGCAAAATACTACATAAGGCTCTTGATAAAAATTTAATAAACAGTGGTGGGGGGCATCAAATGGCTGGTGGATTTCAATTAAACAAAAACAATTTAGAAACTTTCAAATTATTTTTGAACAAAGAATTTAAGAATCATTATGAAAATAATGAACAATTTATATTTGAATCAAAACTATCCCTTTCATCAATTAATAGTGTTTTTATTTCAGAATTAAATAAACTTGAACCTTTTGGTACAGCTAATGAAAATCCAATCTTTTTATTTGAAAATCTTAAAATTAAAAATGTTAAAATTATTAAAAATAAGCATATTTTTAATTTATTTATCTCAAATAATGGGAAAACAGTATCCGCTATTTCTTTTAATTCTGTCGATAATCCAATTGGTAAATATTTGTTAAATTATAAAAAACAACTAAATGTCATTGGTTATCTTAAAGAAAATTTTTGGAATAACAAAAAAACGCTGCAACTTGTTGTCTTAGATCTTATCTTATAGGTAATTCAACTTGATAATTAAATATATTTGCAATAAAAGATCCAAATTTGGTCCCTTCGTCTATCGGTTAGGACACATGGTTTTCATCCATGAAAGAGGGGTTCGATTCCCCTAGGGACCGCCAACAAAAATAAAAGTTATAATTTCTTAGTTTTTTTTATATGATATTTTTAAAAATTCATACTCAGTCGCGATACCTTATGACTTATATTTAAAAAAAATTAAATATTAGTTTGTTTCTTCAGTCGCCATCGAGAACCTTCTCTAACAATAAAACCAACACAATTTTTCGATCCACACTTACAAATATGATCTTTATAATTACAATCAAAACTAAATCCATAATCGTAAGATAATTCTTCATTTTTTTTTATCTTCCTTATTGCAGTGATCCATATTTTTGTTTTGCTTGTATCAAGAGCTTCACAATTAGGATTGCATGAATGATTTATCAGTCGAGCTTTATTAAATTCAAAATCTCCATCTAAAAGATATTTTTTATCAAGTGTGAATAAATAAGTAATATCATAGCCATACTTAGTATCCTCATCTGCTTGTTTGTGGGTAATTTTTTTTCCTCTATATTCAATTATTCTTTCACCCTTCTTTATATTACGCGAAGCGCAAAGACCTTTATGATGAATATTAGATTTAATAACTTTATATGCTTTCATGATATTTTTTCTTAATTTGTAATTTTTAGGATGTATTAATCTATTTTTTTAATAATAAAAACAAAAATTAATGATCTAGAAAACATTATTAGGCTACAAGTTACCACATGAAAGTTTATTTCCTGGTCGTCAAGTTAATGGCAAGTTATGAAAGCTAAGGAAGTGAATCTTTAAGATATTTTTGTAGACTAAAATTGTTTTTGGGGCAGAAATTAAATATTATAAATGTTTTTAAGTTCTACCCCAAATGTTTTGAAATTTATTGAAATATGATTAAGTTTTTTGCAGATTAACTGCGGAAGGACCTTTTTCACCGTTCTCAACTTCAAATGTTAACGCATCACCTTCGTTTAACTCCAAACCTGCCGCTTGAGCCGCTGAAGAATGTACAAAAACATCTTTTTCTTTGTCTTCTCTTTCAATGAAACCATATCCTTTAGTTCCATTAAACCATTTAACTTTTCCGTTTATACTCATTTTATTTTCTTTCTTTTTAGTTTAACTTTATTGTTAGAAAAAACTAACAACAGCGCACCTTTAAATTGATTTAATAAGAAATGTCAAGTTAATATAAATTATGGAAAAGACGTTCCGTAGCCAGATGTCTTGACTTTTCTTTTTTAGCCTAAATATATAGGTGTTTTAATACAACTAATTAGTGAATTTTATTAATTTGAAAATAGTTATACAAGCTAAAATGTGTTAGCATTGTCTCAAAATAAAGGGGGATAAATGTTGAAAAGACTATTTTTAGTGTCAATTTTCATTTTGTTTTCAAGTTTTTTTGCTTCTGCCGATACCACAGATCAAAAGTGGATGACTAAAGTAGAACTAGAAAAAACTGGTATGCATTGTGCAGATGACAAAAATTGTTTTAATCGATATCATCCAAATATTCCGCCTGCTGCAAAAGCAAATCCTGGTGATATGATTATATTACATACTCGTGACGCTTTAGATACTGAGTTCAGATTGGATTCTACAGCTGACGATTTGGCTACAGTTGATCTTGGTTTAGTACATCCAATGACTGGTCCTGTATATATTAATGGTGCAAAAAGAGGAGATGCTCTTGAAGTTGAGTTGATTGATATAGCTCCAGATGAATATGGCTATACAGTAATTGCTCCTGGATTCGGATTTTTAAGAGACGTATTTCCGAATGCATATATTATAAACTGGAGATTAACTCGAGTAGGCGCGGTTTCAGATGGTATGCCAGGGATCACAGTTCCTTATGAAGCATTTCCTGGATCTATCGGTGTGCTTCCGGGAGAACCTGAAATCAAAAAATGGAAAGCTAGAGAAGCAGATTTAGCTGGTGCTGGTGGAGTTATTCTAACACCTTCACCAGGGGGAGCTTTACCTGCAGAAGTATGTGGAGAAAACGGTACAGATAAGGATGACTGTTTAAGAACGATTCCGCCAAGAGAAAATGGAGGAAATATGGATGTTCAACAACAGCAAATAGGAACTAAAATTATATTTCCTTGCTTCATAGATGGTTGCGGTTTATTTGCTGGTGATATTCACTACGCTCAAGGCGATGGTGAAGTCTCAGGGACAGCAATTGAAATGGGAAGTATTGTTACAGTAAGAGTTAAAATCTTACCGGGTGCAGGAGAAAGCATGGATATGCCTGTTACAGTAGGCAATGATCAAATCATTGACATGGAGCCTACAAGATATTACCAAACACTTGGTATTCCTTTAAAAGAAAAAGGAGCAATACCTCCATCTCATGCATATCTAGATTCTAATAAATTTGTACAACTTGCAAATGTAAGTGAAGATCTTACAGTTTCCGCAAGGCATGCATTACTACAGATGATTGATTACTTGGTTGCAGAACATGGCTTGACTAGAGAACAAGCATATATTTTATGTTCAGTTGCTGTGGATCTTAGAGTAGGTCAAGTAGTTGATGTACCAAATTTCATTGTTTCTGCAGTTCTCAATATGGATGTATTTGATAAATACAGAAATTAAATTAATATTCTGAAATAATAAAAGGCGCTTTTAATAAAAGCGCCTTTTTAAAATGGATGAAGTTTTATGTTTAATAGAAGGATTATTTTTCGATTAAGTTCTTTTTTCCTTGTTTATATTTTACTTGTTGCCCATTCACCTTGGGGCCAATATTTGGCTTATAGACAAGAACATCTTTTAATTATGAGTACTCGTGAAGACCTTCCAACTTATCCTTTTTCAAAAATTTTAGTAGATGTTATTAATGAAGTACTGCCAGAAGCTAAAGCTAGACCCGCAAGAGCAAGAACATTTAAAAGAGTTCAAAGTTTATTTTCAAGTGGTCAAATGCCTTTAGTTTTACTTTCAAAAAAAAACGCAAAAGCGTTAATTAATGGCAATGGACCTTTTAAAAAATATGGATCAGCTGTTGCACAAGTTTTATATATTTTTGATGATTTAGTACTATTAGTTCAACCAGACTTTCCAAACAGATATTCATGGCTTCTAACCAAAGCAATAATGAAAGCAGGAGAGAAATTGCCAGGAGCAATTTCTCCATTGAAAGACAAAAACATAACTAAAATTCACCCAGGAGTATTGATGGCATTAAATGAAGAAAAAATTCCTGAATTAAAAGTAGATGAATAAGAAGCAGTTTAATTTAATCTAAAGAAGAGTTTCTGTTACCAGGTGCTATAAAAGTTTAAAAAAGGTTTTTAGGCATAGATATCAACCTATAAAACATTAATGCGCTCAATAAGCGCTCATGGATTGTTATAGAGCTCTTTTGACATTTAATGAGCAAGTCTTTCACAATGATAGAATGTGTTTGCGTAAAGTCCTCAAAGATGCCTCATCATTTCTATTTCAACTTACTTTGCCTACTTATTTGCAATCATTTTTTCAATAAAAACTTTCAAAATATTTGAGTAACTTTTCTTTCTAATAATGAACTGCCATTTATTACTCAGCTTTCGTATCGTAGACATATTTTTGTTCTCCTAGTGTAATAATGTGTGATCAGTTTTTATTTGAAAGACAGAAAGGATTAATTTAATAAGTGCTAATGCGGTTATCGACTCGAGTTCAGGATATTATAAGAGTGGCTCGATTCTCTTTTGGGACTCTATTATGACTTATTACGTCTACCTCATTGTTGCAAATGTCAAAAATAGAACATTTTCTTATGTAGGATACACGAATAACTTATTAAAAAGAATAATTTTACATAATTCATCTAAAGGAGCTAAATTTACAAAAGGAAAAAAATGGAAATTAATTTACTATAAATCATATAGTTCAAAAAAAATTGCAATGAAAGAAGAATATTATCTAAAAAAAAATTATAATCTAAGAAATAAAATAAAAAAAGAAAGTAGAAAACATTGAAAATTTCAATTTTATTACCCTATAAAGAAAATTTTTCTCCAGATTATGCTGGTGCTGTATCTTTAAATATTAATGATACCTTAAAAATAAGTAAATACAAAAATAACACAATAGTTTTTGGTAATACAAAATATAAGAATATATTTAAATTAAAGTACAAAAATATTTCACTAGATAAAAAGCTGTTCCAAAGTCAAAATAAAAAATATGTAGAAGAATTTATAAAATTAGAAAATAAAAGAAATTCTGATTTAATTGAATTACATAATAGACCCATATACTTAGATTATTTGATCCAAAATCTAGATAAAAAAACATATATTTTATATTTTCACAATGATCCACTTAGTATGACCGGATCGAAAACAATTTCAGACAGGATTTCATTGATGAAAAATTGTTTCAAAATTATTTTTAATAGCAATTGGTCAAAAAGAAGATTTTTAGAAGGTATGCATAGTGATTTTGTAAACAGCGAAAAATTGGTTGTTATTTACCAATCAGCAAAAAAGACAAAAGTAATATTAAATAATAAAAAAAATATCATTATTTTTGTTGGTAAATTAAATAAATCAAAAGGATATGATATATTTGGAAAATCTATAATAAAAATATTAAATAAATATAAAGATTGGACTAGTATAGTAATAGGTGACGAACCTCGCGATAAATTAGAATTTAATCATAAAAATTTAATCAAATTAGGATTCTTAAAACACCAAGATGTTTTAAATACATATAAAAAATCAAGTATTGCTGTTGTTTGCTCTAGATGGGAAGAACCTTTTGGAAGAACCAGCCTTGAAGCTTCATCAAATGGATGTGCTGTCATAATTAGTAATAGAGGAGGGTTGCCAGAAACAATTACAAATGGTGTAATTTTAAAACAATTAAATGTTAAA
>Ga0207990_1000445_pt1 | contig 24076 bp, 25 predicted proteins | sample ETNtaG_8_FD_185780 | JGI IMG/M metagenome (GOLD analysis project Ga0207990, IMG submission 185780) | Marine microbial and viral communities from oxygen minimum zone, Eastern Pacific Ocean - ETNP201406SV75 (SPAdes) (version 2) | ecosystem: Environmental > Aquatic > Marine > Oceanic ...
GAAGATAAAAAACTTTTTCAGGATATTCCTGAAAATTATGAAAATTTTACCATTATTCAAGAAGCATTTATTAATTGTTACCTTAATGAAAATGTAGACGAGTCGTTTTTAAAATTGCTCAATTTTACTGAAATTGATTATACAAGGTATATTTTTTTTTATGTGAATTATTTGTTTTCAAAAAAAAGAAACAATGAAGCAGTTGATATAATTAAAAAATATACTGATATATTGGATTCTAATATGCTTTTAGATCAAACTAAATTTTGGATAAAAGATAGAAAATACAGTGAAATAACTAAAATATTTGATTGTAAAAATCCTGAACATTTACTTAGCGAATTTTTTTATGTGATTGCAAATTTATACTCTGGCGAACAGCTCTATAATAAATCTAATTTTTACTTAAACTTATCGATTTATTTTAATCCTAAATTTCAAATTAATCAGGCACTACTAGCAGAAAATTATCTACAAATGGAAGAGTACAAAAAATCTAAAAAAATTTATGAACTATTTAATAAAAAAAATACTATTTTCTATTGGCATTCTGTAAAAAAAATATCTTTAATTAATTCTGACCTTGAAAATGAAACTAAGGCTCTTAGTTTTTTAATTAACAATTTTAATAATATAAAAGATCCAAATCTTAAAATTATTTATGATGTTGCAAACCTCTATAGAGGTTTTGGAAAATTCAAAGAATCAATAGATTATTACACTAAAGTTATAAATATTTTAGATAATAAACATCCATCTTACGCTGATATTTTATACAGACGAGGTGCTAGTTATGAAAGAATTGAGATGTGGGAAAATTCAGACAAAGATTTATTAGAGTCACTAAAAATTAATCCTGGCGACCCACATGTACTTAATTATCTAGCTTACTCATGGTTAGAAAGAAATCATAAAATTGATGAAGCCATGGACATGTTGTTATTAGCACATAACGAAAGACCTAACGATCCTTACATAACAGATTCGGTTGGATGGGCATATTATTTACAAGGCGACTATGTTAAGGCAAAAAAATTTATAAGACAGGCTATTAAATTATTACCATCCGATCCAATTATAAATGATCATTATGCAGATATTTTATGGAAATTAAATAAACCTCTACAAGCTAATTATTTTTGGAAATATGTGCTAAATTTAGAAGATATTAAGCCTGAAACCAAAAAAAAAATAAAAAATAAATTAATTTTTGGAGTTTAGAGCTTTTCTTAAAAAATGAGAGTATTTTTAATAAATTCTTACTGTAAAATTAATATTTCATTAAGAGTAATTAAAAAGTTGAAAAATGGCTTACACAAAATTAACACTTTTATTATTTTTGCAAGAATTTTTGACCAAATTTATTTAAAAGAAATCAAAAATACTAAAGATAAAATTTCGTTTTATGGAAAATTCAAAAATAAAATTTCTAAGTCAAACAATACAATTTCTAGAATATTAGATTTATTAAGAAAGAATAATTTTATCAAAAAAATTTATTTTGAAATAAAAGTAAAGAAGAATATTCCGACAAAGTCAGGTCTTGGAGGTGGCTCAATGAATGCAGCCAGTTTACTTACTTTCTTGGTTAAAAAATACAATCTTAGGATTAAACAGAAAGATCTTTTCAAACTGGCAGCGAAAGTTGGATCAGATGTTATTGTTGGTCTTAAGTTTCAAAATGTATTCTTCAATAGTGGTAGCAATACGATCAAAAGGTATAAAAACAAACTAAATTTATTTGTTTTGTTAGTAAAACCAGACGTAAATTGCTCTACAAAATTAATTTATTCAAAAAACAGACAATTTTCAAAGCAATATAAAAATAAAGATATAAGTAAATTTAGAAACTTTTTCGAGAAAGATGTAAATGATTTAGAAAAAGTGGCTTTTAAAATATATCCTAAGATTAAAAGATTAAAAGATTATTTAAATATTCAAAAAAAATGCATTTTCTCAAGAATGACAGGGTCTGGATCGGTATGTGTGGCATATTTTAAAGATTACAAAGCAGCAAGAAAAGCTGAGATAAATTTAAAAAATAAATTTCCAAATTATTGGTGCAAGCTATCAAAAGCTATGTAATGTAGTAATTTTATGTTATATGAAAACTAATTTTGGGGTGTAGCCAAGCGGTAAGGCAGTGGTTTTTGGTACCACCATCCTAGGTTCGAATCCTAGCACCCCAGCCAAATATGATAAAAAAAATTCAATCATTATTTTCTGGATTTCAAAAAGATAATATAATTAGGCTAAGTGTTAAAAATTTGGATGATCTAAAATATTTTAATACTGCTAAACAAATATTTATATGTTTTCAAAATCAAAATTATAAGCTCAAGTTAGTTGGTGGTTGCGTAAGAAAATTAATAACCGAAGAGAAAATTGATGATATGGATATTGCAATCAACATTGAACCAGAGAAAATTAAAAAAGTTTTTGTAGAGCAAAAAATAAAATTTGTTGAAACAGGAATTAAGTATGGAACTATCACAGCTCTAATCAATGATTTTAAATTTGAAATTACTTCTTTAAGAAAAGATCTAAGTACCGATGGAAGACATGCCAAAGTTGAATTTACTTCCAATTGGGAACAAGATGCTCAAAGAAGAGATTTTACAATCAATGCTATTTATTCTGATATTAGTGGAGAAGTTTATGATCCTCTTAATGGTATTGAAGATTTGAAGAATGGAATTATCAAATTTATTGGTGATCCAAATCAGAGAATTCAAGAAGATTATCTTAGAATATTAAGATATTTAAGATTTTATACTCAATATAATAAAAATAAATTTCATGATGAAATTACTATTAAAGCCATAAAAAGAAATTTAGATGGACTAGCAAAAATATCAAAGGAAAGAATATTAGAGGAATTATTTAAAATGATGAAATTAAATAATTTTTCTAAATTATTTGAAGATGAATTTTGTAGATTTATTATTTTATCAATACTTCCTCAATTACGTAATTATAATCGAATTAAAATATTAAATAAAATTTCATATAAAATAAAGAAACAAATTGATAAAATACTATTATTATCAATTTTAATTGTTGATGAGACAGATAACTGTAATTTTTTTCTTTATAAGTATCAATTGTCTAATGAAGATAAAAAGAGAATTTTATTTATAAAAAATAGTTTTAAAAATTATTCTAAACAATATTTATATTCCAAAAAAAATTTATTAAAATTAACTTATTTGTCAGATAAATCGTCAGTTATAGAATTATTAATTTTCTTAATTTTTGTTAATCCAAAAAAAATATCTAATATTGAAAATTTAATTGATTATATTAAAGAAAAAACAATACCTGAATTTCCAATAAATGCTAAATTTTTAAAAGAAGAATTCAATTTTTTAGAAGGCAAGCAGCTTGGGGATGCTTTAAAAAAATTAGAAAAACAATGGATAGATGATGGTTTTAAAATTGATAAAGGAAATGTTAAATCTCTTCTTAATTTAAAAAAAATTTAGACATATTTTACACTTTTAACTTCATAAATTTTTTTACCAGCAGGTGTTTGAATTTCAACTATATTATTTAGATTTTTTCCAATTAATCCTTTTCCTATTGGAGATTTAAAATAAATTAATTTTTTTTTAATATCAGCTTCATCTTTTCCTACAATTTTATAAGTTTTTTTTTCGTTAGTTTCAGTATTTAATAATTCAATAGTAGAACCAAAAATAATTTTTCCTGAATTTGATAATTTTGTAACATCAATTATATTTGCTCTTGCTATAACATCATTTATTTCTTGTATTCTTCCTTCGGAATGTGATTGTAGTTCCTTTGCAGCATGATATTCAGCATTTTCTTTTAGGTCCCCATGTGATCTTGCCTCAGCAATAGCAGAAATTATTTCATGTCTTTTAACATTTTTAAGATAGTCTAATTCCTCTTTCAATTTTTCTAGACCTTTAATTGTAATTGGTTCTTTTTCCATCTTATTTCCATTTTGCCACTGGGGGCATTGACATTAATATTGCTTCAGGGTTACCACCACTATTTAATCCAAATTTTGTGCCACGATCATACATTAAATTAAATTCAGTATATCTACCTCGTTTTAGTAATTGAATTTCTTTTTCTTTTTTTGTCCATTTTTTAAACATTTTTTTTTTTGCAATTTCTTTTATCAAATATGTAAATGTATTTCCCACATCTTTAATGAACGAAAAATCTTTTTTCCAATTATCCATCTTATAATCAAAAAAGATGCCTCCTATGCCACGCAACTCTTTTCTATGAGCTAAATAGAAGTATTCATCACAATTTTTTTTATATTTTATATAATATTTTTTATTATGAAGATTACACATTTTTTTTATTTCATTATGAAAATTTTTTTTTTCTTTATTGTCTACAAGACAAGGTGTTATATCGATACCACCACCAAACCAACTTTTCTGTGTACTAATAAACCTGGTATTAAAATGCATTGCAGGGACTTTAGGATTTCTTGGATGCAATACTACAGAAACTCCTGAAGACCAAAAATTAGTATTATTTTTTGTTCCTGGAATTTTTTTTGCAAATTCTTTAGGAAATTTACCTATTACATTTGAAAAGGCTACACCGCCTTTTTCAATTACTTTGCCTTTTATAGTTCTAAACTCTCCATGTTTCCATTTATTTTTTATAAATTTTATATTAGAACCATATTCTTTTTCTAAGTTTTCAACCTCAAGACAAATGATGTCTTGTAAAATAGAAAACCAATATTTTGCCAATTGTTGTTTTATTTTTATTTCCATATTTTTATAAATTAGAAGTTTGTCTTAGAGCTTCTGATAAAGTTATTGCCACACTAGAAACTATGTTTAATGATCTGGTATTTTTTTGAATTGGAATAATTAATTTTTGGTCTACAATTTGATGTATTTTTTCTGGCACTCCCTTACTTTCTCTACCGAATAAAATTGTATCATTATTGCTGAACTTAAATTTATGATAATGAGTTTTTGCTTTTGTAGTCATCAAAATAATTCTTTCACTTTTTTTATTATTAATAAATTCTTGAAAACTTTTATGTGATTTAATTTCACAATTATTTATATAATCCATACACACACGTTTAAATCTTTTATCATCCATAACAAATCCACACGGTTGGATTATATCAAGACGTGTATTAAAACAGGCACATAAACGTATTATCGCAGCAGTGTTTTGAGGTATATCAGGCTGATAAAGTGCAATTTTTAAGTGATTATTAATACTTTTAGCTGACTGTGTCATTCTATCAATAGAAAAAAATTTGTTTGTCTTTAGGATAGATCATATTACATAGTTTTATAAGTAATAAAATTTATAAATATAATATTAAGGAATAATGAGCTCATCTTATTTAATTTTGACTACAATAATCATTTTTTTGTTAATTTTTTTGTACATTTCTTGGATTTTTATTTCTAATGAAATTGAGAATAAAAAGGAAACTGGAGAGAGAAGAGATTTTTTATATACAGCATCATATGCTTTAGGTGCTGTTGGTTTAGGAGCGGCTGTTTGGCCGCTAGTAGATCAAATGAATCCAGATGCTTCTGTAAAAGCTCTTTCAACAACAGAAGTTGATATAAGTAATATTGATGTTGGGAAAAGTATTACAGTTTTATGGAGAGGCAAACCTGTTTTTATAAGAAGAAGAACCCAGGAGGAGATAATAGAATCACAAAATACAAAACTCACTGAACTAAAGGATCCTCAAAAAGATCAAGATAGAGTGAAAAAACCCGAATGGTTAGTTATGTTGGGAGTTTGCACTCATTTAGGATGTGTCCCTTTAGGAGGCAAAGGAGATTATAAAGGATGGTTTTGTCCTTGCCACGGATCTCATTATGACAAATCAGGAAGAATTAGAAAAGGTCCTGCACCAACCAATCTTCCAATACCTAAATATGAATTTGTTGATAACAACACAATTAAAATTGGATAACTAAATCATGAGTGAAGAAAAATACATACCAAAATCAAAAATTGGACAATGGTTTGATAGTAGACTCCCATTATTATCATTAATGCATCATCTTAGAGATTATCCAACTCCAAAAAATTTAAATTATTGGTGGACTTTTGGGGCTATACTTACTTTTTGTTTAATCGCTCAAATTATTACTGGTTTAGTATTAGCAATGCACTACGTAGCACATGCCGATCTTGCTTTTGAAAGTGTTGAACATATCATGAGAAATGTAAACTATGGATGGTTAATAAGATATTTTCATGCAAATGGTTCTTCAATGTTTTTTTTAGCGGTTTACATACATATTTTTAGAGCATTATTTTACGGATCATACAAATCTCCAAGAGAAATGATTTGGATTTTAGGAATGTTAATTTACATACTAATGATGGCAACAGCCTTTATGGGTTACGTTTTGCCCTGGGGACAAATGAGTTTTTGGGCAGCCACAGTTATAACAAATTTATTTAGCGCGATACCTTTTATTGGAGAAAGTATTGTTACGTGGCTTTGGGGAGGTTACTCAGTAGATAGCCCTATGTTAACAAGATTTTATAGTTTGCATTATTTGTTGCCTTTTTTAATTTTTGCACTAGTAATTTTGCATATATGGGCACTTCATATTCCTGGAAATAATAATCCAGTAGGAATTGATATTAAACAACCATCAAAGGATACAGTTCCGTTTAGCCCCTACATTGCTGTTAAAGATTTATATGCTTTAATAATTTTTTTAATTATTACTGCAGGTTTTGTTTTTTTTGCTCCAAATATACTTAGTCATCCTGATAACTACATTAAAGCAAATCCACTAGTTACACCTACACATATAGTACCAGAATGGTATTTGCTCCCCTTTTATGCAATTTTAAGAGCTGTTCCCAGTAAATTAGGTGGCGTTATTGTGATGTTTGCTTCTTTATTTATATTAATGTTTTTGCCTTGGTTAGATACTTCCAAAGTTAGATCTGCAGTATTTAAACCTTTATCTAAATTATTTTTTTGGGTATTAGTGATTGATGTTGTTATTCTTGGCTATATAGGAGCTAATCCACCAGAAGGCTTATATTTACTGATAGGTAGGGTTGCAACAATTTATTATTTTCTCCACTTTATTTTAGTTTTGCCAGTATTGGGTTACAAAGAAAAGACCATTCCATTGCCAATAAGTATTTCAGATCCTGTTCTAGGTGGACAACCCAATATATCTACAACAAGATCAAGAGAGGATATCAAAGAAAAACAACATGATTAATAAACTAAAAATTTTTTTTGTTATACTTATATTTCTTTTTTCATCAGGTCTTAAAGCCTCAGAGAAAAAAACACCTTTTATAGATACAAATTGGAATTTTAAAGGCATATTCGGTAAATTTGATAGAGGAGAATTAAGAAGAGGTTACCAAGTTTACTCAGAAGTATGTTCTGGTTGTCATTCCATTTCGCAACTAAGTTACAGAAACTTATATGAAAAAGGTGGTCCCGAATTTTCCATCGAAAATGTAAAACAAATTGCAGCAAGCTTTGATGTGTTGGATGGGCCAAATTCTGATGGAGAAATGTTTACAAGACCTGGGCGATTACCAGATAAATTTGTTGATCCTTATCCAAATATAGAAAGCGCCATAGCTGCAAATGGTGGCGCTTATCCTCCAGACATGTCAGTTTTAGCTAAAGCAAGAAAAGATGGTCCAGCATATATATATTCATTGCTTCAAGGATATGTAGAACCTCCCAAAGGATATGAATTGGATGAAGGTGTTTACTACAATAAATATATGGATGGAAATCAAATTAAAATGCCCAATGTACTTTTTGACGATCTTGTAGAGTATGAAGATGGAACAAAGGCAACAACTGAACAAATGGCAAAAGATGTATCAACTTTTCTTATGTGGGCTGCCGAGCCAAACCTTGAGGAAAGACACAAGTTAGGATTTAGAGTGATTTTATATTTAGTTATCTTAGCTTTATTAGTTTATTTCAGTATGAACAGACTTTGGTCACGTATTGAATCTAAAAAGTAAAATATCTCCATCTTTTACAATGTAGTCTTTACCTTCTAATCTTAATTTTCCAAGGCTTTTTGCCTGACTAAGTCCATTACAATTTATAAAATCTTTATAAGAAACAGTTTCTGCCTTTATAAAACCTTTTTCAAAATCCGAATGTATTACACCGGCAGCTTTTATAGCTGAACAATTTTTTTCAATTGTCCAAGCTCTAGATTCTTCGGGCCCAGAAGTAAAATAAGTTTGAAGTTTCAAAATTTTATATCCTTTTTGTATTAATAAATCTAAACCAATAGTAGAAATACCAGAATCTTTCATATAGATTTTTTTTTCTTCTTGATTTAGGTCGTTAATTTGATTTTCAATTTCAGCAGATACAACTACTATATTTTCTTCACCATATTTTTTAATACACATTTCTATGAATTTATTTCCGTTTTTTAAACTTTGTTCATCTACATTACAGACATAAATAATTGGTTTAATTGATAAAAGACCAGTTTGATTTAAAATTTTCTGATCAAATTTTTCTCTTAAAATAGATATATTTTTGTTATTATTTATACAATCAAAAGCAGTTGTTAAAATTTTGTTTTGTTCTTCATCAAGTAATTTTTTTTTACTTTTTTCTAATCTATTTTGAATTGACTCTAGATCTGCTAAAAGCATTTCTGTTTCAACTATCTCTATATCTCTTAATGGATCTACAGAATTATTCACATTTTGTATCTTTTCTGATTCAAAACATCTTGTTAAATGGATAATTGCATCAACCTCTCTTATATGTGACAAGAATTTATTTCCTAAGCCTTCTCCTTTTGAAGCGCCTTTTACCAAACCTGCTATATCAACAAAAGATATATTGGCATAAATTATTTTTTTTGATTGAGAAATTTTACTTATTTTATCTAATCTTTCGTCAGGAACTGCAACACTACCAATATTTGGATTAATAGTGCAAAAAGGAAAGTTAGCTGCTTGAGCTTTATTTGAATTAGTTAATGCATTAAATAATGTTGACTTACCAACATTTGGTAAACCAACGATACCACACTTAAAACTCATTAACTATGTTTGATTTACTTTACTTGAAAATAACTCAAGTTTTTTGTCAATTAAAATTGAAATTGATGAAGTAATTTTTTTAATTGTATGAATCATTTTCTCTTTTTCTTCTTCGTCAAAATTTTTTAATACATGATCAGCAACTTCATCTTTTGAATCAGGTCTTCCGATTCCAATTCTAATTCTTGAATAATCTTTTCCTATAAATTTATCAATAGATTCTATTCCATTATGACCAGCACTACTACCTGCAAATTTTGCTTTAATTTTTCCAAATTCGATATCTAGATCGTCATGAAAGACAAAGACATCTTTTAAGTCTATTTTAAAATATTCAATTAATTCTCTAATCGCCTGTCCAGAATTATTCATAAAAGTTAAAGGCTTTATTGCGTAGACTTTTTTATCTTCTATTATACCTGTAGTTAAAAGTCCTTTAAATTTAGGTTTTTGTTTTGAAAGGCTAAATTTTTTATTAATAGCATCAATTACCTTGAACCCAATATTGTGTCTATTATGTTCATTATCAGGACTTGGATTTCCTAAACCTACTAGCAATAACATTTTAATTTTTAGTTGCTTTCAATTTATTTCTTTGTAGGCTCTTTTTTGGTTTCAGGTTTTGTTTCAGCTTTAGTATCTCCTGGTTTTTTATCTTCTGGTTTTTTATCTTTTTCATCTAATTTTGCATCTCCTTCTTCAGTTTTTGTTTCATCTTCACCTTCCCCTATAGCCTCTTCGCCTTCGGTCGCAGCTTCTTCAGCTGGTTTTTCTGGCTCAACAACAACAGTTGGTGCGGCAACAGTTGCAACAACAAAATCCCTTCCCTGAATAGTAGGCACAACATTTGTTGGAAGTTCAATTGATGAAATTTTAATGCTGGTTCCTATTTCAGTATTTTCTAAATCAACAATAAGTTCTGTTGGTATATTTTCAGTTGGACATCTTAATTCAACTTTTCTTCTTACAATATTTAATACTCCTCCTTTTTTTAATCCAGGCGATTTATCATTATTAATAAATTTAACAGGAATTTCCAAGATTATACTCATTCCTTTAACTATTCTTAAAAAGTCAATATGCAAAGGTTCATCAGTTACAGGATCAAAACTTATTTCTCTTGGCAAAACTTTCTCTTCTTTTCCATTAATTTCTAAACTCATTTTATTTGACAAAAAATTTTCTGAATTAATAAGATTTTTTATTATTTTTTTGTTGATATAAATTTTTTGATTTTTTTCTACTCCACCATATATAATGCAGGGTATAAACCCTTTTGCTCTGAGGCTATTGATTTCACCTCTAGTTTTAGTTTCTCTTATTGTAGCACTTAAAGAAGTCATAAATGTATAAATTTTTTAAAAAATGGGTTTTAACTTATCAAATGAAATAACTCAAGAAAATTATTTAAAAAGATCGGAAACAGAAGTTGAATTCGAAATACGTTTAATTGCCTCTGCCATCAAATTAGATATTGATAATACAACTATTTTTGATGATTTTTTGATTTTGTTAGAGTTAACAATGGTATCTGTTAGAATTAATTTTTTAATTTTTGAATTATTTATTTGTTCAACTGCATCACCACTCAAAACACCGTGAGTAACATAAACATAAACATCCTTGGCACCTTTTTCTTTTAAGGCTTTGGCCGCGTTTACTATTGTTCCGCCTGAATCAATTATGTCGTCAACTAACAAACAGTTTTTCCCTTTAACATTTCCGATTATATTCATAACTTGAGATTTTCCAGGAGCAGATCTTCTTTTGTCAACAATTGCTAATCCAACATTTAATTTTTGTCCTAAGGCTCTAGCTCTTTCAACTCCACCAACATCAGGAGCAACACAAATTATATTTTTATTTGAAATATATTTTTTAATATGTTTTGAAAAAATTGGAGTAGAAAAAAGATTATCAACAGGAATATCAAAAAATCCTTGAATTTGTCCAGCATGCAAATCTACTGTTACAATTCTATGGGCTCCTGCATTAGTAATTAAATTTGAAACTAATTTTGCAGAAATTGCAGTTCTTGGAACAACCTTTCTGTCTTGTCTCGCATATCCAAAATAAGGTATTACGGCAGTTATATTTTTTGCAGATGATCTTCTTAAAGCATCTATACAAATTAGCAATTCCATTAAATTATCATTTGCGGGTGTAGATATTGATTGAATAACAAATATACTATTGCCTCTTATATTTTCATTAATTTCAACATAGATTTCTCCATCCGCAAATCTTTTAATATTTGAGTTAACTAATTTTAGTTTTAAATTTTTAGCGATTTTCTTGCTTAACTCTAAATTTCCTGTACCTGAAAGTAATTTCATGAATTATTGTGAATGCTTAATTAATCATAATTACAGAAATATTTCTACCATAATCTGAATGATTATCAAATAAGGATCTTCTGCGACTAAAAAAGTTCTTTTTATCTTGAAATGTATTGCGATTAATATGCTTAATGTTTTTAATATGGTTTAGCTTAAACTGATATTCAACATATTTTCTTAAGTTAAAAAAGTACTTATGATTCTTTTTATTAAAAAAAATTTTATTAATTTTACTTTTATGTAGAAATTTATCAAAAAATTTTGACCCAACTTCATAATTTTTCTGAGATATACAAGGACCAATTGCTATTATTAAATTTTTTTTTTGAGATCCTAACTTTAGCAATTTTTTTAGAGTATTTTGAATTATCCCTTTATAAACTCCCCTCCATCCAGAATGAATAGCTCCGACTATACCTTTAATAGGATCATAAATTAAGACTGGAACACAATCAGCAGTAAGTATACCGATGCAAATTTTTTTTTTGCTTGTCAAAATAGCATCACAAATTATTTTTTTTTTAATTTTTGAATTTTTTCCAATATATAAAACTTTGTTACTATGAACTTGTCTCATAGTTACAATATTTTTATATTTACATCCTATTTTTTTCGAAACTATACGTAAGTTTTTTATGACATTTATTTTTTTATCTCCAGAACCTATTCCACAATTTAAACTTTTATAAAAATTTTTAGAAACACCATTTTTCTTAGAAAAGAAACAGTGACTAATTTTAGATTTTTTTATTAAATTTTCAGAAAAAAACATTTAAATAAAACCTAAATTAAATTTGATTCCTTTTTTTTTAAAAAAAAATACTTTAAAGAGATTACCCATTTCATTAGGATGTATAAGTCTTTTAAGACGATAAAAAATTTCAGATTTTTCTTTAAAATTTTTATTTGATGACAAAATATTTGCCCTCTCAATAATACCCATTCTTTTTAAAAACTCGCCTTGAGTTACAATTGTCTCACTTTTTAAGTTAAGTTTTGTAGTTAATTTATGAAAAAATGAAAAATTTATTAAATGTGTAATATCTTGATATCCTGGATTTGATAATAAATTCGAGTAAGAATGATTGCTAATTGACTGAAGTGAATTAAACATTTTTTTTTTGGTATATCCATAATCAAAACAAATTAATCCACCGTTATTTTTTTTTAATATTTTAGATATTTTTTTTATAAATTTAATAGCCTCAAATGAAAATTCTATAAATTTTTGATTTTTAGCTACATCAAAATTACAGACTTTTTTAAAATTTGGTAACTTTACTTTTACATTATTAAATTTAAGTTTATTTGAACTATCTAATCGAATATATCTTTCAAACCACTGTTTATTTTTTAATATATATTGCTTAACGGGCAATGAATCAAAAAATTCATTTGCTATAATTATTATTGGTTCTTTACCAACTTCTGATAATCTTGATATCCATTTTACTTTATTTGAGATTATTTTTTTTTTTTGTATTTTAATTAAATATTCGCTCTTTTCTAATAATTTTAAATTGTATGCTTTATCAAATTTTTTGAAGTTACAGAAAGTTTTTATTAAACCCAAAGAAAGCGATCCATCTCCGGGTCCTATTTCTACAATGGTTACTTTTTTGGGACACCCTAATTTTTTCCAAAAGGAAATACACCAGATAGCTAACATTTCGGAAAATAAAATTGAAATATTAGGGGAAGTAATAAAATCTCCGTCAGTTCCAATTGGATTTTTTTTCATATAAAATCCATATTCTAAATCATACAATGCCTTGTTAATAAAATTGTCTAGAGATATGTTTTTATTATTTTCAAATATTTTAGAATTAAAGTTCATTTTTTTTATCTAATAAAAGTGAAATTAATATTAATCCACAAAAAAACATTATTAAGCTTAATACCTGTCCCATAGTAGTACCCAAATACAAATATCCTATCTGGATATCAGGTTCTCTAAAAAATTCTGATAAAAATCTAAATAAAGAATAAAAAGTTAAAAATAATCCAGAAATGAGTCCATGTTTAAAAATTAATTTTTTTCTAAAGGCAAAGAAATTTAATAATAAAAACAATAAAAATCCTTCCAAAAAAGCTTCATAAATTTGAGAAGGATGTCTAACAATATTATCAACATTTGAAAAAATTATACCCCAAGGTGCATCAGTTACTTTTCCATATAATTCTGAGTTAATAAAATTTGCAATTCTTCCAAAAAAAAGTCCAATTGGGGTGACAACGGAAATGATATCTAAAAAATAAAATATATTAATACTTTTTTTTTTAGAAAAGATTAATGTAGAAAATATGACTCCGAGCAGTCCACCATGAAAAGACATACCTCCCTCCCAAATAAAAAAAATTTTAATTAAATTTTCTGAGTAATATTCAAGATTGTAAATGAATACATATCCCAAACGTCCACCCAATATAATTCCCAAAACCAAATAGGGAATTAGATCATCAAAGTCTTTTGAATTTAATGTTTGAAAGTTATTATTGTTATATTTTAATCTGTTTATTATTTTTTTAGCATAGTACCAACCTAACAATATTCCAAATATATAAGCCAAGGAATACCAGCGTATTTCAAATATAAAAAAATTAAATGCTACGGGATTAATATTATGGATTAACATAAAAAAATTAAATATATTTTATAAGTTAAATTATATAAACTAAAAGAACATATGTCTAAATCAAAAATTTTAATAGACAAGGTAGCAAAACTAATTGAACAAGGCATGATTACCTCAAAGGATTTAGGTGATGAAATCAAGAATATTTTAAAATTTAAACAAGATGAAATTATAAATAAATTAAATTTTGTGTCAAAAGATGAATTTGAAATTCAAAAAAAAAGATTAGATAAGATTGAAAAAAAACTTAACGAAGTATTAAAAAAAAAAATAAAACCTAAGAAGGCAAAGAAATCTTAACTCTTAGACCATTATTTGGGCTATTTTCTAGAGAGATTTTTCCTCCATGTGATTTAATTATATCTGAGGCAATAGACAGTCCTAGACCAACACTTGATTTTGCTTCATTCCTACTTTTATCAATTTTATAAAAAGGTTTAAAAACATTTATTTTTTCTTTTTTTTCAATGCCGGGTCCATTATCATCAACAAAAATATGAATATTGTTCATAGATTTATTTAATCCAATATCAACTTTGTTTCCATAATTTAATGCATTATCAATTAAATTATTTATACATCTTCTTAATGAGTTAATTCTTCCATCAAAATATATTTTTTCTTCATCATGAAACTCTATTTTATTGTTATTATATTTTCTTATTATGTCTTTTAGAAATTCATTTATTTGAAAAGTTTCAGTATTTTCATTAAATTGAGATTTTGAAAATTGTAAATATTCATTTAACATTTTTTCCATTTCATCAATATCATCGGACATTTTTTTAGAAATTGTTTTATCTTTTAAAAAAGTTAGTTGTAATTTTAATCTTGTTAAGGGTGTTCTTAGATCATGGCTAATCCCAGATAACATTTCAGATCTTTGTGTTAATTGTTTAGTAATTCTTTTTCTCATTCTGTCAAATTCATATGCGGCCATACGTATTTCAAGTGCACCGGAGGGCCTAAATTCTTCAACAAATTCACCTTTGCCAAATTTTTCTGCAGCTTTAGCAAGATTTACAATTGGTCTAGTTTGATTTTTCAGAAATAGCATAGCAATAAATATTAATAAAAATGCCGGAAGTGTTATCCATAAAGCAAAAATTCTTGCAGAAGAATTTGTAACTCTTGTTTTAGGTATTAAAAATTGTAAAATTCCGTTTTTATAATCTATTTTTAAAACAATTTTTTCTTTATAAGATGTGGCATCAAACCAATAGTTACTAAATTTTTTTTTGAGCTCTCTTCTTAGCGTTCTGTCTATCGGACTATACCATCTTTTATCATGAAAAACTGGAACAGTTTCATTTTCTACATATTTAATAATTAATTCAAAATTCTGATAATAAAGATCTGTTAATTTTTGTTTGTTATAATCTTTTTCATTTTTATAAGCTTCCACAAATGTATAAACTTCACTAACCAAAGATTTGGTCATACCTTTGTTTGTTTTAATCCAAAGGCTATCAAAAAATACAACACTTATTGTGATTTGAAGAATTATTATTGGTGCAGCAACAATTATTAATGATCTATAAAATAATCTTTTTGGAAGAATATTTTTGATAAATTTATTCAATCCATAAAACATATCCAGTTCCCCTTATAGTTTGTAAATATTTTGGATTCTTAGAATCCATTTCTATTTTTTTTCTTAATCTGGTTATAATTACATCTATAGATCTTTCTTTATCAATATTAATTAATTTACCTATTTCATCTCTTGAAAAAATTTGTCCTGGAGAATTAATCATTTTTTCTAAAATTAACTTTTCAGTATTATTAATTTTGTATGATTTATCTTTTTTTTCTATAATAAGTTTATTTAAGTCAAGAATAGATAGACCAATTTTAAGTTTTTCTGTTTTCTTTTTTTTTATAGTTTTAGCTAAAATGTTTTTAATTCTTAAAAGTAGCTCTTTAGGTTCAAAAGGTTTACCCAAGTAATCATCCGCTCCACGTTCAAGACCTTCAACTCTTTCATCTATTTCGCCTTTTGCAGTTAAAAGTATTATAGGTACTTTATTTTCTTTCTTTAATTCATCTGTAAGTTCGAGTCCACTTTTTTTTGGCATCATAATATCAAGGACAATTAAATCAAATTTAATAAGATCAATTTTATTTTTAGCATCAAACGCATCTTTTGCAGTTGTAACAAGATAATTATTGTCCTGTAAATATTGTTTTACTAAAATTCTTATTCTATCATCATCATCTACAATCAAGATGTGTGCTAAAAATTTATCCATTAATAATTTTTTGTATTACTTCATTAAAATTTAAAACTGCATTTGAATTTGAATTTTTTAAGGCTTTATAAATTCTTTTTTTTTGTTCATAGAAGATTTCATTGGATAAAATTTTGCCTTTAGCACTTAAGTAAACATGTTTGTGTCGAGAGTCTTCTTGACCTTTTTTATAAATTATTACATTACTTTTGTATAATTCTTGCAAGACTCTATTAAGACTTTGCTTTGTAATTTTTAATTTTAATATAAGTTCGGTTATTGTTAGACCCTCGTATTTAGATATTAAATGCAAGGCTTTAAGATGTGCTATACCAAAAGAATGTTTATTTAGTATTTTTTTTGGATCAGCAAAAGTTTCTCTATAAGCATAAAAAAGCTTTTCAATAAAATCTTTTATTTGTGCATCCTTTAAATATAAAAGTTTGTTCATAAAATTTATTTGGTAAGATATATTGACATAATATATTAAGATAGATAGTTTTTTGAAGAAAATTAATCTATAAAGTTAAATAATATGGAACAAATCCCTTTTGATAAAAGAACAGGAAAAATTTGGTTTAATAATGAGTTAGTTGATTGGTCCAGCGCTAAAGTACATGTGTTAAACCATGGATTACACTATGCAAGCTGTGTATTTGAAGGTGAGCGTGTTTATGATGGAAACATTTTTAAACTATCAGAACATACTGAACGTCTTTTTCATTCAGCAAAAAGGATGGAAATTCAAATTCCATATTCTCAAAGCGAAATCAATCAAGCGTGTAATCAAATTGTTTCAGTGCAAAATGTAAAAAATGGTTATGTACGACCAGTTGTATGGAGAGGAAGCGAGATGATGGCAATATCAGCTCAAAAAAATAAAACAAATGTTGCAATTGCAACTTGGGAATGGGGTTCTTATTTTGATCCCAAACTTAAACTAAAAGGAATTAAACTTAATATTTCAAGATGGAAAAGGCCAAATCCAAATTCTGTGCCTTGGGATACTAAAGCGTCAGGTCTTTATATGATTTGCACTTTATCCAAACATGAAGCTGAAAGTCAAGGTTTTACAGATTCTTTAATGCTTGATCATGACGGCAATGTTGCTGAAGCTACAGGGGCAAACATTTTTTTTAAAGATAAAGAAGGAAGTTTGCATACACCAATACCAGATTCTTTTTTAGATGGTATTACAAGAAGATGTGTAATTGATTTAGCAAAATCTAAAAAAATAAAAGTTATAGAGAGAAAAATCAAACCAGCAGAAATATCCAACTTTGTTGGATGCTTCTTGACAGGTACTGCAGCCGAAATTACACCCGTGTCTCAAATAGATAAATTTAATTTTATTGTATGTAATATAATTGTCGATTTATCAGAAAGTTATCAATTACTTGTTAGAAAAAAAAGCGCAGCTTAGCTTTTTTCATCCTCATTTATTGCGTGGTCAATACCTTTTCTTAAGTAATCATAACCAGTGTAAAGAGTTAGAAATGCTGATAACCATAGCAAAATTATCCCAATTGTTTGAGCATTATAATCTTGAAAATTAATTAATTTGTTTCCAGTTTCTCCAGTTAATAAAATTGCTATTGAAAACATTTGTATGAAAGTTTTAACTTTAGCTAAACCGGAAACCGGGATACTTATTTGTCCTTTTGCAAGAAATTCTCTTAGTCCAGATATCAAAATTTCTCTTGTTAATATGATTATTGCAGCAATTACTTCATAATTTTTTATTGTGTTTGTCATAACAAGCAAAACTAATGCTGAGGCAACTAAAATTTTATCAGCTATTGGATCTAACATTTCTCCTAATTTGGACTCCTCCTTAAATGCCCTAGCTAATAATCCATCTAAAAAGTCAGTGAATGATGCAGTAATAAACAAAAAGAAAGGTATTAAATCTCCAAAAAATCCAGGTAGAAAAAAAGTACCTACAAATATAGGAACAATAATAATTCTTCCTATTGTAAGAATGTTTGGAATTTTAAAGATCATAATTTTTATTCATGAAAAAAATCATATATTTTTGTTGCAACTTTTTCTTCAATTCCTTGAACAGATTTAATTTCATCTAGACTAGCAGCTTCCACCGATCTTGCAGATCCAAAATAATTAAGTAAAGCTCTTTTTCGCATAGAACCAATACCATTTATTTGATCAAGTAATGATTTTTTTATACCTTTTTGCCTTTTTGCCTTGTGGATACTGATTGCAAATCTATGTGCCTCATCTCGTAATCTTTGTAGAAGAAACAGAGAGGGATCATTATGCTTAAATTTGTAGGTTTCATTTTTATGAAAAAAGGTTTCATTTCCACTATTTCTGAATTTACTCTTGGCTATAGCAATAATTGGTAAATCATATAATCCACATTCATTAAGAGCATTTCTTGCAACAGAATATTGACCTTTGCCTCCATCAATTATTACAAGATCTGGAAGAGACAATGAACCAGGCACTTTTTTTACTGTCTTGCTAAACCTTCTAATTAAAACTTCATTTATCATTCCATAATCATCATTTTTTATTCCTTTAGTTTTAATATTAAATTTTCTATATCTTTTTTTAATAAAACCATCATGTCCATAAGAAATCAAAGCTCCAACACTATCTGTGCCAGAAATATGACTATTATCATAAACTTCAATTAAATTGATATCGGTTTTTAAAGAAAATTTATTACAAATATTTTCAATTAAATTTTTGTTGTTTTCCGTTTCATAAATTTTTCTCGTCAACGCTTCTTTTGCGTTTTTTTCGGCGAGTAAAATAATTTTTGCTTTTTTACCTTTTTTCGTAACTTCAATAGATACAGGATTTCCTTCTTTAAATTCTAGTGTTTTTTTAATTAATTTTTTATCTTTAATATCAAGATTTAAAATTATTAGTCTAGGAACATTTTTATTTTCATAAAATTGCATTAAAAAAGAAGACATAATTTCAGAAATATCTTGATCAGGATCGTGTTTGGGAAAATAAACTTGATTACCCCAATTTTGTTTAGATCTGTAGAAAAATACTTGAATACAAGTTTTTCCAGATTCTTTATAGGCAGCAATTACATCTGCCTCAACTAGATTAGCTTCATTAATTCTTTGTGAAGATTGAATTATATTTAAAGATTTAATTCTATCTCTAAAAATAGAAGCACTTTCAAAATCTAATTTTTCACTCGCTTCCTCCATTTGTTTTGATAAATTTTTTTGTATCTCTCTAGATTTTCCAGAAACAAATTTAATTGCATCATCTACTGAATTTTTGTACTCTTTTTTTTCAACATAACCCACGCATGGTGCAGAACATCTTTTTATTTGATATAAAATACAAGGTCTTTTTCTGTTTTTAAAAGTTGTTTCATCACAAACCCTTAATAAAAATATTTTTTGAAGCATTTTTATAGTCCAATTTGCTGATCCTGCAGATGCAAATGGACCAAAATAAAAACCTTCTTTATCTTTTTTACCCCTATGTTTTGTGACTTGCGGCCATTGATCTTTATTACTAATAAAAATGAAAGGAAAAGATTTATCATCTTTTAATAATATATTAAATTTAGGTTTAAATTTTTTTATTAAATTAGCCTCTAAAAGTAATGCTTCACTTTCGTTTGCAGTTGTAGTTATCTCAATTTTAAAAGTTTGAGCTAGCATTCTCTCAGTTCTTATGTTGTGATTTTTTTCAGATACATAATTTTTTAGTCTATTTGGTAAATTTTTTGCTTTACCAACATACAATATATCGTCTTTATGATTTAACATTCTATAAACACCGGGGCTTTTAGGTATTAAAGATAGTTCTTTTTTAATTACTTTTTTTCCAAGATCAGAACTTTTCATGGTTTCTTTTTTTAGAAATTTGAATACCAACAGAAGAGCAGTGTTTTAAAATTTCTAATTTTTCTATTTGAAGCATTATTTTACCAATTCTTTTATCTTTAAATAGTTCATCAAATACATCTTCAGCTAAGGTTTCTAAAAAATTATAATGTTTGTTTTTAACTAACTTTGAAATTAATTTTACGATTTTATCGTAGTTTAAAATGGACTTGATATCATCATCACTTGTTGGTTTTTTATCCTCATAATCAATTTCTAGGCTAAATTTTACTTTTTGTTTTTTTTCTTTTTCAAAATCATAGTAACCAAGTTTTAAATCTAGCGTTAGTTCTTTTATAAAAACTTTTTTCTCATAATTAAATAAGTTTTTGTTCTTATCTATTTTAATAACCTTAAGGTTATTTTTTTTCATTCTTTGGTCCCATTATGTCTGGTGTTTGCCAGTTTAAATTTTGTCCACTATCTACTGCTAAAACCTGACCTGTAATTGATCTGTTTTTAATGAAAAAGTCAACAGTAGTGCAAATTTCTTTTACATCAACTTGCTTTTTTAGAGGCGTTGATAAATATTGTTTTTTAAAATGCTTATTACTTTGTCTTTTATTTTTTATAGTAGGGCCGGGAGCAATACCATTTACTCTAATATTTGGCGCTAAACTCATAGCGCTAGTCTTTGTAAGAGTATATAATCCAGTTTTACTTAATGTATAGGAAAAGAAAAACGGAGTTAGTTTAAAAACTCTTTGATCAATTATATTTATAATATTATTGTTTTTACCCTTCGTATTTTTTGCAAACTCTTTTGAAAGATAGGCTGGAGCTTTTAAGTTTACATTTAAATGATGATTCCAGCTTTTAGATGTAAAATTTTCAAGTTTATCATTTTCAAATAATGATGCATTATTAATTAAACAGTCAAAATATTTTAATTTATTTTTTGAAAATTTAATTATTTTTTTTAGATCTTGTTCTTTTCCCAAATCTCCTTTTATCAAAAATACTTTTGTTTTATTTTTTAATAATTCTTTTTTTAATTTTTCTGCATTACTTTTAGATTTATTATAATGAATAATTATCTCTTTACCTGTACCAGATAAGCTTTTTGCTATAGCGGCACCTATTCTGGTTGCGCCGCCTGTAATAATTATTTTATTTGCTTCCATTTTTTTTTACCTTTTTGTACCCGTGTTCCTGGTAAGCCCATTGTGGATCTTCCTTTAGGATATACTTTGTTGTTTAAGCTATACTGTTTTACTTTTGGGTTTAATACAATTTCTAATTCTGTAGCTTCTAATTTTCTTATTTCATCTCTAATTTTTGCCGCTTCTTCAAATTCTAGATTAGTTGCAGATTCCTTCATTCTTTTGCTTAATGCTTTTAAGTGCTTTTTTAGATTTCCTCCAATATTTGATCCAGTTCCGACTTTTACATAATCTTTTTCATAAACTGATTTTAAAATATTATTAATTCCTTTTTGAATAGTTTGAGCGTTTATTTTATTTTTTTTATTATACTTTAATTGTTTTTCTCTTCTTCTATTAGTTTCTAAAATAGCCTTTTCAATACTTTTTGTTCTTTTGTCAGCATATAAAATTACTTTACCTTCTATATTTCTAGCTGCCCTACCAATTGTTTGAATCAAAGATGTTTCTGATCTTAAAAAACCTTCTTTATCAGCATCCAATATTGCTACCAAAGCACATTCTGGGATATCCAAACCCTCTCTCAGTAAATTTATACCAACCAAAACATCAAAGACACCCAATCTTAGATCTCTCATTATTTCAATTCTTTCCAAGGTATCAATATCAGAATGCATATATCTAACTTTGATTCCATTTTCATGAAAATATTCTGTTAAATCTTCTGACATTTTTTTTGTGAGGGTAGTAACTAAAACTCTAAAATTTTTTTCTGCAATTTTTTTGCACTCATACATTAAATCATCTACTTGATTTTTAGCGGATCTTACCTCAACTTCAGGATCTATCAAACCAGTAGGTCTAATAACTTGATCAACATATTTTCCTTCTACTTGTTTTAATTCCCAGGGTCCTGGAGTTGCAGACACAAAAACAGTTTGAGTTCTCATCATATCCCATTCTTCAAATTTTAATGGACGATTATCCATACATGAAGGTAGCCTAAAGCCATATTCTGCTAATGTGCTTTTCCTTGATCTATCACCTTTATACATGCCATTTAATTGAGGTACGGTTACGTGACTTTCATCAACAAATATTAACGTGTTATCTGGAAAATATTCAAATAAAGTAGGAGGCGGTTCTCCTGGTTTACGACCAGATAAAAATCTAGAGTAATTTTCAATTCCAGCGCAAGTTCCTGTGGCTTCTATCATTTCTAAGTCGAACTTTGTTCTTTCCTCAAGTCTTTGTGCTTCTAACAATTTATTTTCGCTTTTATGTTTAATTAAAGTTTTTTCTAATTCTTCTTTAATTTTTATTATTGCTTGCTCTATAGTTGGTTTTGGTGTGATGTAATGGCTATTAGCATAAATTTTTATTAAATTAAATTCATTTGTTTTATCTCCAGTTAAGGGATCAAACTCTTCAATTTTTTCTAATTTATCTCCAAATAAAATTAATCTCCAAGCCCTATCTTCTAAATGAGATGGAAATATTTCTAAACTTTCCCCTCTTACCCTGAAGGTACCTCTATAGAAGTTTTGATCATTTCTTTTGTATTGTAAATTGACAAACATTTTTATTATTTCCTCCCTGTTATAATTTTTATTCTTTTCTAGGGTAATTGTCATTTTGCTATAGGCTTCAACTGATCCAAGACCATAGATACACGAAACACTAGCAACAATAATTACATCATCTCTTTCTAATAAAGATCGTGTTGCAGAGTGTCTCATTCTATCAATTTGTTCATTAATTGATGCTTCTTTTTCTATGTATGTATTCGTTCTTGGAACATAAGCTTCAGGTGTGTAATAATCATAATAGGATACAAAGTATTCAACGGCATTTTCTGGAAAAAAAGATTTCATTTCTCCATAAAGCTGAGCTGCTAATGTTTTATTAGGGGCAAGAATTAAAGCTGGTCTATTACACTGTTCTATAACTTTTGCCATTGTAAAAGTTTTTCCTGAGCCAGTAACTCCTAATAGAACTTGATTGTTCCCCCCTTTTTTTGCTTTTTGAACTAATTCTTTGATTGCATTGGGCTGATCTCCCGCAGGTTTATAATCACTTACAACTTTTAGTTTTTTTCCACCTTCAAGTTTTTTACCAAAAAATGAACTTGAATCTTGAATTTCTGTAATTTTATCTTGGTAAGTATTTTGCATTTCTGTTATTAAATATTTAATAAATATAGAAATCAATGAGCATAGTTTCTAACAACTTAAAAAAAATAAAACCGTCCCCAACACTTGCTGTTACTCAAAAAGCTAGAGAATTAAAGGCTGCTGGTAAGAATGTTATAGGATTGGGTGCTGGTGAGCCAGATTTTGATACACCAGACAATATTAAGAAAGCAGCAATAGCAGCAATTAATGCTGGAGATACTAAATATACAGCTGTTGATGGAACACCTAAACTTAAAAAAGCAATTATTGAAAAGTTTAAACGTGAAAATGGGTTAAGTTTTGAAAACAATCAAATTTCTGTTGGAGCTGGAGGAAAACAAATAATTTATAATGCAATGATGGCCACACTAAATCCAAGTGATGAAGTTATAATACCAGCACCTTATTGGGTTTCATATCCAGATATTGTTCTTTTAGCTGGAGGAAAGCCCGTAATTGTTGAATGTTCTGAAAAAGAAAATTTTAAAATTTCTCCTAAAAAATTAGAAAACGCAATAACAGAAAAGACCAAATGGTTAATTTTAAATTCTCCATCAAATCCAACCGGTTCTTGTTATACAGAGTCAGAGATAAATTCTTTAGCAAATATATTAAATAAACAAAAACATGTTCATATATTGAGTGATGATATTTA
>Ga0207990_1000448_pt1 | contig 24062 bp, 27 predicted proteins | sample ETNtaG_8_FD_185780 | JGI IMG/M metagenome (GOLD analysis project Ga0207990, IMG submission 185780) | Marine microbial and viral communities from oxygen minimum zone, Eastern Pacific Ocean - ETNP201406SV75 (SPAdes) (version 2) | ecosystem: Environmental > Aquatic > Marine > Oceanic ...
AAAATAATCTTAATAACATCAATTAAAATGCAAATAAAATAATTAATGCAACAACTAATCCAAACAAACCTGTAGCTTCCGCAAGCGCGAAACCTAAAAGCAAATTTGGAAATTGTTTTTGAGCTGCTGACGGATTTCTCATCGCCCCAGAAAGGTAATTACCAAAAATAATACCAATTCCAACTCCAGCACCAGCCAGCGCGATTGCCGCTAATCCTGCTCCAATCATTTTTGCTGCTTCTAGTTCCATTATATCCTCCTTTAATTGTTAATGGTGTAAATTTAATGCATCGTTTAAGTAGATGCAGGTTAAAATTGCAAAAACATATGCTTGAAGAAAAGCAACTAATATCTCCAAACCAGTTAAGGCAACTGTAAAAGTTAGAGGAAGCCATCCTCCAATTATTCCAAGCCCTACAACAAATCCTCCAAATACTTTCATCATAGTATGTCCAGCCATCATATTTGCAAACAATCGAACTGATAGACTTATTGGTCGGGTTAAATAAGAAATAATTTCTATTACTACTATTAAGGGCAATAAAATTATAGGTACTCCACTTGGAACAAATAATTTTAAATAGCTGAATCCATGCTTAATAAATCCAATTATAGTGACACCTATGAATATGAATGCCGCTAAAACAAAAGTAACTATTATATGGCTAGTTACTGTAAATGAATAAGGTATCATTCCAAACATGTTGCAAAACAGAACAAACATAAATAATGAAAATATAAAAGAGAAATATGGCTTTGCTTTTGATCCAGCTGTATCGTTAATCATTTTAGAAATAAACGAATAACTTAATTCAGTAAGTAGCTGAATTTTGTTAGGGATTAATGAATTCTTTTTTGATCCAAAATTAAAAATTAACAAGATCGCAATAGAGCTAATGACCATAAACAAACCAGCATTTGTAAAAGATATATCTACTTCACCAAGTTTTATTTCAGGACCAATTCTATAAACATTAAATTGGTGCATAGGGTTTGTTGTCATAAAATATAAATTTTCAAGTTTATTTTTGCATATTCTTTGCAGATTTGATTACGTTCATTATTCCAGCAATCACACCTATGAAAAAAAAAATTAAAATTAACCAAGGTTTAGTACCAAACCAATTGTCTAAAATAAACCCAATAATTGTTCCCACAACAACTGCGGCGACAAGTTCAGTGCTCAATTTAAATGCTATTCCAAGGTTTGAGGTGGGTTTATCATTTTTCTTGGAATTTTCCTCCTTATAAGCCTTATTTTTTGCAATTTCTAGGCGAGTTTTAAACGAGTCTTTAGACATTTTTAAGCAACCATACCTTCAGCTTTTTGCAAGTCGACCGCAACTAACTGGCTTATTCCTTTTTCAGGCATAGTTACTCCATATAGCCTATCCATTTTAGACATGGTGAGAGCATGATGAGTAACAATAACAAATTTTGTACTTGTAATTTTGGTTAATTCTTCCAGCAAATTACAAAACCTAGTAACGTTTGCATCATCTAGAGGAGCATCAACTTCGTCTAGAACACATATAGGAGATGGGTTAGATAAGAATACCGCAAAAATTAATGATAAAGCTGTCAAAGCCTGTTCTCCTCCGGATAGTAAAGTTATTGACTGCAATCTTTTTCCTGGTGGACTTACAAGCATTTCAAGTCCAGCATCTAAAGGATCATCAGAATCTACCAATTCCAGTTTAGCATTTCCTCCATTAAACAATTTTCTATAAACTTCGTTAAATTTTCTATTCACTTTTTCAAAAGCTTCTAAAAGTCTTTCTCTTCCTTTTTGATTTAGCTCCTCAATACTCTCTTTTAATTTTACAATTGCAGTAACAAGATCTTGTCTATCTTTTTCCATTTTTTTTATTTCAGTTTCATATTTGGTTGTTTCTTCATCAGCTCTTAAATTTACTGAGCCTAATTTCTCTCTTTCCCTTTTTTTAGAATCTAATAATTCTTCTTGCATAACCGAGTCAGGAAAATCATCATTAATTTCAAGGTCTGAGAATTCTAAAATATTATTTTCATTTAAGTTTAGTTCAGTTCGAACTCTTTCAAGTAAATCTTCTCTTCTTTTTTTTAATCCATCTATAGTGGCTCCCGAACTAGCTTTTCTTTCTCTAATTTGAATTGTATTTTCTTTAGTAATATTTAATTCAGTTTGTAAAGTAGAAATTCTATTATCTGTTTCTTCAATTACTATTTCGTTTTCTTGCTTTTCTTTTTCTGCTAATCTTAAGCTTTCTGAAACTTGACCTTTTTTTTCTGCTTGGGTTTGAGGCTGTTTTTCTAATTCTGCCAGTTTATTTAAAAGTTTATTTTTTCTTTCGTCTAATTGGTTAACCATTTTTTCTGAATTAGTTAATAAATTTTTCCAACTCTCAATTTCTATTTTAATTGTTTTAATTCTTTCGTTTCTTTTAATTGATTCTTGTTTAATACTTTGATTTTTACTATAGCTATCGGCATAAGTTTCTTGAAGTTCTTTGATATTTTCGTTTTTAGAGTTTATTATTGAAATTTTATTATTATCTTCATCATCAGCTATATTTCGTATTAATAATGATAAGCTAATTTGACATTCATCTAGCAATATTTGTGCATCATTTATTTTTTGTTCATCTATATAATTTTTGGCTTTAATTATGTTGTTTTTAATTTCATTAATTACGTTAATATTTTTCTTTAAATTTTCAGAATTAAAAGCCTCAAGTATTATATCAACTTTTTCTTGTTCGTTCTTTAATTTAGCTTTTGCAATTTCTAGATCTTCATTAGACAGCTTTTCAGTTTCGTAGTACTTTGAGTCTATTTCTATCAAGTTATTTTTTTCCTCTTTAAGTCTTTTTTCATTTGAATTAGCATCAATTACTATGCTTTTTTCCCTGTCTATATCTTCATCTATAGTTTTAAGAGATACTTTTATATTATCTATCTCTATTTTAATTCTTTTACTTTCCTCATCCAAACTTTGTAGCTCAAGATTAAGCCTTTGAATTCTAGATAAATTTTCAATATTTTTTTCTCTAATTGGTTCTACTTTTTCAGTTTCTATTTTAATTTGTTTTTCAAATTCTTCTATTTTCTCGTTATATTTTTTAACTTCATTTTCTGCGTCTTTATTAATTTCATTTTCAAGATTTATTTCATGATCAATATCTTTTAATCGCAAATAATATAAACCAGCTTCAATTTTTTTAATTTCTTCAGAAATTAATTTATACTTTGTTGCTTCTTCTACTTGTTTTTGTAAATTAAATAGCTGCTTTTCTTGTTGTTTTCGTAATTCATCTGCACGTTTTAAATTGTTTTCAGCGGCTCCCAATCTAAGTTCTGCTTCATGTCTTCTTACATGAAGGCCGACAATACCTGCGGCTTCTTCTAATATGGCTCTTCGATCTACTGGTTTAGCTGTTACTAATGCTCCAATTCTACCCTGGCTTATCAAAGAAGGCGAGTGAGCACCGGTTGACAAATCAGCAAAAAACATTTGAGCATCTTTTGCTCTTACTTCTTTGTCATTAATGTAAAATTTTGAGCCTTTATCTTTTTCAATTTTTCTTCTTATTTGAATTTCATCCAAATCTCTATACTGATGAGAACCATCCTTATTTTCATTTGATAAAGTTATTGAAACTTCTGCAATATTTTTTGAGGGCTTGTTGGAGGTTCCTGAAAAAATTACATCTTCCATACCTGACCCACGCATACTTTTTGCCGAAGTTTCCCCCATACACCATCGTAGAGACTCAACTATATTTGATTTACCGCAGCCGTTTGGCCCAACGATTCCTGTTAATCCTTCTTTTATAAGAAAGTTAGTTTTTTCAGCAAAGGATTTAAATCCATTAAGTTGGATTTTTTTAAACTCCATTCACTAACTTATATCAGTTTTTCTAGTGTTTTTTTTAAATTTTTATAGTTTATTGGTTTATCAAACTTTTTATCATTAATTATTAAGGTTGGAGTGCTCTGTATATCGAACTTTTTTACACCGTTGATTCGATCATTTAAAACATGATCTTCAATTTCTTTGTCTTTAATGCATTTATCAAAATCAATACCAAAATTTTTTGAATCAATGAGATTTTTTAAATTTTTATTAACATCTTCAATTTCTTTTCCTTTTACCCAGTCTTTTTGGTTTTTATAAAGAAAATGTAATATATTTGATTTTCCATCATTTTGACAATGTGCAACTTTCGATGCATTGAAAGCAGCTAAATCGAGTGGAAAATTTCTAAATTCAATTTTTACCAATCCTTTATCTATAAAATCTTTTTTTAAGTCTGGGTAAACATTTTTATGAAAATTTGCACAATGACCACAAGTTAAAGATTCATACACAATCAATTGAATTTTTGCATCAACATTTCCTTCATAAATAACTTTTATGTTTGTCTCTAAGCTTACTTTTTCTTTTTTGCCACCAACATTATCTACTTGTTGATCACATCCTGCTGAACTAAAAAAAAATAATAGGACTACTAAAAATATTTTTTTCATCTTTTTTTAAACAGTTTGCTTAGTTCAATTAATGAATTTTTAACTTTATCATTTTTAATACTAGAAATTTTTTCAATATATTCGTTTTTTGTCACATCTTTATTATAATTTTCTTTCAATTTTTCTTGTTCACCTTCAAAAGTAATTAATTTTATTTTTTCAACAACATTATAACCAAAGAAAGTATTCATTTTATCAATAATTAATTTTTTAGAGTATTCCATATCTACTTCATGGCCTCTTTTAATCATTATGTTTAAGCAGCTTTTCCCTAGTCGATTTGAATTTTTAAATGATTTGGGGTAGCAAACTTTAAACAATTCATCTTCCACTATATATTTCCAATTATTTAAAGTTTCAGAGTATATATGGCCTTTTTTATTAATGATTCTTTTAATATTTTTGGGCAAAGTATCCTTAAAAGATCTTAATCCTTGAATGGTTTTGTTTCTCTGCTTAGTATTATATTTAAATTCCATATGAATAATCAAAACATACCAAAAAAAATTCTACATTGGTACGATAATAATAAAAGAGAATTGCCATGGAGGAATAATATTTCAAAAAAACAAAGACAGTACTTTACATTAGTAAGTGAATTTATGTTGCAACAGACACAAGTTAAAACAGTGATTCCTTACTTTAATAATTTCATAAATAAGATTCCAAATTTAAAAATATTAGCAAATGTTAGTGAAGCAAAAATAATGAAATGTTGGGAGGGACTTGGCTATTATTCAAGAGCAAGAAATCTAAAAAAAACTGCAAAAAAAATCATTTCAGATTTTAATGGTGATTTACCAGGCACTATCGAAGAACTTAAAACTCTCCCTGGAATTGGGGATTACACATCCAGAGCAATCATGGCAATCGCATTTAATAAACCAATTATTCCTTTAGATGGCAATGTTGAAAGAGTAGTAAAAAGAATATTTTATTTAAAAAATGAAAAAGAAATCAATAAAAACAATTTAATTAATAAAAAATCTTTTTTTGGAAAATCAAATAGGCCAAGTGATTATGCTCAAGCTATTATGGAAATTGGAGCTTTAATTTGCAAACCTATAAATCCCTTATGTTTTGAATGTCCAATATCTAAAAATTGTCAATCATTTAAAAAAAATGATTTTGAACTTAAATATAGAAATAGATTCAACAAGGTAAAATACTTTGAAGCAAATATTTATCAAAATCAAAATAAGTATTTATTGATTAAAAATAACAAATTTAAATTTTTAAAAGATTTATTAATTTTTCCCATGAAGGAAGTTGAAAAAAATAAATTTCAGTCCTCACAAAACAAAAAAATTAATATCAAAATATCAAATATGGATATGAAAATTGTTTTAAATAAAAAAAACAAAATGCTAAAGATAAAAAATAGTTTTTTTTTAGATAAAAAAAATATTCAAGGTCATATTTTGCCGTCATTTACAAAAAAAATTTTTAAATCTGTTTCAAATTATTCATGAAAAAAATAGCTATAATTGGCGCTGGTATTTCAGGTTTGTATTTTGCAAATCTATTACAAAAAAACTCAGACTACGATTTTACTATTTTTGAAAAAAAATCCTCACTTGATATGAAAAACGGATATGGCATTCAACTTTCGGTTAATAGTATAAAATTACTTAATCAAATTGGGTTTAATAAAATAGATCAAAAAGAAATATTTAATCCAAATAAAGTTATTTTTTTTAATGCAAAAAATAATCAAAAAATTTGTGATATAGATATTTCAAGATTTAATTACGAAGATAATCAATATACAACTCTTAAAAGGTCTACTTTATTAAATTTTTTGTTAAATAATATTCCAAAAGAAAAAATTAAACTAAATACTGAACTAAAAAATTTGACTTATGATAACAAGCTAAAATTGTCTTTTAGTAGTAATGTTACAGAAGATTTTGATTATCTTATTATTTCAGATGGTGTTTTTTCTAAGTCAAAAACAATAATTTTAAACAAAAATATTAAACCTAAATATTTTAAATCAATTGCATTAAGAGGAAATCTTAGAAATTATCCAAATGAAGATATTTCTTTATATCTTGGATCTAAATTCCATTTTGTAATCTATCCAGTTAATAAAAGCGATGAGCTTAATTTTATTGCTATAATTAGAAAGCATTTAACAAACCGTCAATTATCGGATGAAAACTTGCATAATGATAAAAATTTATTAAACTCAATAACCCAAGAATTATATAAAAAGACAACTCTAGAATTAGAAGGTAAACTAGAAAATATTAAATTTTTTCCCCTTTATATAAGTGAAAAGTTAGAAATTTCTGATAACAAAAATATTTTTTTCATAGGAGATGCATTATTTGTAACACTACCATCTTTTGCACAAGGCGCTTCCCAATCAATTGAAACAGCTAAAGAACTATTTGATCAAATAGAAAATAATAAAAATGATTTTTATGAAAAAATAATTAAGAGACTAAACTCTGTTAACTGGCGTTCAAAATTAAATTATTTTTCCTTTCATTTATCAAACCCAATAGTTTCCTCTTTCAGAAATTCAATTTTAAAAGTTTTAGTCAAAAATAATAAATTTTTAGATAGTTATTTAGGTAATATTTATAGAGATTAGTTATTATGTCTTAATCTTTGCCTTAATTCATCTATTGGTTTAAGAGTATTTCCCGATTGATAGTGCCAGTATGTCCATCCATTACAACTTTCTGCACCCAATATTTTTGCTGCAACTTTATGAATTGACCCCTCAGATTGCTGATATTTAATACTTCCATCGACCATAATTTTTGCATTTACTTTTTTCTTTTGATCATAAATTTCAGTACCAGGTTTAATAACTCCCATTTCAACTAGAGATCCAAAAGGAATTCTTGGTTTAGATCTGTTATTTTGCAAGGTATCCAAATAGTTATCTTCAATTGGTTTAGTATTTTTCAATCTTTTGTTTGCAGCATCGAAATATCTTTTATCTTTTTCAATTCCATAAAAAATTCTTCCAAGTTTTTTTGCAACAACTGCAGTTGTACCTGACCCTAAAAATGGGTCTAAAATTAAATCATTTTTATTTGAAGATGCTAGCAGTATTCTATGAAGTAAAGACTCTGGTTTTTGCGTAGAATGAACTTTTTTTCCATTTTCTTTTAGTCTTTCATTTCCATTACAAATTGGTAAATTCCATGTAGATCTTATTTGAAGATCATCATTTAGGCATTTAAGAGATTGATAATTAAAAGTATATTTTGAATTCTTATCTTTTGAAGCCCAAATTAAAGTTTCGTGAGCATTTGTAAATCTAGTGCCTCTAAAATTTGGCATAGGATTATTTTTATTCCAAATGACATCATTTAATATCCAAAATCCTAAATCTTGAATTTTGGTACCAACTCTAAAAATATTATGGTAGCTTCCGATAACCCATATACTTCCATTTTTTTTTAATACCCGTCTACATTCACTTAACCAATTTATAATAAAATCATCATAAACTTTAAAACTTTCAAATTGATCCCATTCATCGTTAACGGCATTAACTTTAGATCTATCTGGTCTAATTAATTGATTTCTTAATTGAAGGTTATACGGTGGATCTGCAAAAACTAAATCAAAACTTTCATCTGGAATTTTTTTTAATTCCAGTAAGCTATTACCATTAATAATTTTATTTTTTAAATTTGAGTTAATCATTTTTTAAAAAAACAATTAGACTCGAGGCCAGAGTCCTCGTCAACCTATGATTGAATTAATTTGAGTCTTCTTGTGTTTAGTATTTTTTCAGACTCAATATATTGTGGACAGGCTGGAAAGTTTTTCTGTGATATTTTGTTATTCCAAATTTTTTTATTGCCCTGATGTGATCTTTAGTTCCGTATCCGCAATTTTTATCCCAAAAATAATCCTTAAAATTTTTTGACATCTTAGTTATTAAACGATCCCTTAAAACTTTAGCAATAATTGAAGCAGCAGAAATTTCAGGAATTTTTTGATCTCCTTTAATTATATTTTTTAACTTATAATTATTAATTTTTGGCAACTTGTTCCCATCTATCAAGACTATTTGAGGTTTTCTTTTTAATTTTTTAACTGCTCTTTTCATAGCTAATAGACTAGCATTTAGAATATTATGTTTTTCAATCTCCTTTAAGGAAGCTAACCCCACGGCCCATGTACAATTTTTTTTTATATAACTATCCAAAATTTCTCTATTTTTTTTTGATAGTTTTTTTGAATCTTTTAATTTTTTTTTATCAACCTCTTTATTTAAAATTACTGCCGCCGCATAAACTGGACCAATTAAACTACCTCTTCCTACTTCATCTACTCCAGCAATAATTTTTTTCATAGTTAAATTTTCAAACCTAATTCATCAATTTTTTTTCCTATAGCTTTCAAATCTGACCATGAATATTTCTTCTGATCAGGTTGCCTTAATAAATGTGCTGGATGAAATGTGATCATTGTTAAATAAGTTTTTTGGTTAACTATTACTTCTTTCCAAGCGCCTCTTTCTTTTGTAATTTTTATCTTTGAACCAAACAAAGCTTCCATTGCGGTACTACCCATTAAAATTAATATTTTTGGATCAATTATTGAAATGTGTTCTCTTAAAAAATTTGAATATCTTGTAATTTCAGCACGTTCTGGTTTTCTATTATTTGGCGGTCTGTAATTAACTACATTTGTAATGTAAACATTGTTTCGGTCTATATTAATTGCTTTTAACATTTTATTTAACAACAGGCCTGCGTCTCCAACAAAAGGTTTTCCAAGCACATCTTCTTTTTGACCCGGTCCTTCACCAACAATCATAATTGGGCTTTTAGAATTACCGTCATTAAATACTATTTGTGTTGCATGATTTTTAAGTTCACAATTGTCTATATTAGATATTTTTTCTCTTAAGTTTTTTAATAATTTTGATTTATTCTCTACTTTTGGTTTAGTTTTTATTCTATTTATTGGTTTATCGCTAAAAACATATTCAATATCGTAGGAATTAATTAATTCAAAACTTAATATGTCATTTTGGTTTTTATCATCTAAGATCATAAAATAAAAATATGCGATTAAATTTATTAAAAATATTTATTATTATAGTTACTCTTTTATATCAATCTACAGCTTATTCTAAGACAACAGATAAGAATGAATTCAACCACAAGTATTTATCAAATTATTTTTCAGCTTTATTATCTTACGATAATCAAAATAATGCCCGAGCCTTAGAATATTTTAATTCCTCAAAAAGTTTATTAAATAAACATGATAAATTTTTAAAGAAATATGTATTTTCTTTAGTTGTGGATGGACAGGTTTCTAAAGCAATAAAACAAATTAAATATTCAAAAAATGAAAACAATTCTAATAATTTTGAAACAAATCTTTTACTTGTATTAGATAGTTTAAATAAAAAAGATTTTATAAAAACCTCAGAACTTCTCATAGATCTTGAAGTTTTTAAGGAAGACGGTACCTATGAATTCATTATTTATGAGACATTAAAAAGTTATAATCACTTGTTTTTAAATGGAATAATTGAAAGACCAAATCAAAATTTTGGAAGGTTAAGTTTAATTACAAATGCATTTCAAAATTGTTTTTTAAATTCAAATAAAACAAAATCACATTTTATTAATTTAATTAATTCAGTAGAGGGAGATTATTCAAGATATTTATTTTTTTATTTAGCAAATGTAATTGAAAATAAAGATTATGAATCGGCAATTCAAATTGCCTCAACTATAGATCCTTTAACAAGTGAGTTATTAATTACACAAACAAAAAAATGGATAGATCAATTAAACTTTAAAAAATTTAAAAAATATTTTTCTTGCAAACAAGAGACGGATATTTTGGGAGAATTTTTCTTTCTAATTTCAAATTTATATTCTTCACAGGAAGAATATAAAAAATCGAATTTTTATTTGAATATTTCAAATTATTTAAATCCAAAATTCTATTTTAATTTATCATTGCTGGCTGAAGATTACCTTTTTAATGGTAATTTTGATTTATCAAGAAAAGTTCTAGAAAAATTTGATGAAAAAGATGAAATATATAATTGGTACAAAATAAAAAAAATAGCTCAAATAATAGATAAACAACAAAATAATGATCAATCTTTAAAATTTGTAGAGAATAAATTTTCAAAGTTCAAAAAACCATCTACCAAAATTCTTTTTGATATGGCAAACATTTATAAAAACTATAAAAAATATAAAAAAGCAATTGAGTATTATTCAATTGTGTTGTCCCAAATAGATGAAAATTCTGATGCTTATGCAGACACACTTTACAGAAGAGGAAGCAGCTATGAAAGACTTGGACAATATCAAAAATCTGATTCAGATTTATTACAATCTTTAAAAATCAGTCCTGAAGATCCATATGTAATGAACTATCTCGCTTATAGTTGGCTTGAGAGAAATTATAAAATTGAAGAAGCAATTCAAATGCTTGAGAGAGCGTATGAACAAAAAAAGAACGATCCATATATCATCGATTCAATTGGCTGGGGTTACTATCTAATAAGAGATTATATAAATGCTGAAAAGTATTTAAAACAAGCGGTACAATTAATGCCGGACGATCCTATAGTAAATGATCATTATGGAGATATTCTTTGGAAATTAGGTAGGAAATTGCAAGCTAAGTATTTTTGGGAAAATGCTTTAAATTTTGAAACAACGGAAAATGATCTGAAAAAAAATATACTTAAAAAGTTGTTGAAAGGTTTTAAAGAAACTTAATTCATGTTAGTTTCTAAAATAAAGTCCTATGCAAAAATTAATTTATCTTTAGGTGTGTTAGGTAAATTAAAATCTAAACTTCACAGAATTGAAAGTCTAGTATCATTTATTGATTTACACGATGAAATATCAATTAAAAATATTAATAAAGAAAAACATGAAGTTGTTTTTTATGGTGAATTTTCAAAAAATATTCCAAATGAAAATACTATTTCAAAACTTTTAAAGTTATTAGATAAACAAAATTATTTAAAAAACAAAAAATATTTGATTAAAATTAAAAAAAATATTCCTTCAAATTCAGGAATGGGAGGAGGCTCTATGAACGCTTCTTCTATAATGAGATATTTTGCTAATAAAAATAAAATATTTTTAAATACTGGTCAAATTTCAAAAATCGTTAATAAGATTGGTTCTGATGTTATTCTTGGTATAGAAAAAAAAAATTCAATATTATTTTCAAATGGTAAACTATATAGATCCAAAAAGAAAATTGGACTTTATACAATAATTATCAAGCCAAATTTTGGATGCTCTACTAAAAAAATTTATAAAAATATCAAGTCATTTTCGAAACCAGCTCTTAATAAAAATAAAAATAAATTGTTTAGCATTGATCACATTATCGGTTTAAAAAATGATTTAGAAAAGGTTGTTTTTAAAAAATATCCAATCCTCTTAAATATTAAACAAAGAATGTTAAATCTACCAAAGGTTAAATTTGTTCGTATGACTGGGTCTGGATCAAGTTTGGTAGCATATTTTAATTCAAAAAAAGCCTCATTAAATGGGGCTAAACTATTAAAAAGAAAATATAAAAACTATTGGTGTATTTTATCTAAAACTATATAAAGCTTTTTTTTTGTGTTATACGAAATTAATTTTGGGGCGTAGCCAAGTGGTAAGGCAACGGTTTTTGGTACCGTCATTCCTAGGTTCGAATCCTAGCGCCCCAACCATATATGATAGGTTTAATAAATAAATTTCTAAATAAAGACAAAAACTCAAGTTTGTTTTATCCTGTATTTCTAAGATTAAAAAAAAATACTGAGGTAGAAAAAATTTTTGAATCAATTTCAAAGTTTTCAGAAAAAAGTGAAGTTAGATATGTTGGCGGTTGTATAAGAAAAATCCTCAATCAGGAGGAAGTGGATGATATTGATCTTGCAGCAAATATTGAGCCTAAACAGGTTATTGAAATACTGAAAAAAAATAAAATTGACTTTTATGAAACTGGCATAGAACATGGAACCATTACCGCAAAAATTAAAAACAAAAAATTTGAAATTACTTCTTTAAGAAAAGATGTTTCAACAGACGGTAGACATGCGAGAGTAGAGTTTTCAGATAATTGGCATGAAGATGCATCTAGAAGAGATTTCACATTTAATTCAATTTATGCCGATACAAATGGAAATTTATATGATCCGTTTAATGGTAAAAAAGATTTAAAAATTGGAGAAGTTAAATTTATTGGAGATGCAAATAAAAGAATAAAAGAAGATTACTTAAGAATATTAAGATATGTTAGATTTTTTCTAAACTATAGTAAAATTAAACATAATAGTGAAATTAAAAAAATTATAAGACAAAATCTAAACGGATTATCTAAAATATCATCAGATAGATTGCTTGATGAATTACGAAAGCTGGTACTTTCAAATGGTTTTTTAAAACTACCCAAAGATTCCTTCTGTTTGGAAATAATCAATCTTGTATTTCCGCAGTTAAAAAATCTTTATTTGTTCAAAAATCTAAATAAATACGTAAAAAAAAATATAGGAGATCAAGATTTTATATTTTTGATTTCTTTAATGATAATTGATGAAACAGATAATAGTGAGTATTTTTTGTATAAATTTAATATCTCAAACGAAGATAAAAAAAGAATTAGGTTTTTGAGCAATATATTTTCAAAACTTTTAGATAAAAATACATTTTCCGAAAAAAATTTATGGAAGATACTTTATTATAATAATAACAATTTTCTAAATGATTTAATTAACTTTCAAATGTATAGATCTAAAAAGATAGGTAAAAAACTATTAGAATTAAAAGAATTCTTCAATAATCAAATACCTCCAAAATTTAATGTAAAAGCAAAATCATTGATGGATAAATTTAATTTGAAAGAGGGTAAAGAGCTTGGACAAAAACTTAAAGAAATAGAGTTAGTTTGGATAAATAACTCTTTTAAAGTTACAGAAAAACAGATTGAAAAAATAGTTAAAAGTTAGCTAAATTCAATTTAGGAAATTTCAATTTCAATATATTTAACATCAATAATTTCGAAATTTTTAACCCCAGAAGGAGTTGTAATTTCTACCAAGTCTTTTTTATTTTTTCCAATTAAACCTTTTCCAATAGGCGATTTATAGTAAATTAATTTTTGCTTTAAATCAGCCTCTTCTTTACCAACAATGTGGTAATAAATTTCTTTACCTGTATCTAAATTTTGCAAGTATACTGTAGAACCAAAAATTACTTTTCCATCATTATTGATTTTGGTAACATCAATTACATTTGCTCTTGCAATAGTATCTTCAATTTCTTGAATCCTTCCTTCTTTAAGAGATTGCTGTTCCTTAGCCGCATGATATTCAGCATTTTCTTTTAAGTCTCCATGTGATCTTGCCTCAGCAATGGCCGCAATTATTTCTGGACGTTTTTTTTCTTTTAAGAAAACTAATTCTTTTTTTAATTTTTCTAAACCTTTTATAGTTATAGGTTCTTTTTCCACAATTTTATTTCCATTTTGCAGTTGGTGGAAGAGACATTAAAATGGCTTCTACATTTCCACCTGTTTGTAATCCAAATTTTGTTCCTCTATCATAAAGCAAATTAAATTCAACATATCTACCTCGTTTTTCATACTGAATTTCTTTATCTTTTTTCGACCATTTTTTTTTATTTTTTTTTTCAACAGCTTCTCTAATAATTTTTTTAAAAGTTATCCCAACATCTCTTACAAATGAAAAGTTCTTCTTCCAATTATCTTTTTTATAATCAAAAAATATTCCTCCAATTCCTCTAAGTTCTTTTCTGTGTGGTAAATAAAAATATTCATCACACCATTTTTTGTATTTTTTATAATAATTTTTATTGTGTCTGTTACAACATTTTTTTAATTCATCGTGAAACCAATTTTTTAATTTAGTGTCTTTAATGCATGGTGTTATATCTATTCCACCACCAAACCATCCATGAGAAGTATAAATATATCTTGTATTAAAATGCATAGCAGGAACATGAGGATTTTTCATATGCATTACTATAGATATTCCAGATGCCCAAAAACTTGGATTTAAATTAGTTCCAGGAATTTTACCTCTAAATTCATTAGAAAACTTCCCATATACTTCAGAAAAGTTTACGCCCACTTTTTCAAATATTTTTCCTTCCTTTAAAATTCTATGCTCTCCACCACCTTCATCTTTTTTTTTGTTTCGTTTCCATTCAGTTGAAATAAAATTTTTTTTTCCTTCTAATTCCTCAATGTCTTGACAGATCATGTCTTGTAAAATTTTAAACCAATTTTTTGCCAGTTTTTTTTTTATTTTAATTTCCATTTAAATTCTATTTGTTTGTCTCAAATTTTCTGAAAGTACAATGGCTACTGATGTTGATAGATTGAGCGATCTTTTATTTTTAACCATTGGAATTTTTAACCTTTCATTTACAAGTTTACGTATATGTTTTGGTACTCCTGCACTTTCTCTTCCAAAGAGAATAGTATCATTAGCTCTATAGTTAAAATCAGTATATGATTTAATTGCTTTAGTAGTAACTAAAATTACTCTTTCATTTTTTTTTAAGTCAAAGAATTCTTTATAGCTTTTGTAAAATTTGATTTTACCTTCATCCATATAGTCCATAACAACTCTTTTAAATCTTTTATCAGAGAATAAAAATCCACAAGGCTGAATAATTTCTAAATATGCTCCAAGGCAAGAACATGTTCTTACAATTGAAGCGGTATTTTGAGGTATATCAGGCTCATATAATGCAATTTTAGGGCGTATATTGCTTTCTTCATGTGTCATTCTTGCCATAGAAAAAAAACTTTTTTATTAATATTAAATTATATATTTAAACATATAAAATAAATAAATTATCGATGTCTGATCAAAAGAAAACAAAAAGAAGAGACTTTATTTTTACCGCATCATATACATTAGGAGCAGTAGGGGTTGGTACGGCTGTTTGGCCATTAATTGACCAAATGAATCCTGATGCTTCAGTAAAAGCACTTTCAAGCACGGAAGTTAATATAAGCGACGTACAGCCAGGTCAATCAATAACTGTGTTATGGCGAGGCAAACCAGTTTTTATAAAAAGAAGAACAGAGGAAGAAATAACTAAAGCAAAACAAGTTGATCTTAAAGAATTAAAACATCCTGAAAAAGATGAGGATAGAGCAAAAAATCCTGAGTGGTTAGTGATGGTGGGCATTTGTACTCACTTGGGCTGCGTTCCTTTAGGGAACAAAGGTGAATACGGCGGATGGTTTTGTCCATGTCATGGCTCTCATTATGATACTTCTGGAAGAATTAGAAAGGGTCCTGCACCGGTTAATTTAGAAATACCAAAATATGAGTTTGTTGATAGCAATACAATTAAAATTGGATAATACATATTTATGAGCGATCAGAATTATACACCAAAATCAAAACTTGGAAAATGGTTTAATGATAGATTACCTTTATTAACTCTTAGAGCACACTTAACAGATTATCCAACTCCAAAAAATTTAAATTATTGGTGGACCTTCGGAGCTATATTAACTTTTTTTTTAATTGCTCAAATTATTACTGGGATTATATTGGCAATGCATTATATAGCTCACGCTGATTTAGCGTTTGAAAGCGTTGAACATATAATGAGAAATGTAAATTATGGATGGTTAATAAGATATTTTCATGCAAATGGTTCCTCGATGTTTTTCTTAGCAGTTTATATTCATATATTTAGATCTTTATATTATGGATCTCATAAGTCACCAAGAGAAGTTATATGGGTTATAGGAATGATAATATATTTTTTAATGATGTGTACAGCATTTATGGGATATGTACTACCTTGGGGGCAAATGAGTTTTTGGGCAGCAACTGTAATTACTAACTTGTTTAGTGCTGTGCCTTTAGTAGGAGAGAGTATTACTAATTGGTTATGGGGTGGCTTTGCAGTAGGCAGTCCAACACTAACGAGATTTTATAGTTTACATTATCTGTTTCCATTTTTAATTTTTGGTTTAGTAATTTTGCATATTTGGGCTCTACATATACCAGGAAATAATAACCCAATAGGCATTGATGTTAAACAACCATCAAAAGATACGGTTCCTTTTCATCCTTATATAGTACTTAAAGATTTGTTTGCTTTATTAGTTTTTTTACTTTTGTTTGCTTTTTTTGTTTTTTACTCGCCTAATTTATTGGGCCACCCAGATAATTACATTGAAGCTAACCCACTGGTTACTCCGAACCATATAGTTCCAGAATGGTACTTATTACCTTTTTATGCAATATTAAGATCAATTCCTAATAAGCTACTAGGTGTTATTGCAATGTTTGCATCAATTTTTGTTTTAGTAATATTGCCTTGGTTAGATACTTCTAAAGTTAGGTCGGCAATTTTTAGACCTTTATACAAACAATTTTTTTGGTTCTTAGTAGCTGATGTAATTATATTGGGTTATATGGGCGCAATGCCAGCAGAAGGTATATATTTATTAGTAGCAAGAGTTGCCACAGGATACTATTTTGTTCACTTTTTAATAATATTTCCAATTTTAGGCTATAAGGAAAAGACTCTTGATATTCCATTAAGTATTACAGACCCGATTCTTGGGGATTCTACAAATCAATCTTTAGCAAAAGAGCAAATAAATAAAAAATGAAAAATATTTTAAAGCCTATTTTATTATTAGCTATAATCACAACAATTAGTTTTAGTTCTAATGCGTCAGAACAATCAAAAAAACTTTTAAATCTAGAGTGGAGCTTTAAGGGTTTTTTTGGAAAATTTGATAGAGCATCATTGCAAAGAGGTTATCAAGTTTATGCGGAAGTGTGTTCAGCATGCCACTCAATGAAATATTTAAGCTATAGAAATTTAGTAGAAGCAGGTGGTCCAGAATTTTCAGAAGAACAGGCTAAAGTGATTGCTTCACAGTATGAAGTTACAGATGGTCCAAATAATGATGGCGAAATGTTTACAAGACCAGCAAGACTTTCAGATAATTTTGTAGGATCATTTGCCAACGAAGAAGAGGCTAAAGCCGCAAATGGAGGATCATACCCACCAGATATGTCAGTTTTAGTTAAAGCCAGAAAAGGTGGCGCAAACTATATTTATTCTGTATTGCTTGGTTATGACGATCCTCCTTCAGATATTACTTTAGATGATGGTGTTTATTACAATACTTTTATAAGTGGAAACAAAATCAAAATGGCAAAACCTTTATCAGAAAGCTTAGTTCAATACAGTGATGGTACTCCTGCTACAGAAGAGCAAATGGCAAAAGATGTTACAACTTTCCTAGCTTGGGCTGCTGAGCCCCATTTAGAAGCAAGACATAAATTAGGCTTTAGAACAGTAGCCTATTTGATAATAATTACAATTTTAGTTTATTTTAGTTTGAAAAAGGTTTGGTCACGTATTGAAACGGAAGTTTAAAACATCGCCATCTTTTACAATATAATCTTTTCCTTCTAAACGCATTTTTCCGTTAGCTTTGGAATTTAACCAACCATTATTTTGGACAAAATCATTATAGGAAACTGTTTCGGACCTTATAAATCCTTTTTCAAAATCAGTGTGTATAATACCGGCAGCTTTTATAGCTGTGCAATTTTTAGGAATTGTCCAAGCTCTAGATTCATCTGGTCTAGAGGTAAAAAAAGTTTCAAGCTGAAGAAGTTCATATCCTTTTTTGATCAGAATGTTTAATCCTGTTTCTTTTAAATTTATCATCTTCATATAATTCTTTTTTTCTTCATCTTCTAATTGATTAATTTGATTTTCAATATCTGCTGATATTATAATTGTATTTTTTTCCAAAAATTTCTCTACAAAATCTTTAGTGTAGCCATTTCCTTTTTCAATACTTTTTTCATCAACATTGCATACATATAGCTTAGGTTTTATGGATAAAAGACCTGTCAGATTAAGTTCTTTATTGCTAAAATTTTCATTCAAAATTTCTATATTTTGATCTTCATTAATACAATTTAAGGCAACCTCTAGAATTTTTAATTGCTCATTAGAAAAATTTTTTTTATTTCTTTTATCCAATCTTTTTTGAATAGTCTCTAAATCTGCAAGCTTCATTTCCGTTTCGATAATTTCTAGATCTCTAACAGGATCAACGTTTGGATTAACATTTTGAATATCGCCTGATTCAAAACATCTAATCATATGAATAATTGCATCTGCTTCTCTAATATGAGATAAAAATTTATTTCCAAGACCTTCACCTTTAGAGGCACCTCTTACTAATCCCGCTATATCTACAAATGAAATTGTTGTATTTATTTTTTTTTTTGATTTAGATATTAAAACCAATTGATCTAATCTTTGATCAGGAACAGGAACTATTCCTATATTAGGATCAATGGTACAAAAAGGAAAATTTTCTGTTTGTGCTTTGCTTGAATTTGTTAATGCATTAAATAATGTAGACTTACCGACATTGGGCAATCCTACAATACCACACTTAAAACCCATTTATTTATTATTTACAGTACTTGAAAATAAATCTAATTTTTTATCTAACAATACTGGCAATGAATCAATAATATTTTTTTTAATTTTTTCCAACTGCTCTTTTTCTTCTTCATTAAAATTGTTTAAGACATGGTCTGATACAGAAATTTTCTGATCTGGTTTTCCAATTCCAATCCTAACTCTTGAATATTCTTTTCCTATAAATTTGTCCATGGATGCAATTCCTTTATGGCCAGCGCTAGTTCCCCCAAGCTTTGCTTTTATTTTTCCAAAATCTATATCTATGTCATCATGGAAAACGATCACATCTCCAGTATCTATTTTAAAATACTCCATTAACTCTCGGATACATATTCCAGAATTGTTCATAAACGTAAGAGGTTTAATTGCATAAACTTTTTTGTTTGAAATATTTCCTGTAGTCAATAAACCTTTAAATTTTGGTTTTTGTTTAGACAGTTTAAATTTTTGGTTAATTACATCAATAATTTTGAAGCCGATGTTATGCCTGTTATTTTGGCTACCAGAAGTTGGATTGCCTAGCCCTACGAATAAAATCATAAATAAAATTTAAAATTTGAAAATATTCACGTAAAATAATTTATTTTTTTTCTGTAGGGTTTTTATTTTCTTTTTTTTGACCCTCTTTAGATTTATCGTCAGTCTTATCTCCTTCAGTAGTTTTATCTTCAGATTGTTCCGTAGTAGCTACATCAGTTCCTTCAGCTTCCTCAACTCCCTCAGCTCCCTCAGCTCCTTCTGTACTTTCAGCATCTGCAGTTTTTTCTGGCTCTTTAAATACAGTAGGAGCAGCAACAGTTGCTATAACGAAATCTCTTCCTTGAATAGTTGGTTTAACATTTTCAGTTAAGTTTATAGATGAAATTTTAATGCTTGCTCCAATTTCCAACCCTTCAAGATCTACGACAAGTTCAGTTGGAATATTTTCAGTTGGGCATTTCAACTCTACTTTTCTTCTTACAATGTTTAATACTCCTCCTCTTTTTATACCAGGGCATTTTTCATTGTTAATAAATTTAACTGGTATTTCTAAAATAATTTTAGCACCTTTAACAATTCTTAAAAAATCAACATGTATAGGATCATCACTAATTGGGTCGAAAGCAACTTCTCTAGGCAAAACGTTCATAGTTTTGCCATCCAGATTCAAACTGATTATGTTTGATAAAAAATTTTCTTGATCTATTAATGTTTTAACTTTTTTTTTTGAAAGATAAATTTTTTGATTTTCTATTGTTCCTCCATAAATCACTCCAGGAACCTCGCCTTTTTGTCTAAGTGTATTAACTTGTCCTTTTGTACTTGTATTTCTTGATGTTACTTCTATTGAATTCATAAAATGACGGTTTTTAACTTAGGAAAGTAAATTTTACAAGCAAATTATTTGAATAAATCAGAAACCGAAGTTGAATTTGATATACGTTTAATTGCCTCACCAATCAAATTAGATATTGTTAATATATGCATATTTCTTGTTTTTTTAACTTTGTCTTCATTATTAATCGTGTCAGTTACAACTAAATTTTTTATATGAGATTTTTTGATTTTTTCAACAGCTTCACCACTTAATACTCCATGAGTAACATAAACGTGAACTTCTTTTGCTCCTCGTTTTTTTAAGGCTTCTGCAGCATTAATAATAGTTCCTCCTGAATCAATAATGTCATCCACAATTATACATGTTTTGCCTTTTACACTACCAATAACATTCATTACTTGTGACTTACCTGGAGCCGGTCTTCTCTTATCTATGATCGCAAGACCTACATTTAACATTTTACCCAAAGCCCTTGCTCGTTCAACTCCACCAACATCTGGAGCAACACAAATTAAGTTATTCTTTTTTAAACTTTTTTTAATATGTCTCGAAAAAATTGGTGTTGCAAAAAGGTTATCTACCGGAATATCAAAAAAACCTTGAATTTGTCCAGCATGAAGATCAACAGTAACTACTCTATCTGCTCCTGCTTTTGTTATTAAGTTAGAAACTAATTTAGCAGAAATGGAGGTTCTTGGTACAACTTTCCTGTCTTGTCTTGCATACCCAAAGTATGGAATTACAGCAGTAATGTTTTTTGCCGAAGATCTTTTTAGAGCATCAATGCAAAGAAGTAGTTCCATCAAATTATCGTTTGCAGGATAGGAAATAGATTGAATTAAAAAAATACTATTTCCTCTAATATTTTCATTGATTTCAATATATATTTCACTATCTGCAAATTTTCTTATACTTGAATTGATAAGTTTACTTTTTAGATACTTTGAAATTTTTTTACTTAAATTTTTGTTGCTGTTACCTGTAAGAAGTTTCATCAGTGAAAACCCTATTTAATCATAATTAATGATATATTTCTACCATAATCATCACTATTATTCTTCAAGGATCGTCTTGAACTAAAAAAATTATTTTTTATATTATATGTATCCTTTTTAATTATTTCTATATTTTTTACACCAAAGTTAATTAATTGGTCTTTAATATTGTCCCTCAGATTAAAAAAAATTTTATTCTTAACAAATTTAAAATAAATTTTATTTTTTGGATTCTGTTTGACAAATTTTTTTTTGAAGTCATTTTTTACCTCATAGTGATTCTGTGCAATACATGGTCCAATAACAACATTTAAATTTTTTAAAAAACTTCCATTTATTAAAAAGCTTTTAATAATTTTTATAGCAATTTTTTTATAAGCTCCTCTCCATCCGGCATGTGCGGCAGCTATCATTTTCATTTTTGGATCATAAAATAATATGGGAGCACAATCTGCAGTTAAAATTCCAAGTGCAATTCCATGTTGATCTGTTATTAATCCATCGCCAGTTGGATTTTTTTTAATTGGCTTTTTTACATGAATAATTTTGTTACTGTGAATTTGATTCAATAAAATCAAGTGTTTTTTTTTACAATCTATTTTTTTTAGTACAATATTTAAATTTTGAGAAACATTTTTTTTAATATCAGACGATCTTAGTCCGCAATTTGAGCTTTTATAAATGCCAGTAGATTTTCCATCAATACTATTAAAAAAAGCATGATTTATATTTGTAAATCTTTTTAATTTTTTTGATCTAATCAGTTTAAAAACCTATATTAAAATTAGTTTTTTTATCTGTAATTAACATTACTTTAAACAATTCTCCCATTTCATTTTTATCTATCAACCTTTTTAATCGAAAATAAATATCTGCTTTTTTTGAAAAAGGCAGATCTTTTGAAATAATTTCAGCTCTTTCCAGGATTCCAAGTTTCATTAAAAATTTTTTTTGAGAAGTTACTCCCTGCGATTTAAGTTTTAGATTATTTATTAGATTTTCTATTAGTTTGAAATTAATTTTGTAAGTAATATCACTATTTCCATAATCTTTTAAAACACTTGTGCTTTTATGTTTTGCAATTGCCTGAAGACTGTCAGTCATTGATTCTTCTAAATAACCATAATCAATTATCAATAATCCACCATCTTCATTTTTTATTTGATTGGAAATTTTTTTTAGATATTCGAAAGATAAGGGCGAATATTCAATGAATTTTTGATTACAAGTTATGTTGGTGCCAATTTTTTTTTCAAGCTTTTTTAAATTTGATTTTATTTCGATAAATTTAGGATTTTTTTTATCAGATAGGTCAACATACTTTTCGTACCATTTATTATTTTTTTTAATAAACTGCTTTACCGGCAATGAATCAAAAAATTCATTGGCTATAAATATTTTAGGACCAGTTTTTATTTTATTCAAAGTATTTATCCAGGAAACTTTAAAATTTTTTAACTTTTTTTTTTGTAATTTTTTTAAATGGGGGCTTTTTTCCAATATGAATATATTACATGCCCTTTTAAAAAATGGAAATTTTTCAAATGAAAATATCATTTGATAAATCATTTCACCATTTCCTGCACCCAGTTCAATTAAATTAATTTTTTTAGGACAATTTAAATATTGCCAAAAAGCAATAGTCCAAACAGTAATCATTTCTGAAAATAAAATAGAAATATTTGGTGCTGTTATGAAATCTCCTTTGATTCCAAAAGGATTTTTTTTCATATAGAAACCTGACTTTTTATTATACAAAGCCCAATCAATAAACATATCGAGTGGAATTTGTTTTTTATTCTTAAGATTCATTTTTTTTATAAAATAAGCTTAAACCAGCTATAAAAAAAATAATGCTTATTATCTGACCAAGAGTAAAATTGAGAAAAATAAATCCTAATTGTGCATCTGGTTCTCTGGTAAACTCAATTAAAAATCTAAATAGAGAATAAAATATTATGAATATTGAAGAAATAATCCCTGGAGATTTAAAAAAATATTTTTTAAATGTAAAATTTAACAATATAAATAAAATTATTCCTTCAAAAAAAGCTTCATAAATCTGAGAAGGGTGTCTTGATAAATTGTCAATTTTTTTAAATATTACAGCCCAAAAGATATCGGTTTGTCTTCCATAAAGTTCTGAGTTTATAAAATTTGATATTCTTCCCAAAAAAATTCCAATTGGAGCAGACATCGCAATTAAATCAAGAAATATGTAACAATTGATATTATTTTTTTTACCGAAAATATATGTTGCAATAATTGTACCTAAAACTCCTCCATGAAAAGACATGCCGCCATTCCATATCATAAATATTTCTATTAAATTTTTTGAATAATAAACCGGATTATAGAAGATGACATAACCTAATCTTCCTCCGATAATGATTCCTAGAATTAAATAGGTAATTAAATCATCAAAAAGATTGTTAATCTTTTTATCTTTAATTAAAAATTTTTTGCAGTAAAACCATCCCAGTATTATTCCAAAAATGTAAGACAAAGAATACCATCTTATTTCTACGGAAAATATTTGAAATGCTACTGGATCAAAATTATTGGTAAACATTTTAATAAAATAATATAATAATTAAAGTATATTATTTTAAAAATTAATTATATGTCAAAATCAAAGTTTGTAATTGATAAATTAACAAAATTATTTGAACAAGGACTTGTTTCCTATAAAGATTTAAGCAATGAAATTTTGAATATTTTAAGATCAAAAAGAGATGAAATAATTTTTAGAATGCA
>Ga0207990_1000450_pt1 | contig 24007 bp, 27 predicted proteins | sample ETNtaG_8_FD_185780 | JGI IMG/M metagenome (GOLD analysis project Ga0207990, IMG submission 185780) | Marine microbial and viral communities from oxygen minimum zone, Eastern Pacific Ocean - ETNP201406SV75 (SPAdes) (version 2) | ecosystem: Environmental > Aquatic > Marine > Oceanic ...
TCATCTTCTAGAGGCTCATTACCAAAAGACTCTCAAGAAGAACTTCCACAAGAACTGGATCTAGCACCTGAACCAGAAGAAGATACCTCTGAACAATTAAACCAACTAAATGATTTACAAAAACAAATTGATGACTTAGAAAATGAATTATTTTCAAAATTAAACCCTTCATCTGATGATGCAACCCCCAAACAAATTTCCAAAATTAAGAAACTAGAAAAAGAAATCGAAGAATTTGAATCTGTTGATATTGAACATGAAATAATACAAACATTACAGAAACAAAATAAAAAACTTGATGAAATTGAAAAAAATCTTGATGTTTCTAAAAAAACAACCAAAAAAACAGCAGCTAAAAAAACAACCAAAAAAACAGCAGCTAAAAAAACAACCAAAAAAACAGCAGCTAAAAAAACAACCAAAAAAAACAGTAGTTAGAAAAATTATTCATCAAATTCTTTAGAATCTTATTGCGGAAAATGTAAAACTAAAAGTGAAATAAAAAATCCACTAGAGCCAACTATTGAAAATGGTAGAAGTGCAATTAAGGGATTTTGTTTTGTTTGTGATTGTAAAGTTTGTCGAATTGTAAAAATGGAAAAATAATAAAATATCTTTTGATTTAAAATATCACATTTGATTTGATTGCCATGCTTGATTGAATCTTTTAATGGCTTCTTGATATGCTATAATGGAATCATCTCCTGATGATGTGAGGAATTTTTCCCATTGATCATTAAATTTTTTCACTGATTTTATGTTTGTCTCTTTGAAAATATTTTCAATCATCTTTGTTTGTTGTTTCATATACTCTGGACCGATTTCATCCCATGTATTTTCCCAACTTGTACTGACTTTTTTTAATAATTCTGCATCTGATTCCATTGCTTTTTGACATGCGTCATGATATGTCATTAAAGTCTCATTCGTAGCTTTTTGCCATTGTGCTAGGGATTCTTTCCATCCATTTAATGCTGAATTGTATTCTTTCCAAGATTTATCAAATTCTGATTTTTTTGTTGATACTTTGGCCTGTTTTTTAGGCTTAGTGGCTTTCTTTTTTACTTGCTTTGCCTTTCCTTTTAATTCCTTCAACTCATTTTCAATTTTTTGTGCCTCGTCCATCAAAGAATTTTTTTCTTTAGTAGCCATATCATTATTTGAAAATGCTACATGTTAAATCTTTCAAAGATTTCCAAAATTTTATCATGTTTTGCAAAAATCTGATGCTTTGGTAAAATTTGGAAAATATTTCCTATCTTTGTTTGAAAATAATTCTAAATGCTTTTGGCAAAGATTTCGAGTTTCTCTAAAACTAATTTCCACTGTTTTTTTAGCTTTTAACTTACATTCTGAAATACTACATTGCAATATGAAAAATAAACAATTTTTACTAATAAAACTTTGAAATTATGTAATTACCTTCTACTAGATTTTTATCATTGCATGTTTTTAGATATAATATGGATGATGACGAAAAAGGAGCACGATTTTTAAAATTAATCGATGATCAAAATAATCTTCAATGGAATATCGTTGCCAAACTTTCTTCACTTGTAAATCTTAAATGGGATTCTAGTGAATTACAACAAGAATTAGAGACTTTAGTTGAAAACCATTCAAAAATTACTAAAGAACTCAACAGTCTTGATAATGATGGTAGTATCTTATAATGCCGAATCTATCATTAATGCAATAAATAATACTGCCAAGTAAGGACTAGAGAATTTAAACAAAGTCCATGAGGCTTTTTCAATTGGTTTGAAAATTACCCATATTGATAATCCAATCATTAGTGCCCCTGATGCAATTGCAGTCCATAGATATACATCACTGACCATTTCTTCACCGCTTTCAGTTGTTATGAAAAATGGAGCAATTGAAAATAACACCATTACAACAGTAGAGCCTGCAATGGCTCTTGCAGATGTTTTTTCAGATTGAACAGCAGTCAACATTGGAACATTAACTTTATTGTAATCTTCTTTGAAATGCAGTGTCAATGCCCAAATATGCATTGGAATCCATATGAAAACTAGTCCTGCCATTGCAAGACCCATGGTCCATAAATCTGTCATTGTAACAGCTACCCATCCAATCATTGGAGGCGAACCTCCACATAATCCTCCTAAAATAATATTTGTGCGTGATTTTCTTTTTAATCCATAAGAGTAAACTAAAACATTGTTTAGTAATCCAAATGCAATGAATGCTGTTGCCCATATTCCTTGTTCTAATGTGGTTGTGAAAGAAATGCTTAATGCCAATACTAATGAAATTCCAGCTAAAACTAATCCAAAATTCCTAGCTTTTTCTGCAGGGGATATTCGTTTTGATGGAAGTGGTCTACCTTTTGTTCTCTCCATTATTGCATCAATATCTCTATCATGATAATTTGTCAAAGTATTAGCAGCTGCAGATCCTGCTGCAACTGAAAATAACATCAACAACCAAGTTGCAGGAGATATTTCAATTTCATAAATGTGAGATGCTGTGAGTGCTGCACCAAATGCTGTAAATACCAACAAATACCAAATTTTTGGTTTTGTTAATTCATAATATACTGCAATTCGAGATTCTGATTTTTGTTTTTGCAATTCTAGTCATTACCTTTTGATGTCATATATGGCATTGCTTTTGTACGTGACTTCATTTCAATAAATGACTCAGAAGATTGAATTCCATCAATTCTACCAATACGTTCAGAAACCATCTTATGCATTTGATCTAGTGATTTTGAATACATAGTCACCAAAATATCAAATCTGCCTGTTACCTCTGCAACTTCTCTAACTCCATCTATTTTGAAAAGTTCTTCAATAATATGATCCCGTTTTTTTGAATTCATATTAATTCCAGTTAGAGCCTTAACATCATATCCTAATTCTGCATCATTAACAACAATAGTGAAACGTTCAATTAATTTTTTTTTCACTAATCTTTTGATTCTTGAATAGACAACTGAAGAATTAACATCTATTTTTTTTGATAAACGTGGAACTGAAATTGATGCATCGTTTGATAATTCTGATAAAATTTGTAAGTCTAAACTATCTACTTTTGTCATTTAAAACACCTAATTCGTTCTAGATTTCTGGATCTTATAAAGTTATTATTGTAAAAATTACAAAAAATTTATCTAAATCTTATCTTTTTTGTATAGCATTTCTGCTAATAGTACTGCTCCTTTTGCTGAACCCATTTTTTTGTTATGAGAGAATAGCATGTATTTGAGTCCATGATCAAACAATTCTTCTTTTTCCACTCTTCCAATTGTTGTAGTCATTCCACCCCCTACTGTTCTCTCCATTCTTGGTTGAGGTCTTGTTGGGTCTTCATGAAATGCATAATATTTTTCTGGAGCTGATGGTAATCCTGCTACAGAACTTTCTTTGTTACATTGTTCATAGGTTTCTTTTGCTTGAGCTGGGTCAATGTCTTCTTTTGTTTCGACAAAAACAGATTCGGTATGTCCATCTATCACTGGAACTCTAGTACAAGTACAACTAATCTTAATATCTGCATCCACAATTTTACCATCTTTTAATTTCCCTAGAATTTTTCTTGTTTCTAATCTTACCTTTCCTTCTTCTTTTGGGATATATGGAATGATGTTATCTGTAATCCCCATTGCAGACACGCCTGATTTCCCTCCTCCAGAAATTGCCTGCATTGAAGTCATCAAAACTTTTTTTGCACCATATTTTTCTAATAGTGGTTTTAGTGTGATTGCTAAACCTGTTGTTGTACAATTAGGAAGTGGTGCCACCCATCCCTTCCAGTTTCTATTTTTCTTTTGAATCTCTAATAATTCAGTTTGCTCATCATTAATTCCAGGAATTAGAATTGGCACGTCATCTTCATATCTATAAGCTGAACTAGTTGAAATTACTGGTAAATCAGCTGCCATTTTGGTTTCAATGTCTCTTGCAGCTACTGATTCTACAGCTGAAAATACTAAATCTAATTGTGATACATCTAACTCGTCAATTTTTTTTACAGTCATTGATTTGATATATTCTGGAATTTCTCCACTTACGTCCCAAGCAATAATTCCACTGGCATCTTTTATTGCGTCCAAATAATTTTTCCCTGCTGAACGTTCCGAAGCTGCTATTTGAGTAACCTCAAACCATGGATGATTCTCTAAAGATTGAACAAATTCTTGTCCTACAGCACCTGTGACTCCTATTATTGCCACTCTTTTTTTACCCATGATTTGAGTATTGACGACTTCAATTAATAATCGTTTTCTGGATCACCACAACATACAAAATCTGCCTATTCTATTTGGAACTGTGAAAATAAGAACGAAAAATGCTATTTCAAGACATAATCCTGTTATACATGGTGGTAAATTTTCAATATCTGATCTAGATCCCGAAATTATTGATTATAGTTCCAATGTTGGCCCTATGGGAATCCCTGTAAGTGTCAAGAAAATTTTGAAAAAAAGATTAGATTCCATGTCTCTTTACCCTGATTTACTTTCCACTTCATTAAGGTCTGATCTCAAAAAATACATTAGATTACCCAAATCCAATATTGTTGTTGGAAATGGAGCAATCGAAATAATCTATAATTTTTGTAATGCCTTTTTATCCAAAAAACGAATTTTAATTCATGTACCAACATTTGGTGAATATGAAGCTGCAACAAAACTTGCAGATTGTAAAATTTCCTTTTTCAAAACAATGAATTTATCTAAAAATTTAGATTCATTTATTTCTAAAATTCCAACTAATGGATGTGTATTTGTTTGTAATCCTAATAACCCAACTGGAACCATTTTATCAAAAGAACAATTATCTAAAATTATTTTAATTGCACAGCAAAAATCGTGTCTTGTGTTTGTTGATGAATGTTTTATTGAATTGGTTCCACAATCAAATCAATCGGTATTAAATTTAATCAAAAAATATGATAATCTATTTGTATTAAGATCTCTGACAAAATCATTTGGTTTAGCTGGAATTAGAATTGGATATGGAGTGGGTTCAAAACAAATGATTGATATTTTACAAAAAACAAAAATTCCTTGGAGCGTAAATGTTTTAGCTCAAGAAGCAGGAATTATTGCAATTAAAAATAAATCCCATATGGCAAAATCAAAATCTATAATTAAAAAAGAATATGTTTTTCTTAAAAAGAAAATTAATGCCATTGAGGGGTTTGAATGTCAAGAATCTTTTACTAATTTTATTTTAATTAAAACAAAACAAAATTCTACAAAAATTCAAAAACAATTACTAAAACATAAAATCTTGATTAGAGATTGCAAAAATTTTCGCGGTCTAAATAATTACTATATTCGAATTGCAATAAAATCACATAAAGATAATCTAAAATTAGTTGAAGCATTGGAGACAATAGCATGAAATCTTTGATGGTTCAAGGAACTGCTTCTGGTGTTGGTAAAACAACACTAGTTGCAGCATTGTGTAGGATATTTTCAGACAAGGGGATCAATGTAGTGCCTTTCAAATCCCAAAACATGTCAAATTTTGGTTATGCTACGCCTGATTTTGAAATATCTCGTGCCCAAGCAATTCAGGCAATGGCTGCTAGATGTAAAATTGAACCTGATCTTAACCCAATAATGCTCAAACCATTGGGAAATTACTATAGTGCAATCTATCTTAATGGCAAATATTTCAAAAAAATGCATGCAAAAGATTACTATGCAAAATTTGTTAAAACAAAAGGAATCAAAGTAGCAACAGATTCTTTATTTCGATTAAAGAAAAATTATGATTTAGTGATTTTAGAGGGTGCAGGTTCTCCAGCTGAAATTAATTTACAAAAATTTGATATTGCAAATATGCGAATTGCTCAAAAAGCAAATGCTTCGGTCTTATTAGTATCTGATATTGACAAAGGTGGTTCTTTTGCAAGTCTTGCAGGAACAATGACTCTAATTGAAAAAAATTACCAAAAACTTGTCAAGGGATTTGTATTGAACAAATTTCGTGGAGATATAGATGTCTTAAAACCCGGATTTAGAAAAATTAAACAAATAACAAAAATTCCTGTTCTGGGAACAATTCCTATGATCAAGACAAATTTACCTGAAGAAGATTCTCTAAATGTTAAGCCAAAAGAAATTAAATGGACTAAAAATAATATTTCTAAAATTGATAGAGAATTAGACAAATTAGCAAAAATAGTAAAAAATAACTTAGATCTTAAAGCGATAGAGAAGATGATTAAATGATTTTAGAATCTATTATAATTATTGGATTTGCAATAGGGTTGGATTTAATATTTGGAGATCCTAAGAATAGATATCATCCAACTGCATGGATTGGAATTGTCATTTCTAAACTAACACCATTAGCTAAAAATCACAATTCAAATGTTGAAAAATTCTCAGGAATTTTTTTAGTTCTGATACCTACAGGAATTGTAATAACTTTACTTTCAATTTTAGATTTAGGAATTTCATTAATTACTGTTGATTGGATTACAATAATTATTTCAATTCTTGTTGGAATTATTTTACTCAAAACTACAATAGCTATTAGAGGAATGGAACGTTATGCTTTGGCTGTGATGGATTCTTTAGAAAATGACAATTTGGAGTCTGCACGAGTTAACCTATCTATGATTGTAAAGAGAAACACCAAAAATTTAGATAGAAATCATGTTATTTCAGGCGTTCTTGAGAGCATTAGTGAAAATACTGTTGATGGAGTAACTGGACCTCTATTTTATTACGCTATTTTTGGTATTTTTGGTGCATTTGTATACAGGGTAGTTAATACTGCAGATTCTATGATTGGCTATAAAACAGATATTTTCAAAAATATAGGTTGGTTTACAGCAACTTGTGACACAATTTTAAATTATATTCCTTCTCGACTTACAGGATTGGTGATGATTCTCTCTGCTGCTATTTTACAGAATAATTGGAAAGAATCCTACAAAATTATGTTACGCGATGGGAAAAAAACTGAAAGTCCTAATGCTGGATACCCTATGGCTGCACTTGCAGGAGCTCTTGAAACAAAATTTGAAAAACTAGAACATTACAGCTTAGGTAATGTTGAAACTATTCTAACAAAAGAACATGTTTTATCTGCAATTGCAATTATGAAACTAACTTCAATTCTTTTCTTTGGAATAATTACAATTCCCATAATTACTGTTTTATCATTTATTGGGTGGTGGATTCATGCTTAAAGAAATTGGGTCTGTTTTTTCGTTTCTAACAATATTCCCATCATCGAATGCAACTTTGGAAAACATTGCAAAGTACATGTATGTTTTTCCTGTTGTTGGAATTATAATTGGACTTTTAATCGGTTCATTTGGTTTTGGATTATCTTTCTTTTTAGATCCTTTGTTAGTTAGTTTGTTGGTTGTTGCATCTATTGCAATTGTTACTGGAATTCATCATGCAGATGGTTTAGCTGATTTTGCTGATGGACTTATGGTGAAAGGAAGTCGAGACAAAAAAATTAAAGCAATGAAAGATCTTTCTACCGGTTCTGCTGGTATTGTAGGGATTGTTTTGTACCTTGTTGGTTTGATAATTACTGTTTCTCTGACTAGTGGATTTGATTTGTTTAAGGCAATTTTGATTAGTGAAATTTTAGCCAAGTTTTCAATGGTATTGATGGCAAGTTTAGGTAATTCTGCATCATTAGGCTCAAATTCACCTTTTGTAAAAATTATGAAAGACAAGAAAAAACTTACTGCCGCATTCATAATTATGCTAATCCCAGTAATGATAATTGGCGAATCTACTGGTTTGATAATGTTAGGTGTAACTGTAACTGTAACCATTTTCCTTCTAGCCATATCTACTCGTAGTTTTGGTGGGATTACTGGAGATGTTCTTGGCGCTACAAATGAATTAACTAGATTAGCTTCACTGATGGTGTTTGTATCAATATGATTGGGCTTGTAATGGCAGGTGGAAAAGGCACTCGAATGAATTTCAATGATGAAAAATTATTACTAGTACACAAAAAACCTATAATTCTTCAAGTAATTGATTCATTAAAAAACTCAAATTGTTTTTCAAAAATTTTAGCAATCACTAGTCCAAATTCTCCTAAAACAAAAAAACTTTTACAAGAAAATAAAATTGAAGTTTATGATTCATCTGGAATAGGTTATGTAGAAGATCTAAATTCAATTCTTAAAACAATTGATGATGATGTATTAGTTACATCTGGTGATCTACCTTTGTTAGATGTGGAAGTAATTCAAAAAATTGTTAATCAATATAATTCCCAAAAAATCTGGACTAGCATTCTTGTTACTACCAATTTTTTAACTTCTATTGGATTTGAATCTGATTACTCTGTAATTTTTGAAAATCAGAAATGTCATTACACTGGGATTTCTTTAATTAATTCTAAAAAAATTACTTCACTTGAAAATTTAGATGAAAATTATATTATAATTAATGATAAGAAAATTGCATTTAATCTAAATACAAAAAAAGATTATGCTCTACTCAGCACTACCTGAGATTTTACCATTTATCTTTGCTTTAGAACCGGTTGCTTCTGCAAGTGTGTTGCCACAAGAATTACATGCAATTGATGTTGATGCATGAGAATAAACTACTTGTAATTCACCGCATTCATCACAATTAACATTCTGAAACTTACTAGAAGGTTTTGGAATTTCGATGTGATCTTTTTTCATACTGCAACCAACTCGAATTTCTTAATTCTTACACCTTTTTTATTGTATTTCTTTTTACATACAGTACATGTCATAATAGGAGTAACTTTCTTAGTAACTTTGGCTGGTTTTGCTAATTTTGGGAATTTTTGTCCACCGTATCCCTTTTTACGTTCAGCATGTCGACGTTCGCCTCTTGCTGAACCTCGTCTTTTCCCAGCCTTGTAAATGGAGACCTTTTGCTCAGTATGTGCTTTACATTTAGCACAATACTTTCTGATCACCTTAGGTATGTTCATATCAACAAAACCTCTTAACCCGTAATTTAAGCATTGAATCTATAATAGGCGCAAAATCTAATTAAAAGGCGTGACTTCGAGCCTAGCCAATTCGATCTCCTCTTTGAACTCTGTGGCAATGGGCGATAAAAAAGCCGATCTTGTTTTGAAGAATTGTAATCTATTATCCGTCTATACTAGAGAAATCATTTCAAAGATTCAGATTGCAATAATTGGTGATAGAATTGCATATGTTGGTCCTGACGCTTCACATGCAATTGGTTCAAAAACCAAAGTTATTGATGTAAAGAACAAATATGTCAGTCCTGGGTTTGCAGATCCTCATTTACATATTGATCAATTTGTCCTCCCTTCTGAATTTGCAAAAAAAGCACTTCTTTGTGGCGTTACTTCTCTTTTTTCAGATCCTATTGATGTAGTAAGTGTAGGTGGCTTCAAAGGATTTCAAGAATTTCTTAAACTAAGTGAAAATTTACCTATTAGAATTTTTCAAGTAGTTCCTGGTGGCCTTCCAGTTGATGCAAAATTTAGTAATAGTAAATCTCTAACTTTAGCACAAGAAAAATTAGCTGTAAAACATCCTAGTGTCCTTGGTTTAGGAGAAGTTTTTTCATGGACTAAGGTAACTCTTCGTGAATCTAAAACAATGAAATCACTTTCTGCAATGTTAGAATGTGATTGTATAATTAATGGACACACTGCTGGTGTCAGTGAAAAAAAACTCAATGCTTACATTTCATCTGGTGTTCTTTCGTGTCATGAACCAATCAATTTTGATCAAGTGTTAGAACGATTACGTCTTGGAATGTGGATAATGATAAGAGAAGGTTCTATTCGACGTGATTTGAAAGAAATTATTCCACGTGTTTTATCTCATGGAACTTATCTTAATCGACTAATGTTTTGTTCTGATGGTCTTGATCCTTTAGATATTTCAAAATTTGGCCATATTGATCATTGTATTAGAGAATCTATCAAAGTAGGTCTAAAACCTATTGATGCAATTACTATGGCATCAAAAAATAATTTTGATTACTATAACATGGGAAAAGATTTGGGTGGGATTGCACCTGGAAAATTAGCAGATATTTTAATTTTCAATGATTTGAAATCATTTAAACCAAATCAAGTTTTTGTTGGAGGAAAGCTCATTATTTCAAATGGGATTTTTGTTAACCCAATTAAGAAAAAACCAATTTCGCCATGGATTAAAAAAACTGTTAAACTAAAAAATTTCTCAAAAAATGATTTTCTCATAAAATCAAAAAAGAAAGATGTTCTTGCAAATACTATCAATATGCAAACTGAAATCATTACAAATATTGGTTCATCACAACTTTCTTCAAAAGATGGAGATGTTCCTGCATCTTTAGATTCTGATATCTGGAAAGTTGCAGCATTTGATAGAATTCATGGAACAAATAGACATTCGATTGGATTTCTTGAAAATTTTGGTGCAGATATAGGTGCTTTTGCATCTACATGGAGTTTTCATGAAAACGATTTGATTGTAATAGGTTCAAATGATTCTGATATGGCAATTGCATCCAACCACCTGATTAAAAATCAAGGAGGACTGGTTGTAGTAAAATCTGGAAAAATTCTTGCATCATTACCATTACAATTTGCAGGAATTGTATCTACTGATTCTTTTGAAAAAGTTTCATCTAATTTTGAAAAAATCAATAACACAATTGTGGATTTAGGTTGTAAATTTTCTAGACCTCACCTTATTCCTCTGTTTTTACCTTTTTTGGCACTACCCTCTGTCCGAATTCTTTCAGGTGGAATCGTTGATGTGAAAAAAAGGAGGTACATTTCACCGATCAACTAAGCAATGTTAAAAAGGGGGAATTAGAGGATTGAATTTGAATGGCATCAATCCAACAAGGACCAAATGGACCTGTTTTAGTTCTCAAAGAGAGTGCATTACAACAAAAGGGAAAAGATGCACAACAAAACAATATTGCAGCCGCAAAATTAGTAGCTGATTTAGTTAAAAGTAGTCTTGGACCACGTGGTCTTGATAAAATGTTAGTTGATTCTTTAGGTGATGTAACAATAACAAATGATGGAGCAACAATTCTAAAAGAAATTGATGTTCAGCATCCTGCAGCAAAAATGATCGTTGAAATTTCTAAAACTGTTGATAATGAAGTAGGTGATGGTACAACTTCTTCAGTTGTTTTTGGAGGTACATTATTAGCTAGAGCAGAAGATCTCCTCAAAAAAGAAGTTCATTCGTCAGTTATCATTGAAGGTTTTCAAGCAGCTGCAGAAAAAACACTTGAAATTTACTCAGAATTATCAAAGAAAATCAGACCTGATGATAGAGAATCACTTATTAAAATTGCCACAACTAGTATGCAGTCAAAATTAATTTCTGAAGACAGTGGTATTTTATCAAAAATTGTAGTTGATGCAATTCTAAGTATTGTAACTAAGGATGGTGAAGATTTTTCTGTTGATCTTGAAAATATCAAAGTTGAAAAGAAATCAGGTGGTTCTATTCAAGACACTCAAGTCATTAAAGGAATTGTTTTAGATAAAGAAATTGTTCACAGTGGAATGCCAACTAAAATTGAAAAAGCAAAAATTGCTTTAATCAATTCTGCATTAGAAATTGAAAAAACTGAAATGAGTTCTGAGATTAGAATTACTGACCCTTCTCAAATGCAGATGTTCTTAGAAGAAGAAAATAGAATGCTAAAAACAATGGTCGATAAACTACATGATATCGGTGTTAATGTCCTAATTTGTCAAAAAGGCATTGATGATATTGCACAACACTATCTTTCTAAACATGGTATAATGGCAGTAAGACGTGTAAAGGAAAGTGATATGATTAAACTTTCCAAAGCAACTGGTGGACGTGTAATTAGTAATTTAGATGATTTATCTGAAAAAGATCTTGGTGCTGCAGATTTGGCTCAACAAAAGAAAGTTGAATCTGATAAATGGGTCTTCATTGAAGGCTGTAAACATCCACAATCTGTTACAATGTTAATTCGTGGCGGTTCTCAACGAGTAATTGATGAAGTTGACCGTTCTATTCATGATTCTTTAATGGTTGTAAAAGATGTAATTGAAAAACCTGAGATTGTTGCAGGTGGCGGTGCCCCTGAATCTTATGCAGCCTCACAACTCAAAGATTGGGCTGATAATTTTGATGGAAGAGAACAACTTGCAATTAAAAAATATGCCGAAGCACTAGAAATTATTCCGTTAACTATTGCTGAAAATGCAGGAATGGATCCAATTGATACAATGGCCACTTTACGAGCAAAACAAAATCAAGGTCGTAAATGGACTGGAATTGATGCTAAAAATACTAAGATTGCTGATATGTTAGCAATTGATGTTGTAGAGCCAATTGTAGTTAAAGAACAAATTATCAAATCTGCAACTGAGGCAGCATGTATGATTCTTAGAATCGATGATGTAATTGCTATATCTGGTGCTCCTGGTGGCGGCGGTATGCCTCCAATGGGCTAAAACTTAAGCATTCAATTTTTCATAAATCATTATTGTTTAGGATTGGTATTGATTTAGGTGGAACAAAAATAGAATCTGTATTACTAGATGAAAATCTAAATGTTCTACAACAAAAAAGAATTCAAACTCCACAATCTGATTATTTTAAAATAATTGACTCAATCTCTTCTTTAGTTTTAGAACTATCTGAAAATATTTCTGATTTTTCTTTAGGAGTATGTACTCCTGGTGCAATTTCTAAACAAACTGGTTTAATAAAAAATAGTAATACCCAATGTCTAATTGGAAAACCATTCAAAGAAGATTTAGGAAAAAAATTAGAGAAAAAAATTTTGATTGAAAATGATGCTAATTGTTTTGCAATGGCTGAATCTAAAATGGGTATAACAAAAGATTATGATCTAGTTTTTGGTGTAATTATGGGGACTGGAGTAGGTGGTGCAATTGTAATTAATGGAAAGCTTCATTCTGGTAGAACTAACATTAGTGGTGAATGGGGACATCATACATTACATCGTAATGGGAATCCTTGCTATTGTGGGAAAACCGGCTGTGTTGAGACCTACATTAGTGGTCCTTCATTGGAAAAACGATGGTTTGAACTAACTGGAAAGTCACAATCAATGCCTGAAATTCTTTCTAATCTTAATGATGAAATTAGTCAAAAATGGAAATGTGAATTTTTAGAAAATTTTGGATATGGTCTTGCTAATGTAATTGATATTTTAGATCCTGACGTAATTGTTCTTGGAGGTGGTTTGTCAAATATTGATTTCTTGTATACTGAAGGAAAAGAATCAGTATATGAAAAAGTATTTTCAGATTTGATTGAAACTCCTATTCTCAAAAATAAATTAGGTGATTCTGCTGGAGTATTTGGTGCAGCTCTGTTAAATTAATTATTTAAACTTCCCAATATTGACTTTTAATTTTTAAAATCTTGTCAACCAATTCATTCATGTTAATATCTAATTCTGTAGATACCAAAATTAATCCTGCACCTTGGATTGGTAATGTAATTCGAAAAATCTTCTCATATTTTGCTAATGCAAAAACAGGTTTTCCTATTTTTTCTGTTGTTTTTTTACGTGTAGACCATCTATACACTGCTTGAGATAATGACATTACAGTTTCTTCTCGAGTTAAATGACATTTTAATCCTGGTCGAATTTTATCTGTCAATTCTCCGAAATCGTATACAGCCACATATCTAATTTTTTCATCACATGTTAAAATTTCGTCACAAATTTTTTCATATTCCAAATTCATCACTACTGTGGCTCAATGGTTGCAGGAGGTTTACTTGAAATAGTATACGTAACCCAAGTAACGTCTTCAATTTCATTTGTAATTCTATTACTCATTTTTTCTAAAATACTATGTGATAATCTAGTCCAATCTGCAGTCATTGCGTCAATTGAATCTACTACTCTAATCATAACTATGTTTCCATATCTTCGTTCGTCTCCAACCACTCCTACTGCTCTATCATCACCTACGGCAGCATATGCTTGCCATATTTTACCATACAAACCTGCTTCAATCAACTCTTCTTCTACAATTTTACTTGCAACTTTAGAAATCTCTAGTTTTTCCGGTGTAACTTCTCCGATTATTCTAACTGCAAGTCCTGGACCTGGAAATGGATGTCGCATGAAAAGATTCTCTGGAACTTTTAGAATTTTTGCAATACTTCTTACTTCATCTTTGTATAATTCTCTTAATGGTTCCAAAATCTCCAAATTAAGCCAGTCAGGTAATCCTCCTACATTATGATGTGATTTTATTACAGCTGCTGGACCTTTTGAAACACCACTTTCAATAACATCTGGATAAAGTGTACCTTGAGCTAACCATTTGAAAGGTCCATTTTTTTCAGCAAATTCAGTGAAAACACGAACAAATTCTTCGCCTACGATCATTCTCTTTTTCTCAGGATCTGCCACGCCTTTGAGTTTTCCAATGAATTCATCTGCTGCATTAACTGCTGTAAAATTTACTTTGAAATTCTCTTTGAACATCGCTTCAATTTCCGTTTCTTCGTTTAATCTTAACAAACCATTATTTACAAAAACACACTTTAGTCTATCTCCAATTGCTTTGTGAATTAATAATGCTGCTACTGTGGAATCAATTCCTCCACTTACTCCACATAGTACATTTCCTTCAATTTTTGAAATTTTTTCAACTGCTGAATCTATGAATCCCTCCATAGTCCAACTTGGTTCTGCTTTGCAAACCTTTAAGACAAAATTCTTGAGAATTTCTGTTCCTTGTTCTGTATGAACAACTTCTGGATGAAATTGAATACCGTAAATTGACTTTTCTTCTGATGCAATTGCTGCAGCTTTTGCCCCTTCGGTATGTCCTATTACTTGAAATCCTGGTGGGATTTCTTCTGCCTCATCACCATGACTCATCCATGCCCTTACTGATTCTCCTACACCACTTAGAAGATCTTTATTATTATCAATTGTAAGTATTGATGAACCGTATTCTTTGTTTGCTCTTTTTACTTTACCTCCATACTTGTTTACAATTAATTGATGTCCATAACAAATTCCAAGCAATGGTAAATTCATATCAAAAATTTTACTCTCTGGAACAGGAGCATCTGAACTATACACACTTGATGGACCCCCAGAAAAAATTATTCCTTTTGGATTTAATTTCTGCAATTCTTCAAAACTGATATCAAAAGGCACAAGTTCTGCATAAACTGAAAATTCTCTAATTCGTCTGCAGATTAAATGGCTATACTGTGAACCAAAATCTAAAACTACAATCCTGTCCATACTATCACTTGTTGATGTTTTCCAGCATTCGCGTTAATGACCATCCTGCGGTATTAATTAATTCATTGACCCTTTCTTTTTGCCTGTAATTTTTGATAATTATCTCTCTAAGATTTGAACCACTTTTGTTAACGATGTAGTCGATAATAGACTCTTTCTGAATTTTTCCATTTTCGGCTTCTACAGAATCTTTCTTCTTCATTTCTCCAATTATCCTATCTAAGAAAAATGACTTGAATGGAGGCGTATCTGCACTTATTTCTACTTCATTATCTAAAATTATTGAAACTTGTTCTGGTGTGATGAATGCATTGGCAATTATTTCACCATCATTTCCTCTCTTAATTGGAATTGAATTTGTTTCTGGTTTTTTTGTCATCTCGGTCTCTTTTTGAACTTCAACTTTTGTTTTTAATTGAGAAGCCTTTGTAAAACTTGAATCTATAAGAAATGAGTTCAACACTGTGATATTTTTTTCTAATGTTTCTATAGATTCTTGATGTCTATCAATTTGTTCGATCAAACTTTCTTTCAAAGAAACTATGTCCTTTACTTGCTTCTCTGAAAATTTCATAATTTGATTAATGTATGATGGGTATTAAATGCATTCTAGGTAATTGTAATATCTACATTTTTGTATGGAATTTTTTTAAATCCTTTAATTGGTTTAGATGTAGTAAATAACTCTGATTTTGTTCTAGTTGCTAACCATTCTAAAAGCAATTCACCTTTATTTAATTTCATTAATTTAATTTCCCTTTCTGATTTTTTTGTATTTGAAAACTTTCCAATTCTTTTTCCAAAATCCATTCCAAACAAAATAATTTTTTTTGCACCAAAATTACTTGCTAGAAATACACCTCTATCCCCATCTGTAAATCCTCCAAAATTTTGTATTTTATTAAATGGATTTGATTGAGTAGTTCCAATAGCTTTTTTGAATTTTTTGGAAAACTCTAATTTCTCAATATTGTCTCCGTGTGCATGAATAACAAAAATTGATTTTTTGGAAATTTTCTCCAAAGTTTTTTCATCTCCATCCAAATCTGTAATTACAATATCTGGAATTATTCCATTTTCTACAAGGGGTTTAACTGAACTATCAGCTGCAATTTTCACTGATTTTTTTAATTTTTTTAATTTTGGGATTGCAGTTGATAGAGAAGGACCTGATCCAATCACAAAAACTGATTTATCTTTAATTAGGCTGGAAATTTTTTCATTGATCTTTGATTTTTTTAAGATTGAGTCTAAAATTATAGCTGATTCTTTGTCTTTCTTTTCATTATACTTGAATTCCTTTAAAATATCTGAATATTTTTTCTTCCATCCTGAAATCATCATATGACTCAAATTGTATTAGTTTTTGATAAACCATGTGGCTAAAATAGCAAATGTAGGTGTTGGCGGCAAAAATCCTGTACGTATAATGGGTATTCTTAACACAAGTCCTGAATCATTTTATAAAAAATCCATTAATCTCAACAAAAATGACATTAAAAATTCTGTAAACCAGATGGAAAATGATGGTGCTGATTTTATTGATGTTGGAGGAATATCTACGGCTCCCTATCTATCCACAACAGTTTCTGAAAAAACTGAAATTAAACGAATCATTAATGCGATTAAAATAATTCAAAATTTTTCAAATTTACCTATTTCTGTTGATACGTGTAGATCTAATGTTGCTAGAACTGCTTTAGAGCATGGTGTAGAAATAATCAATGATATTTCAGGATTAAAATTTGACAACAAAATGCAAGATGTAATTTCAGATTTTTCCCCCTCTTTGATTTTGTGTGCATATGATTCTAAAATCGTTTCTGGCAATGATGTTGTTTCTACTAAAAGACTTCTTAGAGAAAGTTTGAAAATTGCTAAAAAATCATGTGTCCCCAATGAAAAAATTGTTTTAGATCCTGCAATTGGATTTTTTAGAAAAACTGGTCAAGGTCCATTTTTTACAAAAATTAAATCAGATTGGGTTAAAAGAGATCTGACTATAATTCAAAATCTAAAATTGATAAAACAAAATTTCCCTATCTTAGTTTCAGTTTCAAACAAATCCTTTATTGGAAGTATTTTGGGATTAGAAAATCCTGCTGATCGGTTATTTGGTTCGATCGCAGCAGAATCCATTTCTGTGATTAATGGTGCTGACATTATTCGTACTCATAATGTAGGCGCCACAAGAGATGCCATCATTATAGCTTCAAATCTCTCAAAATAACGTAAAGGCTTATAATTAATCTCAAACTTTCAATACAAGGTTTCATTGGAATTCAAAGAAGGATTAACTTTTGACGATGTTCTACTGGTACCCAAATATTCAGATATTACAAGTAGAAGTCAAACCGATCTAGGCACAAAATTATCTCGAAATATCTCCATTAACATTCCATTTGTGAGTGCAAATATGGATACCGTCACTGAATCTTCAATGGCTGTAGCCATGGCTCGTGCTGGTGGGATTGGAATTGTTCATAGATTTTTGACAATTAAAGAACAGGCAAATGAAGTTCTAAAAGTAAAACGTTCAGGCAGTGTAATGATTGAAAACCCATATTCTATAAATCAAGAAAAATCAATTAATGATGCTCAAGAATATGCTGAAGACAAAGAAGTTTCTGGTCTCTTAGTTGTTGACTCTGATTCTAAATTAGTTGGAATAGTAACTGAACGTGATTTATTGTTTGCAAATACAAGTGGAACTATTAGTGACATTATGACAAAAGATGTTGTAACTGCCAAACCTGGTGTAACATTAGATGAGGCCAAAGAAATTTTACATAAACATAGAGTTGAGAAATTACCCATTGTTGATGATTTGGGAATTATCAAAGGTTTGATCACGAGTAAAGATATTACAAATAATGCAGATTTTCCAAATGCCTCTAAGGATAAGAAAGGAAGCCCTCTTGTTGGAGCTGCAGTTGGTGTAAAAGGCGACTTTTTAGAAAGAAGTGAATCTCTTTTAGAAGCAGGTGTTGATGTGCTTGTTGTTGATATTGCACATGGACATAGTGAAAATGCAATCAGTACAGTTCGTAATATTAAAAAAGCATTTCCGAATTGTGAATTAATTGCAGGAAATATTGCAACAGCTCAAGGCGCTGAAGATTTAATCAAAGCAGGAGTAGATGCGGTTAAAGTTGGAGTAGGTTCTGGTTCTATTTGTATAACTCGAGTAATTACTGGTTCTGGTGTTCCTCAATTAACTGCTGTAATGGATTGTGCAAAAATTGGTAATGACTATGGTGTACCAATTATTTCTGATGGTGGAACCCGAACTTCTGGTGATGCAACAAAGGCATTGGCTTCTGGAGCTTCATCTGTAATGGTAGGTAGTATGCTTGGTGGAACTGATGAATCACCCGGTACAGTTTTGACTAAAAATGGAAAACGATTCAAAGTTTACCGTGGAATGGCATCTCTTGCTGCATCAATTGGTAGAAAATCTAAGGAAACAGGCTCACTTTCATTTGATGATGATCTCAATGATTATGTGGCAGAAGGAGTTGAGGCTATGGTTCCATACAAAGGAACGGTAGTTGATATCTTAAAACAACTTTCAGGCGGTGTTCGCTCTGGATTGAGCTATTGTGGAGCCCGTACAATCCCTCAAATGCAGGAAAATGCAGAGTTTATCAAAATGTCAAGAGCTGGATTTGCAGAAAGTCAACCTCATGACGTTTCATTGATGTAGTTAATTTTTTAAACACCCTTTGAAGTTATTTTATTATGATGTCCAAAAGAACTATTATTGGAATAATTGTTGGTAGCGCAATTATTGGAATTGGGCTTTATTCTTTAATTGTATCCTTTGATTTTAAAACAATTGAACTAAATGAAACATTTGGAGTAGGTGAATCTACTTCTTATCAAATTCGTGCTAATAGTGGTGCTAGCCAAACAATGAGTATCACTGGTGAAAAATTTGATCTGAAATTGTCAAGCCCTGGTGATGGGTTGCAAATACCTAATACATCGTATACTGGTGAAGCAACTTTTGACTGGGTTCATCTTGATGATGGTGTTACTATGATTAAATTACAAAATTTAGGTTCAACTGATTTACAAGTAAATGCATCATTGAATTTAACACAAGACCCTATCTTGTTTACCTACCATCTAGTTGTAATAACTTCAGGTGTGGTGATTATTGGATTTAGTATGGGGTTTACTTTAAGAAAACCTAAAGGCTTTTAGCTTAATTTTGCTGAAGGATACGATCCTAAAACTTTCATAAATAATGATTCTTGTTTTATTTTTTCTAACATTTCTAAAATTTTAGAATTTTTTGCGTTTCCTTCAAAGTCTACATAGAAATTATATTCCCATGTGTTGGATTTTGTAGGCCTTGATTCAATTTTTGTAAGATTCACATTATTTTTGTGGAAATTTTCTATAATTCTAAACAATGAACCAGGTTCATGTTTGATGGAAAAAATAATTGATGTTTTATCATTTTCTGTTTGTGTTGATTCTTTTTTAGATAATATCAAAAATCGTGTATAATTATTTGAGTTATTTGCAATGTTTTCAGAAATTATAGGCATATTGTAAATTGATGATGATGTCTTACTGGCAATACACGCACAATTTTTTTTGTTTAATTCTTTGATAATTTTTACACTACCTGCAGTATCGTATGCTGGAATTGTTCTCATGTTGTGTTTTTCAATAAATTTTCTACATTGACCTAATGCTTGTGGATGTGAATAAACTGTATCTACATCTTCTAATTTTCCTATTCCGATTAAACAATGTTCAACTCTATGATAAATCTCCCCAGTAACATTTAGTGACGTTGAATAAAGTAGATCATAACTTTCACCAACACTGCCTTCTAATGAATTCTCTACAGGTAAAATTGAATATTCTGAATTCCCTTTTGATGTACTTTCTAAAATCTCTGCAAATGTTGCAAATGGTATAGTTTCAATATTATCAAAAAATGATTTTGCTGCAGCTTCACTATATGCACCTCGTTCACCTTGGAACGAAACACTTGTCATTTCTATTCTCTCAATTTAACAAAATTGTTTTTGCCAAAATTTGTAGAAAGTTTTCTTTCATCAATCCATGAACATTCTGTGCATTTTATTGCATCTCTCATTGAAACAACTTTACTTCCACATTTTCTACACTTTGTAAATATAGTTCCCAATTCTGGTTCACTAATTGTCGCATGAATTGTTCCATTAAGATGATTGAGAATTTTTAGTGCAACAATATCATTAACCAACGCTACATTTCTGATTCTTAAATTTCGTGTTCCACATACACATTCTACTTTAGATGTGGTAGGTTCACCATTGATGTAATCAATTGATACTGCAATCATTGATGACATTACTGCTGCAACTGTTCCGATAATCACGTCTCCAACTTTTGGAATTGATAGAAGTTTTGGATGTTTGATGCTAACAGTACGTGTTGTTTTATTCATGTCTTTTTCCCCTATTGTAGCTGCACGAACCATATCTCCATCATCAAAAGTATTATGTCCAGCCTCGTATTCTTCAATAGATGCTATTTTATCACCTGGAAATGTTGCGTTTTCAGACATAATGAATAATTTTGTTTTTATGATTATAATTGTTTATGGTTAATTTTGTCTTGGCAAATCATATATCTTCAAAAATCTGAAAAAAATCATGAAGGCACTAGTATATGAAAAATATACTGAAGATGATGATTTCTCAAAAATCTTACAAATCAAGGATATTCCTATTCCTGAACCAAAATCAAATGAAGTAGTTTTCAAGGTAATTACTGCTGCATCAAACTATGATGATATTTGGGGTATGAGGGGAAAACCATTGGCAATCCCTCTCCCACATATTTCTGGAACTGATGCTGCAGGTGAGGTAACTGCAGTTGGAAGTGATGTTAAAAATATCAAAGTTGGAGACAGAGTTGTATCTCATGGAAATATGTCTTGTCGAGTTTGTAAAGCCTGCACTGCTGGACGAGAATATGATTGTAAAAAGCGTTCAATTTGGGGATTTGAAACAGGTCCACTTTGGGGCGGTTATTGTGAATTTACTCATCTTCCAGAAGTAAATGTCGTAAAAATTCCTGACAATGTATCATATGATGATGCAGCTGCTGCATCAATGACATTGTTAACATCATGGCATATGTTAGTTGGTAGAGCAAAAATCATCCCTGGACAAATAGTATTGGTGATGGGTGGGAGTTCCGGTATTGGAACTTTTGGAATTCAAATTGCAAAACTTTTTGGATGTACTGTTATTGCAACTGCAAGTCCTGACAAATTAGATAAATTATTAGAATTAGGTTCTGATTATGCTGTAAATCATAGAGATGATGATTGGCATAAACAAGTTAGATCAATTGCAAAAAAAATTCCAAAACCTCTTGGTGATGCACCTGGAGTTGATGTAATTTTTGAACATATCGGTGGAACTCATTGGAACAAGGAACTAACATTACTAAATTATGGTGGAACAATTGTAACAACTGGTGCAACAACTGGTTATGACGCAAAAACTGATTTACGTCATATTTTCTTTAAAGGAATCAATATTTTGGGCTCAACTCAAGGGACTAGGGCAGAACTAGAACAAGGTCTATACTGGATGTCCCAAGGTAAAATCAAATCTATTATTGATTCAGTTTATTCATTAGAACAAGCGGTAGATGCCCATACAAAAATGCTAAAAGGAAAAGGGCTTTTTGGAAAAATTTTGATCAAACCCAATATGTGATGAATTATGGTAGATCCTAAAATTAACTCATTTTTAGATGAAGGTAATAGATTGTTTCTCCAAGGAAAATTAAAAGAAGCCATATCATGTTATGATAAAATTTTAAATGAAACTCCTGAACATCTTAGCTCTCTGAACAATAAGGGATATGCCCTAAGTAAACTCAAAGATTATGATAACGCAATTGATTGTTATGATATTGCTTTACAAATATCCCCAAATGATTTTTCAGTATTGGTAAACAAAATTTCTTCTCTTCGAAAACAAGGACATTTTGAAAAAGCATTAACATTATGTGATGAAATTTTAAAAAAAAATCCAAAATATAACATTGCTCTATATCATAAAGAGCGTATACTATTTTCATTAGAAAGATTTGATGATGCAATTCTTTGCTGTAATAAAATATTGAACGATTATCCCAATAATGGGGATGTCCTATTTGATAAATCCTGTAATTTTGCAATGTTGTTAAAATTTGATGAATCTTTAAACATTCTAGAACAAGTAATTTCTCAAGAAATTAAATTCAAATCTAAAGCAAAAAAATCAAAATCATTTGAACAATTATTTGAAAATCCTAAATTTCAAAAATTAACCATTTAACTATAACCAATGAGGGATTTCAAAATATCCTTCAATACTCTCTTTTCTTAAAATTTTAAGAAGCGCATTTGCTTGAGGTGTAGACAAAACTGGCTTGTCAAATTGATTATCTGTGGAAATTCTTGGGCAGGCAACTTGAATGAACGCATCAATACCTTTGAGATTTCTTAATCTTTCATTTGTAATATCAGTTAATGCAAATAATTGAACTTTTTTCCCTTCTTTTTCTAAATCTTTTTTAATTTTTAAAGCAAATACTTTGGATAATTGACCTTCTTTTAATCCCACAATTACTCCAAATGATTTTGCATCAGCTGCTTTGTAAATTGCAAGAGTTGCTTTCTTTTTTAATTTTTGAGCAAATTCTGAAATTTCTCTTACTTCATTAAAGTAAGGATCTAAAATGTATGTTGGTAAATTAGTAGATAATGCAATACCTGATGCATGAAAATTACTTTGTCCTAAAAATACATACGCGTCAACTTCTTTTTTTAATTCCGATGCAGGATAAAATTCACAACCAAACACTTGGCCATCATTTAACTGTCCTTTGCCCTTCCCAATCTTAACCGTAATTCCATTTTCTGTAAAAATTTTTTCAACTTTGTCAACTTGATGCAAATGCTGACTATCTGTTACTAGTGAAATAATTTTTCCCTTTAACAACTCTGTACATTTTTTTGCAACACTATCAAATTCAACATCATCAAATGCATCAATTAAAATCAAATTCTTTTCATATACTTCTGTGTTAATTGTATGTCCAATATTGAATTGAATATCTGCCCCAAGAACTTTTGAACCCATAGAATTCATATCACAAGTTCCCCATGTTGTATCTGCTAGAACATAAGTTGGGATTCCAAATTTCTCAGAAATTTTAATAGCAGTTTCTTGAACTTGTGGTAAAATTCCATCAGGTCCATTTAATGAAACTGATGCAGGATCTTTCTCTTCAATTTCTTTGAAAATTCGTTTCTCGTCTATAATGATCAATTTAGCTTGGGACGTCACTTTATTAATTTAAATCAACTGAACACTACAACAACTAAAAATGTCTGAGCCGTTTTAATCAATTATGACACAGGACACAACTCTTAACATTGGTTTTGATGATACTGATTCACCTAAAGGAATGTGTACTACTTTTCTTGCCTACAAAATTGTTGATTTACTCCAAAAACAAAAAACTGAATTTCTTGATTTCCCAAGACTAATTCGGTTTAATCCAAATATTCCATGGAAAACACGAGGAAACGGAGCTGTTTCTATTAAAATAAAAACTAGTAATCCATCTAAAGTAAAAAATCAAATCAAAAATCTCGTTTCAAAATACTCTGATACTAAAAATGGTGCAAATCCTGGTTTGGTATTTTTTCAAAGTGATTTAATCCCTTCAGAATTTACTGATTTTAGCAATCTAGCTTTATGGCAA
>Ga0207990_1000453_pt1 | contig 23921 bp, 22 predicted proteins | sample ETNtaG_8_FD_185780 | JGI IMG/M metagenome (GOLD analysis project Ga0207990, IMG submission 185780) | Marine microbial and viral communities from oxygen minimum zone, Eastern Pacific Ocean - ETNP201406SV75 (SPAdes) (version 2) | ecosystem: Environmental > Aquatic > Marine > Oceanic ...
AACACTGCATGACCTCAATTTATTAGCATCAAATGTCAGTGAGTTGATGGTCGAAGGCAATGACAGTTCAGCAAGAATTGAGAAGCTGCTGACTCAAAAATATAAGGGAGTAACGCAGCTTGAATTTCACACTCAGGAAATAATTAGCGCAAATGAAATTATAGTCCAGAAAGACAAGACGGAATTTCTCAGTCAAATAGGCAATAAGGTTTCATTCCAGATACCAGTGGGTAGAGCTGGAACTCAAGGGATTTTGATTGTAACTCAGGATATTTCACCTTTTGCAAAAAAACCGTTTTGGATACGTTTGTTAATCAGTGGAAGTGTAGCCCTGTTGATTGTTGCTTTGTTGGTTTACAAACAAACCCGCCTCATTACGGATCAGGTTGATGTCCTGTGTCAACACTTCGTTAAATATAGACGTGAAAATGAAACAGGTGATTTGTATAGTCCGCAAACTTCTGATGCAAGTACATTGATCGGGCAGCGAATCGGAGTCCTGGAAGAACTTTGGACACGTTTCCAGTCAATGCAGGACGAGTTATCACAAAATGTGGAAGAACTGGAAGACTCAAAACAGCAACTGGAACAAACTGTGACTGACCTGCAACTGGCAAAAAAGAAGGAACATCGCCTGGTTGAGTTAGGAAACACAGTTGCGGAATTTGGACACGACATCCGCAACGCAAATGGCTCCATTTCAAGTTTTGCGACTTTGCTCATAAAAATACTGGACAAGGATAGAATACAGGCGATGGAGGTGGTTCAGGCTCTAACATACATCCGAAGGATAAAAAATTCTTCAAACAACGTTACAGGACTCACCACAGATATTCTGGATTTTGCTTCAGGCAGGGTGGAGATCCGTCCGGAAATATATCAACTGGATGAGTTTCAGGAGCAAATAGAATCTCAACTTGGCTTTATCGAGGATTTCCCTTTGCATTACCGTGTACCTGCAGGGCAACCAGCCTTTTTGTTGCGGTTTGACGGACGAAAGATAATTCGTGTGATAGTCAATCTTATTAAGAATTCGTGGGAAAAATTCCAGGATTCTCCTGATACGAAGGATGGAAAACCAGCTCAGATAGAAGTTCGTTTTATTCCACAAAGTATGCGTGAATTAAAAATTCAGATTGTTGATAATGGAAGCCCAATTCCCGATTCGATTATTGCTAATCTGTTTGAGTCTTTTCAAACAGAAGGCAAGGAAATGGGTACCGGTCTGGGACTGTCGATAGGCAAGCAACTAGTAGAAGCGCATGGAGGAAATATTCGTGGATGCAATCTGCTGGATAACCGCGGAGTTGTTTTTGAAATAATTCTTCCGGACTGTGTCATTCCTGCTCCGTCACGTACTGTTCAGAAACAGAATGATTCTTTCTCATTGAGTGCGTGAATTCTGCAGAACCGGCAATGATTCGTACCGAATCCGCAAGATCATCCCGCCTTTTACTTAAACAGGATTTACCCACTTTACAACTGTATCATCCTGAATGCAGGTATAGTTGTGGCTTGAGCAAGCATGCTGTTCTTCCAAAAGCATAAAATCCAAATCGTACATGAATGAACGTACTGCCTGATCAACGGATTCATCAAATTCTTTGGACTGAATTCGTTTCTGTAATTTTGTGTCAATGTTTTGATGGTACATTTTGCAATCCTTCCAAAAATGGTCTGTGAAAATCAGCGCGCACTTTTTGTGGTCTCCATGATTGATAAAGTGTGCAGGCTAAACTTGTTCTTCTGGATTAATTATCGGCAGACACATAAAAATCTTGAGTTAAAAACAGTTTAATTGTTAAAAGCCCGACATTAATCAACTTACTCATTGTTGCCAATCTTGATAAAACATCCTCGATGGAATCAACTGTGAGGCAGGAGGAAATTTAGTATAGAATCCACTGCACCAGAAACTTGAGTTTCAGGGCTAAGATTGTCATAATTAATTGCGGATTTATGCTGAAAATTATAAAGTAATGTAGATATACATGATGAAAATATTATGCCTCGGAGCAGCAATTCTCACGTGGCCGTTGATTCCTTTTGGCGCTTATGTGCGTCTGAAAAATGCAGGATTGTCCTGTCCTGACTGGCCGCTTTGCTACGGTCAGTTTATCCCTCCTGAAGGTTTTGAAATCGCACTGGAAACCGGTCACCGATTCGCAGCGGCTTTTTTAGGTGTTTTAATTATTGCCATCACTTTTGTGACGTTTTCGCAACCAGCATATTTCAAACAGCGAAAACTTGCGGTCACCAGCCTGCTTATAGTTTGTGTCCAGGGTATTTTAGGAGCACTGACTGTAACCATGTTCCTCTGGCCTCCGATTGTGACATTTCACCTGTTGGGCGGAAACATCCTGTTTGGCATTCTGGTTTATTTGACAACGCTCACTTTTAGTCAGACTGATGTAAAATCAAAGTCTGTGGCAGGTCTTGCCGGAAATTCACTAAAAAATAAAGAACCTGTACAAAGGCAACTGGTTTGGATGCTGGTTGTGCTGTTAATAATGATTACTTCAGGAGGTTATAACAGCACGACTTCTTCCGGAACTCATTGTGAGGCTTTTCCGGGATGCCACGAGGGGAGTGCTGTCTCATTTGGTATGAGCGGAACTGAGATTTCGACCTGGTCAGGAATTGAGGGACACGTTTTAGTAGCGGCCCCTGCAGAATTTCGGGGACGATTCCTTCCTGTCTTTGCAAATGAGTGGATTCACATGCTGCATCGTCTGATTGCCCTGAGCGGTGGATTGGCGTTGATCCTGATGTCGTGGTTCTGGCTAAGGAACAGGCAGGGTTATAAAGTGCTTGGAACTAGTATAGTTATGCTGATTCTCTTCGAAATATTTGTTGGGATTCTAAATGCTGTTTTCCGTGTGCCTGCACCAGTCTCAGCATTGCATACTGCAATTGCCGCTACTTTAACAGGTTTCTTGTTTTTCCTCCTCGCAGATGTTCACCTTAAAAAGGAAAAATTATGAAGATTCAATTTTCCAACAGGACTGCTCTCAGTTCGATAGCAATACTCTCTGCTGGAATTTTATTTTTTTTGTTTTGGTTAATTTACTTTCGACATCCTGTTCCAGGAGAAAGCCCTCTTGACCTGAGTTTTCTGCCTGCTGTTAACGCTTTGCTTAACTCTATGAGCGCCAGTTGTCTTATTTTGGGTTATCTGGCAATCAGGAAGGGTAACCGAACTCGTCACATAAAAATGATGCTGAGTGCCTTAACTTTTTCTTTTTTATTTTTAATCAGTTATCTCACTTATCATGCATTTCACGGAGACACGTCATTTCAGGTAGAAGGCTGGATACGTTCTTTGTATTTTTTTATTTTAATTTCACACATCTTACTTTCAGCAGTTGCCTTACCACTGGTGTTGATCACAGTTTATTTTGCAGCAACGGGTAATTTTAACCGGCATCCTAAAATTGCCAGAGTGACACTACCTCTCTGGTTGTATGTTTCTGTTACAGGAGTATTGGTATACCTGATGCTCTATCACTTGTGAAATACCGCCGCTGATGAGAGAAAGCATAGCGAGAGACAGGAGATATAGTAGGGAATAGAATGAGGAGTTAAATAGACAATGACTTAGTTATCACATTGAGTTTTGAGCAGCCTCCTTATATGCATACTGAAATGCAGGGCTGGCTAAGAATTGTTTTAAAGGAGTCCAGTTTTCGCTGACGATTTTAAGACCGTCTTGCTCTTTGACAAGAAAGAGGTGCTTGAAGCCGACATCGTTTAGAGTAGAAGAAGTATAGGTTTGTACAAAACGAATGTGATAAATATTCTTGCTTTTCAGAACTGACAGATCATTGATAAGAATTCTTCGTCGTTCGTTTTGAGAATTTACATTAAGTTTGTGTTCACGCCACGTACTGGCATTCCACTTTTCTGTGAGGAAATTATCTGAATAATATGAAAGGTAATTTTCAGTAACATTCTCTTCCCAGGCCCGCCGCCATGACTCAATAGTTCCTAATAAAATTTGTTGTTCACGGTCAATTTCTTCACTAGGAGAAAAGGTCACTTTCTCTTCAATAATCACCGGAGTGTCTCCCAATTCAACTGAACGTGTCAGTTCAAGAAAGTTATTGTTGCTGACCGAAACACAACCGCGTGTAGGGATAGGGTTCCCCTTTATAGTTCCGTGAATCCAGATACCGTTACCATCTTTACGTTCAACAACTTGGTCATAATAATTTGGGTAACTTACTTCAAAAGCGCCTGTTCCGTAAACGTTGGCCTCATTACCGTAATACTGAGCGAGTTCCCATCCTGCCCATGCTTGATTCAGCCAGTATATTCCGATAGGTGTCTTAAAATCTCCTTCACGGAATTTATCACCTTCTACTTTTCCGGTTGTACAAGGGAAAACCTGGTCCATTTTCCATGATTCCTGAAATTTGTAGACCATCAGACGGCAGGCTGACTTGTCAACAACTACAACTGTGGAACCATGATAATCATTAAAAATAAGTCCGGACGGACGCAGTTCTCCCGCGTGAAGAGAAAAAATACTTAAAAATAGAACAGCTAGAAAAATGAGTAATTTCCCGGAACTGCTGAGTACATTCATGAGAATTTAAGTTTGGAAAAATTATGCTGCTTTTTGGTGTTGTCGATAAAGCCAGATGCCGATTGAAGCAAGTATTATAAGCGGAAGCAGGGTAAGGAAAATTGTAGTTAGATAAAATGCTTCGAGGGTTTCCTCTTTTCCGGAAAAGCAAACCGAGCATGCCTCTGCAATTCCTGGGGCAAGACTAAAACATAATACAAGCAGGAATTGCAGAAATTGAGCCATATAATTTTTATAGATATTTTTGTGAAGAGTCCGGTTTATTTTTGGGTCGTAGATTATCACTACAAGTAAACCAGTACATAAAGCACTGGCCAGACACAGACAACGAAATACCACAACAGTTGAGCCGGCAAAAGTCCTTCAGGAGTGAACGGGTTAACCGGTGCTCCCAAACGCTTCCAGGCATATGCCAAAAACGCCAGTGTTCCGATCACGTGTAAACCGTGCGCTCCAATAATTAAATAGAATAAACCACCGTAAACGCTGGATGAGATAGTCAATCCGTATTTTAGCAACTGTACCCACTCATATCCTTGAGATACTAAAAAGAAAGTACCCAGTAGGATAGAATATCCAAGCCATTTACGTCCCTCAATAATTTTATTTTTCTGCAGTAAATTACGAGAGTAACCCATCAGCAAGCCACTGACTAAGAGTGCCAAAGTGTTAAATGCAGTAGTTTCGACAGGTAATCTTGGTTGTGCCCAGGGAGGCCACTCATCCAGTCCGGCGCGGATCACCAGATATGCGCTGATTAGTCCTCCAAAAAACATCGCTTCGGTGACTATAAATATAAGCATGCCTACAACACCGCTTGAAACGGGAGATTTGGCATGCTTAGGCTGACTTGGCAGAGAAACCTCTGAAGCAGTTAACAGGACTGACTGCCCGGAAGTATTTTTCACAAGCGCTGCTCAACACATGATTTATCTGCAATACAATCTATCCATTGATCTCCGTCTGTCATCATCAAATCTGGTGCAGTGCCAAAAAAGAAAACACCAAGCAGGCAAATAGAAAGAATGAGAAAAAACCAGATGATTTTCTTCTCGAACTTGAGGTGCATAAAATAAGCTGCAACCAGATAGGATTTAACTATTGCAATTCCAAAGGCAGTGATAATGGTTAGGGTTGGGATTTCGAGCATTGGTCCGGCGATACTAAGTGCCAATAAACCAAGTAGCCAATACCAAATTTTTACATAATTGGGATGTGCGTATGCATCACTCATAATTTGACCTGTAACAAAAAGGTTATCATTTTAGAAATTTGCTATATATAAAAGAGGAAATAAGAAGATCCAGACCAAATCAACAAAGTGCCAGTAAATTCCAATCAGCTCTACTCGTTGATAGTTGTGACCTTTACGGATATCAAAAGAAATAAGTGCCATGATGACCATACCGCCGATCACATGTAAGGCATGTAATCCTGTCATTGTATAATAAAATGACCAGAATAAATTTTCCGTGATGACATGACCATGAACAATTTTACCGGTATATTCATAAGTTTTGATACCTAAAAATATTACTCCTCCGCCAATCGTGTACCAAATATAGCGAAAAGATTTTATACGATCTCCTTTTTCAATTGCTGCATGTGCCAGAACAATACTTAAACTAGATGTAAGAAGTACAAACGTGTTGATTGCACCTGCAGTAACGCTGGTTAGAGATGCATCCTCAAACCCTGGTGTACCGTTCAGTTTAAAGAGCACAAAGCAGGTTACTAAACCGCCAAAAATAAAAATTTCAGAAGCCAGCAGCCACCAAACCGCTAGACGACCAGAGGGAACTCCTGTGGCACTGCGGTGTGTTGCAATAGGACCATGCATCGACATTTTTAATCCTTTTTTTGAGTTAACAAATGAACAGGAGCAGCTTAGGCTCCTGTAATATTAAGGAGGTATCAGTTTCCTTCTGGCGGTTCATTTTGCGGCCAGTAATCCAATTCACGTCCAGGTACGCTGTATTCGTATGCCCCGCGGTAGACTGTAGGAAGAGTCTTGAAATTGCCATGAGGCGGAGGAGAAGGAATACTCCACTCCAGTGTATTTGCATTCCAGGGATTATTTGGTGCTTTCTCTCCCTTGAACATGCTAACGAAAAAATTATAGATGAAAACCAGTTGAAAGATCAACATAACGACCATACTGACTGTGGCAAAAATCCGGATGTTCTGTAATTCCTGGGTTGCCAGGTCAGGAAAATGATCGTAGTTGTAAATACGCCTGTGCTGCCCGGCCAAACCTAAGAAGAAAAGTGGCAGAAAAACACAATTAAAAGGAATGAAAGTCCCCCAAAAATGAATTTTACCAAGTGTATCATTCATCATTCGGCCAAACATTTTCGGAAACCAGAAAGTGAGCGCGGCAAACATGCCGATTATCGTTATGGGGAAAAAAGTGTAATGGAAGTGTGCCAGTACAAAATATGAGTCATGAAAATATACGTCCATAGCACTTGCACCTAAATAAATCCCAGTAACCCCTCCTATCAAAAAAGCAGCCAAAAAGCTTAAAGCCCAGAGCATTGGGGTTTTTAACTCAATCGAACCACCATAGAGTGTGGCAATGTAACTAAACATCATCTCTGCAAGGGGAATTGAAATCAGGACAGTAGTCACGGTGAAAACATTTGCCATCCGTGGATCTATCCCTGCTATAAATTGATGGTGCGCCCAAACCACGAAGGACAATCCTCCTGTAGCAAAAGCAGTGTAAAGTACTGTTCTGTATCCGAACAATTTTTTCCTAGAGAAGACAGTGATAATATCTGCTACGATTCCCAAGGTTGGAAGCAGTACTACATAGACCTCAGGGTGGCCAAAAAACCAGAACAGATGCTGCCAGAGCAGTGGATCGCCACCACCCGATGGTAGAAAAAAGGAAGTACCGAGTCTCTGGTCCATGAAAAGCATCACGGCGCCAGCAATAAGCGGTCCCACCGATGCCATAAATAAAATAATCGCAACTACGATAAACCAGACGGCAATCGGAATGTCCAGCATTTTCATTCCTGGCGCACGCGCGTTCATTGTTGTTGTAATAAAATTGATCCCACCAAGTAGAAACGAAACAAACTCCAGTGCTACAGCCAGAATCCATAAAGACGCTCCCCAGTCAGTAAGGCTGTATTCTGCTACTGAAGAAAGTGGTGGATATGCTGTCCAGGCTCCACCGAAACCTCCACCTCTTACGAAGAAAGAGGCGATCAACACTAATGCACTGACTAAAAAAATCTGATAAGACAAGCGGTTCAATCTTGGAAAAACCATATCATCACAGCCAATCATTAAAGGAATCAGATAGTTCCCGAAACCGGCGATTAGCACTGGCATTGCCACCCAGAAGATCATGATCGTTCCGTGATTGGTTACCAGCATGTTGTATTCTCCGGGGCCAACAAGGCCATAGAGAGGTACCAGTTCCCCTGGAAATGCGAGTTGCATCCGGAATGCATAGGCAAAATATCCACCGATAATCGCCATAATCATTCCGGTGAATATGTACTGCATCGCAATGATTTTATGATCAACAGGGAGTATATATTTGTGTAAGAAACTTAATTCTTCATGATGTTCCGCGTGTGTATCCGTCTGGACCGCGGCAGCAGCTTGGCTCATTGTTTTTCTCTTTACAAAAAATAGACTAAAATATACTGGCTAAAAGCACAGCAAAGGAATCCTCATCGTCAACTTGAGAGGTATTAGATGGTAAATCGGTTTTAGTTCCCATCCGTTTCTGGTAATGACTCTCATAGGTTCCGTTTTGTATCTGAGCCATGGTGGTGTCATAGCTTTCTGCGGAATGGACTGTTACAGCCGCCCCCATGATTCCATGACCATATCCACACATCTCTGCGCACTGCAGGTCAAAGGTGCCTGTTTTGGTAGGCTTAAACCAACCGCTGATTGTCCGGCCTGGAACAGCATCCTGTCTCAAGCGAAAAGCCGGTACAGCAAAGTTATGAACAACGTCCCGCGCTTGTAGTTCAAAGTGGTACGTCTCTCCAAGCTTCAAATGAAGATCATTGACTGTTGCCACATCATCCGCCGTGTCAAGCTCTCCATCCGGGCCCGCGTGAATGAAGGACCAGCTCCATTGCTGTCCGATCACGCGCACAAGGTTGTCTCTTGGAGGAAGGGTTTGTTTTATGTTGACCCAAACAAGTATGTTTACAGCTATTATGACCACGTCCATCGCAATCACCGCATAGTGAGGATAGTGAGTCCATTTCGTTTCGCTGTGTTTCTCTCCAGCAATGTATTTGGCCCTCACTCCCTCTTTCCTTCGGAACCGTATAATTAAATATACAAGTATTCCGAATGTCAAAACAAACCAGAATCCGATGATCAATGTGATCACAAGAAAAAGGTTGTCGATATCCCCAGCAAACGAGGATGCACTTTGCACAAAATATTCAATCATCTTAATTTTTCACTGCAATATCGTTGTTCGCTTTTCAGCGATTAAGTAGATAAGTTTTTATAAGTAAACAAATCAGGCATTAAAAGCAAAAATGTAGGCACCTGCCATAAACAGGATGCATCCACCGAGGATGACGTAAAATACCTTTGACGCCATTACTTCAGAATCATTTTCTTCCATAGACCTCCAAAAAAACAGGGATGTTTAGATTAATAAAAAAAACGTTCCAGAAATAAAATGGTACTCAGAACGGGCAAATAAACAATAGAAGCAAGAAAAACCTTACGTGCATTTTCTACACTTTTTTCACGAAAAAATAAAGTGATTACTGCAAAAAATCCTAAACCAAGAAAAATAGCGCCTGTGAGATAAAGGAGTCTCCCCTGACCAATTAAATAAACTGAGAGGCTGGCCACAAATAGCAAAGCTGTGTTTAACAGCATATGTGCAGCGGTTCTTTGACCTGTTTTATCAACTAATGAGAGCATCCTGAAACCACCTCTCTGGTAGTCTTCACGATACATCCAGGCAATTGCAAAAAAATGCGGAAGTTGCCAAAAATAAAGCAAAGCAAAAATAGGCAGTACTTCCCAGTCCAATTGACCACGTGCAGCTGTCCAACCCATAACCGGAGGTAATGCACCTGTTATTCCTCCAAACCAGGTGTTAGCGATTGTTTTTTGTTTCAGCGGAGTATAAATCAGGATATAAGAAATTACGGTCAGTAAACCAAGTGCGGCAGTAAGTGCATTGAGTGTCAGCCATAAAATCATGATGCCGGTGATGGAAATAATTACACCGAAAATTAATGCTTCATTTCTGGAGAGTCTCCCCATTGGTAGGGGGCGACTTTTTGTCCGGCTCATCTTTGAATCAGGAACTTGCTCCATCCACTGATTAAGCACGTGCGCACCTCCACCAGTCAGTGCTGTACCTGATAATAAATACAGCAAAGGCAGAACAGTAATTATACTATCCTGAGGCAGTACATAACCTAGAACGGTGCTGAATAGCACACTTGACAGCAACCGCGGTTTTGTTAAAGTTATAAAATCTTTAATTTTACTTAATGTGATAGACGGAAAAACACCTGCTCCAAGAGTTTTTTCACTCATTATTTACTGGTTATATTTGTGTTTTTGGTTGGTATATTCTATGTGATTTTTAAAAAAAATAACACATAAATATTTTGATGACAAGTTATTATTAATAATTCAGGGCGGCTTGTAAGACTGATTTTGTAGTCAAATTTTTTTTTAAAGTCTTGACCAAATCAAATTCTACTTTTACAATTCACAGACTTAAATTAAAGAATAATTTTTTTGCACATGTCAGGCAAAAGAGTTTTAGCATGACAAATTTTCTTCCTATTTAAAAATTGTTTAAAGGAGATTAAATGAAAGTACGCAGCGGTTTAATTCAAATGGCCCTTAAGGGAGACACATCAATGTCTCCGGAAGAAATTACCAGTAAAATGATAGAAGCTCATATTCCCTATATTGAGGAGGCAGGCGAAAAAGGTGTGCAGGTACTCTGTCTGCAGGAGGTCTTTACCCAGCCTTATTTTTGCCCTAGTCAGGACTCAAAGTGGTATGCAGCTGTAGAAAAAATACCAGAGGGACCAACCACGAAACTTATGCAGGAATACGCGAAAAAATATAACATGGTGATTGTTGTTCCTATATATGAAGAAGAAATGACAGGTGTGTATTACAACACAGCAGCAGTGATAGATGCAGATGGTAAATACATGGGTAAATACCGTAAAACTCATATTCCTCAGGTTGCAGGTTTTTATGAAAAATTCTTCTTCAAACCAGGGAATTTAGGTTTCCCTGTTTTTGAAACTGCATACTGCAAACTTGGTGTGTACATTTGTTATGACAGGCATTTCCCGGAAGGATGGCGTGCATTGGCATTGAACGGTGCAGAATATATTGTCAATCCGTCCGCTACTGTCGCGGGCCTTTCCCAATATTTATGGGAACTGGAACAGCCGGCCTCAGCAGCAGCTAATGGTTGTTACATTGGAGCTATTAACAGAGTTGGTTCAGAAGAACCTTGGAACATTGGCACGTTTTACGGATCAAGCTATATCGTTAATCCGCGTGGAAAAATTGAAGCGCAGCTTGATGATCACAGTGACGGCTTACTGGTGCATGACATGGATATGGATGCAGTCCGGGAAATTCGTAACCTCTGGCAGTTTTTCCGTGATCGCCGTCCAGAAACTTATGGAGATCTAACCGCACTGCAATAATTTTTTTGAAAAACGGTGATTTGAAAAAAAATTACCGCCGTAAATGCTGAGAATAATAATATGACTAATATCGACGTTCGTGCCGGACGCTTGCCGCAGGAACAACTAACTTTAAATTTTACCGATGTTCATCCACCTCTGCAGCCGGGGAATGCTTTAGTTGAGGCAAACAGGTGCTATTTTTGTTATGACGCCCCCTGTGTAGATGCGTGTCCGACCTCTATTGATATTCCCAACTTTATCCGAAAAATTTCTACAGGCAATCTAAAAGGTTCCGCAAAAGACATTCTGTCACAAAACATAATGGGTGGAATGTGCGCCAGGGTTTGTCCAACTGAAATTCTTTGTGAGGGAGCATGTGTCAGAGAAACTCAGGATCATCAGCCTGTACGTATCGGTGAACTGCAGCGTTATGCCACAGACAGTTTTTTGGAAAGTGGGGAGACAATTTTTACAAGAGCAGAGTCAAGCGGGAAAAAAATTGCGGTAATCGGCGGTGGCCCTGCAGGACTTTCGTGTGCACATCGTCTTGCATTATTGGGGCATCAAAGCGTAGTCTTTGAAGCTCGTGAAAAATTGAGCGGTCTAAATGAATACGGAATTGCGGCTTATAAAACTGTTGATGATTTTGCGCAGCGTGAAGTTGATTTCATATTAAAAATCGGCGGGATTGAAACCCGTACAAATCACAGATTGGGGCAGGAGGTGAAACTGGATGATCTCCGTCAGGAGTTTGACGCAGTATTTTTGAGTGTCGGTTTGGGAGATGTAAATACACTTGGTTTGGAAAGTGAAGAAATAGCCGGAGTATACAATGCGGTGGATACTATTTCAGAACTACGTCAATGCGGGAACCTGTCTGAGTTATCGGTCGGACGCCGGGTTGTTGTAATTGGCGGTGGAAATACCGCGATTGACATCGCGGTGCAGTCTAAAAAACTAGGTGCTGAAGATGTAACACTGGCTTACCGGCGTGGTTCAGAACAAATGAGTGCAACCTGGAAAGAACAGGAGTTTGCACAAATCAACGGTGTCAATGTCAAATACTGGCTTGCTCCAAAAAGTTTGCAGTCAGAAAATGGACATGTGAGTGGAATTGAGTTTGAATGTACTGAATTGAATCCGAAAGGGAAACTTGTCGGAACTGGAGAACGGCGCTTTATAGAAGCTGATGTAGTTTTTAAAGCCATCGGCCAAACATTGGTTAACACTCTGGATTCAGACTCTGAAATACCGGAAACAGAGGGTGGAAAAATTATGGTCAATTTGGAATATGAAACCTCTCTAGCCAATGTCTGGGCCGGAGGTGACTGCATTCGTTCCGGAGAAGATTTGACTGTTCAGGCTGTCGAAGACGGCAAACAGGCGGCAATTGCAATTCATCGGAAATTAACTTAGTATCCTTTTTTGTTGTGTTGTACTGTCAAACTAAAAAAACAATCGTGCCGATTTATGGCAGGAAAACTAATAAATAAAAACATTCTAATTCTTTATGGCTGATTTAAGTTGCAATGTGGGAGGTATCAAGGCACCAAATCCTTTTTGGCTGGCTTCTGCTCCGCCTACAGATAAATTGTATAATGTCGAACGCGCGTTCAACGCAGGTTGGGGCGGTGTAGTTTGGAAAACTCTGGGTATAGATCCTCCCATCGTAAATGTCAGTTCACGTTATGGTGCGGTACATTACAATGGCCAACGTATGATGGGATTAAATAATTTGGAACTCATTACAGATCGTCCGCTGGAGGTCAATCTGAAGGAAATAAAGCAAGTAAAAAAAGATTGGCCGGATCGTGCGGTGGTTGTTTCGCTAATGGTTCCCTGTAACGAAAAAGACTGGAAGTATATTATACATAAAATTGAGGACACAGGTTGTGACGGAGTAGAATTAAATTTTGGCTGCCCGCACGGTATGTCTGAAAGAGGTATGGGGGCAGCTGTTGGGCAGGTTCCGGAATATGTTGAAATGGTTACCCGCTGGGTGAAGGAAAGTTCCGATCTGCCTTGTCTGGTAAAACTTACTCCAAATGTGACCGATATCTGCAAAGTGGCGCAAGCGGCAAAAGCAGGTGGTGGTGATGGAGTGGCTCTGATTAATACTGTAACCTCGATTGTTTCAGTTGACCTTGATCAAATGGCACCGCAACCGACGATTGACGGAAAAGGCTCTCACGGTGGTTATTGTGGACCTGCTGTTAAACCGATTGCTCTGTATATGGTGGCTGAAATCTCAAAAGATCCGGAAACTCAACATTTGCCAATTTCTGGAATTGGTGGCATTTCGAATTGGCGTGATGCTGCGGAATTTATCGCACTGGGGGCCGGCAGTGTTCAGGTATGTACTGCTGCTATGCACTATGGTTTTAAAATTGTGGATGACATGATAGACGGTCTCAACAACTGGATGGATGAAAAGGGTTACGCTACTTTGGAGGACTTCAGGGGAATGGCAGTACCTAATGTGACTGAATGGCAATATCTCAACCTGAAATATGATATCAAAGCCAGAATTGACGAATCGACTTGCATCCATTGTGGATTGTGTCATATTTCATGTGAGGACGCGTCACATCAAGCCATTCGTGAAATTAAAGCCAAAGGTGAACGAAGTTTTGAGATTATAGACGAAGAATGTGTTGGTTGTAATCTCTGTATGTTTGCCTGTCCTGTGCCGGACTGCATCACCATGGAACGAGTTGATTCAGGAACAGAATATCAGAACTGGACAACCCATCCAAATAACCCGATGAGGGTTGAAGAAAATTAAAACTAGGGAACTTTAAAACTATCAAGAAGGGGACAAGATGTCAGTAATTATAAAAGGTGGAACAGTTGTCAACGCGGATCAGTCATTCCGCGCGGATGTTTATTGTGAGGATGGAATTATTCAGGCTGTAGGTCCTGACATGGATGCACCTTCAGGAGTGGATATTGTTGATGCAGGTGGTTGTTATGTGATGCCCGGTGGAATTGATCCGCATACTCACATGGAACTTCCTTTTATGGGAACAGTTGCCTCAGAAGATTTCTTTTCCGGAACAACAGCAGGTGCGGTTGGTGGAACAACCATGATTATCGATTTTGTGATTCCGGGCCCGCAGGAAGATGTTCTGGAAACATATCACACCTGGCGCGGCTGGGCTGAAAAAGCTGCAACCGATTACAGTTTCCACGTGGCAATCACCTGGTGGAATGATTCTGTTCATGAAGCAATGGGCACGCTCTGTCGAGACTATGGAGTTAACAGTTTCAAACACTTCATGGCCTATAAAGGCGCAATCATGGCTGATGACGAAATACTGGTAAACAGTTTCACCCGTGCCCGTGAACTGGGTGCTCTTTGCACAGTCCACGCGGAAAGTGGTGAGTTGGTGGATCATTTCCAGAAGAAAATATTTGACAGCGGTATTACCGGTCCGGAAGGACATCCTCAGTCAAGACCGCCTCAGGTTGAAGGAGAAGCGGCAAACCGTGCAATTCGTTTTGCGCAGATGCTTGATGTGCCTTTGTATGTGGTTCATAATTCATGCTCACATTCTCTTAATGAAATCGCACGAGCAAGGCGTGAAGGTCAACGCGTTTTTGGCGAAGTGCTGGCTGGGCATCTGCTGGTTGATGACAGCGTATATCGGAATCCTGATTTTGAGTTTGCGGCGGCACATGTGATGAGCCCGCCCTTCCGCCCAAAAGGTAACAAAGAAGCACTCTGGCGTGGTTTGCAGTCCGGAGATTTACAGACAACAGCAACCGATCACTGTTGTTTTTGTGCAGACCAGAAAGCGATGGGTAAGGATGATTTTCGCAAAATTCCAAATGGAACAGCCGGTATTGAAGACCGAATGCATGTTCTCTGGACGCATGGCGTCAACACCGGTCGTTTAACCATGAGCGAATTTGTCGCAGTTACATCAGCCAACACGGCAAAGATTTTCAACATTTATCCGCGAAAAGGCATGATTGCGGAAGGCAGTGATGCGGATTTGGCGATTTTTGATCCATCTGCAACTCATACAATTTCTGCAAAAACTCATCATCAAAATATTGATTTCAATATTTTTGAAGGAATGGAATTGACTGGAATCAACGTTGCGACTATCAGCCAGGGGCTGGTGGTTTATAAAAACGGTGATGTTCGAACTGAGCGTGGTGTCGGCCGCTATGTTGAGCGTCCTTGTTTTGCACCATATTACAGTGCGGTTGAGAAAAGAAGTTCCGCTACTGCTCCTACTTCTGTGGAGCGGTCATCGTAATGGAAGATGGTTCCCGGGTTGTTGAAGCCCGTAAAGTAGATTTAGTTTTCGAAACAGCAGACGGTCCTGTTCACGCGCTTTCGGAGATTGATCTGGAAATCAATAAAGGTGATTTTATTTCACTGATAGGTCCTTCCGGATGTGGAAAAACCACGCTGATGCGGGTGATTGCGGATCTTGAAAAACCCACCGGTGGTGAAATAAAAATAAACGGTATGTCTCCAGAAGAAGCTCGTTTGCAGCGGGCATACGGTTATGTTTTTCAGTCACCCGCGCTGTACCCCTGGCGTACCGTTGAAGGCAACCTCAAACTGCCTTTGGAAATTATGGGTGTTGAAAAAGCGGAACAGAGAAAACGTGCCGCAGAAGTACTGGAAATGGTGGACCTCATCGGTTTTGAAAAAAAATTCCCTTGGCAGCTTTCCGGAGGAATGCAGCAACGCGTTTCAATCGCGCGTGCCCTTACTTTTTATCCTGATTTATTGCTGATGGATGAACCGTTTGGGGCGCTGGATGAAATAGTGCGTGACCAACTCAATGAACACTTCCACAAACTTTGGGAACAAACGCAAAAGACGGTAGTCTTTGTGACTCACTCCATTCCGGAAGCTGCATATCTTTCCACAAAAATTGTGGTTATGTCTCCCCGTCCCGGAAAGATAATTGATGTAATTGAAAGTCCCCTGCCGGAAAAACGTACCCTTGATATGCGGGAAACGCAGGAATTCCTTGAACTGTCTCATCGTATCCGTGAAGGTTTGCGGGCAGGACACAGCTATGATTGAGCTAAATATTTGAAATGAACTGGTTCCGTACCTCATCATTTGTTTCGATTACAGCCGTACTCGCCTTTACCGCGGTTATCTGGTATGCAGCTGCAGTCTACCTCAATTCTGCGGTTTTAATCGACAAATACGAACGGCATAAAGTTGAGTGGGATTTTTCCAAGCTCGTTGATGATTCGTGGTCAATGGATCGTCCAATCATGCCGGCTCCGCATCAGATTATCTTCGATCTCAATAAATCAATCTTTCAGCAAAAGATATCATCCAAACGCAGCTTGGTCTATCACGGTTGGGTCACAATTTCCTCAACCATGGTAGGCTTTGCAATGGGTGCTATTTTAGGGATTTTACTTTCTGTGGGTATTGTTCACGTTTCCACCTTAAATAAAAGCGTTTTACCTTGGATAATTGCCTCACAGACAATTCCGATTCTGGCAATTGCGCCGATGATCATTGTAGTTCTGGGTGCATTTGGAGTTACAGGTCTTTTACCAAAAGCTATCATTTCGGCCTATCTTTGTTTTTTCCCGATTGCGATCGGTATGGTCAAGGGCTTACGTTCTCCGGACCCGATGCATCTCGATTTGCTGAAAACCTACAACGCGACAAAAACTCAGTTTTTTTGGAAATTACGCTGGCCGGCCTCTACTCCGTTTTTGTTTGCCAGCTTCAAGGTTTCCATCGCGATCAGTCTGGTCGGTGCGATTGTGGGGGAATTGCCTGCGGGTGCAAGGGCCGGTTTAGGCGCCCGTTTGTTGACCGGCTCTTACTACGGACAGACGGTGCAGATCTGGAGTGCATTGATTGTTGCTTCGCTTGTAGCCGGTACACTCGTTTTCCTGATGACTGTTTTGGAACGTAGAGTTCAAAAAAGAATGGGGTTTCAAGCATGAAAAAGTCTGCAATCCTCAATTGGATTTTCAGTATAGGTTTTGTAACTCAGTCGTTGTTTTCAAGGGACTGGATGTTCCATGGAGAGGGCACCTTATGGTATGCTCTGCAGCCATTGCTCGCTTCAGTCTTAGTTATTTTACGTCCAACTTTGATTATGAGTATGTCGGGAAAAATTATGATCAGCCTCCTGATTGCTTCCGGATGCTTGGCAACCTTAAACAGTGTACATTCAGCGGAACCCGGAACATTAAGCTGGGGTATCTGGCTTTATGTAGTGACTTTGGTTGGGCTGATATGGCAAGTAATGGGTCTCTGGTCCCGCATTGATACAAGTCTCAACAAAAAAATTGCTGTTGTCATCAATTTGCTGGTACCGGTTTTATTTGGTGGAATGCTGCTTTATTTGTGGGAAATGTTAACGGTCGGTTTCAAGGTACCGCAGGTTTTGCTGCCTCCTCCGTCTCTGATCGGAATAGCCTTCGCTAATTCACTTGATATGATCTGGGCTGATTTTCAGCAAACATTTATGAAAGCGGTGCTGGCCGGATTTTTCCTGGGTTGCGGATTCGGATTTGTAGTTGCGGTTCTGGTTGATAAAATTCCATTTTTACAGAGAGGTCTGTTGCCGCTTGGAAATCTGGCTAGTGCCTTGCCTATTGTGGGGGTGGCACCGATCATGGTCATGTGGTTTGGTTTTGACTGGCAGTCAAAAGCTGCTGTTGTGATGATGATGACTTTTTTCCCGATGCTGGTAAATACGCTGACAGGATTAAAGTCCACTGGAAGAATGGAACTTGACTTGATGTATTCATATGCTGCAGATTATTGGCAGATGCTGATCAAGGTACGGCTTCCAAACGCGTTGCCTTTTATTTTTAACGCATTAAAGATCAACTCTACTCTGGCGCTGATCGGCGCGATTGTAGCGGAGTTCTTTGGTACACCGATTGTCGGAATGGGATTTCGTATTTCAACCGAAATCGGACGAATGAATGTTGACGTCGTATGGGCAACCATAGCGGTGGCAGCATTGTCAGGGTCGTTGTTTTATGCTCTGCTGGCCTTTTTGGAACGGCAGTTCACAGGATGGCACCCGTCTTTCCGTGTCGGCTGACTTGACTGAGTTAAACAAGTAAGTCTGACCTTAATTTCTTATGGAGAAGAAAATGAGTATATTGAAAAAAATGGTGATGGTAATGCTGGCAACCGGGTTGGTATTTTCCGCACAAGCAGCAGATAAAGTGACCATTCAGTTGAAATGGGTTACACAGGCTCAGTTCGCAGGTTATTATGTAGCACAGGATAAAGGCTACTATCAGGCTGCGGGATTGGACGTAACAATAAAACCTGGTGGCCCGGACATTGCGCCGCCTCAGGTTATAGCAGGAGGAGGAGCCGATGTAATCATCGACTGGATGCCTTCCGCTCTGGCATCACGTGAAAAAGGTGTGGCTCTGGTGAACATTGCTCAAATATTCAAAAAATCAGGAATGATGCTCACCTGTCGTAAAGACAGTGGGATCAAATCACCTGCTGATTTTCGAGGCAAAACTTTGGGCGTTTGGTTCTACGGAAATGAATATCCTTTCCTGAGTTGGATGAGCCAACTGGGTATTCCAACCACAGGTGGTTCAAACGGTGTGACTGTTTTGAAGCAGGGTTTCAACGTGGATCCAATTCTGCAGAAGCAGGCTGAATGCGTTTCAACCATGACTTATAACGAATACTGGCAGGTCGTTGATGCAGGCCTCAGTCCTTCTGAATTGGTTATTTACAAGTATGAAGATCAAGGTGTTTCTACCTTGGAAGACGGTTTATATGTAATGGAAAAAAATCTGAGAAAAAAAGCTTTCGTGAACAAGATGGCCCGCTTCCTCAGAGCATCCATCAAAGGTTGGAAGTATGCGGGAAATCATCCGGATGAGGCTGCAGATATCGTCTTGGAAAATGACGATACTGGTGCACAGACAGAAAAACATCAACGTAGAATGATGCGTGAAATAAACAAGTTGGTTGGCAACCCCCCCCAGGGCATTGGTTACCTGATTCCAGCGGATTATAGGCGCACGGTCGATGTTCTAATGTCATCAGATTCCGATCCTGTGATCTCTAAAAAGCCTAAAGGCGCATGGAGTCACACTATCTGGAATGCAATGTAATCTTTGTTGTTCCTGCTTTCGGAAGCATTGCTCACTCGTGGTGCTTCCGAATTTTCTCCCAGCATTTGCCTCACTTGTGAATTCCTCCCCTCATCTATTCTTTAACTGTTTAGAAAAGTTTTAAGTCTGTAATTTATCATTCTCGCAAAAGCGTTAATCCTGAGTAACTTGTTAAAATCCAGTCCCCGTTCAGAAAGTCTATCCCTTTGATAGTCATTCTCGCTTTCGCTGGAATGAATTATATTTTTTATCAACTGCGACACATGCAGTTAAAAGTGATAGTTTGAGAAAGTTTAAAAATTATGGCAGACTATGCTGAGATTCAATTTTTAATAAGCTGAACATTTTATGAAAACAAAAATAGAGATTACGCGTGACTGGCTTCCGCGTTATACAGGAACAGAGATAGCGGAATTTGGTGATTATATTTTGCTGACAAATTTCAGTAATTATATCACTAAGTTTGCTAAACGTTTCGACTGTGAAATAAGGGGGCAGGGAGGTCCGATGCAGACTGCTACTAACAAAAATGGGCTGAGCATTATAAATTTCGGCATAGGTTCCGCTAACGCGGCCACCATCATGGATCTGCTCACAGCCTGTAATCCCAAGGGGGTCTTGTTTTTAGGCAAGTGCGGTGGTCTGAAACAAACGGCAGAAATTGGACGTTATATCATTCCGATTGCGGCAATCCGCGGAGAAGGAACGAGCAATGATTATCTGCCTCCGGAAGTTCCTGCGTTACCTTCTTTTAAACTGCATAAATTTGTCTCAGACACTTTACTCGACTATGGCCAGGAATACCGTACCGGTGTTATCTACACGACGAATCGCCGTGTCTGGGAATGGGACAATAAATTCCGCAAACGCTTGATCGAACTTTCTGCAATTGGAATTGACATGGAAACCGCAACTCTCTTTATAGTCGGACATGCCAATAAAATTGCCCGTGGTGCAATTCTGCTTGTTTCAGATATGCCGCTGCTTCCGGAAGGTGTTAAAACACAGGAAATGGATAAAAAAGTTACGGCTAAATATGTGGATATGCACCTCGAAATGGGTATCCAGGCGATGACTGATATTGATGAAAAAGGTGAGGAAATCAAACACTTCGGTTATTGAGTGTGGAACCTTGCTTTAGTAAGGTATAATGATTAAAGAAACTCTGCCCAAAAGAATACGCCTCCCTGCCGTGGCTTCCATGTTTTATCCGGGAAATGCCGAGGAACTCCGGAATACAGTGAGAAGTTATTTGCACGACGCCGACGCCGAACAAAACTCTTTTCAACTTCATAATGAGGAAAATTCCAAGCTACGTACACTCATCGTTCCGCACGCCGGTTACAGCTATTCCGGGAAAATAGCTGCTTTCGCATTTCGGCTTCTCCAAAATAATCAACCTCAATTTAAGCGTGTTTTACTTTTGGGCCCGGCACATCGTGTCTGGTTACAGGGTGCGGCTTTTCCTGCGGCAGATGTTTTTGAAACTCCACTTGGCGGAATAAAACTGGACAAAGTACGGATGCAAAGATTGACCGAAAATTATCCGTGGATTTCTGTAAACGACACAGCACATGCCGAGGAACATTCTCTCGAAGTGCAACTGCCATTTTTACAGGAAACTCTCGCTGATTTTGAATTGCTTCCGCTGGTTGTAGGTGAAACCAAAACTGAACAGCTTGCGGAAATGATTCAGCAATTTAGTGAAGATCCGGAAACTTTGATTGTGGTCAGTACTGATCTGAGTCATTTTCATGATTATCAAACCGCACAGCAAAAAGACGCTCTCACCGCAAACGCAATCGAACTTCTGGCCGCACAAAATCTTTCTCCGGAAGATGCCTGTGGAGCCTTTCCGCTGAGGGGAGCTTTAGCAGCGGCTTCCAAAAATCAATGGCAGGTTCACCGTCTCGGGCTCTGTAATTCCGGTGACACCTCTGGTGATTACGGACGTGTTGTTGGTTATGGCGCCTGGGCACTGACCACCTGAACTATATTTTATAAGCTCACCGGAAGTCTTTTTGCTCCCCAGGTTCCTGGACTTTTTTCCAAAAATCCTGTGCACGCCGTTCCGCACGAAACGCAACATCCGGAAGTATCCAGATGCCATTCGCTCAATTCATACCAATCCCTTCCGATGAGCAATTCACCACACTTATGACAGTATGTACTTGATCCGGATTTGTCGTGAACATTCCCAAGGTATACATTACGTATTCCATTACCCAAAGCAATTTCCCTAGAGCGGTTTAAAGTAGAATGTGGCGTGTATTCAATATCACGCATTTTCCAGTCAGGATGAAATGCGGAAAAATGCAGCGGAACATCCGGACCTAAATTTTCTACAATCCATTCTGTCATCTTATGCAGTTCTTCAGGAGAGTCATTTTCTCCAGGAATCAAAAGTGTGGTCAGTTCAAACCAAACCTCGGTTTCGTTTTTTAAATATAACAAAGTTTCCAGAACAGGCGCGAGTTTTCCACCGCAAATCTTTTTGTAAAAATCTTCGTTGAATGCTTTCAAGTCAACATTTGCCGCGTCCATGTTACGGAAAAATTCGGTTCGCGCATCCGGAAGAATATAACCCGCAGTGACCGCAACCGAATGAACGCCCGCTTCACGGCAGGCTTGAGAGATGTCCACCGCGTATTCCAAAAAAATCACCGGATCATTGTAAGTGAAAGCTACACTGCGGCAGCCGTGTGCATTTGCGGCTTTGGCAATCATTTCCGGAGAAGCGCTTTCGGTGAGAAGGTCAAATTCTCGGGATTTGCTGATGTCCCAGTTTTGGCAAAATTTACAGGTGAGATTACATCCAGCGGTACCGAAGGACAAAACCGGCGTTCCCGGCAGGAAATGATTCAGCGGTTTTTTTTCAATCGGATCAATGCAAAATCCGCTGGAACGTCCATAAGTCGTCAGCAGAATTTGTTCATTTTTTGCCTGACGCACAAAACATAGACCTCGTTGTTCTTCGTGTAATTTGCACAATCTTGGGCAGACTTCACACTGAATACGTCCATCTTTCAGTTTCTTCCAGTAACGCCCGGTATTATCCATAACTTCCTTTTTTGTAGCTATCTAGTCAGGACATTAGATAAACAAAGCATATAATAGATAAGTTAGCTTAATTATAAAAATTAAGTCTGTACAATTAGATTAAATTAGACTGTTCAGACGGACTACAGATCAGTTTAAATTGAGGTGAACTAAAAAATCTTTCATGCATATTTTCAAGAGAAAAAATGGATTTTGAATTGGAAGATTCCAAAGCCAACAATCATGATTCCGGCAAAGGTTCTAATCCATTTTTTTTGAAGATGAGCAATCAACGAGTCAGAAAAGTATCCAATTGTTAGGAGAGCAGGTAACGTTCCAATTCCAAAGCTTGTCATGACCATGACTCCTTGAGCAACACCCTTCCCTGACATTGCTAAAAACAATGTAGAATATACAAGCCCACATGGCAGCCAGCCCCAGAGTAGACCTGCAATTAAAGCATGCCCCTTAGAACGAATGGGAATGTATCTTTTGGCATAAGGTTCTATTCTTTGCCACAAAAATGTTCCGATTTTTTCAATTTTCAGAATAACAGTAATCCACCAACCTGTAAGATAAAGACCCAGAAAAATCATTACAGTTGCAGCAAGGAGAGTGAGTATTTTACGTACTTCGATACCGAAACCATAATTATCTGAAATAGTACCTAAACTTGCTACCATGGCACCTGCTACAGAGTAACTAATAATTCTACCGAAATTGTAAAGGAGTGAAAAAGGGAGTAAATATTTGCGACGATTCTCTTCCGAGACTCCGAGTGTCAATCCAGAGATGATTCCACCACACATGCCAGCACAATGTGTTCCGCCTAATAGTCCTATTAAAAAAGCTGAAAAATAGAGAGACTCTTCAAACATCTGCTATTTATGGATTTAAAACCCACATGTTATGATGGTTATGATCAGCAAAAAAAGTTACAAAGTAAAAACAACTCTGATTATATCCACATCAACTTCTAACGTTCTTCCTGATTTAGAGGGTGTTACGGATCGTGATTTTATGAATTGATAATGTTTTTAAAATCGTAAAAATTATGATGCTAATCGTACAAAAATAAATTTTCCAAAAGAATTATTCTGGCCATTTTGTTCATTAAATGACGATTATGCTTTAATTAAATCCGAAAGACAAATTATTCCTAATAAAGAAGATCTGGACTACGTAGTAATTAATATAATTTAATACTTGACAAGTCAATTCATTAGCATTAGTTTGAACCAGGTTCCAAAAATATATAGAATTCGTCAAGATACTGAAAACTATATTAATTTTTGGTTTTACAGTATGATTTCAAGTTTTTTTTCAGGCTTTAATGCTTGAAATTATATTTCGATCATTATTATTAAACCAATTTTTTAATGAGGGAAGAATATGCGTGATTTTTTATACGAAGATGGTTGGGGAGCTTTTGTAGTCTTGCTCTTCTTTCATATTCCTTTTCTTATTTTTTTCTGTAGAATTGTCTACAAAAAAGCATACGTAAATACGGG
>Ga0207990_1000454_pt1 | contig 23919 bp, 23 predicted proteins | sample ETNtaG_8_FD_185780 | JGI IMG/M metagenome (GOLD analysis project Ga0207990, IMG submission 185780) | Marine microbial and viral communities from oxygen minimum zone, Eastern Pacific Ocean - ETNP201406SV75 (SPAdes) (version 2) | ecosystem: Environmental > Aquatic > Marine > Oceanic ...
CATAAACACAGTGTTTTCTCCTTTATACAGTTAAATATTTTTTGATAAGTTTATCATCTAATTCATCCATTAAGCCAGAATAAACATTAGCCCCCTATCTAAAATAATAAACTTATCTGCAACTCTATTGGCTATTGGTAGCTTTTACTCTACTAGAACAACAGTCATGCCCATGGAGGTATTTAGTTGCCTAATAATATCACAAATTTCAATAATAATATTTGGCTGAATGCCTTCAGTTGGCTCATCTAATATCAATAGTTTTGAAATTATAACCAATGCTCTTTCTATAGCTAATTGTTGTTGTTGCCCGCCTGACAAATCTCCGCCTCTGCGATCTAACATATCCTTTAAAACTGAAAAAAGCTCATACATATATTCGGGAACTGTTGTGTGTATTTTTTTAACTACAGGCAACCCAATTTTTAAATTTTCTTTGACTGTTAGTAGTGGGAATATTCTCCACCCTTGTGGAACCTAACCGATGCCCATAGTATCTCTAGTTTCTGGGGGTAGTTTAGATATATCACAACCATTGAAATAATAATAGCTGATAAAAACTATTGCTATGATTTAATGTATAGTTCAATTTTTGATTCTAATCTTCATTTTTTTGCTGATTGCGACTGTACTTATAATTAGTGTTGCAAAACCAATGGTCATTATATCTAAGGACTCATTTAAAAGTACAGATGAGGCAACTATTGTAATAAATGGCTGTAAAAGTTGTGTTTGGCTTACCCTTGCAACGCCACCAAGAGACAAACCCTTGTTCCAGAAAAAAAATCCAAACAGTTGACTCACAAGAGCCAAATATATAAAACCTAACCAAATATTTAAAGGGATATCGTGAACTGCCTCTGGAAGTCTTTCAAATGCTGGAAAAATTATAACTGGCAGTGAAATAACTAGGGCCCAACATATCACTTGCCAACCACCAATTTCCTTTGAAAGCTCCCCACCAATAGCATAACCGATTGCTGCACTAACCACAGCCCCTAGAAGAGCTATGTCACCTATCTGAATTGAGTTTACTCCCGTCAAAAATGAGTATGTCAGTACAATGACACTACCAACAATGGCAGTTATCCAAAAACCCACAGAAGGCCTTTCATTAGAAATAACAACACCAACAATAGCGGTGGCCATTGGCAGAACACCTAAAACTACACCTCCATGAGATGCGGGCACTGTCTGCATAGCCCAAGACGTTAACACAGGAAACCCTATAACAACTCCAAGAGCTACCACTGCTAGTTTATATAATTGGTCACGCTTAGGGACAGTCTGTCTAGTTATTGTCAGCAAAAAAGCGGCCACTATAGCAGCGACCACAGCCCTACCTAAACCTATAAAGACAGGGTCAAAAAAATCAATTATATATCTGATTGCCGGTAAAGTTAAAGCAAAGGATGTTACGCCCAATATTCCGAACAACATCCCCCTAGATTCATTCCTCATTCTTGGTCACCTGTAAAATTAATTAGTTAAGAAAACCGCTTCTTAAATAACTAATGCTGCGAGTCCCAAGAAAGCCACAAACCCTATAACGTCAGTAATTGTGGTTAGAATAACTCCTCCAGCAAGTGCAGGGTCAATCTTAAGTTTAACCAATAGTAATGGCAAGAATGCCCCAGAAAAGGCAGCAAATATAAGGTTAGCGACAACTGCTAAAGATATAACCAGACTCAGAATAATATCTTCAAACCATATATATGTAGCTATAGCAATAACGAATGCCCAAAGCACTCCATTTAAAAAGCCGACTGCAATCTCCTTAGTCATAAGCAGTCTTAAATTTGAGATGGTAACCCTGCCAGTTGCTATACCTCTAGTAACCAGTATTAATGTTTGTGTCCCGGCAACGCCACCCATACTAGCAACCACTGGCATTAGAATAGCGAGGGCAACTTTCTGCTCTATGGTTGCCTTAAATAGACCAATAAAAAATACCGCTATGAATGCTGTTATTAAATTAACCCCTAACCAAATACTGCGCCTCTTGGTTATTTCAATTACTGGAGCAAAAACATCATCTTCCTCATCCAAACCAGCCATCGACATTACAGAGTGTTCGGCCTCATCTCGAATGACATCAACAACATCATCAATAGTGATTCGCCCAATTAGTTGATTATTGCTATCTATGACTGGAGCCGAAATTAGGTTCCTCTGCTCGAACAGGCTAGCAACTTTTTTCTCTGGAGTTGTGGCTAAGATTGGTTTGGTAATTTCTAGACTAATAAGTGTAAGTATTTTCTCGTCAGGCTCTTTAGTTAGCAGTGTAGATATATGAACAGAGCCAACATAATTGAATGATCGGTCAACCACAAAAACTTGATCAGTGTCCACCGGCATCTCCTTCAACAGGCGTAGATACCTAATCACTGTACCTACCGATACATCAGGACGAACAGTAATAATGTCGGTATTCATCAGGCCACCGGCAGAATCTTCAGCATAGGAGAGTACCTGCTTTAGGTGGTCACGGTGCTTGTGGTCAAGAGTGAGTAATAAGTTGTGTAGCGCAGATTCTGGAAGGTTGGGGACAATATCTGCCAGATCATCCATATCCATAACTTCTGTGGCCTTTACTATTGACTCGACTTCCATCTCTTGCAATAATTGAGCTTGAACGTCCTCACTTAATTCAATGAGTATATCTCCCTGAGTAGCGGAATCAATTCTCAACCAAAGCTCAGTTCTATTTTTTGGTGGAACAGCTTCCAATAGACGAGCAACTTCACCAGGATGAAGTCCTGATAGCTGTGATACGGCCTCTTCATAAGAAGATGCCTCCAGAGATGTAATCAATCCCTGGAGGCAATCTTCAAAAGAAGTTTTTTCAACTTCTGTCATTGAATACTCTTCCTAATAAATATATAGTAATCCTGTCGGCTTACCCGAACATAGATTAGTTTTTTCTATGATCGTTTAGTTTTTCTTTGTGTTTCCTGATTTGTGCGTCAAGTTTGTTTATCAATAAGTCAATCGATGCATACATATCTGGACTCTCTGCTTTTGCAAATAATTCTGCTCCACTGACATGTATCGTTGCTTCCGCTATTTGAAGGTTCTTCTCGATTCCTAAAATCATGTTAATATTAATCAACTGATCAAAGTGATGTTTAATTTTGGTTAATTTCTCGATAGAATATTGTCTGATAGCTTCGGTAATGTCAAGGTGATGACCAGAAATATTTAATTGCATGCTCGCTCCTTATATTGTTGTGATAATGTACTTGTATTGTGTCACATTTTGATTGTAATTGCAAAGTATTTGTACTTATTTTTTGTAAATAAGGCGGGAAAAATAATTAACTATTAGTGTATAATAATAAGTTTATATCCTCTATATTTGGAGAAAGTATGAACGCAGTAAGTAAAGAATCTAACGAGTTAAGTGCTAGAAGAATTGCACTACAGGTTAGCTTTAAAGAATATAATGAAGCCAATGGCTTTTCTTATAAGGATTGGGTTAGCCCGCCTACTGGTCACTTCTATGAAGGCTACAAAAACGAATTAGATGAAATTAACACTCAGATGGCGCCTCCTTTGCAATACCAGTCTTAACTTAACGCTGGTTGCTAAAGAGCCCCGTTTTGGGGCTTTTTTGGTTTTATCGGTACTAACTTAAATTTCTTAAAAACATAATGTCATATTTAATGCCTAACTATTCCCCTCTAGAAGTTACCTTTGTTAAGGGTGAGGGCTGCTTCTTGACGGATGATAAGGGGGATAAATATCTCGATGCTATTTCCGGTATAGGGGTGATTAGCCTTGGACATTGTCATAAAGACATAACAAAAGCGTTGCAAGAGCAGGCTGCCGAGCTCGTACATACTAGTAACTGGTACCACATTAAGAATCAGGAAGATTTAGCCGAAAAGCTATGCAAGTTGTCAGGAATGGATAACGCTTTTTTTGGCAACTCTGGGGCTGAAGCAAACGAAGCCGCAATAAAAATTGCCCGACTTTATGGAAACTCAAAAAACATCTCTAACCCAACCATAATAACTGCAAGTCAGAGCTTTCATGGCCGAACCATGGCTACACTTTCTGCAACAGGTAACGACAAAGTTCAGTCAGGCTTTGCTCCACTTGTTAGTAAGTTTATACACGTTGAATTCAATAATGTTGATGAAATAAAAGCTCACACTGACAATCCTGATGTTGTTGCTGTTATGCTTGAACCAATCCAGGGAGAGAGTGGAATTATAATACCTAGCATTGACTACTTAAACAGGGTTAAGGAGGTTTGCGTTAAAAATGAATGGCTGCTTATTCTTGACGAAGTGCAAACCGGCATTGGCAGGACAGGAAAACTTTTCGCACACCAACACAACAACATAACTCCAGACTTGTTGACCCTCGCCAAGGGTCTTGGCAATGGTGTTCCGATCGGCGCATGTTTGGCAAAGGGTTTAGCGTCTGACTTGTTGGTACCTGGCACCCACGGCTCCACTTTTGGTGGTAACCCTTTGGTATGCAAGACTGCAATTACGGTACTGGACGTTATTGAGAGGGAAGGGGTTCTTGATAATGCAAATCGTATTGGTGAGTATTTGTCGTCTAACCTTAAAGACAAACTCAAAGCTTCAGAAAAGGTTGTCGAAATACGCTCCAAAGGATTAATGATTGCTATAGAGCTCAATTTGGATTGCTCTAGCTTATTACAACTCGCACTTAAGAATAAATTACTAATAAACATTACTGGGCAAACAATACGCCTACTTCCACCTCTAGTTATCAATAAAGGTGAGGTAGATATTTTGATACATAAGTTATGTGGTTTAATTGAAGCCTTATAGTTATGGGAGAACTATGACAAAGCATTTTATAAATTTTGACGATTACTCTAAAGATGACATAAATAGCATCATTGATGAAGCTATCGAGTTAAAAAAGCAGCACAAATCTGGAAAGATAAACAAGACCCTAGAAAACAAAACTTTGGCTATGATTTTTGATAAATCTTCAACCCGCACACGTGTTTCTTTTGAGGCTGGTATGACTCAGCTTGGTGGCCATGCACTATTTTTATCTGATAAAGATATCCAGCTAGGGCGCGGTGAGCCAATTGCTGACAGCGCAATTGTAATTAGCTCTATGGTAGACGCGGTAATGATGAGGGTATCGTCACACAAAGATATAAATATTTTTGCTAATAATTCTTCCGTACCTGTGATTAATGCACTTTCTGATGATTCGCACCCATGCCAGTTATTAGCAGACCTAATGACCTATAAAGAAAATCGTGGACCAATTGATGGTGCCACTGTTGCCTGGATAGGTGACGGTAACAATATGTGCCATACATACATGCAGGCCGCAAAAGTATTTGGATTTAAACTGAACATTGCCTGTCCCAAAGAGTACCAGCCAAGTAGCTCATTCATTAACAAATACAAGGGCAACATTAATATCTGTGATAACACAGAAGATGCATGTTCAAATGTAGACCTTGTAGTTACAGATGTTTGGGCCAGTATGGGTCAGGAGAGTGAGAAAAAGAAACGTGTACTTGCCTTTGACGGTTTTCATGTTGACTCAAAATTGATGTCTCTAGCTAAACAAGGTGCCGCCTTTATGCACTGCTTACCGGCACACAGGGGTGAAGAGGTTAGTGCAAATGTAATTGATGGGGAACAAAGTTTGGTATGGAGTGAGGCAGAAAATCGCCTACACGCACAGAAAGCTTTGTTGTTGTTTTTACTTAAATAGTAATATTACTTAAGGTTTTTTATTGCCTCCTTGTAAAACTTAACCCCCCTACTTATCTTCTCGCGACCTTTTAGCTCTCTCCATCTATTTGTATCTCTCAAAGAGTAGACACATCCGCAATATTCTTGCTGATAGAACTCTTCCCTTTTAGATATCTCCAACATCCTGGATGAGCCGCCCTTCTTACGCCAATTAATATCCCAATAATCAACTCCATCCAAATTTTCTACAGCCCTTGATCCACAACCGTTAATCTGGTTCATGTCTTTCCAGCGAGAAATACCCAGAGTTGAGGATATTAAATCGAAACCATTTTCATAGGCATATCTAGCGGTACCCTCGAACCGCATATCAAAACATGTTGTACAACGCTCACCTCTCTCAGGCTCATCTTCCTGCCCCTTGGTTCTTTCAAACCAAACATCTCGATCATAATCCGCATCAATAAATGGCATTCCAATCTTGCGTGCAAATCGTTTATTCTCTTCTTTGCGTAATTCGTACTCCTCTACAGGGTGTATGTTGGGATTATAAAAAAATATAGTGGTATCAATATCGGAAACCTTAAGTGCCTCTATCACCTCTCCTGAGCATGGCGCACAGCAAGAATGCAACAGGAGTTTATTTTCTCCTTTTGGAGTATTAAGTTTCGGTCTCACGTAGCCCTTTAAAGTGTAATCTATTACAGGCATTTCTTCATAACTTTAAGAATTTCCCATGACTCACGCTTCAGATTATTATTACCAGTAATCTCGCTAGGGTGGTGTGTTATAAATTGATTATTGCCATACACAGACAAATTATCGCTCATCATTAGTACAGCTCCTGCATCATAATTACTGATTTCATTTTTTAGGTCATCCTTTTTTATGTTTATGCATTGTATATCATTAATGCTAAGGCCGACTGCAGATATCATTTTTAGAAGCAGTTCTCTTGACTCTCCTTCGACGCAGAATGAACCCTTCTTGGTGCTCTCAATAACTAAACATTTTACTTTGGTCTTTTTAGTTTCTAATTCTGCCGAATTGAGTTTTTTTGTGGTATACAAAAACTCTGGAATTCCCAACTCGTCAAGGTATCTTTCTCTGGAAGGATTGTGCATAATAAATTAGACCTGAGGGTGTGACCTGCTTGTCCCTTCCATTACCTTGTTGAGTCCATGCACATATGCTTTAGCGCTTGCAGTAATTATGTCTGTGTCTGATCCTTGACCATTCACAATACGGCCATCATGCTCCAGCCTAACATTTACCTCTCCAAGTGCGTCCGTTCCCTGAGTAACATTGGATACTGAGTAAAGTTGCAACTGTAAATCCAGACCAACCAGTGAATTGATTGCACTGAATGTTGCATCAACCGCCCCAGGCGTCTTTGCTGTAGATGTTTTCTCTTCACCATTGATGGACAATATAACTGTAGCTGTGTTTTGCATTCCTGTCTCTGTACAGACCTTCAAAGATACCAATTTTATTGACTCTAAGGCCTCACTTTGAGACTCAGAAACAAGAGCCTGTAAGTCCTCATCAAATATCTCATGCTTCTTGTCAGCTAAATCCTTGAACCTTCTAAATGCATCATTTAAGCTCTCGTCAGAGTCAAACTCGACACCAAGATCATGCAGCCTAGCATTAAATGCGTTTCTACCTGAATGCTTTCCAAGTACCAGCTTATTAGCGTTCCACCCAACATCCTCAGCTCTCATAATTTCATAGGTTTCACGATACTTAAGAACACCATCTTGATGGATACCAGCCTCATGCGCAAAAGCATTAGCTCCCACTATGGCCTTGTTTGGCTGAACTATAAACCCAGTCACAGAGGAAACCAGTCGTGAAGCCGCAAGTATATGGGTGGCATCGATATCGGTGTCACAGTCGAATATATCTTGGCGTGTACGTACAGCCATAACAATCTCCTCTAGAGATGTGTTACCTGCGCGCTCACCTAATCCATTTATAGTGCACTCTACCTGCCTTGCTCCATTCATAACTGCAGATAGCGAGTTTGATACTGCAAGACCCAAGTCATTATGACAGTGTGCTGAAAAGATAGCCTTGTCTGAGTTTGGAACCCTATGTATGAGTGATTTCATGGTTTGGCCGAATTGATGAGGGATGTTATATCCCACCGTATCAGGAATATTTATAGTGGTTGCTCCTGCATTAATTGTTGCTTCAATTATTCTGCATAAAAAATCTTCATCCGATCTGCCTGCATCTTCAGGTGAAAATTCTATATTGTCGGTATACTTTTTGGCCCTCTTTACAGAGCGAACTGCTTGACTTATAACCTCATCTGGAGTCATCTGTAGTTTCATTTTCATGTGAATATCTGAGGTAGCAATGAATGTATGTATTCTGGATGAGTTCGTATCCTTTAGTGCCTCTCCAGCACGATCTATATCCTTGTCAAGTGCCCTAGCAAGGGAACATATTGTTGAATCTTTGACTGCATTGGCTACAGCCCTAACAGCCTCAAAATCACCCTCAGATGCTATAGCAAAGCCTGCTTCAATTACATCGACCTTCATTTTTTCTAATATTTTAGCGATACGCACTTTTTCATCCTTGGTCATTGATGCACCAGGAGATTGCTCCCCATCACGAAGCGTTGTATCAAAAATAATTAACTTGTCAGACATTTAAGTCTCCTATATATATTTGTATTGTTTAGATTTTAGTTGCAAGACTTTTCAGTCGAGCGATATGATGAATTATGCCTTAAGGCAATAATCGTAACAAAGACAAGAGCTCGCTTTGTGTGAATAGAGAATTTACGTTGTTTGTATTCATTAAAACTATTATAAATGAAATTTTGCTACTGTTTAGTGCGTTTTTTTAATTTACGTTTCTTTCTAACCTCAATAGTAGTAAGAATTAAACCAGACAAAGCGTAACCCAAAAAGAATACAAATAAAACAGCACTAGGCTTAAATATAATTACTATTATGATTAGTATTGCAATTAGTAGTAATTTGAAAGAGGCTCTTCCTTTTAGGTTGATCTCTTTGAAGCTGTAGTACCTAATATTACTTACCATCAACACTCCAGCGCCTACCAATACAATCCAGCCAAAATAAATTAGTGCTGAGTCAAATGCAGTAACTCCAATCATCTCTTTGGTTGAAACCATACCGGCAACAAGAGCTGCCGCTGCAGGGGAAGGTAAACCCTGAAAGTATTTCTTGTCGGCAATACCAATCTGTGTGTTAAATCTTGCCAACCTTAGAGCTCCACCCGCTGTGTAGATAAAGGCAGCTATCCAGCCAGCTTTGCCTAGGCCTTCAAAAAGCCAAAAGTAGACCAGTAAAGCTGGGGCAACACCAAATGAGACCATATCTGCCATAGAGTCGTATTGTGCGCCGAAGTCGCTTTGTGTGTTTGTGAGTCTTGCTACACGCCCATCCAGGCCGTCCCACAGCATAGCAACAAAGATAGCAATAGCGGACTCAGCGAACTGACCTTTGGTGGCAAGGATGATGGCAAAAAAACCTGAAAATAGTCCAAATGTTGTTAACACATTTGGTAATAGGTATACGCCCCTTATAGATTTTTTGTCAGTTTTCATTTCCTTAATAAACTAATAACACAAAGTCACCTATGTGTTATTAATATATATTAATTTTTTGACTGGTCTACAATTTTATTCTTGTTAATCCATGGCATCATAGAGCGCAAAGATTCTCCAACAATTTCAATTTCATGTTTACGCTGAACATCTCTACGGGCTGGGAGGTCGCCAACATTTTTAACGAACTCTTTGGCGAATGATCCATTCTGAATCTCACCCAAAATCTTCTTCATTTCTGCCTTTGTTTCGTTAGTTACAACCCTTGGGCCTCTGGTTACGTCTCCATATTCAGCTGTATTTGAAATAGAATAACGCATATTAGCAATTCCACCCTCGTATAACAGGTCAACAATTAATTTTAATTCGTGTAGGCACTCAAAGTATGCCATCTCTGGCTCATATCCTGCTTCAACCAGGGTTTCAAATGCTGCTTGAACTAATGACGTTGTTCCACCACAAAGAACGACCTGTTCACCAAAAAGGTCAGTCTCGGTCTCATCTTTAAATGTTGTCTCTAGAATACCTGTACGACCACCACCAATTGCAGATGCATACGAAAGTGCTATCTCTTTTGCGTTTCCTGATGAGTCTTGATGAATAGCTATTAGGTCAGGAATTCCGCCACCCTTTACAAACTCTGAACGGACAGTGTGTCCAGGAGCTTTAGGTGCAACCATAATGACATTAAGGTCAGGCTTAGGCTTGATTAGATCAAAATGGATATTGAATCCGTGTGCAAAAGCAATCGTGGCACCGTGTTTAAGGTGTGGCTCTATACTTTCTGAATAGATTTGACCCTGAAATTCGTCAGGCGCAAGAATCATAACCAGGTCAGCCCATGCCGTAGCATCTTCAACAGACTTAACATTTAGTCCAGCCTCTGCAGCTTTTACAGCCGAAGATGAGCCGTCTCTGAGTGCTACAACAACATCTACGCCGGAATCTTTTAGATTGTTTGCGTGAGCATGACCCTGTGAGCCATAGCCTACGATTGCCACTTTTATTTGTTGAATTATGCTTAAGTCAGCGTCTTTATCGTAATATCTGTTCATTTTATTTCCTTTATATTTAAATTGTTATCACCTATTAGTTATCGGTTCTTCCTTTCAGAACTCCAGTAACACCAGTCCTTGAGACTTCCATTATCATGGACCCTCCTAGCAACTCTATGAAGGTATCTAAGTTGCTACCTTGTCCAGCCAACTCGACGGTATATATATCACCAGACACGTCTACAATTTTGCCTGAAAATTCATCAATCTGCTGAATAATACCTGCCTGATTGTCTTTATTGACTTTTAATTTTAATAGCATTAATTCACGCTCAATATGTCCATAGGATGTCAAATCTATAACCTTAACCACATCTATAAGCTTGTTTAGTTGCTTTACTATCTGTTCGATAATGTTGTCATCTCCAACACTCACAATTGTCATCTTAGATAGTGTTTCATCATTTGTAGGGGCAACAGTTAATGACTCAATATTGAAACCCCTAGCAGAAAATAAGCCTGCCACCCTTGACAGTGCCCCTGCCTCGTTCTCTAGTGTTACTGAAACTATATGTCGCATAACTAAACTAAATTTAACCCTTCGTCATTTGTTGATACCATGTCATCTTGTCCAGCTAAAAGCATCTCATGATGACCTGCCCCAGATGGAATCATTGGGTATACATTTTCGGTTTGGTCGGTAATAATATCCAAAAAAACTGTCCTATCTTTTAGTTTAAATGCCTCTATTAGTGCTGGCTTCAGTTCTGACTCTTTCTCAACTAATATACCAACATGCCCATAACTTTCAGCTAATTTAACAAAATCAGGCAAAGCCTCCAAATAAGACATTGAGTAACGTTTTTCATAAAAAAATTCTTGCCATTGCCTTACCATTCCTAAATAACGGTTATTTAAATTTACTATCTTGACTGGGGTTTGGTACTGGAGCATAGTTGACAATTCTTGTGTCATCATTTGTATACTACCCTCACCGGTAACGCATGCTACATCCATACCTGGTACGGCTAATTTAGCACCCATAGCAGCCGGAAGGCCGAAGCCCATAGTTCCAAGTCCACCAGAATTGATCCATCTACGAGGCTCATCAAAAAGGTAATACTGGGCTGCCCACATCTGGTGCTGTCCCACGTCAGATGTAACAATAGCTTCTCCACCAGTAACCTCATATAGGGTTTCTATTACGGTCTGAGGTTTAATAACTCCTTTGGTCTTTTTGTAGGCCATCGAGTCCTTCGTGCGCCATTCATTGATTTGTTCCCACCAGGCAGAAATGCTTCCGCAGCTCCTTGATTTTAGCATTACGCTTAACTCTTTCAGAACCTGCCTAACATCACCCACCAGAGGAATATCAACTGAAACATTTTTACTTATAGATGTTGGATCTATATCTATCTGAATAATCTTTGCGGTAGGGCAGAATTTATCAATATTTGCGGTCACCCTATCATCAAACCTTGCTCCAACCGCTATTACACAGTCAGAATCGTGCATAGCCATGTTGGCTTCATATGTTCCATGCATCCCAAGCATGCCTAATGACAAATTGTCGTTTGCAGGGTAAGCTCCCAGCCCCATAAGGGTCTGGGTAATTGGGAAACCTAGGTTACGAGTAAACTCTCTCAATTCATTTGAAGCATTACCAATCACACTACCGCCGCCAGAATAGACTATAGGCTTTTTTGAATGTGTTATTAAATCTACTGCCCTTTTAATCTGCTCCATGTCTACATCGCTTTGTGGCTTATATGAACGTAAATCAACAGTGTCTGGGTAGATCTGACTTTCAGATTGAGCAATAGTAATGTCCTTAGGAATATCTATAAGAACAGGTCCAGGTCGTCCAGTTGTAGCAATATGGAAGGCCTTTTTAATGGTTAGTGCTATCTTTGTTATGTCTTTAATCAAAAAATTGTGCTTTACACATGAACGGGTAATGCCAACAGCATCAACCTCCTGGAAGGCGTCATTACCGATAAGAGGTGAAGGAACCTGTCCTGAGATGATAACCATAGGTATAGAGTCCATATAAGCAGTTGCAATACCTGTGACTGCATTGGTAATGCCTGGTCCAGAGGTTACCAGCACAACCCCTGGTTTGCCGCTAGCTCGCGCATAACCATCAGCAGCGTGGGCCGCGCCCTGTTCATGACGAACTAAAATGTGAGATATTTTGTCTTGTGCATTAAGAGCGTCATAGATATGCAAAACGGCTCCGCCAGGATACCCAAAAATGTGCTCCACACCCTCATCTATCAGGCTATTAGTTAGTATTTGAGCACCATTCAACTTCATGCGCAATATTAGGAATAAAAAACTCTAGATTATACCTAAAGGAATCTTGTGAGTAGGTAATGGTTATAAGGTTTTTTGCCAATCCTCGGAGTAAAAATGTATAGGTGAATCTTCGTCCTCGAATGATTTAATTTCCCAAGTATCTGGGTTTTCTAGAATTGCAGATAATAAATGATCATTCAACATATGGCCAGTCTTGTATCCCTCATAGTGGCCTATCATGTTGCTCCCTAAAAGAAAAAGATCACCCACAATGTCTAATATTTTGTGTTTAACAAACTCATTATGATAGCGCATACCGTCCTCATTCAGCACATCCTCGTCACTTAGTGCTATTGCATTACTCATACTTGCACCCAATGACAGGTTCTGTCTTTGCATCATTTCAACATCTTTCATGTAGCCAAAAGTTCTTGCTCTGGATATCTCTTTAAGATATGACTGTTTCGCGAAGTCAATACTGAGCTCTTGCCCGCTATCTTTAATCTTCTGGTGTTCGAAGTCAATCTCAAGTGAAACCTTAAACCCTTCATAGGGAGAAACTTGCGCCCAAGAGTCATTATTCTCAACGCGAATAGTCTCGTTAATGACAAAAAACTTTTTATAACTGTTTAGTTCGAGTATACCTGCAGACTGTACTAGAAAAATAAATGGGGCTGAGGAGCCATCCATTATTGGGACTTCAAATGAGTCTAACTCTACAACAACATTGTCAATACCTAGAGCCGATAGAGCACTCATCAAATGCTCGACAGTTGAAACCTTTACTCCTTGATTCTCAAGACCAGTGGAAAGAACAACCTCGTTAACAAAAGCATTATGAGCCCTAACAAGCTTCCCTCCAACATCCATCCTCCTAAACACAACCCCATGGTCAGCTTCTGCTGGTATAAGGGTCATATTAATAATCCTTCCGCTATGTATTCCTATACCCCTAGCTTTGACATTTTTTTTAATGGTTCTTTGTTTAATCATTTCTTAAAAATTTGATAGTTTTGCTTTTAATTTATCCATAATGTTAGTTTCTTGTGTTGTCTGGACCTCTTCAAAATAAGACTCATCGTTAGAATACAACACTAAACCCATGGCAGCGGAATACCTTGGATTAGTAATTATTTTATCCTGACCTCTTATTTTATCCTTGTCAGCAATTCCGAGTTTGGTCCGTATTTTAAATGAATTTCTAAAAGAATCACCAAATCCTTTTAATAAAGATGAGCCACCAGTCAATATAAATCCAGATTTTAATGCTCTGTCCAGTTTGTGGGCCTTCAAATTCTTTTTAATTGTTGAAAATAGTTGCTCGTATGATTGCTCAATAACTTCAATTAATGAATAGTTAGATAGGTATCTGTATTCTCGTCCATCTGCTTGCTTGAACCTGACCAGACGCTCCTTAACTGAATAATTAATTTGAGAACTGCCGTGGTCTATCTTTAAGCGTTCAGCCTCTTCAAAGGTTGTGTCAAATGCATAGGCAATACTCTCAGTAATGTCGTTACCAGCCATTTGCACTATCCCATTGTATGTAATCCCTCCATTCGTAAACACGCTTAAATTGGTTACCCCTGCACCAACATCAACAACACAAATACCATTATCCTTGTCATCCTGAGAAATGAACAATTCACTGTTTGACATAGAGTCGAGAATAATTCTGTCTATACCAAGATTACTATTCTCTATACTCTTTTGGACATTACTAACACTCTGATTTGAAACACTCACTATATGTATTTGGGCACCGAGCACCTTGGCCTCTAAACCTATAGGTTTGTCGACCCTTACCATCTCCAGATTCTGATCAATAGTGAAACGGTTAGGTATACTTTCTAATACCTGCTTATTGGTTGGCGTTGGTGTAGCTGAAGCAGTTGTTATAGCTGACACAACGTCATTCTTAGTGATTTTTTGGCCTAATATATTTATAGATCCTTCCCTATTTGTTACTGTAAGGTGTGGATCAGAGATGTTGACATTTACATGGTAAATATCAACGTTACAGTTATCGTGGGCCTGTTTAGTTGCTTTCTTGATTGCTATTGAAACTAGATTGGGGTCGGTAATTGAGCCTTTTTTGACACCCTCCGATTCACTTATACCGTAACCGAGAACTCGCATAACGCCATCTTCTGGTTCGGCAATAATTACTGCCACCTTGCTTGTCCCTATATCAACACTAGCAACTAAATCATTACCGTTACCCATAAAATTAAATTTCTTCCTTATTTATAAACTCTAACCACTCATATAGGTGCTTCAATTCAACACTTTTCCCGCTCAACAATCTCTTAAACTTTTTGGCATTTCTTTGGCCATGATACAGTCCGAGAATGTGTCTAGTCATTGACCTTATTGGTACTCCAGCTTTATGCTGTTCTTTCATGTAATCTATAAACTTTAATAATACTTGTTCGCGACTGTTTTTTGGTAAATATTGGCCAAAAATCTTTTCGTCAATGTCGGTCAGTAAGTATGGCTGTTGATATATTGCTCTACCCAACATGACCCCGTCAACATGCTCTAAGTGCTCTTGAGCCTCCCCCAGTGTGTTGATCCCCCCATTGATAGCAATACTAAGCTCTGGGAAGTCTTTCTTTATTCTGTACACCCAGTCATATTTGAGTGGAGGTATGGTACGATTCTGCTTCGGACTTAAGCCACTAAGCCATGCCTTTCGAGCGTGTATTGTAAATGCATTGCAGCCACCATCATGCACTATCGAGATGAATTCGCTCAGCTCATCATAACTATCCATATCATCCACCCCGATACGAGACTTGACACTGATTGCAATATTTCCAACCTGCATCATAGAGTCAACGCAATCAGAAACAACTAAGGGCGTCTGCATCAGGCATGCACCAAAACTACCGGACTGTACCCTGTCTGAGGGGCAACCGACATTAATGTTTACTTCGTCATAACCCCAATCTTTTGCAATTTTAGTACACTCGTGCATCTCATAACGGTCTCCTCCACCTAACTGCAAGGTGATGGGATGTTCATTTATATGGAAGTCAAGTAGCCTGTTTTTGTCTCCATTTAGTATCGCCCTGGTAGTAATCATTTCAGTAAACAGTTGACACCTTTCAGACATTAATCGATAGAAAAATCGGCAATGCCTGTCAGTCCAATCTAGCATAGGTGCAACACTCAACCTGTTGACGACAGTGGTACTCGTTTTCTTGTCAAGGACCACGGAATTATGACAATTCATTGATTAGCGTATCAACAACAAAATCAACACTGCTTGTTATTACCTGAGCCCTGTCCCCCGAAAAATACTCAGTAGTACTGAAATATGCCCCAAGTATGCAGAAACCAAAACAGACCATTCCTACAGGCTTTAGTATGCTTCCTCCTGTAGGCCCGGCGATTCCAGTAACCGCAACCGCCACACTAGAAGACGAATTATTTATTACACCCTGTACCATTTGGGTAGCTGTCTGTTCACTCACTGCCCCAAAATCATTGATAGTGTTTGGGGACACCCCAAGCATATTGATTTTTGCCTCATTACTATAAGTTATATATCCACGATCAAAATAGTCTGATGAGCCACTATTTCTGGTTAGTAGTGACGAAAGATTGCCGCCGGTACAGGACTCGGCAACAGATACAGTTATGGATTTCTCTTTAAGTAGCAATTCCAGCTTATCGAATTTGTTATTCATTTTAACGCTACCTGCACTATTTCAAAAATATCATTTGACAGTTCTTTGGTCTCAAGTATCCTCCTCAACTGAACCTCTTGAAGCTTCCTAAGGTCTGAACTGTAGCGCTTCCAGTGATTATATACAGACACCAGTCTTGCCCCTGTCTGTGGGTTTGACTTATTCAATTTAACTATAATATCTGTGAATAAATCATAGCCATCCTTGTTATGAAAGTTTACATGGTTCTGCGAAAAACTACCTACAACACTGCGCAGCCTATTGGGCGTATTAAACGAGAACAATTCATGATCCATCAATAATTTAATATATTCAACATTTGATATAGGTGAAATTGACTGGGCTGCGAACCATTTATCCATAACCTGAACATCGCTTTTGAACTCATCGAAGAATTCATTTATTACTTTATCCTTGTATGGATTTTGAATCGCAAGAAGTGCACTAAAACTGGCAATCTTATCGGTCATACAGTTTGCATTGCTGAAATGTTTATAGGCTAAATCAAATTCACCACCCTTGGTTAAATAATACAAACAAATATTTCTAAGAGCTCTTATACCAACAGAGGCTGGCTTGAGGTCGTATTCCCGATTTAAATCTAGGTTTAGGTATGTTTCAAATAACAGCGGCTTTAACCTTTTTATTATTTTACTTTCAGCGTGTTCGCGTTTATTGTGAATATCAAATACATCTATCTGTTCCACTTGTTGATGAATAAGGCGTTCAGATGGAAGGCACAATATCTCACACACCAAAGACTTGTCGTTTGTATCTTTTAGTACTTTTTCTATAGCCTTAAAGAATAAATCATTATCTATTTTTTCAGGTGTCAGAATAAATGAAAGCCACAACTGTTGGGCATTGTCCCATCTACTAAAAGGGTCGCTATCATGTCTAAGAAGGAATATTCTCTGCTCAATGCTCAGATTACTTTCAAGCTTTATCGGTGCAGAAAACTCTCTAAGCCATGACGGTGTTGGTAGCGACTGTATATCTTCAAACTTGAAATGTTTTTCTTTTTTATCGATAACAAGTATTCCACTTTCTGACTCATCTCCATTATCATCTAATAGTGCGAACCTTAAAGGAAAGTGATAACTATACTTTGAGTTCTGCTTGATATTTACGTTAACTGTTTTATTTATATGATCATAATCCATGTCGACACTAATATTAGGAGTGCCCGGCTTAGAATACCAATTCATAAAGCCTGAAAAATCAACATTATTAGCATCACTCATACTAGAAACAAAATCGTCTATAGTGACAGCATCACCATCGTGTCGATTAAAATATAGCTCCATCCCTTTACAGAATCCGTCCTCGCCCAGCAACGTGTGAATCATACGGATAACCTCTGCACCCTTCTCATAAACTGTGTAAGTATAAAAGTTATTCATCTCAATATAGCTCTCTGGCCTAACAGGATGACTCATAGGGCCCGAGTCCTCAGCAAACTGAAAGGTTCTAAGGTTGTTTACATCTTCTATCCTCTTGATTGAGCGTGAATGCAGGTCGGAGGTGAACTCTTGATCCCTAAAAACAGTCAACCCTTCTTTAAGGCTTAACTGGAACCAGTCCCTACATGTAACCCTATTTCCAGTCCAGTTATGAAAGTATTCGTGGCCTATTACCGCTTCAATATTAATGAAGTCTCTGTCAGTTGCTGTTTCTGGTTTAGCTAGAACATATATCGAATTAAAAATATTTAAACCCTTATTCTCCATAGCACCCATATTGAAATCATCAACCGCCACTATCATATAAATATCTAAATCGTATTCCAGGCCAAAGCGCTTCTCGTCCCACTCAAACGACCTCTTAAGTGACTTCATAGCGAAGTCAGTCTTGTCAATGTTGTGTGGCTCAACATATATTTTTAAATCAACCTCCCTGCCAGATTTAGTAGTGTAATCATCTTCCAGTACAGCAAAATTCCCTGCCACCAGAGCAAATAAATAGCAAGGTTTAGGTGCCGGATCATGCCAAACAGCTGAACCAACGCCCTGGTCAACTAAATTACCGTTACTAAGCAGTACAGGGTATTTACTATGATCAGCCTTAATGCTTGTAGTAAACACACTGAGAACGTCTGGCCTATCCAAGTAGTAGGTTATATGTCTAAATCCATGAGCTTCACACTGAGTACAATAATTACCGCTCGATTTATACAGCCCATTCAGACTGGTATTTTTTTCTGGGTGAATGCGTGTCTTTATATCCAATATAAATTCACTATCAAGGTTGCTTAACTCTATTCCATCTAATTTATTTTTGTATGTCGGCTCAATGCCGTCGATCGAAATAGAAATCAATTCCAGGTCGACACCATTCAAAAATAATCTGTTCTGTGCCTTATTAGAACAAGATGCCTTGTTGTTCCTATAAAAAGCAACCCTAGAAGTTACAATGGTTTCGTTTTCAAATAGCTCGAAATTAAGTTCTGTAGTGCTGATTAAATATTCGCTTGGTTTATAGTCCTTACGATAGATTGGTTGTGGCTTTATAGTGCTAATAATAGTACTCCCAAGACAACCCTGTACACAACAAATGGGAGAAGCCCAACTATATCTAATAATTTGATAAAAAATACCACAGTAAAGTAGCTACTAATCGCTGCAATAGAAAATCCAACAAACAACAAACTCCAGTCTACCTGTCCGGGTGGTTGGCTGTATAGTTGCGCAATAATTAAAATAGACGATAGAGTTATAACTGGGATTGACAGCAAGAATGCGAATTGGGTTGACATCTTCCTAGAAAGACCAACAAGAAGCCCGGCCGTTATAGTTATACCTGACCTTGAGGTTCCAGGGATTAAGGCTAAAGCCTGCATGGCGCCAATAAAAGCAACATCAGTCCAACGAACTATTTCTCTGGGCCTCGGGTTTCTTGAGATTAGCCAACTAGAAAAGCCAAGCAATAGACCGAATAGAATTGTTGAGTACGCAATAACTTCAACAGAACGCAAATTAAGCTCAATGTAATCTTTAAACAATAAGCCAGCCAGTCCTACGGGAACAGTGCCAATCAATATTCCCCATGACAAGTCTGACTGGTCTGTTCTTTTTGCTGTAATTATTGAAAAATAAAAATCGATAATCAGACGCTTTATTATTGACCGATAGTAATACACAATTGCACTTAGTGTGCCTAAATGAACCACCACATCAAACTCTAACCCCTGATCAGGCCAGTCTGCAATCTTTGGCACCAGAATTAAGTGTGCTGATGATGATATTGGTAAAAATTCACTAAGCCCCTGAATAAGGGCCAGCACTAAGGTCTGAAAAATATCCATGTTTATAATTTATACCTTAAATCTTGTTCACTGAAGCCTTTGAGGTCTGTAGAAATATTTTTGGTCAGTGCTAACACCTTGAAACTCTCTCCCATTGCATTTGGTAACACTAACTGTTTAACCTGCTGGGTCAATTTAATGCGCTCACTTTCATCTTCCGTAGATGACAAGTAATTGTCGATACCTAAAGATATCAAGAACATGGCTTGGGTGGCATAACCAGCTACTTCAAATCCACTTTCACAGGCCTGGTCTGCTATATCAGAAAAGTTAACCGAGGTTGTGATGTCCTGTTCACCAATATTAACGAACGGATCATCGCTTGCCTTGTGCTGGTGATAACACCTTAAGGTGCCCTCTTCCCTTTGTGGATGAAAATATTCACTCCTATCCATACCGTAATCAATCAACAAAACCAAACCACCAGTTATAGATTTGTATAGAGAGTCTACCCATGCCATAGCTCTATAATTGACCTCAGTTTTGTAATCATTACAGACACTTGTTGGTAATTGGGCTTTGTTATTCTTGTAATTAGAGTCTATAACTTTCCAACTAAACTGTTCATCATCATAACTAACTCCTAGTTCAAAAAATTTATCGTCTCTATAGATTAAACGCTTTGCTGGCATTGCATCTAATACCTCGTTGGCTATGACCACGCCAGAGAAATTGCTTGGTAAGTTCTGAATCCAAACAACTCTATCTAGAAGCTCTGGCAATACTTTGATTATAGATTTTTTTTGTCTTTCTATTAGCTCTGCACTTAGCTCCAGTATGTAGTAGTTTTTTGGTAGCTTGTCTAGCCTACCCAATTCAAATAATATTTGAGTTGCAAGTATTCCTGTTCCTGCGCCAAACTCTAGAATGTCGTTATCTCCATCCAAAACTTCAGAGCACTGCCCAGCCAAGGAATACCCGAACAGGTCGGAAGTCTCCGGGGCAGTAATAAAATCACCATGCTCACCAAACTTAATAGCTCCTGAGCGGTAATACCCTAATCTAGGGTAGTAAAGAGCCATATCCATAAACTCATCGAAACCTATGGGTGTTGATTTTTGTATAATTGCATCTTTTATAATCTGTCTCAGGCTCACAAAAAGTATTTTATACTCACATACCAGCATTAGCCCGTCTTTTGATGGTAAATTTAGTTACAATGATTGTGGGTATTGTTTTTTATTAATGAACTAAAATTAGATTATTTATTGCTTAACTTTTTATGAAAACAGCACTAGTTACTGGTGGCGCTAAACGTGTAGGCGCACAAATTGTAAAGACACTACACAGAAATGGCTATGACGTAATAATTCATTATAGAAATTCTGAAAAGGCAGCCCATCAACTATCCAAAGACCTTAACAATGAACGACATGACTCGGCCACAACTATTAGGGCAGATCTAAATAGTACCGATGACATAAATAAACTTAAAGAAAAAGTAACCAAGCTGGACTTGTTAGTAAATAATGCTGCTGTTTTTTATCCAACACCTTTTGATGAGGCAGACGAAAAGTCATGGAACGATATAGTTAGTACTAACCTTATGTCTCCTTTTTTTCTATCGCAATCATTATATAAATTACTATCAAAGAGTAACGGATGCATAGTTAATATTATCGATATACACGCTGAAAGGCCACTTATAAACCACTCAATCTACAATATTTCAAAATCTGGCTTAGCGATGATGACAAAAACTTTAGCACAGGACTTGTCTCCCAATGTTCGTGTCTGTGGGGTGTCTCCTGGATCAATACTGTGGCCTGAAAATTACCCCAAGGACAATAAATATAAAGAAGGTGTGCTAGACAAAATACCATTAAAAAGGCACGGAAATGTAGAAGATATTGCCGATACAGTAGTATTTTTAGCGAACTCTTCATACATAACAGGACAAATTATTTTCGTTGACGGTGGTCGCTCTCTTTGCCAATAATTGTCTCCTTCTAAAATACTACAACTAGCTTTTTGTGTTATAATGTATTCGTTGATTTAATAATGAATCAACTTAAAAGAATTTTTGAAATGTTTTTGTGAGCATAAAATGAATTAATCACAAAAACTGTATTAACGATTTGGGCTTTTTGATCCCGTATATAAGTTTGAGCTAGAGCATCAATATTTGCTTTTTCATAGCTCATCAATTAAAGTTTGACAGCTTTAGAAAAAATAGTTTTTTAGTAGTCTATGACACAATTAAATCAAACATTTATTTCAGTTCAGTGCTCAAGTGCTGAGTACCTATGTACGCTCAAAAGTCCTAACACACAAGGACTTAACTATGAATCATATTCTCATAAATGCAACTCACAAAGAGGAGATCCGGGTTGCAATTATCAAGGACAAACAACTAACTGATCTCAACATAGAGACAACCCTAAACAGAAAAACCAAAGGGAACATATACAAAGGCAAGATATCCAGGGTGGAAAAATCCCTAGAGGCAGCCTTTGTAGATTACGGCAAAGAGAAGCAAGGCTTCCTACCCTTCAAAGAGGTTGCAGAAACTCTCTATAACGGTACCAAACCAAGTGGCGATAAGCTTTCTATTTCTGACGTCCTTAAGGAAGGTCAGGAGATCATTGTACAAGTAGAAAAGGAAGAGCGTGGCAACAAAGGTGCCGCCCTATCTACGTACATGAATTTGGCAGGCGCCTACATGATATTGACGCCAAATAATCCCAAAAGTAACGGTATATCTAGGCAAATCAATCCTTCTGATCGCCAATCATTGAAAGAAGTTATGTCACAAATGGCAATACCTAAACAATCTGGTTTAATTATTCGTACAGCTGGAGCCGGAAAAGGCCTAGCAGAGCTTCAATGGGAGGTTGACTATCTTTCAGAGCTATGGATGTCAATAAACCATGAAGCATCTAATCGAGGCGCCCCTTTCTTAATTTATCAAGAAAGCAATATTATAGTGCGTACTCTTAGGGACTACCTAAGAGCTGAAACTGATAGTGTAATTTTTGACGACTTAGAGGCATTCAAACAGGCAAAAGAATTTGTCGGTTTCGTGCTACCGCATTACCTTGACAGGATAAAGTTTTTTGATGTTTCTGAGCACTCACTGTTTAACCACATGAGCATTGAAAGTCAAGTTAGAAATGTATTTAACAGAGAGGTTACACTAAGCTCAGGAGCTACAATTGTTTTTGATTCAACAGAAGCCCTAACCGCAATTGATATTAACTCAGCAAGAGCAACTAAGGGAGCAGACATCGAAGAGACAGCATATAACACTAATATTGATGCAGCCAAGGAGATCGCTAAGCAATTACAATTAAGGGACATTGGAGGGCTAGTGGTAATTGATTTTATCGATATGTCGACAGAGTCCCATCGTAGGTCTATTGAAAGCTTGATGGAAAAAGCAACAAGTCCAGACAGAGCTCGCATACAAATAGGAACTATTTCTCAGTTCGGGCTTCTAGAAATGTCTCGCCAGAGACTTATGAGTTCGGTCACTGAGTCGGTAGAAAAAGCCTGCACTCAATGTCAAGGACGGGGAACTATACCTACTATACCTACGTTGGCCCTTACCATTCTTAGAAAGATGGAGGATGGGTGTAACGCTGCAAAGCAAAACACTGCACGAATAACTGTACAATCAAGTGTAGAAATTATTACTTATCTGTTGAATGAAAAAAGAAGCGACATAGATAACTTAGAGAACAAGCATGGGGTGAAAATTACTCTACTACCTAACCCGTATATGCAGTTCCCTAATTACACTATAACCAAGCAAAAAGGCGAAAAGAAGTCGCACCATAAGAGCTATCAAGGGATATCTAGGACTCAGCTAAATATTGCTGAAAATGGACTGTCTACTGAAGCTGAAGAGCCAGTTATAAGTGGCAACAGACCAAAAAGTAAAATTCCTGAAAAGGAAGTATCTTTCTTCGAAAAGATTGGCAACCTCTTATTCTCAGACAAAAACAATACCAAAGCTGACAATAAGCCTAGCAATAGAAATGCAAACCGCAACCGTAACAGGAATCGTAACCGTAACAGGAATCGTTCTAACCCTCAGGCTAAGCAACAAAACTCAAATAACAATAGAACACAGAACAAAAATACTAACTCTAAGCCTAATAACCCTAAAGCTAAACAAGGACAAGGAGCCAAATCAAACAACAATGCTGGCCCTAAAACTGGTACCAGGAACAACACAAAACCTAATACCAAACCTAGCACTACTTCAGGCAATAGGAACAGCTCTAGAAATAAGCCTGTTGACAAGGTGGATACAAAAGCAAAAACTAATAACAAGCCTGTTGACAAGGTGGATACAAAAGCAAAAACTAATAACAAGCCTGTTGACAAG
>Ga0207990_1000456_pt1 | contig 23886 bp, 17 predicted proteins | sample ETNtaG_8_FD_185780 | JGI IMG/M metagenome (GOLD analysis project Ga0207990, IMG submission 185780) | Marine microbial and viral communities from oxygen minimum zone, Eastern Pacific Ocean - ETNP201406SV75 (SPAdes) (version 2) | ecosystem: Environmental > Aquatic > Marine > Oceanic ...
CCAGACTCGATTATATTTCGAAGGTTCCGCAAGAGGATCACTGACTATGAATTTGCCAGTCATGCGTAAATGAGCAATTAAATATCTTTCCGGCTGTAGATGAAAAATTAAAAACTTGGCTCTGCGTGTAACATCCAGAAAGCTCATTCCGCATAATTTTTCCTGAAACACGTCCAGGTCTCCCTGCACGATCGGATTTTTGCGAAATATTTCAACTGATGAAATTGTATCTCCGCAGATTCCTTCGCGTAATTCTCTAACAACTGTTTCGACTTCTGGTAGTTCCGGCATTTAAATTTTGATCGGCTAGAATGGTTTGTCTTTATGAACCGTATTTTAACTGAGTCAGATTCGACTCTCAACAACTTTCAACAATTACATCGTTATAATAAATATATTTGCAGAAGAAAATGCTGTTGAATGTAAATATAAAATTACTCTGACCCTAATAAAATATGTTCTCTAAAAATATGAGTTAACTCTAGAGGGAGGATAGTAAGCTATGAAGTAACAGGGACTTAGACTTTAGCTTAAATTAAAGTAGCCGATTGAGGGTGGATATTGAGCGGAGTCGAAAAAGAGTTTGAACCTGCTTCTAACCTGTATGTTTCCTCCTTATTCGCACTGGAATAAATGTATCAGAACGGTAGTGGATTTGCACAGTACTATATTGAATTTATCAGTTAATAAAAGCATTGTATTTGCATGAAAATGTATTGACATCAAGTTTTAAGGGTTGTAGTGTACGGAAAAAAGTCTGTTGAACTTCTTGAGAGTTTTAGCAGGAACAACAAAATTCCAGGTGGAAATGGAGATAAAATTTGAAATGCACTCTTGTAGGACTCTGTAATGGTCTTAGTATTCGGTCAGGATGTTTTTGAGTTTTCTGCTATTATTGAAGTTATGAGTATAGATAAATATATTTAAATGAGCTCAGATGTTTTGATAAGCTACGTTTCAATAATAGATTGTGACTTAAGACAAAGGTTGATTCACATAAAACAAAACTAGATTTTGGAAATATCCTGGTTTTAGCGTAAAATATCATGGTTACTATTGAGGGAAAGAATGGCAGTTGGATGGGCTCGTGAAGGAGCAGTACAGGAGCAAATTGATGCTACTATAGCAGATGCGGTTGAGTTGGCAAGAAGTCGTTTGACTGAAGGGGAAAGCTTTATTCATTGTGAAGAATGCGAATCCTTGATCCCGGAAGCAAGGCGCAAAGCTGTGTCAGGAGTCCGCCTTTGCGTTAGCTGCCAGTCAGAGTTGGAAAAACAACAAACCTCGATCAGTTATTTCAACCGCAGTGGCAGCAAAGACAGTCAACTTAAATGAATTGATCCGAAAGAATGCCGGTTAGAAACGTATTTTTCCACAGGCGGTACCCTTAAGCCGTTGTCCGGCTAGTTACCAACCCAATATAACGCAGATAATTGCCGTAGCAAGTGGTGCTGTTATCTAGAGAACGGGATCTAAATTCAAAGGAAAATTAGCTCTGTCCATGCAATTCTATGTAATCAAAGACCTATATTTTATTTTATTCAGCAGAATTACCATCGACTAATGCTTCCACCGCAAAGATTCCGGATAGAGCGGGCTGCCTGAAATCAATTGCGAATTTAAACTGGGTATTCCCGATGTACCTTTGGAGTCAACTCCTAATAAGGACTGGAAAGTTTTGGAGACAAGTCCCACAAAAATACTGCGCCGGTGGTCCGGATGACTCCTGGGAGTTTACGGATTTTCTCCACCGCATCTGCGGGAAGCTGTGCTGTGGGATGTGGGAAAACGAGTCCTTCCAGCATTTTTGGAATGTCTCCGGAAAGCTGTACGACAATGTCCGCACCTACGTTTTCAAGCGGAAGACGCAAAGCATCTGATGATGCGCGACTGATTGCGGTCGGCGTGACTGCCATGAAAACTACCAACGAAATGCTGACCAAAGTGACTGCGCTTCTGCCGAGGCGAAAAAATAAGTTCTTGTTTGAGGTCATGAAATCGACTCATTCTGAGTAGTTCGAGGTTGAATTTTAAGCCTGATTAATGTTAATGAGAATTAGACTAGCAGAAGAATGTGAAGGAATTTTGAAGAAATTGTGGGAAAGTGAAGGGGCATGCAGATTCTGCTGATATCATGAAATGTTCCAGATAAAACAATTGATCATGTTTTTTTCAGACCCTCCTCAACAGTTCTCTTATCTTCAGATTTGAGCATAAAATCCTCCTCAAGTATGGACAATATTTGCTGAGGCATGATTGTACTGAGTGTTTTTGGTTCATCAAAACCGAGCAGTACCCTGATCAAACGTCGGTAAACTTCCAAGGGTGATCCTGTCGAACTGGCGCTGAGTTTAAGTTGCCTTTCTATACCTGCTGGTGCTTCGAATCGATGTTTTTCTTCGTTGTAGTCAAAAGGTGCATTGTTGTTATTGTAATAACCGTGTGGTAAAAATTTCAATCTCGCAAAATTATTCAGGAACTCGTGTGTTGTTTTGCTTTTGGATAAATCCTGTTGGAGTTCGTTTTCAAGACCAGCCCCCGGTTTAAAGGAATTTTCCATTTTGTTCAACAAGGTGAAAAAAGTGTGGGTATTTGTCAACACCTGATAGATCATTTTCCCCTCTGATGAAGTCATTGTTTTGCAGGCTTCTTTCAAGGCTGTCATTTCAAAAGGAGGAAAAGGATCATAAAGAGATTTTTTCCCGCCTGAAGAAAATGGCTCGGATTTACTGGCTCTCGCTGATTTACGCGACGTGGATCTCCTCTGTACAGGTGCTGCCGGTGCTGTTTTGTTAACTTCACTTGCAAGTTCTTCTTTCTGGGCAGCAGCTTTTATTTTCTGAGCTTGAATTCTGGCTCCAACTGGTTTTAACTCTGAACTTAGTTCTTCAACAAAACGCTGTTCCTCCTTAGCGCCCTGTCCGAACATTTCATCAAGAATCCAATTCAGTTCCTCAACTTGTTCTGTACTTTTCTGCAGATTTTCCTCTGAAAATGTGGAATCACGTTCAAGCAAAGCAATTGTCTGCTCGTACAAAGTCGTTGAGTCAAGCTTTTGTTCGCGCAGTTTCCCCAGTTCAAGCCACATTGATTCGACTTCTTTGATGGATCTTTTCAGCAAAACACATGTTTGGGTGACACTGCCGAAAACCATTGCTGCGGAAGTTAAACCAGCATTTTCATCATATGCTTTCTGCAGATAATTATAAGTTTTCCTTGAGTTCCAATCTGCCGCATTCGAAAGTGTTTCCACGAAACCTTTTATTTGTTCACAATACTGCAGCATCTCATTTTTACCTTCTCCCAGTAAATCAAGCGCATATAGCATCCCTTCAGTTATTGGAGCGTCAAACAGCTCAACATCTTTTACGTTTTGCTGCAATTGATTAAGTTTCTGCGTCTTTGAGTCAGCAACGCGCCCGCCTTTTTCCAGCATACCTTTGATCAAACCCAGGACTTTAAAGAGGAAAGTGCTGGTGATGGTTTGTGAAGAAGCATTGTGATAGATTTTGCCAAAGGAGATGGAAAGGTTTTGCAGAATACCGGTTACCTCTCTTAAAGTTTCTTCAACACTGCCAAATGTCTCAATAAAAAGTTGTAGATGCTCCAACTCCCGTGTAGCATTATCGTGGAACTCAGCGATGCTTTTTTCAATGCCTCCACTTTCTTTTTGTTCTCTAAGTTTTTCCAAATGTTTATGGAAAAATCCCAGTGGTTCAAAAGGGATACGCAGCAGATACATACGCAGCAGCAAGTCTGTTCGTGAGATTTGGTCCAGTTCCAGTTCCCAATCCGGAATATTTTTTGAGGGCGAAAGTTTTACACTTTTCAGATTTCGTTCAAAACCTGAAAGTTTTTCCAGAAGTTCATCCGGTGTGGAAGTTTGCGCTGCAGATTTTTTCTTAAGAGCAGTTTTCAGAGCCTGTTTTTCCAAGTCCTGTATGCGGCTTACGCTTTGGAAAAACTTATAAACTGCTTGAACCTCTTCAATAGTCATTGGGGGATCAAAACTGCTGACATTTTTATTATTCAGGAGGGTTCCGGCTAGTGGTACGACGGCGGAATAGAGTTTCTCAACTTCAGTTTTTACTGCATCATCAACGGCCGTGTCTATCGGCAAAGATACCCATTTCCCCTGTTGGAGACCGTCACGGATGCTTTTGATCCTTTTCAGCGATAATTCGATGGCTTTTCCTGGGGAGAATCCAAGTGGTTCTGTACCGTAAAATCCCTGATCCAGACTGAGATGGATACAATCTGACTGACGCTGTATTTGATTTTTCATTTTCAAAAAACGATCAGCCTCTCTGTTGAAATGTTCCGGACTGCGGCATTTTTCATACAGCTCTTTGTTGGTCCGGTTTATATCCGCCAGCATGGAGACAATGCACTCGGGTTCACCTGCTTGAAAAATCCAGCGGTTTTCTTTGCCCAGAGCAAGATGAACAAACTGAGTTATATCTTTTGCTTGTTTCAGTGCACCTTGAATTTGAGAAACCGGTTTCCTCTCTGCCTGTAAAGAGGATTGGGCATGTTTTAATTGTTCAAGTGTATTAGTGGACATAAGAACATCTCCAAGATATAATGTGCTTAGTTAATAATTTAATTTTCTTCATGCTAACAAACATTTCGGTTCAAGTATAGCGTTTGAACGGAGTATAGAGTAGAAGCGTTACAAGCACTTTTAATTAATATCCCCTGAAGCAAAAGGGGGATTCCAGCATCAAAGTATGAAATCAATATTGGCTAGTATCTCACAACCTAAAGAGATACAAAACTTAAATTTAAAAGAGTTGACACAACTGGCAGCAGAATGCCGACAGAGAATTATTGAGGTTACCAGTCAACGAGGCGGCCACCTGGCTTCTTCACTGGGCACTGTTGAAATCACAGTTGCTCTGCTAAAGAATTTTGATTTTAGCTCAGACCGAATCGTCTGGGACGTTGGTCACCAGGCTTACCCTTATAAAATTCTTACTGACCGCAATGAAAATTTTGATTCGCTGGGTAAATCCGGCGGTATCAAGAAATTCCTCTCTCGTGATGAAAGCAGCTATGACCATTTTGGCGCAGGGCATGCTTCCACCTCAATTTCCGCAGCCCTCGGAATGGCTATCGGACGTGACCTTCAGCAAAAAAAACACCGCGTAATTGCTGTTATCGGTGATGGCGCAATGACCGGAGGGTTAGCCTTTGAAGCTCTGAATCATAACGGTTCACTCGATAAGAATATGCTGGTTATTTACAATGATAACGGAATTAGCATTGATCCAAATGTTGGTGCAATTTCAAAATTGCTGACACGCTTTGCCTCTTCCAGATTTTACAACAGTTTTCGTGAGGAAACTCTGGAATTCGCGGATAAAGCGCCGTTCTCAGAACGACTTGGTCTGAAAGCTACTTTACAGAAATTACACGATTCTGCAAAGAGCTTTTTTTCTCCGCCAAGTATGCTTTTTGAACAATTAGGCTGGCGTTATTTTGGAACAGTTGATGGACACAACCTGCCGGATCTGCTGGATTTAATAGATCATGTAAAAGATCTGGACGGACCAATCGTGATTCATGCAATCACTCAGAAAGGCAAAGGTTATGCTTTTGCTGAAGAAGATTCCTACAAATATCATGGAGTCACCCCTTTTGAACCGGTTGATGGTAAATTTATCAAGAAAAAATCAACCGGAAATACAATAAGTTTTTCCCAGGTTTTTGGTGACAAACTTGGAGAATTAATGGAGCGGGATGAAAAGGTTGTGGTTTTGACTGCCGCCATGCTGAGCGGAACTGGAATTGTTAAACTTCAACCGAAATATCCGGATCGTGTGCTTGATGTAGGAATTGCGGAAGGACATGCCGTGACATGTTCAGCGGGACTTGCCACCACTGGAAATAAACCTTTTGTTGCAATTTATTCAACATTCCTGCAGCGTGCATTGGATCACATTATTCACGACGTCGCGATTCAAAAACTGCCTGTACGTTTTATGCTTGACCGTGCAGGATTTGTAGGGGCGGATGGTCCGACACATCATGGTTTATATGACCTGACTTATTTGCGGATGATTCCGAACATGACAATCATGGTTCCGCGAAACGGTGCGGAATTACGAGGCATGATGGAACTTGCCTGCAACTACGAAAACGGCCCATTAGCAATACGTTACCCAAGAGGTAATACTGCTGAGCTAGATGAAAATAAGAGTCCACAAATTGAATTTGGCAAAGCACATATTTTGCGTAAAGGCCGAGATGTAGCCTTGTTTGCAGTGGGATCGATGGTGGATACTGCAGAAGATGTGGCGGATGTTCTCGAGGCAAAAGGATTTTCGACAGCCGTTATCAATGCCAGATTTGTCAAACCTCTTGATGAAAAAGTGATTGTCCGGTTTGGCGGAAAAGTAAAAATGCTTGTCAGTCTGGAGGAAAATACAATACATGGAGGTTTCGGCAGTGGCGTACTGGAAACTCTGAGTGAGAAAGGAATTTGCGTGCCAACTTTACAGATTGGAGTACCGGATCGTTTTATTGCACAAGGTTCTCCGGAAGAACAACGGCAGGCAGCGGAGTTGAGTCCGGAACAAATTTCTACGCGCATACTTGAAAGGCTGCCTGTGACTGAACAGAAAATTAACAAGAAAAGGACTGACCTGCAAAAGGTTTCCGCCTGAAAAAATTCCTGATTATAAAATAGTTTTTTAATGAAATTTTTTAAATAATATATTTATTGAAGACTGATTTAATAGATAATTATAAGCTGTGAAATACAAAACAATCAGTATTATCCTGTAGACAATATTGTCCCTTTTTGACAGTGTTTACTAAAATGTACGGCTCTTGCATTTTAAGGAAGTGCTGAAAGTTTTACCAGGGATCCGGGCCACGAATTCCGGGAGAAAATTGCGTCAACCATTTATTGAAGGAAATTTAACATGTCAAACGATTTACTGAAACAGCTGGAAGGAAAAATCAACGCAGCGATTGAAACCATCGAATTGTCACGTATGGAAATTACTGAACTGAAAGAACAAAACGAGGAGTTGGAAAACCGCTATGTTGACTGGGAAGATAGGCTGTCTGCTTTGATTGAAAAATTTGAGCAGCTGGAAGATGGAGAATCTGTTGAGATTGAAGCAGAAGTAGAAGCGTCAATTCAGAAAGTCGAGGAAGAAGAAGTTGAGGATGTCGCAGCTGAAGAAGAAGAAGCCGATGAGGATGCTGCTGCAGATGAAGATGAAAATGTAGAAGAAATTTCAGCGGATGTTGATGAAACTGAAGGTTCCGTGTTTGGAACCAGTCCGGAGTCATTCACAGAAGCCCCAGAATCTACTCAGCATTACGCATGACGCGGAGTCCGTATTCCGGATCCTCTAGTTTTTTCTACACAGTTTTATTGCCTGCACATCCATTTGCGAAGAATATGTTAATTCAGCTTCTTCGCAAATCACTTCTCTTGTTATTTATCAGCTTGTTTTTCGGTGGACTTTTTCCACCTCCACCACTTCAGGCACGCCCAACAGTAGGAGTCCTTTCTGTAGAAATTCACTATCCCTCAAAGGGACTGAATTGGTTGGGACTTTTTCTTCAAGAAGAGATTTCCCTGCAGTTACAACTTGCGGATCGATTTTCGGTCATTTCTCCGGATTCAATGCGCCGCTGGAATCAGCGTTTACCAAACGCCGATCTGCCGGAGTCAAGTTCTGCTGAATTGATAAATTCAGCAATATCACAACTAAAACCAGATAAACTTCTTAAATTGTCCATACAGAAAGTCCTCAACCAACTTTCTGTCAAATGGAGTATCTACAGTTTTGGAGAAAAGGAATCATTTCAAAAAAGACAAAACATTCATTCCTGGATCACTCCGGACAAACTGATTGACTCTCTCCTGCAGGATCTGAAGAAAGGAGATAAATTATTCAGTGATCTTACATATTTTCCTTTAGACTACACATGGGAAGGTGTTCGGAGTTTTTATCAGTGGAGGCTCAAAACTGTTCCGCCGACCAATTCTTCTGCCTGGGAAGAACATAAAGGTGAGTTGGAGGCACTTATCTTGAGTTACCCTTCTCTGGCGGCGTCAATCCGATTTTACAGAGCGGTTTTACTCATTATCGAAAGCAGCGTGATGCGGCCTGCCCACGTTCCTTCTTTGAATTCCGCTGAAACAGATATTTTGGCGGCTATGAAAGCGCATCCTGGAAATGTTGCACACCACAGCTTACTCTCCCTTTTACACTACCTTCGTAAAGAACCATTATTTGCTAAACAGCAGGCAAACATTGCCAACAAGATAAATCCTGGAAACGGTTTGGCTTTAATCCTTTATGGTCTTACTATTGGGAAAACCCCTCAAGCAGGTGCCTCATATATTAAAAAAGGACTCCAGCTTTATCCTTTTGTTGCTGAGCCGAGTGCCGACGGCTGGCAGCCTTATCACGTACTTATTAAAGATTTAGAGCCGTGGCTAGTTGCTTCAATTTCTCAAAATGAATCGAATTATGAACAATTGATGCGATCCGGAAAAGAGAGTTACAAAGCCCAGCGCTGGTCAGAAGCACGTCAAGCATTTGAAGATGCATCAGTCCTTGAACCGTCTCTTCCAGAGCCCTTGCTGTCGCTGGCACAGTTGAAATTGGCCCAGCAGGATCTACAAACCGCATTCTCACTACTTGCTAAACTGAGAAAAAAATTCCCCAGACATGTTGAGATAAATCTATATTTGGGCTATGCTCACGAGAAATTAAAACACCACGAAAAAGCTGAATCTTTGTATCGTGAGGTGCTTCATCTAAAGCCGGAGCACCACAAGGCACTACTGAGGCTTGGTGCGGTTCTTATCAAACTTGGAAAACGGCAGGAGGCCCGCAGTTTTTTGGAAAGTCTTACTCAAAAATATCCGATGTACACAGTTGCCTGGTGGAATCTTGGTATAATCTATTATCAGCTGGGAGAACTTGAACTGGCAGAATCCGCATGGGAAGAATCTCTGAGGCTTGAGCCGGATAATAATCAAGTGAGGGTACGTCTTGAACAACTTCGTGAAGAGTTGTTTTGAGACCCAGCCTAACTTAAAATTATTTAATGATAAATTTCATTTAGGCTTCACTATTGCAACTTTAGTAAAATAGCAGAGTTGTTTATGCTAAAATATATTTGTTATACAGCGCATACAGCAAAATATTACATTAAATTATAGTATAATAACAAAATGTTAGGCGGTCGATGGCAATCAGTGACTGCGGAAAAACAATACGCTTAAAAGAGGTAGATTTTGCAATTGCGGATCCGCAAAACGGTGTTAACTAATGAAAAAGTATGACTGCACGTCTAAAGCAAATTGTCTGAAAATTGATAGTATGAACGTTTTTAAGAGTTCGCTTAAAAAAAAATAATGATAATCTGTTTGGAAAAATTGTTAATATACTGTACTTTAACTTGAAAATAATATAATATACTTTGATTTAGAGAATAAAAAACTTGCATTACTTTTATAAAGTCCATAGACTTTCACGCGGGACAGGGCAGGAGAGTCTCCAAGATTAATCAGAACAGAAGAAGGAATTGAACATGAAAAACATTATAATATTAATCATATCTATCTTTTTTTCTGTCCAGGTTTCAGCTCAAACTCAAGAAGTTTTACCGACAGATGAAACTTCTAAGACAAATTTGGCAGGCGAATATGTTTATGCCGACTCATACTTTAAGAAATCCAAAACTGGTGTTATTTTGAAGAATGGACTCATGCTTCCGTTCTATTACGGGTGGCGTTTTGTGGTCTACAACACAGAAAAGTTTTTTATTGGCGGTTATGGGATGACAGGTCAAACTGGTGGCCCAACCGAAACAGGTACTATGTCACTAGGTGGAATGACAGCTGGTTATGATTTTACCATCTTTGACGACATATACATGGATTGGGGCTTATCGGCTGGTGGTGCTGGTGGCAAATCGTATGATGGGACTTTAGTTACAGATGAAGGTGGTGTGTTCGTAGAACCCTGGATTGGATTTAATTATAAAATTGGAGAAAATACAGATTTTAATTATTCCTTCTCATATTTTATGATGCCGAACAGTGCTGCTTATGACGGTAGACCTGCATTTAATCTTCGTATTGATTTCATTATCAACTAAGACCACTGCCTGACAATGCGGATTTGAGCATTGTTTCAATAACACAAAAGCCGGAATTTGCCGCTTTGTCGACTCGACTCTTTTATGCGCATTTTTTGGCTTCCCCTTAATTCCTTTATCAATCCTGTCAAAATTTTGTAAGTTCCACCTTGCTGACGTCTTTACTGTGTGAGGCTCAATCTTGCAGCCCTTGAATTCATTTAATTAATTAGTCTCGTCCGCAAATAACTTCACCTGGACTCCCCTGCTGTTATTTGGATTACTGAAGGTTTAGTCTGTTTTAATCTTTCAATAATTCTCAATTCTGATAACGTATCTTTCTCAAGAATTGGGAAAATTTTGAACTCAGGCGCAGAGGACAACCTTAATGTTTCCTCAGGCAACTTCTTTTTCCCTCAGAAAAGTTGACTTTTTAGTAGAAAATATGGGGTTTTTATGGAAAAAACTGAAAAGAAAGAGCAATTAGAAATGATGAGGGAAGCTGGAGTTAAAGCCGGGATCGTCCCTGTACAAAATCTGTTTAATGAAGACCAGCGTATTGAAGAAGTTAAGCGTCTGGGAATATTAGATCTAAACTTGAGCAGTGAATCCCGTTACAATTCCATGACTCAAGTTGCTACTTACCTTACTGATTGTCCTCAAAGTCAAATCAATATCCTGGGTTCAAGTGTCCAACAGTGTAAGGCAAGTTTTGGTTTCGCGCCTGAACAAATCGAAATGATGGAAGAAATGCCACGGGAAATTTCGATTTGTCAGTTTAGTCTTGCCAAACCAGGGCAGCCACTTATTATTGAAAATATTTTAGAGGACGACCGGACTATGAACTGGAAAAACATGCCTATCGATCCCGGCTTCCGATTTTATGCCAGCTTGCCTTTGATGAGCTCTCGTGGATTTTCAATAGGTACACTCTGTGTATTTGATCCTAACCCGAAAAATCTTGGTCATCAACAGATCGATGGTTTGCGGCTCTTATCCGATCAAATCGTACACATGCTGGAAAAAGAATTAAATTCTACTGGAGGAGTCTCGGTTCCGGAAGATAAAACTGAGGAGCAGCCTAGTCAAATGAAGGGGCAGTACTATTCAGTAACAAGTATTCTTTTTGCAGATTTTGTCGGTTTCACCAATTTGGTGGAAAACAGTGATCCCGGTGAGCTTCTGGAGACACTTAACACTTTTTTCAGTGGTTTCGACAGAATTATTTCAAAACACAATGTACTCAAGGTCAAAACGGTTGGCGACTGCTATATGTGTGTTGGTGGAATACCTTCTCAGCAAAAAACCCACGCACAAGAAGTCTGTGCTACCGCAATAGACATGCTAAAGTTTGTTGAAGGTACCAACATTCAGTATGAAGCACTGGGTAAGCCATGTTGGGAACTCCGAATTGGGATTCATTCAGGACCAGTAATCGCCGGAAGTGCTGGAAATACTTTTGATATTTGGGGAGACGCGGTCAATATTGCGGCAAGGCTGGAAAGCAGCGGTGAAAACGGTAAAATCCACATCTCTGAAAAAACCAAAGATTATCTCGAAGGTGCAGGGAGTTGTACTCCAAGAGGTGAAGTTGAACTTAAAAACAAAGGTTCATGGTCTACATATTTTCTTGACGGACTAAACTGATTTTAGTTTAGATTATCTCTACAATCCGACTCCTGAGTGCTAACTCAACAAATTAAAGCATAAATAACAGGAGGCCTAGATCAGCATTTATTTCTTGTAGGATAGTTGAGACGATTTAGAGATCCATTTAGGTTAATTTTAATTGTCTCACCGCACTGAAATGAACGCAGCATAGTACTAAAGCTGCTGATTTCCACTTTGAGATCAGGTGAAGGGGTGAGTTCTATATTCAGATCAATTAATGACATCTGAGGACGTTTCTCATTGAGCCGGATTGTACCTTCAATTGTACCTTCCAAAGATCCTTTTATTTGAATCTTCCTGACAGCTATTAAAGGGCCGAACTGCAAGTCAAACAGCACCTCTGAAAAATCGAGTTCCGGCATTTGCAGATTAAGCAGGGCTGCTCCTCCGGCAATACGGATTTGGGCGTTACTAAGTCGACCTTTTAGTTTTCCTTCCGGAAAGCGGGCTTGTTGATTTTGCAGGGCATTTATGTTTTCAATTTGAGAAGAGAGGGAAAGACTGCCCGAAACAAAGGCATATGGAAGTGCGGCAATTAGCGGTACTTGTTCAATTTTTACTCCTGCAAGAGAAATATCAAGTATATTCCGGGTCTGCAAGTCAGTGGAAGCCTCAATTGTCCCTCCATGGAGTTGTCCAAGTATTTTTGCTTTTCCGGAAGTTATAAGCGGCAAAAAAGGTGTATCTACATTTTCGAGAATAAGCAGTCGCACATCCGGAGTTGCTGTCAGCCATTCAGGAGTCCGCAAAGCAATTTCGGGCGTGCTGACTTTTAACCACCCCAACTCTAGTGCTTCAATCTCAACTGGAATTCCTATTTGTGTTGTCAAACGCAACTGAATCCCATCCGCGATTGATTTGCCTGGAAAATTCTCTTTAAAACCCCAAAAAGCCAGCACAATAATCAGCAGCAGTCCTATTATAAATAACAATAAACGTTTTAAAAACGGCATTTGCCTCATCCTCCCTGTTGCTTGTGTACTTGAAACGAGGCTCGTACCTGCCGGTTACCAGGGCTGATACTGATGCTCAAATGTGAAGTCCGTAAAACAGGTCGATGATTTTCCAGCTGATACAGCATAGACAAAAGCTGATCCAGTTTAAGTCTGTCTAAACCTACTTTGACACCTTCTGTTCCTTTTTGCACATTGGTCAGTACATTAAGTTGTAAATTGTCCTGTATCTCAAGAGTACGGGCGATGTTTTCCACGAAAGAGCTCAGAGCCTGAGGCATAACAGGGGCGGTTGGGGTACGCCGTAGCTGATTCCATTCGCGCGAGAGTAAACGGATTTGCTTGATTTGAAGTTCCTGCTTATCAAGTTGTAGCAGCAGGCTTTCTTCCTGACGGTTGAGTTGCTGCATACCCCATATTCCTGCCAGCACAATAACCAGCAGAAACATTAAAGCAATCAGAAGCTGTTCCCTCATTGAAATATCAGGCATGGGAAGCGTCTATTGAGGAGGGTGTTAATCAGTCACGTTCGCCGAGAGAAACATAATCCCGCTCAGTTTCGCCTGTATAAATCTGGCGTGGCCGCCCAATCTTTGAGATACCATTCCCCATTTCCAGCCAATGTGCGATCCAGCCGGGCAGACGTCCAAGAGAGAAAAGCACAGTGAACATGTCTGTTGGGAAGCCCAGTGCTTTGTAGATGATTCCGCTGTAGAAGTCCACATTTGGATATAGATTGCGCTCGATGAAATATTCATCAGTCAGGGCTGCCTCCTCAAGTTGTTTGGCGATATCCAGCAAAGGATCGGGTGTTCCACTCAGAGCCAGTATTTTATCACAGTAACCTTTTAGAATGGTAGCACGAGGATCAAAGTTTTTGTAAACACGATGTCCGAAGCCCATTAAACGGAAACTGGAATCTTTGTCTTTGGCCAATTTTATAAATTTCTGCGCGTCTCCTCCGTCCTTGTGAATTTGCTGCAGCATTTCCAACACAGCTTGATTTGCTCCACCGTGTAACCGTCCCCAAAGTGCGGCAATTCCGGTTGAAATTGAAGCAAACAAGTTCGCCTCACTGCTGCCAACTAACCTAACTGTGGATGTTGAGCAATTCTGTTCGTGATCTGCATGTAAAATGAAAAGTACATTCAGAGCCTCCACAAATTCCGGTGGAACTTCATAATTTGTGGTAGGTACCCCAAACAACATATTCAAGAAGTTTTTGGCATAAGTAAATTCATTAATCGGATAAACAAATGGCTGGCCGATATTTTTTTTGTATGACCAGGCTGCAATAGTAGGCAGTTTCCCCATCAAACGCCAAATCGCCAAATCCACCGCGTCACTATCGGTTGCACTGAAATCAGGATAGAAAGTGGAAAGCGCGCAGACGATGCTTGAAAGAATTGCCATTGGATGTGCGTCCTTAGGAAAGGCCTGATAAATATGACGTACATCTTCATGCAACAGAGTGTGCTGTTTAACATTGTATTCAAAATCATGTAACTGCTGATTTGTTGGTAATTCACCGTAAATCAGCAAATAACTGACTTCTAGGAAATTGGACTTTTCTGCAAGTTGTTCAATTGGATAACCTCGATAGCGTAAGACGCCCTTCTCACCATCGAGGAATGTGATATTACTTTCGCAAGATCCTGTATTTACGAAGCCCGGATCAAGAGTTATCACTTTTGTTTGGGAGCGTAGTTTGCTAATATCAATGCCAATCTCACCTTCACTTCCATTTATTAGAGGAAGATCAATAGATTTTTGATTAACTTCAAGTTTTACGGTATCTGCCATGGAGTCACTATTCTGTTGTAAATATTGTTTGTGGTAGAAATGATTTTTCATACCCCCTGTGGTCAGGGTACCAGATACTCACTAAAGAGCAAGATATTCAGCCCAAAAAGTTGTGATTGTTACAGAAAGCTTTTGTCGATTTGAAGGAGAGAATGTCCGGATTTGCTACTGTTCTATAATCGTGTCTTCCGGTTTTTCTGACATATATTGAGTTTTAATCTTACTCTGTAGCCATGATTTAATGGCGTTTCTGGTACTCGGAATCAGCAGGACAAAACCGACTGTGTCTGTTAAAAAACCCGGAGTGAGCAGTACAAGGCCTGCTACTCCAATTAACAGTGCGTCAAGCAGTTCTCCGGACGGCATACGCCCTTCTCCTAAACTTTCCTGGATCCTGAACAAGGTTTGTAACCCCTGAATACGGGCTAAATATGCACCTAAAAATCCAGTAAAAACTACCAGTGCAATTGAAGTAAAAACTCCAAAAGCTGAGCCTATTTGTATCAACAGGTAGATTTCAACAACGGGGATGATTGTAAAGGCGAGAAATAACTTTAATAACATAAGCCCTAGACTTTACTGTGCGTCTTAAATAATTTTGAAAAAATCAGGAAGAATCTGGGCTAACCGGCGTTATGCTGAATCTGTTAATTCCGGAAATTGCCTGCCGTCCACTGGCTTGACGTCCGATCACTCTCCAGTAGAGTTGATTCTTTTTTTTTGCTCTCATTAACCCCATCGCCATTCCCGGCAGTTCGCCTGCCAGCGGAATCAGTTCCTTGTCCGCAATCCAGCGATTTCCCTGAGGCAAGTCAAAATATGATCCTGGATCTTCAAATTTTTCATCTACACCAACTTGAATTTTGAACTCACTGAAGGCTAGGCTGTCCCACTGAAAAAGGAAGAGTCCATTTTCTTCAAAGCTAAATTTGTCAGTTGGTAAAAGCAACTTAATGTCACTTAGCTTGATTACGTTTGATTTAGTAATATTATTGTTTTCCTTCAGTTCTTCAAGTTCATTTTCAGGGTCAACAGTGGCAATTATTTGGTAATTTCCCAATAGTTGATCATCCGGAAGGATGTATTCCAAGTCGAAAGTTATTATTTCACCAGGTGCCATTACACGTGTGTTGGGCATAGCAATTACAGATTTACGCATCGGTTGTTTGACATTGTAATATTGTATCTTCGCGGCAATGTCCTTGACAATATCTCCGCCTGCATTCATTAAATTGAGACGTAACCGGAGTTTCTCTCCACGCAGTGCGTGTTTCGGCAAAATCTGCACTGATTCCCAGCGTAAATCAGGTGGATCAAATTTCAAAGGTGAAATGATACGTTTCCCTGAAACTACCACTCCTGACGCAAGTTGAGTTTTAGCAACTTCTAAGTCTTGAGGCGAAGCGATGAAGAAATAACGCTCATCTCCCGGGGTGGTGTTAACTAAAATACGTTTAAAATTCGCATCCCAAACTCTTACGGAAATTTGATAACGTCCGGTATTTTCCAAAGCAATTTCATGCAGCACTCTTGCTGTGTCACCTGCCAGAATTGTGTAGACTTTGCGGTGCCGTTTTGTCTTTAGCTCCTTTGCGTTCACTTTGATTTTAATTTCGACACCCACCTGCTTTGGTGTAGAACCTCGATTGGCAATAGCAGTTTGAACTAATTGATTATCACCATGTTTAGGACAGTCAGGATTAGACATGGATTTAAGAATCGAATCCGGAGAGTCAATGCTCATGTCCGGACCATCAGGTAGCGGGCAAGTTTTAGAAAGTACAATTGCGATGATTTTCAGTCGGGGAGACTGACTTGCCTGAGATAGGCTCGGTAAGAGTAGAACTATGATCCCGAAAAAAATAAGTTTCAGCTGTAAAATCCGGGACATTATTTACGAGAGAAATTGGGTTTGAATTTTTTCTATTCGCCTTATTTGAAACAAAAGCTTCTTCAACAGAAAATGATTTTCTACAGAATCACTGAAACATGCATGATTCATACACTTGATGTTTTCATGCAGATTGAAAAACAAAACATTGTAGAAAATCTACAAGTTTCTGAATTAAATACTTTATGAACAACAGGTCAACTATTCCAGAGAAAAAATTAAGATGAGCGTTTAACTTGCTTTAAGCAGGGCTTCCGCCTCATTTTCATTACTGTTTTGCAGATGGAACCAGTCACTACTGTTTTTTGCAAAATCTTCATGGGCGGAACAGTGTATTGCTCCCAGCTGATCAACCTGCACAATGGTGATAAGGTGTAAACGGACCATTTCCAGAACTGACATGAAAGTTACAATAAACCAGATTCTAGCTTTGTCACTTTCAAAAAGTTCTTCAAAAAGACAGAGTTGTTTTTTGCCGAAAAGATCAATCAGTTCTTCAATACGGTCTTCTATTCGTACAGTTTCCGCTTCAATTACTAATCTGGTAATTTTGGGCAAGCGCTTCATCACACGCTCAAAAGCTTCCAGCAGTGCAGAAACGGAGACATCCTCATATTCCTGATCAGCTTCCTCACTATCTGCAACCAGTTCTACATTTTCCGGACGCTGAAAAACGTCACGTCCCAAAATATCGAGCGAACTTAGTTCAAATGCCGCGTCCTTGTAATGCTGATATTCCAGTAAACGGCGTCTTAAAATTTCTTCTGGATCTTCTTCTTCAAAATCTTCAATTTCAACTGGAGATTTAGGCAGCAAACTACGTGACTTAATCAAAATCAACATCGCTGCAATTTCTAAAAATTCACCTGCTAAATCTAGATTGATCGATTGCAGTTGTTCCAGGTATTCCAGATAGGACGCAGTTAATTCAGAAAGACGCACCTCTGCAATTGAGACTTCTTTTTTGCGTATGAGATGGAGCAGCAAATCAAGCGGCCCCTCAAACAAGGGGATCTTGATTTCCAGAGGATTTTCCGGATTCGGAAAAATTGTGGATAACTCTATGTTATTAGACTGAAATTCCATTGTTTACATACTCATCCATGAGCGGAGGTTAAGGGGTTTCTATTCCGTGACCCTCTCTGCTTTATCAGAAAGTTCGGGAAGCCCCATATCTTCCAGCACTTGATTAGTTACTTTGTTAAGCTCTTTTACTTTTTTGAAACGGGAACTGGCATTTTGATTAACTCTTTCCAAATCTGCTTTTGTCCGGATGATGTTTGGGCGTATAAAAATCAGGAGGTTAATTTTTTCAAATTGATCTTTCTTGCTCCGAAATAACCAACCAAGCAAAGGTAAATCCCCAAAACCCGGAATTTTGTCCTGGTCACGTGCAATTTTTTCCTTGATCAAACCACCAAGTACAATAATCTCGCCATCTTCCGCAATCACGGAGGTTTTGATAGTACGTTTAAAAATCGTAATTGCTTCTGCACCTGGGTTTACAACATCACTGGACTCCTGGGCAATATCAAGCCGGATACTATTTTCTCCACTGATCTGCGGTTTAATTTCAAGTTTGATACCAACTTCCTTATATTGGTATTCTTTTGTGGTAATATTGCTCGCGCTGGTAACAGTTTTTGGTGAAACCGGTACAACAGACACTACATTAATGTTTGGTACTTCGCCCTCCTGAGGGTTGTTGATAATCATCAATTGCGGATTTGCGAGTACATTTACATCATTGTTGTTTTGGACAGCTTTAACAAATGCTCCGAAGCTAAAAAATTCTTGCCCTCCAATACTGATTGTATTACCGTTCAATACACCTATAGTTGAGTCTGCAGAAGCACTTGTCGCAGATCCAAGGCTACCTGAGCTATTAGGTCCTGTGAAAGCGCCTCCGTTTGGAAACCCCCCGGTAATAATTCTATTTTTGTTAGTAGTTCCGGCGGCTTTCCAGTTGATGCCTAAATCTAAACTTTTTGAGAGCGTAACTTCCATGACAAGCGCTTCCACATAAACCTGCATTCTTGCTACATCAAGCTCAACTATAATTTGATCCAGAGTTTTGAAAGCATCAGCCGGAGCAAAAATCAAGAGAGAATTCGTAGCTTCATCAGCACTGATTGAAATCTCTGACTGTGTTCCAGATTTTGTCGTTTTAGACTGTGCTTTAGTTCCAGCTAATGGCTTTTCATCCTTCCGTGCAACTTCGGTGATTTTTCCTGTAACTTCTTTGAGCATGAGAGCCATATCTTTTGCGACTGCGTGCTGCAGATGATAAAGTTTAAAATTGCTTTGAATCTTTCCGCTTTCCTGGTAGACATCAAGTTGTTTAATCAGGGAGAGTATGCTATCGATCTCAATCCGTCCGGCGATAATAATCAGGGAATTCAGGCGTTCCTCTTCAATAATTTTCACCGGACTCGTCTTGGCGGTGTTTCCTTCACCTTTTCCCGCAACCACTTTATCCGCGAATATTTTTGTCAGCAGATTTGCCATCCGTTTGGCTGATGTGTTTTTGAGCGGAATTAATTTTAGTTGCGTCTCTCCGGAAGTTCCCTGTTCAGTGTCTAGTTTTGAAATCAATTGAAGAACTCTATCGGTTGCTAAACGATCCGCAATGATGATCAGCGCGTTCAATCGAGGTTCAGCAATTATTTTAACCGGACTGCCTGAAGAGGTTTTTCCTTCACCTTTACCGGCAATCACTTTATCCGAGAATATTTTTGAAAGCAAAGGTGCCAGTGTTTTGGCTGAAGCATAATTTAATTGCTGCAGCATTATTTGACGGTTCCCCCGCGGAATATCAAGTTGATCTACCAGATCAATTATTTGCCGAGTTGTTACTGGGTTAGCAATAATTATCAGTGCATTAAAAGGTGCAAACGGTACTATTTTGATTGAATTTGTTTTTGGAAAAACAGTAGTAATGAGGGGGACCAGCTTTGCTGCATCAGAATAATTCAGTTCATGAATAGTTGTTTTCGCACCTTCAACCGGCACATCTACTTTTTCAATTAATTCAATAATCTCTTCCGTGGTATCACGATTTGCGACGATAAACAATGAATTCAAACGTGTCTCAATCAGTAGTTTGAATTTAGTTGGCTTACCGTTACGTACTAGATTTGAAAACAATTCAGAAACTGTTTTGTGAATTTCTGAAACATCGTTGTGTATGATTTGCTGTAAAGTTACAACCTGCTCCACTCCTTCCGGTGCTGAAGTATCGAGCATATCAATGAGTTCCACGATACGGCTTACGTTGGATTCAACATCGATTACGATCAACATGTTCATTGGTTCATAAACGAGCAGGACTCCAGTCTTGGAAAAAATTGGTTGTAATGTCGACTGTATTCCTTTGAGGTTTGCGTGAAAAATTGGAATCAGACGCATGACATAGTTACCGCTTTTTGCGCTGATTTTTTCGCCGTCATTAGTAATTGGTAAACGGGAGAAACGTGCGTCTGCCGTGGGAAGTATCTCCACGACGTTACTCTCTTTTCTACGTACCATTGCCAATCCTTGACTGGCGAGAATTTTTTCAAAGAAGAAAAACGCGTCTTCCGGAGTTACTTTGAAATTGCGCGGGGCCGTGATTGACATTTGTCCGCGCATATTCTTTTCTTCATAAACAAAAACTGTTCCGGTATTTTTAGAAATTATTTTGATGAATTCTTTGAGGATGATTGTTTGAGGCAGGTTTATGCTAACTTTTGAACCGCTGCTGTTTTTTGCCGCCTGCAGTTTAAAAGGTTGATAAATGTTAAACAGTAAGAGGCTCAGTAAAATAAATCCGGTCAAGCAGGGTTGTTTCCGGAACGGCTTCGATTTAGAGCTAAAAAAGAAAATCATGTATGTGTAGTTTTTAAAATACTTTAAAATTCAGGATAGTTTATTTATTGAACTCAGTATCCAGTCTGCCCGTTCCAAATCTGCAGGTGTGGTGATTTTTATGTTTTGAGGTTCACCTTCAACTGTTGCAACACTGCCTCCACGTTTTTCAACTAATGATGCATCATCAGTAACTGTCCAATTGTTTGCAAGAGCCTGCATTGAAGCATCCTTTAATAACTCAGTGTGAAAGCCCTGAGGTGTCTGCACTGTAAATAATTCACTGCGCTCTACAACTTCAGTTTTTGTCTTTGTAACCCTGCGAATGGTGTCCACCAGTGGTAAAACCGGAATTGCTGATCCGTGTTCAATGGCTGCTGCCAAAATACGGTCTATTAATTCCGCGCTGCAAAATGGGCGAGCTCCATCATGCACCAGCACAATTTCCGGAACCGGCTTTTCCTGCAAAACCCTCAGCAAAGCATTATGCACAGAGTCTTGCCGGCGCTTTCCTCCTTCAACCAAAACAACTTCCTTTGGGATAATTCTTTCAAAAACACTGCGATCCAGAGAAGCAACGGTCAAAAAAATCTTCCTAATTCCTGTGTGTTTTAAAAATAGCTCAAGGCTAAACTCAAGTATTGTACTTGTTCCTAATGGAAGAAGCAATTTATTGTGTTCCTCCCCCATGCGGGTTCCTTGACCTGCCGCAACAATCACAGCAACTGCATCCACGTTAGTTCTTCATGCTGAATGTGTAAAAGTTATTGGTTTCACTGAAAGGCTGAAATCTTGATGCTATTAGTTTAGCATCTTCTGTATGATTTTTCGCTTTGATCCAAATTTCACGGCTTTCGGACTTTATAGCGGTTAATCAAGATTGATAAAGGCATAAATGAAAAAATATTGTGCAAATATCTCAACCACTAAGGCTAAGAAATATTGCTGCTAAAAGTCCAGATAAAACGAGGGAAATTTTAATGTTACAAATTGAAAATAATATCAGACTTGTAAAAAAAAACACACAAACTAAACTATGTAAGGAGAGCATAGAGGAGGCTAACTGATTTATGTGAGTAATGTAAGGTGAAGGACCAACAGTTAAAAAACAAAGACGCGTGGGAGAACCCCGCAAACTGAACTTCCGGGAAACTGGGAGCTATTTACTACAGTAAAGACGATTCAAGAGCTATGGTTCCCGATCGTATTGCAAAAATTGGTTTGACAGATAACTTGGCAAAACCTGCGGGCTTATCCAGGCTTATAGGATTTCCAGTCGGAATACCTATAGTGATTGTTTTGATGGCTTAGAATTATATTTGTCAATAATTAATAAACTAATTTCACTAACGAAGTAGAAAATATGTCTGAAAAAACAGCATTTATCGGCCTCGGCGTAATGGGTTATCCCATGGCAGGATTCTTAGCCAAAGCCGGACACAAAGTTACAGTCTATAACCGCACCACAGCAAAGGCTGAAAAATGGGTGAAAGAATATGGTGGTGAGTTGGCATTAACGCCTGCTGAAGCAGCAACAGGCGCGGATTATGTCTTTGCCTGTGTGGGTAATGACGATGATCTGCGTTCGGTGACAACCGGAGATGCGGGCGCCTTTTCCGGAATGGCTTCCGGAACAGTGTTTGTGGATCATACCACTGCATCGGCCAAAGTCGCCCGTGAACTTGCGGACGTCGCGCTTAAACAGGGATGTACTTTTCTTGATGCTCCTGTTTCAGGAGGTCAGGCTGGCGCGGAAAATGGGGTGCTGACCGTGATGGTTGGCGGTGACGAAGAAAGTTTCGCAAAAGCAGAGTCTCTCATAAGCAATTACGCCAAGATGATAAAGCTTCTGGGGCCGGTTGGTTATGGACAATTGACAAAAATGGTTAACCAAATTTGTATTGCAGGAACAGTACAGGGTTTAGCGGAAGGTATTCATTTTGCGAAGGCAGTTGGGCTTGACGTGGAGCAGGTGATAGCAACAATCTCCAAGGGTGCAGCTCAATCATGGCAAATGGAAAACCGTTACAAAACTATGAATGAAAATTTTTTTGATTATGGGTTTGCCGTTGATTGGATGCGTAAAGATTTGGGGATTGCACTTGAGGAAGGCCGTTCCAACAAGGCACATTTACCTGTAACCGCACTCGTTGATCAATTTTATTCAGAAGTTCAGGCACTTGGTGGAAACCGTTGGGATACTTCAAGTTTGATTGCCAGGTTGGAGTCAATTAATAAGCAGGAAACAAATTAAATACTGGAGAACAGCTTGAATATATTTGAAGGAAAAGTCTTCATAGACGGTAACTGGCAAGATCCTGAATCCGGAGAAACATTACCGGTAATGGATCCTAGTGACGGCAGTGAGTTTGGACGTATTGCCAGCGGTTCAGCCGTCGATATTGATCGTGCAGTTCAGGCAGCACAAAATGCGATGGATGGTGAATGGGGAAAATCTATTCCTGTGGAGCGTGGCCGACTCCTGCAAAAGTTGAGTGCGCTGATTTTGGAACACGAAGATGAGTTGACTGAAATGGAAGCTCGTGATGTAGGAAAACCATTAACTCAAGCCCGTGTGGATGTAAAGGCCTGCGCACGGTATTTTGAGTTTTACGGCGGTGCGGCAGACAAGGTACATGGTGAAACAATTCCGTATCTTGAAGGCTATACAGTGCTGACGCTTCGTGAACCACACGGTGTGACCGGACATATTATTCCTTGGAATTATCCACTCCAAATTATTGGACGCACAATCGGTGGGGCTTTGACAATGGGTAACGCCTGTGTACTTAAACCAGGCGAAGAAGCTTCACAAACTGCGTTGATGGTCGGGGAATTAGCTAGACAAGCAGGGTTCCCTTCGGGAGTTTTCAACATAGTTCCGGGGCTTGGCGAAGAAGCAGGAAATGCTCTCATACATCATTCCGGAGTTAACCACCTTTCTTTCACAGGTTCCACTGAAGTCGGAGCTTTGGTTCAGCAGGCTGCAGCAAAAAACGCAGTTCCGGTTACATTGGAACTTGGCGGAAAATCACCACAAGTTGTTTTCGCGGACGCTGATTTGGAAAAAGCGCTGCCTTTTCTGGTAAACGCCAGTATACAAAATTGCGGACAAACCTGTTCTGCCGCCAGTCGAGTGATAGTTGAAAGTTCGATTTACGAAAAATTGATGAACCGGTTAGCAGAAAGGTTCAAAGAGCTACGTGTCGGTCCTGCATTCCGTGATTTAAATTGCGGACCGTTGATCAGTCCGGAACAAAAAAAACGTGTGGAAAAGTATTTAAATCAGGCTAAAGCCGACGGATTAAATATTTCCGCAGAGGGAAAAATTATGGAAGATACACCTGCTGAAGGGAATTATGTGAAACCGATGCTGATCCGTGATGTACCTCCGGAACATGCGGTGGCGCAGGAGGAATTGTTCGGGCCTATACTTGCGGCAATGCAGTTTTCCAGCGAGGAAGAAGCCGTGAAGCTGGCAAATGGAACTCCTTTTGGTTTGGTTTCTGGAATCTGGACGAATGACGGTGCGCGTCAGTTCCGGGTGGCAAAAAGGATTAAATCCGGTCAGGTATTTATCAACAACTACGGAGCAGGAGGAGGGGT